>OLNN01000046.1_pt1 | contig 116122 bp, 120 predicted proteins | sample 1672141 | NCBI WGS metagenome assembly OLNN01 (sample SAMEA3136652, study PRJEB25190) | human gut metagenome | biome: human gut; feature: human-associated habitat; material: faeces | place: Austria | collected 2013
GGTGCCCCGAAGGGGCGGATAGGGCACAGGCGGTATGAAAGACAGATGAGGAAAGCGGAAAAGTGCGCGGCACATGTAGGGAAAGCGTGAACCCCTGATCGCCGCTGATGCAGCCCCTTCTCTGCGGATAACAGGCTTCCCGTTTTCGGATTTTCTGCCATTGACCGCCTGACCGCGAATGACAAAGATTTCTCGCTTCGCTCGAAATGACAGTACAAGAAAGACCGATGGTCCCTAGCTCCTAGCTACTAGTCACTAGTCACTTTTTTATTTTGAAAGCTCTTTCTTATACTTTTCTATCGCCGCTTCATACGACGCTTTCAGCACGCCCTTTTCCGTGATGATACCGGCGATGAGAGAGGACGGCGTGACATCGAAGGCGGGATTATAGACAGGGACGTCTTTCGGCGCGCTGTAGACGCCGGCAAATTTCCGCACTTCGTCCGGATCTCTTTCTTCAATGACGATCTCCTTGCCGGAGGCGATGGAGAAGTCAAATGTCGAGAACGGGGCAGCGATGTAGAATGGGATATGGTGGTAGGCTGCCATGACGGCAAGGCCATAGGTGCCGATCTTATTGGCGGTATCGCCATTCGCCGCGATGCGGTCTGCACCGACGATGATGGCGTCTATTTTCTTGTCGCGCATGACGGAAGCGGACATCGTATCGGAAATGAGGCAGCACGGGATATGCCCTTCCATGAGCTCAGTCGCGGTGAGGCGGCTCCCCTGCAGGAGCGGACGTGTCTCATCCGCATACACGCACTCGATCGCTCCACGCTCATGAAGGACGGAGAGGACGCCGAAGGCCGTGCCGATGCCTGCCGTCGCCAGTGCTCCCGTATTGCAGTGGGTCAGGATGCGAAGACCCTTTCTTCCCTGGAAAAGATCTGCGCCATTTTCACCGATGGACCGACAGGTGTGAATATCTTCCGCTTCGATATCACGGGCTTTTGCAAGGAGGGCATCCCCCGCTTCTTTCGCGGGATATCGATCGAAGACCTTCTCCATCTCGGAAACGGCCCAGGACAGATTCACGGCAGTCGGACGCGCCGCGCTGATCTCTTGGCAGGCGTGGTGAAAGGCAGCCGATACATCAGAGGACAAAAGGCACTCTCTATAGGCGAGGACGACGGCATAGGCGGCCGCGACACCGATCGCAGGAGCTCCGCGCACTGCAAGGATGCGGATGGCATCGGCTACCTCACGGTAGTCCCTGCAGCTTAGATAGGTGATCTCTGTAGGGAGCTTCGTCTGGTCAAGAAGACGGAGGCTCTCACCTTCCCAGACAAGCGACCTGAGCGCACTCATACGTGAAATCCTCCGAAGGCTTCTGCGGCATGGCGGCAGTGGCAGTCCTTCTCTACATCATACGTCTCGAAGACGTCGGTCACGATGCGGTACATGTTGCGGCTGTTTTCTGCCATGCAGCCCAAGACTTCCTGATGGCTCAGCTCCTCTTTTGTGATGCCGGCGGCGAAATTCGTGACCATGGAAATGCTTGCGTAGCAGATCTCCGCTTCACGGGCGAGCTGGCATTCCGGTACATTCGTCATGCCGACTACGTCAGCGCCCCACATGCGGTATGCCTTGATCTCTGCCGGTGTCTCGAAACGCGGCCCTTCCGTGCAGATGTAGGTCCCCTGCGGGTGTAGAGTGATGCCTTCCTTTCTTCCGGCGGCAAGGATCGCTTCCCGGAGCGATGCACAGTACGGATGGCTCATGTCGAGATGGGCAACGCCATAGCGCTCGCCATCATAGAAGGTCCCTTCGCGGGCTTTCGTCATATCGATGAACTGATCGAGAAGCACCAGCTCACCCGGCTTGTAGTCCGGATTCAGTGAGCCGACGGCCGTCGTGCTGATGACGGCTGCGACGTCAAGCATCTTCAAGGCAAACATATTGGCACGGTAATTGATCTTGTGCGGGGGGATCGTGTGATGCGCCCCGTGACGGGACAGATGGATGATCTCCCTGCCTTCAAAGAAACCGGCTTCATACTTCGCTTCGCCATAGGGCGTCTCGATGATATGCTCGGTCACGTCCTTCAGCAGGACAGAATTTTCCGCCCCGGTGCCGCCGATGAAAGCGATTTTTTTCATTGTACATGATCTCCTTCCATGAACCATTTAGAAAGTGTATCTCGAGCGATCGTATATTTCTTATCGCAATACGGGCAGACGATCTCGATGGAGGGATCGTCGAGCAGGCTCTGCTTCTCCGCCTCCGGGAGAGACTTCAGTGTCCCTTTGATGCGTTCCTCCGAGCAGGTGCAGCGGAAGGTCAAAGGGCCGTCCTTGAGCAGTTCGAACTGGCCTTCGACCAAAAGCTTTTCCAGAGAACCTTCTTCCTTGGCATCCTTCGTCAGGTCCCAGCGATCCAGCTCACGGAAAAGCTCTGCGAATCTGCCCATATTTCCTTTTGGCAGGAGCTGCGCCATGAAGCCCGCCGAGCGCAGGATATCGCCCTTTTCGGTCATGGAGATATCCAGCTTCACGGCCGACAGCGTCTGTTCAGATGTATTCATATACTCTGTGAGGCACGCCGAAATGTCTCCGTGAGACAGGTTCACCGTGCTCGTATATGGGAGCTTCAGGAGCGAGTAGCGCGTCACGAAGAGCTGTCCCTTCGCTGCTGCCAGCTGAGCCTCATGCACATCGTCACAAGGCACGCCTTCTCCGGCTTCCGGATGGTCCAGGAAACCGCGGACAAAGCGCCCGTCATAGGCATCGACGTGGATCGCGCCCAAAGGGCTTCCTGTCATCCAGCGGATGGAGATCCCTTCATGATTTTTGAAATCATTGATGAGGATCGCCGCCCCTGTCATCGCCTTCGCGAGGATCCTCGCAGACGCCGGGGGCAGATGATGGATCGCTTCCGCTTCGAGGGATACATTCGATGTATCCGCGACAGTCAGACGGATGCCGTCCGCACTCAGATAATGCTGTATCGTATTCGTATTCATAGTCAAAACCTCTGGTACACATGAAATTTTCGCCGGAGAGAATGGCTCTTCCAGCAGCACAAATCGGATATATTATAGCATAATAGAACGAGGAATGGTGAGGTTTATGGGGACGGCGCCCTGTTTTCCCCTCTCCTGTCAAACGCTATCAGCCGCCTTTCTGCTGTCTTTGCATAAACGCTGAAATCCCATATATTCTCTGCATTTTCTCATGTTTTTGGTTGACTGAACTATGAATTTATGGTATTGTTGAATCATGCTCAATACGAGCAGTGTAAGTCATTTTTTTAGGAGGAATTTCCATGAAAGGTACAGTTAAGTGGTTCAGTGCAGAAAAAGGCTACGGCTTTATTGAAAGAGAAGAAGGTGGCGACGTTTTCGTTCATTTCTCTGCTATTCAGGCTGATGGCTTCAAAACACTGAATGAAGGCCAGAAGGTCGATTTCGAAATTATTGATGGTGCAAGAGGACCTCAGGCTGCTAACGTTAAAGTTGAAGGCTGATCACTGAACTGACTGCTATATAGCGTAAGTTTGTAACCAAAGATAAAAAGAGAGCCGTGAATCATTGGATTCGCGGCTCTCTTTTTTATGCTTGCTTGGCACCCCTCTATGCTTTCTTTCCGGAGATATTCTCTCTCATCTCGGTATCGGCTGCAATATTTTTCATTTGATAGTAATCCATGACACCCAGATTTCCCTTCTGGAGGGCTTCTGCCATAGCCTTTGGCACTTCGGCCTGGGCTTCGACGACCTTCGCCTGCATTTCCTGAGTATAGGCGCGCATTTCCTGTTCCTTGGCGACGGCCATGGCACGGCGTTCTTCGGCTCTTGCCTGTGCGATCTGCTTATCTGCTTCTGCCTGATCGGTCTGGAGCTGGGCGCCGATATTTCTGCCTACGTCGACATCGGCGATATCGATGGAGAGGATCTCAAAAGCTGTCCCCGAGTCGAGACCTTTGCCGAGGACCGTACGGGAAATGTGATCCGGATTCTCCAGTACGTCGGTGTGCTTTTCGGAGGAGCCGACGGTCGTGACGATGCCTTCACCGACACGGGCGATGATGGTCGCTTCCCCTGCCCCGCCGACGAGGCGATCGATATTCGCACGGACGGTGACACGTGCGCGGACCTTGAGCTCGATGCCGTTTTTCGCGACCGCAGAAATGGTCGGGGTCTCGATGACCTTCGGATTGACGCTCATCTGGACGGCTTCGAGGACATTGCGTCCTGCCAAGTCGATGGCAGCTGCCTGCTCGAAGGAGAGATCGATCTGTGCGCGATGCGCGGCGATCAGGGCATCGACAACGTTATCCACATTGCCGCCCGCCAGGTAGTGCGCTTCGAGCTGGTTCACGCTGAGGAGAAGTCCTGCCTTCGTGCCTTTGATGAGCGGCAGCACGATCATCTGCGGAGAGACGCGGCGGATCCGCATCCCCACCAGATTGAAGAGGGAGATCTTCACATCCGCGGCCAGCGCGGAGATCCAGAGTCCGATCGGCACAAAGTGCAGCAGGACGGACAGAGCTGCGATGGTGATGAAAAAGATGATCACCGGAAAGAGTAAAAGTTCCATACATGCCTCCTTTTTATAATCAGGAATCAATGAGAGTCCGCTTGGCAGGACTCTCAGCTTGCGGCTTCGGAAAGGGTATGCCGGAGCCATGGGTCAGAGGATCTGCCTCTGCGATAGGATTGGCGCTGGCAATCCTATCGCACCTGCCTAGCGGGTATCCGTTTTTCTCACGACAAGATAACTTCCTTCTGCCTTGATGACGATGACCTTCTTCCCCTTCTCTATGAAGTCACCGCGAGAGACGGCGTCCAGGATATGGCCTTCGATATCCACTTTGCCGGATGGGCGAAGGACTGAGTCCGTCATCCCCTCTTTCCCGACATAGGCTGACAGATCAGCGGCGGAAGACTTGAAGCCCTTCTGACCGGTGAGGGAATCACGCAATGTGACTTTCTGCCACAGCCGGCTTTGTGAAAGGTGATCGAGCAAGAAATAGAACCCGATCCCGGCGAGAAGTACGCCACCCGACAGGATATAGAGGGCTGTCATATCTCCGCCGAAGGTGAAGAAAAGCCCGGAGAGAAGGAGGACGAGGCCTATGACAGCTGCTACGCCTGTCATGAGCGCCAGGATGTCCAGAATGACCAGCGCCAGCCCGCCGAAGTACAAGACAGCTTCGAGCATCTGATCGCCTTCTGACCAGTTCGCTCCGATCAGAAGACAGCCAGCGATCGCCGCTGCCAGTGCCCCGCCCGAGAATCCGGCGGTCTTGATCTCCGCCAGTAGCGAGATAAGGATGACGGCGGATAAGAGACCTTCTACGATCGGGTGCCTAAAAACGTCTGCCATAGGCATGGCATCGGCTGCCAGCACCTGCATGGGAAAGAACAGCAGGAGAAACAGGAATTTCTTCATTTTTGATGGGATGCCTCCTTTCGCGCCATGATTTCCTATTCATTATACACTATACGGGAAAGGTTTTTCCTGCATTTTTTCCACCTTCCCCTGTTACAGTAGATGCACCAAAAAGAACCCCGAAGGCAGGCTTCGGGGTTCTTTTCTGTCGGAAGATCAGTCGACCGGTTTTGCGAAGAGGTCTTTTTCTTTCTCTTTCTTGAGAGCGGTCTTGATGTGCAGTTCTTTCAGCTGCTTATCAGCGACTACAGACGGTGCCTGGGTGAGCGGATCGATCGCGCTCTGGGTCTTCGGGAAGGCAATGACATCGCGGATGGAGTCGAGGTGGAGCATCAGCATGACGAGACGGTCAAGGCCGAGGGCGATGCCTGCATGCGGCGGAGCGCCGTACTTGAATGCATCAAGCAGGAAGCCGAATTTCTGCTCTGCTTCTTCCTGAGAGATACCGATGGCTTCGAATACTTTTTCCTGCAGATCCTGCTGGTAGATACGAAGGGAGCCGCCGCCGGCTTCGACACCGTTCAGGACCATATCATAGGCTTTCGCATAGACCTTGGACGGATCGGTGAGGAGGTACTGTACATCTTCATCTCTTGGTGCGGTGAATGGATGATGTTCAGCGACGTAGCGTTTTTCTTCTTCGCTGTATTCGAACATCGGGAAGTCGGTGACCCAGCGGAAGCAGAATTCATTCGGGTCGATGAGGTCCATGCGGCGAGCCATTTCGAGACGGAGTTCGCCCAGAGCCTGTGCGACGACCTTCGGCTTGTCAGCAATGATGAGGACGAGGTCGCCTTTTTCCGCTTCGCAGACTTTGCCGATCTCACGGATCTTGTCTTCACCGAGGAATTTGGTGATCTGGCACTTCAGGCTGCCGTCTTCATTGAAGCCGATCCATGCGAGGCCTTTGGCACCATAGTGTCCGACGTATTCTACGAGGCCGTCGAGTTCACGACGCGGAATGCCGGCATCGCCTTTGACAGTGATGGCTTTCACACAGCCGCCATTATCGAGGACGGAGCGGAATACTTTGAAGCCGGTGTCACGGAGCAGGTCGGATACATCATAGAAATGCATATCGAAACGAAGGTCCGGTTTGTCGGAACCATAGAGAGCCATGGCGTCATCCCATTTGATCCTTTTGAACGGGATCTGGATATCGACATTGAGGACTTTCTTGAAGACTCTCTGCATCATGTGTTCCATGAGGTCCAGAATGAAGTCCTGGTCTTCGAAGGAGAGCTCCATATCCAGCTGGGTGAATTCCGGCTGGCGATCGGCACGCAGGTCTTCATCGCGGAAGCAGCGAGCGACCTGGAAGTAGCGTTCCAGACCGGAAACCATGAGCAGCTGTTTGAAGAGCTGTGGGGACTGCGGCAGAGCGTAGAATTTGCCCGGGTTCACACGGGAGGGGACGAGGTAGTCGCGTGCGCCTTCCGGAGTGCTCTTGGTGAGCATCGGGGTTTCGATTTCGAGGAAATTGTGTTCATCGAGGAAGGTTCTCATCTCATGTACGATCTTATGGCGCATGATGAGGTGGTTCTGCATTTCCGGACGACGCAGATCGATGTAGCGGTATTTCAGACGGACGTTTTCATCGACATCGATGCCGTCTTCGACGTAGAATGGCGGGGTCTTCGCTTTATTCAGGATGCGAAGCTCGGAAACGACGACTTCCACCTTGCCGGTCTTCATCTTCGGGTTGACAGTTTCTTCGCTTCTCTCTCTGACCTTGCCTTTGACAGCGAGGACGAATTCACTGCGGCAGGCTTCCGCCTTGTGGAATGCTTCTTCCCCGTACTGTGGGCTCATGACGAGCTGTACAATACCGCTTCTGTCGCGAAGGTCGATGAAAATGAGACCGCCATGGTCACGACGGGTATTCACCCAGCCTGCCAGTGTCAGTTCTTTGCCGCAGTCATTTTCTGTTACCAGACCGCATCCGCAGGATCTATGCATCCCTGCCATTGTTTCCATATTAGAGCACCTCTTTATAAAAATGTTGACGCTGTGAGAGATCGTAAGGAGATCCCGTCAGCGAAAATAAATGATATGTTAGCTTGCTTGTTGGTGTGTATTGACGGATAAAGCCGGAGGATCACGCATGATTTCATCTCGGCTTCGCCTGCCGGCAGAGGCCGGTCATCAAATGCTATTTCTCAAACTTTGCAATATACCCGGCGACTTCGGCGAATGGGATCTCCTCCTGCGTGCCTTCTGCCATGTTTTTCACCATGGCTTTGCCGGAAGCCAGCTCATTGCTGCCGATGATGACGGTGAAGTCAGCCTTTGTCTTGCCTGCCTGCTTCATCTGGCCTTTGAGGCTTCTGCCCTGAAGGTCCATATCTGTGATGACGCCGTCCTGACGCAGCGCGAACTGGATCTTCACGCCTTCGGCCTGTGCTTCTTCGCCGAGAGCGGCGATGTAGACGTGTTTTTCTGCTTTCGGTTCGGGGATCAGATGCTGCATTTCCAAAGCGAGCAGGAGACGTTCAAGACCGATCGCAAAGCCGATGCCCGGTGTGGAAGGACCGCCGACCTCTTCGACGAGGCCGTCATAGCGGCCGCCGCCGCAGACTGCGCTCTGCGCTCCGAGCGGTGGATACTGGATCTCGAAAGCGGTATTCGTATAGTAGTCGAGCCCGCGCACGAGCTTCGGGTCGATGGTGTAGGAGATCCCAAGAGCTGTGAGGTAGGATTTCAGAGCTTCGAACTTCTGGTGGCAACTGTCGCAGAGATAGTCCGTGATGACCGGCGCACCGACAGCCGCCGCTTTGCAGCCCTCTTCCTTGCAGTCGAGAAGACGAAGCGGATTCTTGTGAAGTCTGGCCTTGCAGTCTTCACAGAGCTGGCTCTCCTTGGGTTCGAAGAATTCGATGAGCTTCTGTCTGTACTGCGGACGGCAGTTCGCATCGCCGATGGAATTCAGGTGGAGATCGAGATCTTTCAGTCCGAGCTTATGGAAAATCTCACAGGCCATCGCGATGACTTCTGCATCCGCAAGCGGAGAGGACGCACCGAGGACTTCCAGACCGAACTGGTGGAATTCACGGTAACGGCCGGCCTGCGGACGGTCATAGCGGAACATGGAGCCGATGTAGAACATCTTATGCACCTGCTGGTCTCCATACATTTTATGTTCCAGGTACGCGCGGACAGCTGAGGCTGTATTTTCCGGGCGCAGGGTGACAGAGCGATTGCCTCTGTCCTTGAAGGTATACATTTCCTTCGTCACGACGTCGGTGGTATCGCCGATGCCGCGCTGAAATAATTCTGTCGCTTCAATGATCGGGGTACGGATCTCTTTGTATCCGTAGCGCGCACATACGTCACGAATGACGCCTTCCATGTAATCCCACTTGTAGACTTCGTCCGGCAGGATATCATGGGTTCCTTTTAATGCCTGCATTGTGACACCTCTTTACTTGATTTGACAGACATTTCAGAAGGAGCAGAAGCTTCAACGCCCCTCCTCTGTCTATCAAAGACATTAACAAACTAAATTGTACCATTTCTACAGGGGAAATGGCAAATGGGAATTAAAAAACAGCTGCGGCTCTTCCGGGGATGGATCCAGAAAAGAGCCGGAGGGCTTTGGTCCTTCAAAGAGGAGCGATGAGCGTCGCAGGTTTTCTGTCTTTACTCTTTCTTCGCGCAGTCTTTGCAATAACCGTAGAATTTCAGCTGGTAGTCGACCACGTGAAATCCGCTATCTTTCTGGATCTTGTCCTTCACATCGGAAAGAAATAATTCATGGGAAAATTCGATTACTTTCCCGCAGCCAAGACAGATGAGATGGTAATGGGAATGATTCAGTGAATGATCATTCAGCTCATAGCGACTGCGTCCGTCACCGAAGTCGAGCTTTTTGAGAAGCTCCAGCGATGTGAATAATTCCAGCGAGCGGTAGACCGTCGCAAGCCCGATGTCCGGATTCTCATCCCGTACCATCGCATACAGGTCTTCTGCACTCAAGTGTTTTTCTTTGCTGTCAAGGAAGGCCTGCAGAATGACCTGACGCTGCGAAGTGAATTTATATTTGTGCTCACGGATTTTTTTTCGCAGGGTATTCATAACCGTGGACTTTTTCATGAAAATGCCTCCACTTTTAAATTAGGAATGAGGAATCAGAAAGGGGAAGTCGGAGAAGCCGATATTTCCCGAAAGCTGTCAGCGCTCCCCTATTTTCTCATCTTGTACTTATCATAAAACCACATATGCCGCAGGATGACCTGCAGGACGGCGACCAGTGGGACGGAGATCATCATGCCGACGATGCCGAAAAGCTGTCCGCCGATGAGGACTCCGGCAATGATCGCGACGGGATGTACATCGATGATGCTGCCCATGAGCTTGGGCATGAAGAAATGACCGTCTAGCTGCTGGACGATGATGTAGAAGACGATGACTTTTGCCATGACGCCTGTCCCCTGAAGCAGAGCGAGGAAAACGGGCGGGATCGCTCCGATGATCGGTCCGATGAGAGGGATCATTTCCACGACGCCTGCCAGAAGTCCGATGACCAGAGGATAGGGTATATTCATGGACCACATGCCGAGGAAAACGACAAAGGCCATGATGACGGAAAGGAGCAGCTGCCCGCGCAGGTAGGCATTCAGCATGAAGTGGATCTCCTTGAAGATCGTCTCGAGATGATGATGGAAACGGTCAGGAAAGAAACCGATGAAGACATGCACGAAATAGCTGCCTCTCTTCATCATGTAGAATGTGATGAAGGGTACGACGATGAGCTCGACCACCGTACTTGCAAAAGAGAAGATCGCGGACAGGCTGAACTGTGCAACCTTCAGCGTATACTCGCCGACATCCTGAATGATGCGGGAAATGAAATTTTTCGCTTCCGGCGGCATCAGGGAGAGCTGGTACTGCCGCTCGATCTCCGGGATCGCCTGCTGCACCGCTGTCACCATATCGGGGATGCCTTTCACGAAGGCACGGAATTCTCCGATGAACGGCACGACGATGTGGACAATGATCACATAGACAATGCCGATAAAGATGGCAAAGGAGATCAGGATCGCGATATCATAGGGCATCTTCGCCATCCCGCGGCAGACGCGGATATGTTCATGGATGAATTTCGCCAGCGGATTCAAAAGAATCGCGAGCACAAGCGAGACGGTGAAAGGGAAGAGGATCATGGGGGCTGCGACCACCAGTCCGAAGAAAAAGAGCGCAATGCCAACGCGCATCCAGAATTCAGCGCCCCATCTCATAGGCCGCCTCCCACCAGGAAGGGATTCGTCTTCTTTTCTTGGCCAATGGTCGTCGGATCACCATGTCCGGAAAGCACGGTCACGGTATTCGGCAGGCAGAAAAGATTCTTCCGGATAGCGGTCACGAGCGTCGTCATACTGCCTCCGGGGAAATCGGTGCGCCCGATGGAGCCATGGAAAAGAGAGTCTCCCGTGAAGACGATGCCCTCCTTCGCTTCATAGAAGGAGATCCCGCCCGGCGTATGCCCCGGGGTATCGATCACGGTAAAGTCCAGTCCGCAGGTCTTGATAGGGTCTCCCCCTTTCACCCAGTGCTCCGGATCCTCTACGAGTACGTGGTCGGGGAATTCATAGGATAAATTCTTGGAGGGGTCTTTCAGATACGAGGCGTCCCCGCGGCTCATGTAGAGCTCAGCTTTCGGGAAACGGGCGCGCAGCGCATTCATACCGGCCATATGGTCCACATGGGCATGTGTCAGAAAAATGGATCTCAGTTCAATCTGATCCTGCAGGATGGCATGGATGTAGTGTTCCGGTGTAAAGGAGGGATCTACGACCAGCCCTTCCATGGTCTTTTCATTGTACACGATATAGGTGTTTGTCATAAAAGGACCGAGTACTGTGTATTTGATTTTCATAACAAATCCTCCTTTGATTCACGTTTTTGCGGCAGCGGCTAAAAATTCTTATCGCTGTCGAGAAGCAGCGTCACGGGGCCGTCATTTTCGAGGGCCACCTTCATATGGGTGCGGAAACGGCCGGTCCCAACAGAGACACCGGCTTTACGGCAGATGTCAACGACATATTCATAAAGCGCATTCGCCCGTTCCGGAAGCTCCGCCTGTGAAAAGCTGGGGCGACGCCCCTTTCTGGCGTCTCCATAGAGAGTGAACTGGGAAACGATCGCAAGCTCCCCTTTCACATCCAAGAGAGACAGGTTCAGTTTATCATTTTCATCCTCGAAGATGCGAAGGTGCAGGATCTTGTCTGCGATGTACTCTGCCTCTTTATCGGTATCGCCTTTTTTGACACCCAGAAGAACGACAAAGCCTTTGGAAATGGAAGCCGTTTCTTCACCTTCGGAATCCACCTTGCACCAGTTGCATTTTTGAACGACAGCACGCATAGATAGGTCTCCTTTATAAAATGGTTTAAGGTTCGGGGTCAGCCCGTGGGGCGTGCCCGCCCTTTGATTGTTTGCGAAAGAGGTTCAGCAGGTTCTATAGGTTCTATGGGGGTGGTGCCCGAAAGTGGTATGCAAGTCACCCCTTCTTACTAATTTTCCCCCTTCGACGACTGCATTCTTCTGACTGAATGGACGCCCTTGATGCGGCGGATCTTGGTCATGATGAAGTCGAGCTGCGCCAGATCCTTGATCTGGATTCCAAGATTCATGACAGCCATGCCATTGTTCTCGACCTTGACATTCGCCGCAGAGACGGAGAGCTTCATCTCGGTCAGCACGGCCAGGATGTCCGCCATGAGACCGGTGCGGTCGTAGCAGATGACTTCGATCGTGACGAGGAACATGCCGCCCGTCTCTTCTTCCCATGACACATCGATCATGCGGTCTTTGTCCGGGAAATTGATGGCATTCGGACAGTCCGCACAATGGACTGAGACGCCGCGGCCGCGCGTCACGAAGCCGACGATGGAGTCACCCGGCACCGGGGTGCAGCACTTGGCAAGATGCACCTCGAGTCCCACTTCCCCGCGGACGAGGATGCCGGAGGACGAGCGCGCTTTCATGCTGCGCATTTTGAGATTCTCCAGATCCTTTGCGGTCTTTTGAAGTACGGGCTTTTGGAGAGCAAGCTCCTTCTTGTATCTTTCCGTGAGCTTCACCATCGTGCTCTTCACGGGGATACCGCCGAAGCCGATGGAGGCAAGAAGGTCATCGGTGGTCGGACAGTTGAAGGTCTTCGCGACCTCGAGCAGGCGGTCTTTTCCGATGAGCTTCTTCCATTCATAACCGAGACGGTCTGTTTCCTCGATCAGGAGCTGCTGCCCGCGTGCTATATTTTCTTCTCTGTTTTCTTTCTTGAACCAGCTGCGGATCTTCGCCTTACTGTCAGCAGCGCCGACCATATTGATCCAGTCATAGCTCGGCTTGCCATTTTTCGAAGTGATGACAGAGACGATATCCCCGTTCTTCAGCTTCGTATCGAGCGGGACGATCTTATTATTCACCTTCGCACCGATGCAGCGGTTGCCGACTTCGGTATGGATGCGGTAAGCAAAGTCGATCGGGATCGAGCCCTTCGGCAGGTTGATGACATCGCCCTTCGGTGTGAAGACGAAGACTTCATCCGAGAAGACATCGAGCTTCAGGGCATTCATGAATTCCTTCGGGTTGCTGGTATCCTGCCATTCCAGGATGCGGCGCAGCCAGGAGATCTTTGCATCGAAGTCCTTGCCGCCGGCATGTCTGCCTTCCTTATAGCGCCAGTGAGCGGCGACACCGTATTCGGAAATGTGGTGCATTTCCCACGTGCGGATCTGGATCTCTACCGGCTGCCCCTTCGTCCCGATGACGGTCGTATGAAGCGACTGGTACATATTCGGCTTCGGGACGGCGATGTAGTCCTTGAAGCGGTTCGGAAGAGGTCTCCAGAGAGAGTGTGCGATGCCGAGGATCGCATAGCACTGTGGGATGGTATCCACGATGACACGCACCGCATAGAGGTCATAGATCTGGGATAAGTCTTTGTTATCCCTTTTCATCTTTTTATAAATGCTGTAGAAATGCTTCGGCCGTCCCGTGATGGTCGCCTTGATCCCTGCTTCCTCGATGTGTTCGTGGAGCACGCGCATGGTATCATCGACGATCTCCTCACGCGCCTTGCGCTTCTGCTTCATCTGGCGCACGAGGTCAGCATATTCCTCCGGATGCAGGTAGTGGAAGCAGAGATCCTCCAGTTCCCACTTGATGTTATAGATCCCCAAGCGGTGTGCCAGCGGAGCATAGATCTCGATCGTTTCGCGTGCGATGCGGATCTGCTTTTCCCGCCGGAAGATGCCTAGGGTACGCATATTGTGCAGGCGGTCTGCCAGCTTGATGACGACGACGCGGATATCCTTGGCCATCGCGAGGAACATTTTGCGGAAATTCTCAAGCTGCTGGTCCTCTTTGTCCTTGTAGTGGAATTGGGAGAGCTTCGTCACGCCATCGACCAGGAAGGCGACTTCTTCGCCAAAGAGCATTTTGAGATCTTCCAGCGTATAGCCGGTATCCTCGACGACATCATGCAGGAGTGCTGCCATGACGCCTTCCTTATCCATTTCCAGCTCCGCCAGAATATAGGCCACAGAGACGGGATGGATGATGTATGGCTCGCCCGTCTGTCTGGTCTGTCCCGCATGAGCTTTTTCTGCCAGCTCGTAGGCTTCTTCGATGAGGTCGAGTGATTTCTCATCATGCATGTACGTTTTCAGCTTGTCGAAGAGCTTTTTATGCTCTTCTTCTTTTTCTCCGGCAAAATCCTGCTGCTCTTTCATGCGTTCTACATATTCATCCTGATGGATCAGAAATTCGGCCAGCGTCGAAGCGGAGGCATCCGTATGGATGGTCTCTTCATTGAGATTGCGATTGAATACGCTTGGTGCTGGAAGGGCATTCGTTTCTACCGGTACTTCTGTTTTATTGTTTTCTGTATCATTCATAGCGGTGCCTCCTTACAGCATCAAAATTAAGGCTTCCGGGTGCAAGCTCCGAAAGGCAGTGCCGGAAGCTCCCTCATGAAAATGGCACTGCCCGCTCTCCGTTTTCTACGTTCCGAGGAATGGAGGTGTATCATCACCTGTGAAAGGAGAGCTGGTATCAGGCGTGACTGGTAAAGGGAAAGGATATCTTCAGGCATCCCGAAGGATCCACGGCGAAGCTGTCACGACCTGAGACCTAAAACATTCTATGCTTCCTATATACTTCAGACTCCATGAGATCCAGCTTTTTCGTTGCGATACGGCGCTGGTAAAATTCTTCCCCGTTTCTGGAAAAGCGTGAGAGGAGCTCAAGCTCTTCAAAAACGGCAAGTCCCATGCTGAGGCTGACTTTTTCGAAGCCGCCCTGCGTCATGAGGCAGCTCTGTACCTCCTTCACAGGTCGTGGCTGGTCCTTCAGGAAAACGGTGAGCTTCTTGTAGATCTCTACCAGCAAATCGCGGGAGAGCAGCTTCTCATTTTCCTCTCGGATATCGCGGCAGATGAGCTGCACATGCTCGCCATACCATTCATGGACTTCCGGTTCGAAAACAAGATCGACCACATCCCCTGCGCGGCAGGGATCGATATCCCCCACGCCCCAGAAGATCGCATCGATAAGCTCCTTCCCGGCAGACAGCTGACATTTGAAATGCCGTCTGTCCTGTCCGATGCGGCGCGCTGTTTCCACGAAAGCCTGCCGCGTGGCAAAGATGGGTTTCGGATTGTCACAGCCGCAGGGCTCTAAAAGGTCGAGCGAGTGAATGAAATCGATGGATACATCGGAGAGCGGCAGGCACTCCTCTACCTCAAGGACAGGGATACAGTCTTCGGGAGTGAGCCTTGCTTTCGCATAGGCATTGAGCCGTTTTCGGAATTCGGGAATCTTGTCTGCCTCGATAGAAAAGCCGGCTGCCATTTTGTGTCCGCCATACTGGAGCAAGAGATCTTTCTGAGCCGCCAGGGCTTCATAGATATTGAACGCAGGGATGGAGCGACAGGAGCCCTTCCCGACTCCGTCTCGGACTGTCAGTACCAGTACCGGACGATGGTAGATCTCCAGAATGCGCGACGCCACGATGCCGATGACGCCGGGATGCCAGTCCTGCCCGTCCACGACAAGGGCCATGTCCTTTTCGATTTGCAGCTCGGCGATGCGCTTCTGCGCTTCCTCGAAGATATTCCGCTCGATCTGCTGGCGCGTCACATTCGTATCACAGAGCTGGCTCGCGAGGCGCTCCGCCTCTTCACTGGATTCTGTCGTCATCAGCTGTACGCCTTCTTTGGCATGGGCAATGCGTCCGGCTGCATTCAGTCGGGGCGCCAGACCGAAGGACACCTGATCCGCATGTGTGATGGCTTTCGTATCCTCATGAACGATGCCTGATGCGATCAGGAGCGAAGAAAGCCCCTTGATGGAGGTCGTAAGGAAACGCTTCATCCCCTCCCGTACCAGGATACGGTTTTCTCCGGTCAGAGATACCACGTCTGCGATCGTCCCCAGTGCAGCGAGCTCTACATTTTCTGTGAAATCGACACCCTCCCTTGCCAGATGCAGTGCTCTGGCCACCATGAAAGCGACGCCGCAGCCCGCCAACTCCTTGTACGGATACGGGCAGTCCAACTGGTGCGGATTGATCACGGCGATGCATGCCGGCAGCTGCTCGGGCGGTGTGTGGTGGTCCGTCACGATGATATCCAGACCCTCGGGTTTTCTTGCGATCAGCTCTGCCGAGCTGATACCGCAGTCCACCGTGATGAGGAGCGTATAGCCCTCTTTTCGGAGGGAAAGCAAAGCCTTCTCATTCAGCCCATATCCTTCCGTTTCTCTCCGGGGGATGTAGTATCCGACATCCGCGCCAATGCCCTTCAGACAGCGCACGAGGATCGAAGTCGATGTGATGCCGTCTACGTCATAGTCTCCGTAGACTACGATCTTCTCTTTGTGATCGATCGCAGAAAGTAGACGAGTGACGCCCTCCTTCATCCCCTTCATCAAGAAAGGATCTGATAGATCCGACAGGTCATCGTATAAAAAATGGGATAATTTGTCTTCTGTATCCAGTCCGCGCCGCATCAGGATACGCGCAAGACCATCTGTGATCGAATGCCTGCGGAAAAACGCAGGGATCTCTTTTGTTTCGTTTTCGCCTGCCCGGATATGCCAGCGGCAGGCGGTTCGTCCTTGTGTCATCATGCCCTCGATTTCTGGAGATGGATGGAAGCTTTGATGTACGCGTCTTTCCGGTCTTACAAAATACCGGGTGCGTCCTTCTGCTGTGCAGTTTTGCTATCATGTCTGTGATATGTTCTCGATCATCCATCCATCGTCCGTAAAAGATGTAATTTGCAACAATTATAATATATTTCGAGGAGTTTTGACAAAAGCTTTATAAGCAGATAATGCTTGATGCTTTATGACAAAATCGATAATATAATTACTTCCTCTTTTCCCTTCTTATTGTGATTTATTGGGGTCAATTTGTTTTTTTGTTGCTATCATTATGCTTTTATGTGTTTTTTCTTCAAAAAATTCTTTGTCTCAAAATTCCTTTTGCATTCTCAATTTCAAGTATAACATATCTTCTGCCTTTTCATGAGAAGCTTTTCGGAGTATTATGATATTCTTTTCTTATTTACTCTAGTTTAGTCCTATTTGGTCTTACTTAGACTAAATAAGGGGCGGATGCCGATGTCATCCGCCCCTTGATGTTATGCTGTTTCCCTTATTTTTTTCATGGTTGTCCATACTTCGCTGGTCATTCCATAGCAGTATTTAATAGAATAGTTATAATAAAAATCTGGAACAAAGCGAAAAACTTTCTCTTTGTAGCTAACTATATTTTTTATAAATATTATGATGATTATTTTCTGCCAACCAACAAATTTTAGCTTTTAATCTACTTTTAGACCGCAGATTCATCGGTATCCCCTTTCTTTCAAAACAATCCTATATGCTATAATGAAATTGCAGGATGCTGGCTTGTTTCGCAAGAAACAGCCCGCCCAAAGAGAATGACCGGCCGTGGCCAGAGGCTATCGGTGGACGCGCATGGCTCTCTCTTTCTATATCCCTAGTATTTTTTCCTAAAGGAGGTATTTGTATGTCTTTTGTTAAAGTCATGAACAAGAAAATCTGTCTGTTGGCCTGCCTTCTTGCTTTTTCCTGCTTTGCAGGATATGCACAAGCAGATGCCTCCGATGCCCGGCTCTATGAGCTATACCCAACCCAGAACATTTACACATTTCTGAAGCTGAATACCAAGACCGGACAAATCTCCCAACTGCAATACTCAATTAGTGCTAATGACGATCGTATGGAGTTAAATGTAAATAGCACAGCCTTTATTGACGAATCATTGTCCGAGGAAGGCCGCTTTAAACTCTACCCTACCCAGAATATTTACAACTTTCTGCTTCTCGATACTCTAACCGGCAGAGTATGGCAGGTACAATGGAGCAGCAACGATGCAAACCGTGGCATAATTGGTGAAATCGAATCGAATCCCAGCACTTAATCAAGGTCGTCATCCTTTTCTATACCATTTTTGATTCTCAATAGCTATGCCGTATTATCATTCTCAATTAAAAAGAGAGCGCCAAAGCGCTCTCTTTTTAATAAATGGATGCTCACAACGATCCCTTCGGTCAACAGTCACTTTCCCCCATGCTGCAGGCGCGCCTGTTTTCTGAGCGTATCCCACATCTTCACTTCTCTTGCCGTCGTCTTCACATCATGGACACGGAAGAGGGTGCAGCCCTTTTCGATGCCCCAAAGGTTCACCGCTGCTGTCCCCTCGTCTCTTTCTTCTGCCGGAAGGTCAAGGATCGTGCCGATGAACCGCTTGCGGCTGACGCCGAGAAGCCATGGATACGGGTATGCCTGTGTGAGTTCATCCAGGCGGGCGAGTACCTCCATATTCTGCTCGCCGGTCTTTCCAAAGCCAATGCCCGGATCAAGGATGATGTTCTCTTCTTTCACACCGGCAGCAAAGGCGATGGAAAGTGTCCGGTCAAAGAAGGACTTCATCGAGGAGATGATATCTCCCTCATACACGGTATCGTTCTGGTTGTGCATCAGGATGGCAGGGACGCCATAGGCTGCCGTGACGGCGGCCATGCTGCCGTCATCGTACTGAAAGCCCCAGACATCATTCACCATGTGCGCTCCGGCAGACAGGGCTTTTTCCATCGTCTCATAGTGGTAGGAGTCGATGGAGATCGGGACGCTGCTTACGTCTAGCAGCAGAGGAAGAAGCTGCATGAGACGTGCTGTCTCTTCCTCTGCCGTCAGCTCTGTGTGTCCCGGCCTTGTCGACTCTGCGCCGACATCGATCATAGCAGCACCGTCTGCTGCCATGTCTTTCATATGAGACATCGCATGTTCTTTGGTATTCCACAAGCCTCCGTCGGAGAAGGAGTCGGGCGTCACGTTCAGGATGCCCATGACAAGGGAAACATCTCCGAGGGAAAGCGTTTTCCCATCCTTCCATTTGTAATTGCGCACCGGTCTGGTCATATGTATCTCCTTTTGCATCGCTGCAGGAAAAAATATCGTAAAGATCAAGGGAAGCGGCTGCTGAATATCTTCCAAATTATACCATAAAAGGGCAACAAAAAAAGCGGCGTAAGCCGCTTTCCTGTGCGAACGAATCATTGAGGAGTATGATTCAGACGCAGCCGAATTGATAATCAGGGAAATAATCATCAATTGGACAAGCAGAACAACTCTGCTGCATGGCATTTCCTCCATGTACTTCTATTATACATGATATTTGAGAAATTTCCAGTGGGAAGCATCGAAACTTGAAATATTAAAGGGACTATCTGCCAAAAAGGCGCAAATGGCAGGGGCGATCTTTCGTTTGGCATGGAATCCGCGGCCCTGCTGTGCTTATGCCTCTTCGATGAGCCGCTGCAGAAGCTCTGCTTTTCGATTCACGGCAGAGAGGAAACGGGAGAGATCTGTTACGGCATCCTTCCAGTAGATGAGAGCGACGGCATTTTCTCCGTTGTACAGGAAACGAAGAAGTGCAAAGCTCTCCTTTTCCCCGCGTTCCTGATAGGCAGTGATGCGATGCAGGCGCGCTTCCATCTTCAAGCGGTTTCCCTCCGTATCTTCCATATAGCGGAGGATCTTTTGCCATTCTTTGGCTGCCCCGCCGGAGAGCTCCACGAGGGCAAGGATCTCCTTCGGTACGGAGAGGTCAGTCCGCAGCAGAGAGAGACGTCCGACCTCTTTCAGCACGTCGAAAGCCTTCGCGGCTTCTAGCAGAAAAGCTGCCGCATACGACTGGCGGCTTCCTTTCCATGTCTTGGAGAGCTTCTGCGTCATCTCCTCTTGAAGGGTTGCCATATGATGAAAAGCGGTGAGAAATGCGCTGTATGTCTCCGGCGACATGTTCTTTGTCCACAGGACTGTCAAAAGATCAGAAGCTGCCTGCCAGTCTTTTTCAGACGCACGAACGGCGCCCCAGAATTTTTCTTCCTTATTTGTCATGGATACTCCTCATACCGGGGAATCGCTGATCCTGTCTCATCGGGACAGGATCAGCATTCCTCTTTTTTCTGTCTGTATGCTTTACTGCTTACAGTTCGATACTCTCTCCTGGCTTCACGACGATGACGTCTATGCCCTCTTCCCTGCCCTTTTCCGCAAACGCTTCCGGATCCTGCGCGATGACGGGCCAGGTATTGTAGTGAAGGGGGATCACATGCTTTGCTTTCAGGAATTTCGCAGCGAGGAGCGCATCCTCCGGCCCCATCGTGTAGTTATCCCCGATCGGAAGGATGGCATAGTCGATATCATACATCTCGCCGAAGAGCTTCATATCACCAAAGAGCGCCGTGTCGCCTGCGTAGTAGACGGTCGGTCCCTCTTTGAAAGAAATGATAAATCCGCATGGGATACCGCCCGGCACGCCGCAGCTGTGCAGCGCCTGTACCATTTTGATCGTAGCGAAGTCTGTCTTGTACCGGCCGCCTAAATTCATCGGTGCAAAGTTCAAGACCGTCTTCGGGAAAAGACCGATGACTTCAGGGATGGCAATGACCGTAGCACCCGTGCGGCGGGCGATTTCTACAGAGTCACCGAAATGATCGCTGTGCGCATGGGAAAGCAGGATGTAGTCGCATTTCACCCGATTCGGAGATACGGCGGCATCTCCATTTCCCGTGAGGAAGGGATCAAAAAGCAGCTTCTCCTTGCCGGTATCCAGACGAAAACAGGCATGTCCGAAAAATGTGTACTTCATAAAAATCGCTCCTTTCGAAACTCATAAAATGGTATGGATGGCTTGGAATGTATCGCTATTTATTCTTTCGCGCCATGATCTCCTTGACGATCTTCTGTGCCACATCAGCGAGGGCGATCCCGCGTTTCATACTGCTCTGCTGCATACGGCGGTAAGCATCTTCTTCGCTGATATGGTAGTAGTCCATCAGAAGCCCTTTGGCGCGGTCGATGATTTTTCTGGCGGCAAATTCACGCTCCATGTCCTTCACCCGATCCACGATCTCGCTCTTCTGCCTAAACTGAGACACTGCGATCTGGATGGCTGGGAACAGATTTCTCTCATCGACAGGCTTCATGACATAGCCGAAGACCATGGACTTCTTCGCTTTTTCGATGATGTCTTCATCACCGAAAGCCGTCAGGAGAACCACGGGCGCTGCATTGTCATGGGCGATCATCTTTGCTGCCTGGATGCCGTCAAGGCGCGGCATTTTCACATCGAGGATGACGAGATCCGGCTTTTTTTCTTTGACAAGATCCAAAGCCTCCACCCCATCTGAGCCGACGCCGACGACTGTGTGTCCGGCTTCTTCGAGCATTTCTCTTAAATCCATGCAGATGAGCGCTTCATCATCTGCTATGACGATTCTATATTTTTCTGCCATTTTTTATGCCTCCATCAAAGCCAGCGGGCAATAAATATCTGCCACGACCATAGAATCCTCATTTTTTAAGCCAAACTCGCCCTTGAGTTCGATCTCTGCGAGATTTCTGACGATTTGAAGCCCCAGATCAAATGTCCTTGTACTGAAATCTTCCGGCAGCGGGTGTCCATTATTTTTGATAGATACATGCAGGCGTCCATGATCGATCTCCGTGCCGACCACCAGCGTGCCGCGCGGCATCTTATGAAATCCGTGGTCGATCGCATTATGAATGAGTTCATTCGTTGCGATCGCAAGCGGTACGGCTTTTTCGGAATTCACGATCAAAGGCCGCCTTCCTTTTTCGCGCACCACATCGACGGGACAGAGTGCGAGACTGTCGACAGAGAGCTTGCAGATCTTATCGAGAAGCACGTCCATATCGACCTGATCCCCACTCTGGTTCGCCAAAATGTCGTGGATCTTGGAGATCCCAAGTATTCGGCTGACGGCTCTCTTCAGTGCTTCTTTGGTATCTTCATCTTTTGAGCGCCGCGCCTGCATGCGAAGCATCCCTGCAATAGTATTCAAACTGTTTTTGACGCGGTGATGGATCTCTTTGATGACGGAGTCCTTGACAAGGATCTGCCGTTCTTTTTCACGGATGGCTGTCACGTCGGTCAAAACGATCACCGTCCGCGTCACCCGGCCGCCGGAAATGATCGGGAGCCCCCAGGCGGAGAGCGTCATATTTTCAGACACTTCATCGCTGAATGCGGGGCGGCCTGTCTTCATGACTTCATCGACCAGCGGGAAGTGGACGATGGTGTGTCCGATAATGTCACGCTGCTCGATCGCCTCCTTGTCCAGCACGAGATAAAGATCGTCGGCCATGTCATTGGCATACATGATGCGTCCGGCGGCATCGAGGATGATGACGCCATCCTGCGGACGGATGCTGTAGTAGTCTTTGCCGGCAAATGGGACCTGCAGCGCCAGATTCGCCGTATCGGTCAACACCTGCTGCTGGGACAGGGACACGGAGGCAAAGCAGACGACGGCAAAGGGTCGTCCTGCATTATCAACGATCGGATACGCTGTGACAGCGATCTCCCGTCCTTGATCCAGCTCCTTCCTGCCGACGACCTTGCGCCCTGTCTGGAAGACATTGTCGACGATCGCCAGATCATCCACCAGAAAGGTGTCTCCGGCATGGAAAAATGTCGAGCCATGGGTGTAGGATGGCTTCACGGCCGTCAGTATGACAGAGATGTCTTCATTCTTCCCTCGGGCACAGAGGTAGACCTGGCTCTTGGAAATATCGGAAGCGCACTGCAGAGCCACCTGCATATGATCTAAGATTTTTGCCTGTACGCCAGTCAGATTGGTCGTATCCCGGACTAGGGTGTAGAGCTGACTGACTTCGATTCCTCGGGTCTGCATCGCGTTTCATCCTCTTTTCATTCGCAAAGTTTAGAGCTTCACCTGATCTGCCAGGAAAGGCAGACGGGGATCTGCATTGAGTGTCAGAGAGGCATAGTCCCCCGCCTGTGCCATGTAGTAGGCACGGCAGCCGATCATGGCTCCATTGTCTGTGCAGAGGACGGGATCGGGACGGCACATGCGGATGCCGCGTTTGTCACAGGCTGCCTTCAAGGCCTTGCGAAGACCGCTGTTGGCAGCGACACCGCCGGCAAGGGCAATGGTCGAAAGACCTGTCGCATCGACGGCGCGCATGGCTTTCTCGACCAGTACATCGACGACGGCTTTCTGGAAGGAGGCTGCCACATCCTTCGGATGGACCTCCTCTTTCTTCATTTTGGCCGTATTGAGGTAATTGATGACCGCTGATTTGAGTCCGCTGAAGGAGAAATCATAGGTGTGCTCTTTTCCAAGTCCCATCGGGAAATGGATGGCATTCGGATCTCCTTCCTGTGCCAAACGGTCGATGTGAGGGCCGCCCGGATAGGGATAGCCCATCACACGGGCGATCTTATCGAAGGCTTCTCCGGCCGCATCATCGCGCGTCTGTCCCAAAAGCTCGAAGGTGTTGTAATCCTTCACGATAACGATCATCGTGTGGCCGCCGGAGACGACAAGCGCAAGGAATGGCGGTTCCAGATCCGGATACTGAAGAAGATTCGCAAAGATATGCCCTTCCATATGGTTGACTGCGATCAGCGGTTTTCCGAGTGCCCATGCTGCGGATTTCGCCGCTGCGACACCGACCAGCAGTGCGCCCACGAGTCCCGGCCCCTGCGTCACGGCGATGGCATCTATATCATGCCAGCCTAGATGCGCTTCTTCGAGGGCTTCGATGGCGACAGGAAGGACATCCTCGATATGGTGGCGGGATGCGATCTCCGGCACGACACCGCCGAATTTTTTATGGATCGGCACCTGCGTGGAGATCACATCGGATAAGATATGACGCCCATCTTCGATGACTGCGCAGGAAGTCTCATCGCAGCTCGATTCAAAGGCTAGTATTTTCATGTTGACTCCTTATTTAGCGTTGAATAGATCCCTAGACATAGGGGTAAGGGGAATGAGAAAAGGTCTTCTTTCCCTGAGAGAGGTAATGCTATTTAGTTAAGCGGCAGAACGTCTTGGCTCCCCATCGGGGGAGCTCCCCGAAGGGGTGAGGGGGCTACGTAGCGGTATTGCATGAAAGTGTTGGAATATCGATAGCATCGGACTATTCAACATAGCACGCTATACCGCTAGCATGCCCCTATTGCCTTCGGCACTTCCCCCGAAGGGGGAAGCAAGACATTACGTAGCTAACGATTTCCTTAACTTAATAGCATTACTGAGGAAGGGGGAGCGGCTTTTCCGACGGGCAAAGACGGATGAGGGAGAAGCCCCCCTCTTTGTCTTTACGTTTCCGGTCCGGTCACAATGCTCTTTCCATCACATACCCATCCTCGATGGGCAGCTCGTAGACTTTCTGTCGGAGACCCAGATTTTTGAATCCGAAGGTCTCATACATCTTCTGTGCGGACAGATTACTCACGCGGACTTCGAGAAACATCGTCTGCATACCACGGCCCCGAGCTTCTTCGATGCCCTTTTGAAGGAGCATACGTCCGATGCCCTGACGCCGGCTACATGGGCGGACGCCGATATTCACAAGCTGTGCTTCGCCCGCTATGAACCAGAAACAGCCATAGCCTGTGATAAACCCGTCCTCTTCGGCCACAAGGTAGAAGCTGTGCTCATTTTCCATGAGGTCATGATGCACCGTTTCCCTGCGCCACGCATCGGAAAAGCAGAGGCAGCCGATATCATAAATGGCAGACACATCCTTTTCCTCCGCTTCGCGGATCAGGATTTCCCGTGCAGTTTTTCCCATAAGACCTCTGCCTCACTGCGGCGAATGTAATTCGGAAGAAGGGAGAGCGGATCATCCTTTTCGCCCTTTTCCAGCCTTGCCCAGGCTGCTCTTGCGACACTGCCGGCTCTGGCAAGGCGGCTGTGCGGCGCTGCCACGCGGATACCGGCGGACTCGAGCTTCTCCTTATACGTATCGGCACATTCACCGACCGCGATGACAGGGCCTCCATGACGGAGGGCCGCCGCAATGACATCATCAATGGGCGCCGCCTCTTCCGGTGCTTCCTTCCAGAATTCGTCAAAAGCCCCGTAGAGCGCCGCATAGACATGGCCCCGCTGGGCATCCTCGAGCGGCAGGATGAAAGCCTCGGCCCCCTCCATATTCCGCGCCAGTGACTCCAGCGTATCGACCCCTACGATCGGTACTTTCCAGATATAGGCTGCCATCTTCGCTGTCGCAAGGCCGATGCGCAGTCCGGTGAATGAACCGGGCCCGATGGAGACGGCGATGGCCGTGATGTCTTCTTTAGATACGCCTGCCTCCTTCATCATGGCATCCAGATGCGGAATGAGCTGCTCGGAATGGGTCAGTCTTTTCTGCACCGTCCATTCTGCGACGAGCCGGTCTTTTTCCGCCAGCGCGCACGACAGCACAAGGGAAGAGGTATCAATGGCTAGAAGCATAATGTGTAATCTCCTTTACGATCGCATCCGGAGCGGCGTCGCTCCATGTGATGCGGATTTCTCTTTCTGTTTCCGAGAGGACACGGATGTCTATATGGATCGCTTCCGGCGGCACGACATCAGGAAACATGTCTGCCCACTCAGCGACCGTCACGCCGCCCGTGCTGTATTCCTCCCACCCGATATCATAGAGCTCTTCTTCTCGATGCAGGCGGTAGAAATCAAAGTGCTTCAGGGGAAGCGCGCCCTCGTAATAATTCATGATCGTGAATGTCGGGCTCCCGATAACGCCGGAAATTCCCATGCCGGCAGCGAGTCCCTGCACGAAATGGGTCTTGCCGGCGCCCAGATCTCCGGATAGAGCGATGAATTCATCATTCACCGCTGCTGTTCCGAGAAATCGTCCAAGCGCCATCGTTTCATCCACGCTCTTTGTATGTAGTACTACCTCATTTTTCATGGAGCCACCTCATCAGATCTTCATGGCAGGCAAGACCTGCCTCATAGCCCTCTCGGTGGAGCGAGCGGAGCTTCTCCACATTCTTCTCCGTCCGTGATACGACGACGGGCTTCTTCGGACGGATGACAAAGACGCGCCCTTCTTTTTCCAAAGAAAGGAGCTTTTCTACTTTTTTATTATATATCGCAGGGATGGCGCACATTTCCTCGACCACCCGCGGATAGTCCTTCCCATAGAGCAGAGAGAGCAGCGCATGAAATCCGGCAGGCACCGGCTTTTTGCGATAGTCTCTATCGCGCGTTAAGATGTACACCGGCTTTCGGCAGCACGTGGGAAGCTCCTCAGGCAGCGGCACAAAAGGCATGCCGATCCCGCCGTCTACGTAGACGCCGCCCTTCAAAGGGACAGGCTTTGAGAAAAGCGGGATCGAGCAGCTGGCTTCCGAGATCTTGAAAAATTCCCTCATCGTACACGAGCGGCTCGACACGTAGACCGGCTGACCCGTGAAAGCATCCGTCATGATGATATAGAGCGTCTCCTTTGACTGTTCCGCTGCCACAAAATCGTAGGGATCGATCGACTCCGAAAGCTCGCCGAAGATGAAGTGGAAATTGAAATAACTCCCCCGTTTCACCAGATGCCGCAGTCCCATATAGCGCGGATCCTTCGCAAATCGGGTATTCATCCGAAGACTTCTCCCCCTCTGGTGTGCCAAGTAGCACAGCCCCTGCATGGAACCGGCTGAGATCCCCATAGAGCAGGGGAAATACAGTCCTTCCTCCATGAAGGCGTCAAGCACGCCGGCCGTGAAGAGCCCGCGCATCGCACCGCCTTCCATGATGAGCAGGCTCTCTTGCGCTCCATGGATCTCGCTTTCTGTATTCCACGCTTTCATCATGAGTGAATGGAATGCCTCCTTTTGGGGATGGTGAACGAGGGATCGGATGGTCTCACCGAAGGGGCGTACCCTTCGGTGAGACCATCTCCCGTGAAACCGTTTTTTTACTTAGAACCCTTCGACTGATTCTTGACTGCATTGATCTTCGCCGCGATGGCATCCTGATCTCCTAAGTAGCTTACATCATGCACCGTGAAGTCTTCATTCAGATGATACACGAGCGGCACACCGGTCGGTACATTCATGCCGGCGATCTCTTCATTCGAGATACCTTCCAGGTGCTTTCGGAGCGCGCGGATGGAATTCCCATGGGCTGCGATCAGGATCTTCTCTCCCTTTGCGATTTCCGGACGGATCACGTCTTCGAAGTACGGAGCCACACGTGCGACCGTATCCTTCAAGCATTCCGTCAAAGGGAGCTGTACTTCATCCTTGAATTTCTGATACGGCGCCTGGTTCTCCGGGCATCTTGGATCATCTGCCGAAAGAGCCGGCGGACGGACGTCATAGGAACGACGCCACAGATGGACCTGCTCGCTGCCGTACTTATCCGTAGTCTCTGTCTTGTTGAGTCCCTGCAGCGCCCCGTAGTGACGCTCATTCAGGTGATAATTCTTCTCGACGGGGATCCAGGTGAGATCCATCTCATCGAGCACCGTGTATGCCGTATGAATGGCACGCTTCAGTACAGATGTATAGCATTTGTCGAAGGTAAATCCCTCTTTAGCGAGCAGGCGGCCTGCCTCACGCGCTTCGCTGTAGCCTTTCTCCGTCAGCTCGACATCCGTCCAGCCGCAGAATAAATTCTTCTGATTCCATTCACTTTCTCCATGACGAATGACTACCAGTGTGTACATCGTTTTTCTCCTTTTTACAATACCTATCGTGGACTCCATATATTCTACTATATACTGCCTTGCCTGATCATCGGTCATGAATCACCAAAATGATCATACCCTTTGGCGAAAAGCCTCTTGCGCCCGTCTCGATCCGTCAGATACACGCCACCTGTGCCTTCCCGCGTGACCCTTCCGATCACAGAGACAGGCAGCAGCGGATCGAGCTTTTGAAGGTCTTCTTCTGAGATCGTCCCGATGAGTTCATAGTCCTCACCACCCGTGAGTGCCCAGTCCAGCGGATCCTTGGAGAGACGCGCGCCCAGTTTTCCGGCTTCTTCGGAAATCGGGATCTTCTCACGAAAAAGCTCGATCTCTACATGGCTCGCTTTGGCGATCTCATTGATCTCTGAGGAAAGACCATCCGAGACATCATTCAAAGATGTCGCTCCGGCTGCTCTGAGTGCGCTGCCAAGCTTGATCTGCGGACGCGGCCGCTGGTGGCGCTCACATAGAGAGGGATACTCTTCCTGAAGCTCCGCAAGCAGCGCGGCAAGTCCGGCGGCTGAGTCACCCAGTGTCTCCGTCGCAAAGACGAGATCACCAAAGCGCGCCCCGCTCCTCGTGACTGCACGTCCTTTGGGCACCATACCGACCACCGTTCCTGTCAGGATGACACCACCGGGAGAGCCCGTGACATCGCCGCCCAGAAGATTCACGCGATAGGATGAGCAGCACTCGCGGATCCCCTCATAGAGTGATTCCACCCAGGATACCGGCAGCTGCTCCGGGAGCGCCGCCGAAATGACGAATCCGATCGCATCCGCTCCCATCGCGGCCATATCACTGAAATTTGAAGCACAGAGCTTGTATCCGACATCAGAAGGGCGCATCGTCTTCTTGATAAAATGAATCCCTTCCACCATCGTATCGGTGGAGATCACCTGATCATAGCCGGCCGGCACCCTATACACCGCCCCATCATCGCCCGAGCCGATCACGACCAGCTCCGGCCGATAGATGAGATCCTTCGCTATGCGATCGATCAGACCAAATTCACCGACATCTTTCACGGTCTCTTCCATGAAAATCCTCCTTCGAAGCGGCCTTTGCAGCTGCTGGTATTGCGAAGATCAGGCTTCCACCAGCAGGGCCCCGAGGCCTTTTAGCTCTTGGAGCGCTTTTTTATGATCCTCTTCAGCGACCCAGCCCAGCCCCGGGACGAGAAGCGTCACACTCCGCCCTGACTGCAAAAGAGACAGGACCGTCTCCTTCACGCAGTACTCCGAAGCGATACCGCCCACATAGACATGAGACGACGCGACATCATGCAGCGCCTTCCCTTCCGCATTCATCCCATGGAAAGCAGAGTATTCTTCGACATCATCCCGCAGACCTTTGAGGAAGAGATTTTCCTTCGATGGACGATTGGCCGACCGCTTGATATCCCGTGCAAAAGAGGGATCCAGCGCCGCCCCTTCGGAGCCGGCCACGCAATGGACCGGCCAGATGCCGCCATTCTTTTTGAAAGAACCATTCGTCTCACTGTGCCAGTCAGACGTATACAGCGCACGCACTTCGTGCGTATTGATAAAATCGACCAGCCATGCCACTGCCTCATGGCTGTGAGCGCAAGCCAGCGTACCATCGATAAAATCATATTGACAGTCTACTATGATCAGATCATCCATGTGATGAGCCTCCCGTATGCAAAATGAAAATGTTTTTCCCTCTGCCATCTTATTTTAACATATCCGAAGAAAGATGCATAAAAAAAGTGCGCTGTGCATGAAATATCATGCACAGCGCGCCCTCTCTGATGGCAGATGAAAGCTCTGCTTAAATTAGGAATGAGGAATGAAGGTGGCGGCTTCGCCGCGAGTATATATGGGGCGATGCCCGAAAGCATTATCAAGTCACTAGTCACTTGAGGCTCCTAATCTCTGGTTGCTTCAAGACGCCAGTCACCAACAGCCAAACAGTATACATCATCTAAACCTCTGTATTTACTGTAAGAATGGTATATTTAAACTTCTTGCAATCCATAAAACAAACTACATCTTGCGTTGCTAATATTTTCCCACTTGCTTTTTCCTCTAGAACGTAGTACCATATAGTCATGAAGCATGGACATATTTGAACATGTTCCCCGGACGGACGGTTTCTCCGATTTCCAGAATTCTCTAAGCGCTACGAGATCACAGGGAGAGCCGAACCGGAAGGGGCAGATCTGCAGAATGCACCGTGCGTCATCGGATGGGTCAGCGGAAGCGTACAGCCTGCTGCCGATGCCCATTTTAGGCTGACAAGCAAGAAAAAATGAATATCCGGAAGCATGGCTTTTCCACTTCCCTGTCCTCTGCGAGGCCGGGTTCCGACGATAGCACAGGTTCTCCCGCACTTCGGTGCCCATGGACGACCGTCACCGATTCCGAGCTCCGCCTGCATCGGGCATAGGTGGGAAGCCTTTTCCGGATGTTTTTTTATGCCCTTTTTCGCACGGCTGGTTCTGCCGCTTCCTTTGCATGCCGGATAAAAAGGTGTAGTATAGGTGTAGTATATAAGCATGTAGTCAAGGACAAGGAGGCAGCTGTGCATACATCAGAAATTGTTTTGCAAACACTCAAAGAAGGAAACGCCGCGTATGTAAAGAGCGGTGCTTTTGCCGGAGACATCTCCCCGGAGAAACGTCTTGCTCTGACCGCTGGGCAGTCTCCCCGCGCTGTGGTCATCACCTGTGCGGACTCGCGCGTCATCCCCGAAGTCATCTTCTCCTGTGGTCTTGGTGAGCTTTTCACCATCCGCATCGCTGGAAATGTGATCGACGCCCACCAGCTCGGCTCCATCGAGTATGCCGTATCCCATTTGAAAACGCCCCTCGTCGTCATCCTTGGCCATACCGGCTGCGGCGCCGTGCAGGCCGCGCTCCATGGCGAAGCCGACGGACACATCCGCTACATCGTAGATACCATCCGGGAAGCCATCGGTGAGGAAAAAGACCCTCGTGCGGCCTGCCATCTGAATGTTCTCTGCGCCGGCAAGGAGATCCGCGCTGCCTTTTCCGCGGAAGAGGATCCTCTGCTCCGAGAGGAGCAGGTCGCCTGCGCTGTATACGATATAGAAACAGGCAAGGTCGAGTGGCTGGATGAGGATGACTAAGAGAATACGGCTTTCAATAAAAACGCCATGCAGATCCCAACGGATCCGCATGGCATTTTTATGGGAAATTCAAAAAGATCCCGGATCAGCCGTGGATTTCTCTCAAAGGATACGACCGCCCCGTGAGAGAGCGTGCTCCTTTTTCTGTGATGACATAGGTGTTTTCCGTCCCGACCATGCCGAGCCCAGGGAGCGCGATTTTCGGTTCGACCGCAAACGTCATACCGGGCTCGAGCACCTCCTTGAAGCCCTTTGCCAGAGCAGGTGCTTCATCCATCACGAGCCCGATGCTGTGTCCGAGGAATTTGCCCCCGTTCATGAAGTCATCCCCATATATATTTTGAAACTTTTCCATCGGTTTTAGATACAGATTCTCGATCGATTCCCCCGGCTTCATCAAAGAGACGACCTCCTCTTCCAGACGAAGGCACTCCTCCTGCGCTTTGAGAATGGCATCCGCCTCCGGATTCTTCGCCAGTTCCCCGAAGTAGTAGACCACCGTCTTATCTGTATGATAGCCATCAAAGCCGCAGGGAATATCGAGATAGACGAGCCGTCCCTCTTTCAAGCGGCGGAAAGCATTCCCGATGGACTGCACCGCGATGCAGGTCCCATCCGTACCTCCCGGGCCGTCAAACCCCGTGCGGACAAGACCACTCTTACCGAAGGACGCCAGCCCGACAGCCTCTTCCCCCAGAGACTGATTGAAGCGCGCCGTACCATGAGAACCGCGGATCACCATTTCCTTGTAGATCTCGATGGCAAGCTCCGCCTCACTGATGCCCGCATGGATCAGCTTCGGTGCGACGACATCCAAGACCGTCTCGTGAATACTTCCCGAACGCTCCATCTGCTTGATTTCATAGGTGCTTTTCCGAAGGCGCAGATCCTGCAGGACATCATCCAGCGGAAGCGCCGTCTCAAAAGGAAAATGCTTATGAAAAAGCTTCATCCAGTCCAGCGTGGTCTTCTTTGTTTCCACATAGATCACCTGCGGGACATGTGAATAAAAAGCCGCCGCCTCGCGGAAGCTCCGCATCGGACGGATATCACTGAAATGAGACTCATTCGAAGCGCGCGTGAAATTTCGCCGCACCCACAGGACCGCATCCGCCGGAGTGATGATGAGCGCTCCCTCCTGCATCGTCCCCGTGAAATAGTACATCGCTACCTTGTGACTGATGACCGCCATCTCCCAGTCCGGATGACGCGCATCCATGAGTTTCCGAAATTTTTCCAGCCGCTGTTCCAGCTCCTTTGCCGGGACAGGACGGATCGCATCTGTTAAAACGGACGCCTGCTCCAGAATCGCCATATTAGCTCCTTTATGTCTGACCAATTCAAATTTAGGGAAACGCTGATTCAATCGCAGAGTCAGCTTCCACAAGAATTTTTATACATAGCTTCGTCATAGCCTTCCTTAAATAGCTCACTATTCGCGTCAGGTTATTCCTTGCTATGCCTAAAAATTCAAGAGTAAAATCTGACAACGATTGAATCAGTGTTTCCCTAATAAACCAACTACGATTGTAGCAAAGATGATGTATCCCTGCAATGAAAAAGCCGGCGCGCATGTGGGACATGACACGCCAGCTTTTAGGAAACATAGATCATCGTATCTTAAAATTCACCGGCAGATAGATCGTGCAAGCCATAGGCTGGCCATGCGTATCCAAAGCAGGCGAAAAAGTCCAGCGATAGACCGCATCGACCGCCGCCCGGTCCAAAGCCGCACTGCCGGAACTGCCGGATACAGAGACCGCATCGACCCCGCCGGAAGCGTTGACGGTGATCCGCACCTGCACGACCCCGGACGTACCATCCAGCATGGCTCGTCCGGGATAATCCGGCTCCACATAGGATACAACCGACGGAGGCGTGACAGGGACGCCGCTCTGAGAACCAGATCCCTCACCATCACCCTGTCCGCTGCCTTCCCCTTCGTCAGCTCCCTGCCCCGTCGCATCGCCTTCCCCGCTTCCCGATCCACTTCCTGCCCCAGATAGAGAAGCAGCCATTTCAGTGCCCGAAGCTGAGGACGAAGCCTTCGTGTCAGGCAAGGTCGTGCGATGAAAGACTTCCTCTACTACAGGATCCTCCTGCTTTTCCATGATAGGGAAATCTTCTGTCACATCCTCTGCCGTGGGTTCTTCCTCTTGTGTCGATAGAGATGGATGATCCATCTCCGCCGTTTCTTCTACCGGGGAAGGAAGCGCCTTTTGTCCACCGCCAGCCTGCCCTCCACCCGGATTCAGGACGATTTCTATCGGCTCTTGAGAAACAGGCGGTTTCAGAAATAGAAATCCAGCCATCCCCAGCCATAGAGCCGCCCCCACATGACACAGAACAGTGACAGCCAGACTGATGCCATACCGCTTCGTTTGCTGATCCAACGCACGCCCCTCCCTTCCTTTTTACCGCCTTGTTTTCACACAACTGCCGTCAGAAAATAGGAATGACCATCTTCTATCGATCAGTGGCCAAAGAGAAGCGGGTCACGCCAGCGCCCTTGCATGCATCCAGCAGATGCATGATGGTATCATAAGATGCCTCTTTCTCTCCACGGAGCATGACAGCAAAATCCGGATCATTCGCTGCCGCCTGCCGCATCCGCTCCAGCAGAAGCGGCTCTGTGATCCTCTCATCCGCCAGATACAGCGTCCCATCCGCTTTGACAGTGACAGTCCATCCACTCTTCTTTACATGTTCACTATGTTCCGCCTTGGGAAGGACGACAGGGATCGTTTGTATATTTGACATATACATGGTACTGACGACAAAGAAAACGAGCAGCAGGAAAATGAGATCGATCATCGGACTCAGCATCAATCCCGGCGCCGTGGAAAGACTTCTTCTTCTCCGTCTCATCTTGATCCCCCGCCTTCTTTAAGCCTGGCAGCCAGTACGTCCGCGATGGTATCCAGATTCAGCGAAGCATTCCTGCAGCGATGAGACAGATACGCATGGACACAAGTCCCCGCTATCGCGATGATCAGCCCGAAAATGGTGGTAATCAGCGCTTCAGCCAGCCCCGAAGTGACACCCGCCGTATTCGTCATCTGGCCCGCCATCGAGGCGAAAGTCCCCATCATCCCCGTGATCGTCCCCAAAAGCCCCAGCATCGGCGAAAGACCTATGATCACGCTGAGATAGTCCAGATGACTTTCCAGACGCTCGACAGCGCGATCCGCCAATTCATAGGTGACCGATTCCACTGCTTCTCCATAAAGACCCGCATCATCAATGACCCGGCAGGCCAGAGAAGCCGCATCCCCGCTCACAACGCCCGCCATATCGCGGGCTTCCTTCCTTTTCCCCGCATTCATCAGCTGACAAAACTGTAAGACAAAGGCCTCTGGAGAAATCACCTTCCGATAATAGAGAATCCGCTCTACCGCGATAAAGACCACAGCCATAGAGCAAAGGAGCAAAGGCCACATACACGGTCCGCCTCTCATGAAATATGCTATCGTTGTCTGAAACATAGGCCACCTCCTAGACAAGCCTTCGGGAAAACGCTTAGAGGAAAGGCAGATTAACGATGGGATGCCTGCTGTTCGCTTTTCTTTCCCACACTTTTCTGGTACTCCACAAACCGCTCCCCGATGCGGTACATAGCCTGAACAAAAGAATTAGATGGAATTTTTTTATATATTGCTTCCCGCTTCGCTTCACTGATCAGCTGATGTTTCTGGTCATAAATCTTCACCTGCGTGATGGCGTATTCCTCCTCGTGCATATGAAAATGCAATTCCATCTCATTACAGATAGGCAGACTCTCCCCTTGCAGCTTGTCTGCATATTGCTTCTTCAATCGTTCCAGTACGTTTCTATCTTTATAAATAGCACGAACGTTCATGACTAACTCATTGGGATCATCCGGATTTAAATGCCCGGTTTTCACATTCAGACTATACTCTGCCAGATCACTGACAAAGACATCCCCCCACTGCATAGCATATTCCTCTTCCGGCGTGAGCTGTTCTTTGACATTCATCTCATAGATGGGTTGGGGAGTATCCCCCGCGGGGGATTCTTCTGCATCCACCCCGAAGAGCGGACACAGAAGAAATACTGAAAACACAGGGGCTAGTATCCAACAAGCCTTAGAATGCATAGCGGATGCCTGCATTCAGTTTCCACTGCATTTCATAGTCGCCGCCAAAGCTGCGGGTGATATCTGCATAGAAGAGCGAGGAACCGCCAATCTTCCAGGTACCGCCGAGCGCGAGTTCAGCCCAGGTATCACCGAAGTCCTGTTTAATGGTGATTGGAGTGCCGTTGCTTTCGCTGGTATAAGTCGCGGAGGTATCCCCATCAAATTCATGGAGGACACTTGCCTTCAGGTAATAGGAACTCCGGTCAGTTGTCTTACCCGCCGCAATGCCCAAGCGGCCGATAAAGCTATCCATACCATCCTGATGAATGAACATTTTTTCATTGCCCGCAAAATTGCTGCTTCCTGTGTAATCATCGCTTCCCAGCTTAGAATAAGACAGCTGGATCTGCGGTTCCACATAGCCATGGCTGCTTCCAAAGCGTTTTCCATATTCTAAGGAAAGGCCATATCCATTGGCACTATACTTCCCATCCAGTTTCTTTCCATCGGCATTGTAGACGGAGTAGTCATTTTGCGTATGGCCAAATTTCCCTACGATGTCCAGATACTGCCCGTCCTCAAAGGTTTTCGTGCCATAAAGACTTCCCAGATACTGCTTCGGATCTCCGCTGCCGCCATAGCGGTAGGATGCGTCACCATCGTTGTAGTCAAAAGCCGCCCCGATGTGCCAGCCGGAAGCCAGCGCATGATCAGCGCCGACCTGCGCGCCCCAGAAGCTGTTGCTGGTGTACGCATGGTCTTTGTCGTACTTCGCTTTCCCTCCATACGTTCTCGCCCAGATACCATCGGATGCACCCATGCGAATATCTCCCATACGCTGCATCATATCCGTCATGCCGCTTCTCCATGCCAGCATCGATGTCGTCATAGCCGACTTGACACTCTTCATCATGCTGGTTTCCGTCGAGCCTACCGTCGTTCGTGTCCCATCTTCACTGGTATACGTAGTACTGCCATCTGCATGATTTTCTACCGTCATGGCCGGCATCGCAAACATAGCTCTAGGCCGAGCCATGGCTCTTGCCAAAGCTCTCCCCTGTCCCAGAGAGCCAGCCCCGGTGGATGCATCGAAGGAAATCGTACCTGTACGAGCCACGGACCGCGTCGTCAGCCCTTCATTGACCTTCACCGTGCCTGTCAGATTCCGTTCCCCTTCAGCGTACCCTGTATACGTCAGCTTCTTAGCCAAAGTTTCCATCGCTTCCCTATCGGAAAGACCTGCTCGATCCCCGCTGACGGTCATTGCCGACTGCGGAGCCGCCGCACTGATGGTGACGCCCGCTCCATTTTTCGTCATAGTACCATAGTTCACCGTAGCATGGCCACTATAGTTATCGATGGTGATCGCTTGATCCGACTTCTGGTTGATGATACCCGCATTTGCTGCCGTGCTGCCGCCTACGAACTTAGTGATGTGGCTAGCCCCATTGGAGCCCACATCTTCATTATCTTCTGCATAGCGGGTATTTCGGGCTTCGTTGGTCCATGTTGCGCCATTCTGCAGCCACATATTGACCGTGCCGCCATTGTCCACGATACCATGGAGATAGGAGTCGGATGTCGTCAGAGCCATATTGACATGGGCTCCAGAGCGGGCAAAGACATCCCCATTCAGCTGTACCTTCTGTGTGCCGGGGGCGGTACCTGCTGTGCCAGTATTCACGTTAATGGTGCCCTGGTAAGCTCCCAAAGTATAGTACCCGTAGTTTCTGCCAGATGGTACATGGATCGTGCCGCCACCGATAGATACCTTGCTTCCTGCTGCATTGACCGTGATGCCATTGCCATAGACATCCATGTTCGCCAGGCCTTTGACCTCGACCTCACTATTCTTGACACTGGTCAGGATTCCCGCATTATTGAAACGGGAATATACATTTTCTGGATTTAAGCCGATACCCCAGGTCGCACTGTCTGCGCCTTTGATATTCAGATTCCCATCCAGTGTGATTTTATTCGTCCCGGCAGCTGCATCACTGGCTTCTCCCCAGCGATCCGTCTTCTGGATAGCGATACCATTGCCGCCATAGCCTCCGGTCATAGCAATGTTCGTCGTCGGTGCATGGATCGTAATGCTGCTTGCCCCGTTGGCCGGCGCGTCGAGCCAGATGCCATTAGTGAGAGAATTGCCACCGGTCATGCCAGAGGTGATGATGTTCAGCTTACCTGCCGTGACAGTCACATTTTTCTTGTTTCCTGCATAGATGCCGGAAGGACTGCCGATCGTATGAGAAGACTGAAGCTGGAGGGTGTTGCTGCCTGCATCGATAGTCACATCATTGCCAGAATGCGCATCTACCGCTGCCAGTACGTTGGTGGTCAAATCACCGGTTAAATATTTTTCTTTATTCGCTAAAATAACCGTGTCTGTATCAAATGTATAATTTGAATTGTCATCTGTTACAAAACCATAATTTTCTTCATCAGTACCGGTCCCAGTAATTTGATATTTATAATCCGGTTCACCTGACATGACAGCGTCGGAGTTAATAGCAGCCGTGACGGATACAGATGGCGTCGTCAACCCTTCTGCTTTCACCGCAGTCAAAGTCGCTTCATCCCCATAAACGGTATCTGGCTGGAGCATGGCCATGAAATTGTACTGAGACATGCTGCTTTTACCAAAATCCTTAGCCGCCCAGGAGTACTTCGGAGACGTATCACCGTCCGTATAAACCAGAAGATTCTGTCCCGCTTCCACCCACAGTCTATGGGTATACATTTCAGCATTGAGCTTGCCGAACCAGCCATCATAGGTGCCTGAATGGACTACAGTCCAGTCCTTCGGATTTGTTGCATATAGATTGGATACAGTAGTCTGGTAAATGGTCGTATCAATGCCACCTGCGCTTCCCAGGTTAAAGCACATCACGTAAGCGGTTCCATTTGGTAAAATTTTAAGATCCCGGAAATCCTGACCCTTGGCTTTTACACTACTAGGCATAGAAATAGTACGACCATTTTCCTTGCTTAAAGCTCCGTTATTCAGGGAAGCTGCTGTAATGGAACTCTCCGTATTTCCTTCACCATATTTTTGGTCACCACCAATTGCAGATACAAAAATATGATCATTATATAAATTAATACGAGACTGGTCTGTATTTTTACCAATTCTTACAAAATCGTTTGCTTTATGAGATAACGAGCCATCGCTATTGATGGTGTAGTGGAATAAGAAACCATCATCATAATTGTAATATCCACCTTGTTTGTTTACGCTTGCCTGAACATATAAATCATTCCCACGAACGATAATTCCTTCACCATGTGCACTTGCAGCAGAGGTATATTCCGAAGTCGATGATTCTCCGGTATCTTTTGCAGCTTGCAGTAAACTAATCGCCTTTGTCTTATCTTCTGTCAAAGCATTCCCGGATATCGTCGCAACGGTAACTATACCTTTATCATATCCTGTAGCATACAAAGTATTTCCTTTCGCCGTTACACCATGCGGATTTACCGTAGTGGTTAATTCTCCAGATGCACTAGCAGTATTCCAGTCCCCATTGACATCTAATACTTCATTGGGTTTTAAATTTGTATCACTATACGTGTATTGACGAAGAAAAATTTTACTCTGTCCATTGAGATTGAAATTAAAGACACCGGGATCTCCATTTAAGTTTTGAGTACGAACGGAGTGCGGTATCCCATCTACCGTTGTTGTTACGCGGGATCCAGTAATGCTTCCCATAATGCTGGAAGAATAATTTGAAGGAATTGTTACCATAAGATTGGCAGCATCAGTTGGCATCTGCAATCCCCAGGTAGATCCTGTAATCAATGCAGCAACGATTATCGCCTGTTTCATTTTGGTAGAGTTATTTTTTAACATAGCAATCCATCCTTTCATACTTTAAAATTCATAATGAATACTTGCATAATAGGTTCTTCCTTGTAATGGGCATGCTGGATTTATATACATATCATCTCCTATCAATATTTTTTGCTTAGGATTTTGATTAAAGATATCATTACATCCCAAAGTAAATTGCCATGCTTTATTTGGCTGCAACTTAATGCCGGCATTGACAACAGTCGTATTGGGTGTTGGACATCCAAGGTCAAATTTATCCTTTGATGCAATTCCCTCAAGTGTATATGTATAGAACTTTCCTGTATAATGTGCTTCACCAAAAAGTGTAAACTTAGGACTTGGGAACCAGGATAGTCTTACATTTCCTTCCCATTCAGGTTGATAAGTAGCCCGCGATTCATACCAAACATCATCTCCGCCAGGTATATTCTTATCAGTTTTTGCCATGGCATGAGTATTAGTATAAGTAGCTTCTAAGTCTACGCTAAAATGATCCCATTTTAAACCACTTTGCAATTCAAAACCATGGACTTTGCCTTTGCTATCGTTGGTATAGCAGAAGAAGTCTTTAGCCATTCGACGCAGTTGTAGCATTCGCTGTGTATCTCGCCAAAAATAAGTTAATGTCACATAAGCATCTGATTTTCCGAATTTGCCATTCCAAAGCGTACTGAAGTCAAACTGTTTTCCATATTCCGGCTGAGGAAAAGCTGCTGTATCCCATCCTTTATGCGGCATCGGCAAAATCCCTGCACCATCTCCTGCAATTTCATACATATTAAGCAGTCGATAGTAAGTTCCGCCCGTCATGCGAAAAGTCAGATTATCGTTGACATTCTTCTTTAACGCCAACTGCCAGGTACCCTTCCTGTCTCTTTGGCTATCGCGTGGGTGAAACCACTTGATGGCATTGGGGGAATTATCTGGGATATCTCTAAAATTTTTAGAATCACTATACCCAACAATAGTAGACGAATTGAATCTCCATGATGGCGTAAGGAACCAGGAGGCTTTTTTATCCAAGGTAATGGTATCCTGCAATTGGATATTCAAAATTTTTTGCTCATATCGGTTTCGTACACGCCAGGTAGGAGCCAACCATTCCCAAAGCTCTTTCGTATTCAAAGCCCTGTACATATTATGTCCATCAATGTTCATTTTTTCGTATGAATAATTGGCTTGAAATTCTAAGATTTGTCTTTCAGACAGTTTATAGCTCCCATCCATCTGCAGATTATACTTATTAGAATTATACTGGCTCCATCCTCTCAATACAGAATTTTTCCATATATTAGCTGATGAATCCCCCTGTAGTTCCGGAATCTCTTTCCCATTTTCGTCCCATGGATAGTACAATTTATGTTCAGCATTATACTTTTTTTTCTGATGCTGATAATCCACAAACCAACCCCATTCTAATCGGCCATGCTGCTGACGGTTTTGTAGCATCAAATCGTAAGTATCCATGGTTTGTTTTCTGCTATCTGCAAAAAAATGGTCATATACATCTGTTCCAGCTCCCACATCCCATCCATTGAAAGCGACCTGTTCCATTCCCCAAAGAGAATCCGGTAAATGTCGGTTGATATGATTATAGGAAGCTTTTACCATCCAGTTATCATTTTGCCATTTGATCAAACTGCTGATATTTTTTCTGTCGTTGTACTTTCTATGTCGCTCTGCTTTCGCTTTTTCTAAGGCTTCCGCATTTTTTACTCGCAGCTCTTCTTCGCTTAATTTATACTTTAAATCTCTATATACTGTCCCATTGGTATCAAGCTTATCTTTTTGCGTTGCTTCACCATTTTTTATACGTTCAATTTCTGCACCAACCTTTTTATCAACCTCCTCGTTGATTTTATTATCTATCAGGTTATCTATCAGGTTTTTGGCATCCGGATTATTCATAAAGTAGCCATTAGTAGCATCTCTTTTCTCCCAAGAACTCCCAATAGCACTTATGAGATTTTTCCTGAACGTATTTTCTTTTTTCTTCTTTAACTCTTCCTTTTGAGTCGTAAATTCTTCACTATCTTTACCATACTTAGTCTCGTATCGTTTAATTGCGTTTAAATAGCCTTTATACTGAGTAATAAATTCATTTTTAAATTTAGGATTTTTTTCATATTCTGAAATATACCAATTCGCCGCACTTTTTAAAAAATCATCGTTTTGGCTTACATAATTTTTAAGATTATCATTCCATTCTCGAGAAATGCCAGACGTATCTCTCGCTTTTTCTTTTACGTATTCAATTTCCGCCTGTATCAGCCCGCCGCTTCGGACAAAGTCTAACCAGTCATCACTATCGACTTGCCCACTACTATTTACAAATCTGTCATATACATCTTTTGATATATCTCCGTTATTGTACAGGCTATCAATATTAGTTTTATGAAATGTATTTGAATCCGTCATCTTAGTATAAGCTTCTACACCACGCAAAGCATCTTCATAATCTTTTCTGTAAGACGCCCTTGCTATATCTGAGTCCATAGTATAGTTATGATACGGAAAATCCCCTTTGGCTGCTTCATAGTTCAGGCCCACGAGTAAGCTGCCAGAGGCGAGCGGGCTCACCACTTCCAAGCTGGCGCTCTTTCCCCCGAAAGAGGCTTTGCCGAGTTCTGCCGAGATATTCGCCTTTGTCGGTTTCTTTGTTACCACGTTAATGACACCGCCGATGAAGGTCCCGCCAAAACGAGCCGGGATATATCCGCGGTAAACTTCGATGCGTTCTACATTTTTGACCGGAATGGTGGAGATATCGACAGCTGCATCACCGCCGAGGTTCGTCATGACACCATCGACAAAGACGCCGACCTGTGCTGCGGTAGAACCACGAACAGTGACGACGGTATACTGTCCCTTGCCATTCACTTCACGCACATGCACGCCTGGGACCATTTTCAGTAAATCAGGAAGATCCTTCTGCTCACCCTTATATTCTTCAGGACGAATGACCGTGACGGTACCTGGAGAGAGTTTGGATTCCCAATCCGGGCGTTTCGCTTCGACAGTGATGCCTGCCAGTTCAAATTCCGGAGCATCGGAAGCAGACAACGCCTCTGCTGCACCTATCCCCCCGAAAAATTGTTCGTGATGCTGCACAGCGTCGCAAACACGGCCGTACCTAAGATGTGTAAATAGTGTTTCCTATTCATCATATGTACCTCTCTTCCCTGAAGAAACGGTGCTTTCTCCTCATCACCGTCTCTCCGACCGATACAAAAAAGCCGCAGAAAAGCAGGCTGTGCTGTGTACCCATTTCATGGCACAAAAGCACGCTCTGTATCTGCGGCTATTCATTCGATAGCTTTTCGATTTTCAGGAAAATCATAGGTCTGATCACGCAAAGAGGCTCTGCTGCGTGGTTTCTCCCAGGCAGTGCTCTTTTGAAGCCGTACATTCTTTTCATTTCTTTGTGAGGCGCTGCACCTTTTCACACTTTTTGCAAGCACGGCTTCGAGTAGTCAACCCATGTCCCTGACTTTGAACGAGCCAGGTTTCCTGCAGTAGAAACAGGCAGGCACTCTGACTGAGTTCCTCGCTTCTCATGTCCTCGTGACGGACTTGCCATGAGAGAGCTCCCCATACAGTTGCGGAACAGTGCCGGATTCTCACCAGCTTCCCCTGTCCTGTTTCATATGTAGTTGTCGATTTTTGTATCAGAAAATATAAGTGTGAGCTTTATCGTATCTTATAAAACACAAGTCAGCTCTTTTCTCATTATAATGATATGACTGATAAAACGCAAGCAATCTCTAATAACTAAATAATAAATTATGTTTATAGCATCAATTTTAAGCGTGCTTTGTCTCTCTTTTATATCATCGCGCAAGCCTGACGCAGGGGCCTATGAAGACGCATAAAAAAATATCCGCATTTCTATAAAAGAAGTGCGGATGTTTTTCATGCCGGAAGTCTTTCATTGTTTCCCATACACGACGCCGGAGACAACGGAGAGCTTTTTCCCGAGATCTTTATATTTTTCCTCGTCATACTCGGCATAGCAGATCTCCTCGCCCTCGCCCGCCTCAGCGAGGACATGCCCCAGGGGATCGATGAAGCGGGAGTGTCCGCCGAGGACGACATCCTTATAGGTACCTGCCATATTGACGGCGCAGATGCAGATGCCGTTCTCGATGGCACGGGCAGCGGAAAGGACACGCCACTGGAGGATATGCTTCTTCGGCCAGGAAGCGGGCGCGAGGACGAGGGTCGTCCCAGCCTTTGCCATTTTTCTCCACATCTTTGGGAAATAGAACTCATAGCAGACAGCCATCCCCGTCTGGATGCCATGGATCCTCGTCTGCATGAGCGCATCCCCTGGATGAAAGAGCTTGGCTTCGAGGTACCCTTGGAAAAGATGCCGCTTGCTGTACTCTGCAATGCACTTTCCATCCGGTGCAAAGAGGAAGCCTGTATTCCGTATGATAGCACCGTGACGGATAGGAAGTGTCCCCGGAGAGAGCGTCACACGGTGCGTCCTTGCAAAGTCAGAGAGCTTTTCGAGAAGCGCAGCATGGCGGGAAAGGATATGCTCTTCGAAGTGATGAAAATTATAGCCGATCGTCCACAGCTCGGGGAGTACAAGGAGATCACTCTTTTCTGCCGCTTCTTCCATCATGGAAAAAGCACGACTGATATTTCTCTCCACGTCACCGGAAGCGGATGCCATCTGGATCATTGCGATACGCATGGAATACTCCTTAAAAACGAAAGAGGAGGCAGAGAAGGAGCCCTGCCGTATCAAAAAGGCTGTGAAGCCATCCTTCACAGCCTTTTGTAAGTCAAATGTAAGGGAAATGCCCGCCGATCACAGCACGCGATTGGCTCCCATGTAGCGATCATGCCAGTAACCGCTCTTCATGGTCGCGACCGCGACGCCCTGGCTGCTCGTGGCACTGATGAAGTAACCGTCACCGAGATAGAGCCCGGAATGAGAGATGCCTTCGGCATAGGTCTGGAAATAGACAAGATCCCCGGGCTTCAGGGCATTGACAGATACCTTGCGGCCCGCACTATACTGTTCATCCGCTCCGCGGGGAAGAACGATGCCCTTCCGGTTGAATACGTACTGGATGAAGCCGGAGCAGTCGAAGCCTCTGGGTGTCGTGCCGCCAAACTGGTACGGTACGCCGACATATTTCTTTGCTTCTTCCATGATGGCTTTCACTGTCGAAGACATCGCGTTTTCATGGTGCCACTCAACGGTCGCATCATCGATGCCCATAAAAGTCTTGTGATTCGCCTCGTGTCCGGCCTTGCGTGTCGATTTCTCCGGCGCCCAGCTCATTGCCTTTCCCATCAGGGCTTTGTATGTCGCAGGCCCCACGATCCCATCGACGTCCAAATGCTTTTTGAACTGGAATTTCTTGACCGCAGCCGAGGTCTGGCTGTTATAGTTACCGTCCGCTTTCAGGCGGTAGCCATTGGAGATCAGCCGACGCTGAATGTTCTGCACTTCCGGTCCTCTGGAACCCACCATGTAGTCTGCCATCGAAATCTGCCCCGCTCCGAAAGCAAGAAATCCTGCCAGGAGCAGTGCACTGCACTTTTTCTTCATACGCTGCACTTCCTTCATCCTATTTTCTTCTATCGCTATCCGTCTATTCGATTGTCAGTCTCAATTTCCTTTCTATTGTAACATAATTGTAAGAAATCGAAAAGGGGAAAAAGGCGGCTCCTGATTTTCTAAAGGAAACGCTGGGCAAGCCTAAGTTTGAAAGCAGGGATGAGTGGCTAGGGATTAGGGATTAGAAGCAAGCGGTGATCGAAATAGCGCAAATGGTGAGCTGACCGTTCTGCAAGAGAGATCTCTCGGCTACGCTCGAGATGACGACGGCGCGAAGCGCTATCAAAACTCTGCGGCGCTTCATTATTTTTTGCGCCGCACCACCATTTCACATTTCTCATTTCTAATTTCTCATTCAAGCGAAGTTTTCAAAAGGAATCAGTGGGCACGCCCGCGGGTGTGCCCTATATGAGTCACTAGTCACTTAGTCACTTTTCCCCTCTTCATTCCCGAAAAGATCATCGCGGCTTTCTCCGTACACTTTCCCGCTGATGAAGTTCCGATCCACCATCATCTCGATGTGATAATGCGGATCGATCGAGAGAAGCTCTTTCTGGAGTGCCTGGTAGATTTCCTGATCTGTCTTTTGGCATGCGCCCTTGAGCTGGACTTCGAAGGAGATATGAATAGCATCTCCCTGTTCTTCGGCGAAGAAATCATGGTAGGACAAGGGCAGGCCGGAGCGGTAAATGGCTGCTTCCAGATCACGCTGGTACTCGCCTTCCTTCGGATTTGATACGGCTTTCGGGTCAGCATGAATGGTTGCCTGCACCTTGAGCTTCTCGCGAAGGGTGGTCATGACATTTTCAGCCAGCTCATGGCTCTCGACGAGACTCAGATCGCTGTCGAGCTCGACATGGGCCGTAGCAAAATGGTTCTCCGGCCCATAGTCATGGACTATCAGGTCATGGACACCATAAACGCCCGGACACTGAAGGATCGTATCCTTGATCTCCTTGTACAGCTCTGCATCCGGCGTCGACCCTAAGATATCATTCACCGCCTGCTTCATGATGCCATAGCCGGTCCAAAGGATGAAGAGGGACATGATGACGCCCATCACACCATCGATGTGCCAGCCGAAGAAATATTCTACGAGCGTCGCGACAAGGACACCTGCCGTAGAGAGCATATCCGAGAGGGAGTCGGCGCTGTAGGCCAGAAACGAATCCGAGGAAAGCCTTTGGCTAGCTCTTTTATACCACCATGCCAGGAAGAGCTTCCCGATGAGGCCGAAGACCAGAATGCCGGCGACAAGCGGCGTAAAGTGGGTATCTTCCGGATGCAGGATCTTCTCGATGGATTCCCTTCCGAGTGTAATCCCTACATAGAGGATGACCGCTGCCATCACGGTCGAATTGATATACTCCAGACGCCCGTGTCCGAAAGGATGCTCTGTGTCGGATGGTTTTGCGGCATAGTAGAAGGTCATCATGAGCAGGAGCACCGAGCCCATATCAGTGATGTTATTGAAGCCATCCCCCATGACAGAGAGGAAACCGCTCTGCCAGCCGATGAATACCTTCACACCGCCAAGAACAAAGTTCACGGCCAGACCGACAAGCCCGACAAGGATCGCCTGCTGTGTACGCGATGCCTTGCCATCAGTAGAAAGGATTTGCATAGATCGTAATCTCCTATAAAAAAACAAATGTGACATACAAAGCTGTGAAGTCAGCAAAAACAATAAGAATGGAGCGCGTAATGCCTACGAGGATATCGGCATCCCTCGCTTTCGCTTGAAATGACAGAAGCGGGAAAAGCGGCATTCTCATTGAGTCGCTAGCTGCTTTCACTCGTGTATTTTTCATGTCCGATTCTAATATAAATGAAAAGCCCCCTCATATATGCCGATGCATGTACTCCTACCCCCTATTCGACGGACTGCCTAAAAATTTCCCATATACGCCAAAAGGCTCTCCATAGGGAGAGCCTTTTTCCATTCTGGAAAAGCGGGAGGACGGATCCTCATGAGTTATATTTGTCGAAGTCGATGTCATTCAGGATGTCGCGAAGCTTCATCAGTTCATCCTTCGTCAGCGTCAGACCTTTGGTCATTGCGGTGTGTTCTTCATTCCAAGAACGCAGATCGAACTTTTCGCCTCTATTATTCCAGCTGGTATAGGTCAGCTGTTTTTTCCATCCATTGGAAGCCGTGGAGAGATCCCCGAGCTCTTCCTGAATCGTATACGTAATCTTTGCAGCCATTTTTTCACCTCATCAATCATGATCAAGGAAGTCATCCTTCCACACTAGCGCTATGGTAACATAATGAGACGAGCGTTGCAAGGGGAAACACAGAGGATGAGAAAGACGGTGAGAAAAACACTCGGTACATCGGTATCTGATGTCAAAAAAATCAACAAAAAAGAGCCGGAGGGCCGGCTCTTTTTCTTATTCACACTGTTTGCTTTCGACCCAGTTCTGGAAATCATACTTGCCATCTCTGGAAACATAAGCGAGCTGTACAGGAAGAGAGACAAGTCCGCCCTCTTCTCTGCCGCCGATATACAAATGATTCCACCGGCTCGAGACGCCTGCCACATCCTTGTATGCCACCGGCATGTAGAGCGCACGAAACGTGATGTAGTAGTCAAACGTGAAAAAGGACCAAGGGACTGCCACGAGCAACTTCTTTTCGCAAATGAGCGCGACCGGGTGATGCACGCGGTTGATCCGCCACAGACAGAAGAAGATCACGACCACCGCCAGAACGTAGAAAAGAAATTGATCCTTATCCATCGCCCAGATCACTGCAGCGGCTCCGAGCAACACATACATCAGTGAAAGCGTGACGATGTAAACTTTCGATCGATAACATTCCCACAGTACTTTCCCGTAAATCTCTTCATTAAACCTATCCATCGTCTCACCTTCCTTCTAAAACCTATTCTTTTATCTCCACGGAATATGCCTAATTGTACCGAGCCAAAGGACAAAATGCAAACTCATCGCCTTCCGATCGGTTGCCATGGCGACCTCGATCTAGGAGATCCGAAGATCGCATCATAGCGCACCCATTCTCTGGCATCCTTTTCCGTCCATTCTCTGGCAGAAGGCACGGACTTTTCTTCCGCCGGAAGCGTCCCTTCTCGATGTTCACACTTCTCTTTCACCGGCACCGGTTTCTCTCTGACATAGGCCTGCATTTGCTCCAGGCGTGCTCTTTCCTGCATCGAGAGATCCTGCGCTTCCGTCACTTTCTTCTTTATTGTAGCAGAAAGAGGTGGCTTTGGTAAAGGTTTTTCATGATAGACCGGCTTTTCCATTTCGTCCGGCAGATCCAGCTCTTTTCCCTCTTCCTGCTTGCCCCAGGTGGTGAGGATCTTCTTGCGAAGCGCTTGGTAGTCATACTCGCCATCCGTATCAGCAGCAGAAGGCGGCACGCTTTTCCCCTCCTGTGGGATATCCGGCGGCCTCTTTCGCCTTCGAAAGAGTGCCTTATAGAGGAAGAACCCCCAGATCAGGAAAAAAATAAGATGGAAAGGCTCGAAAGACATACCATCACCTCCCTGAAAAAAACGGAGGAAGCCCTTTCTGCGACTTCCTCCTTATACGATTCTCTCTGAAGAGAGATCCCCGATCAGCGTTTCTTTAAAGCCTCGATCGCTGCTTTGCGGTCCGGTTTTCCGAAGACGGATGAGCCTGCGACAGAAATGGTGACACCAGCTTCTCCGAGTGCGAGGATATTATCCGGTGTAACACCGCCATCGACTTCGATATCGAGCTCATCCCGATGCATGGCCTTCGCCATGTCCTTCAATCTGCGGATCTTATCGAGTGAGTAGGAAATGAATTTCTGTCCGCCAAAGCCGGGATTGACAGACATGATGAGGACGAAGTCCAGGATAGGCAGCAACTCTTCGATCATAGAGAGCGGCGTCCCCGGATTCAGCGCAATGCCGGCCTTCATCCCCTTTTCCTGAATGGCATGGACGAGGCGGTCATGATGGACGGCCGCTTCCGCATGGAAGGAGACCATCGCTGCACCCGCCTTGGAAAGATCATCAAAGTAGACTTCCGGATGCTCGGTCATGAGATGCACATCGAAGGGAAGTGTCGTATGCTTTCGGAGTGCTTTGATGACGGGGCATCCGAAAGTCAGATTCGGTACGAAATGACCGTCCATAACGTCCAGATGGACAAGATCGGCGCCGGCCTTTTCAATATCCTTCAGTTCGGACGCAAGATTGGCAAAATCAGCAGATAAAAGAGATGGTGCGATTCTCATAAAAACCTCCTCGCTTCAGATTCTTTGATTTCTTCTAACAGATGGAGATAGGACAGATACCGTTTTTCCTGGATATCGCCGCGTGTGACGGCGTCCCGGACAGCACAGTCCGGTTCCTTCGCATGCATACAATCGCGGAAACGGCATTTCCCGAGAAAAGGACGAAATTCGCGGTAGAGATAAGCAAGATCGTCCGCTTTGACATGAAGCACATCCAAAAGCGTATAGCCCGGGGTATCCATCAGGAAATGGCCATTCTCAGTCCGGACAAGCTCAGCGTGACGGGTCGTAGTGCGGCCGCGGCCGGTGTGCCGGCTGACAGCACCTGCCTCGAAATGGGTACGGGCCAGGAAGTGATTCAGCAGACTGGATTTCCCGACGCCCGAAGGCCCTGAGAAGGCAATGATGGGCCCCTGAAAGGCAGCCTTGAGCGTCTCAAGCCCCTCACCGGTCACCAGCGATGTCAGGATGCAGGAATAGCCCGCTTTTTCATAAAGAGCCTGCACCTCTTTGGCGGCGTCCTTGGCCAGATCGCATTTATTGATCACGAGCAGCGGCTCGATATCCTCATTTTCTGCCATGAGGATCATTTTGTCTAAGATGCCAAGCGAGAGATCCGGCGTGCGGATGGCACTCACCAAGACGAGCTGATCGACGTTGGCGACGGGCGGACGATGCAGGGCATTTTTTCGGGGATACACCTTCGTGATGACGCCTTCGCTGCCGAGCCCTGTCTCATATTCGACAGCATCCCCTACGAGGATATCGGTTTTCCGTTTCAGCCTTCCCCTCGAACGGCAAAGAGTGAGCTGCTCCCCCTCTCCCGCGATCGAGAAATAGCCATTTTGGTTCTTAAGAATGATTCCTTTCATCAGAGCTCCCTGTCCTGTACGACGGAGCCGTCGATGATGACCTGTACACGCACACTGCCGCTGCCGGAGACGTCCTTGGTGACGGTGCTCCCCGGATTTGCCTTGGCGCTGTATACCGTATGGCGGCCATTGTCATCGGTCACAAGGATGTCGACCTGCCGCGGATTTCCGCCTTTCGGGATAGAAATATTCACCGTCCCGTTCTTCTTCGTCTTCTGCTTGGCGGCGACAGTCAGGTTCACGACCGTATCAGACTTTGCCTCACCGGCCGCCGGGTCCTGCGAGACGACCACCGCACTCGCATCATCGATCGAGCCGCCATCGCTCGACGTGATGGTGCCGACAGCCAGTTTCAGAGAAGAAAGTGTGTTCTTCGCATCTGAAAGCGTCATGCCGACGACACTTGGAATGCTGACCTTCTGCTTCATATTGATGACGATATTGACACGCGTCCCTTTCGTTGTCTTGCTGCCCGGCTCCGGACTCTGGGAAATGATGATCTCCGACGGCTTATCAGGATCATTGCCATTTTCGACAGCTCCGATCGTGAGTCCGAGCTTATCGAGACGCTCCTTTGCCTGAGAAAGAGTGAGTCCCTTGAGGTCAGGGATCAGCATCGTAGAACCGCCCTTGCTGACCGTAAGGTGGATGATGCGCTTTGCCTTGACATTTGTCCCTGCGATCGGCGTCTGGGAAATGACCTCCCCCGCAGGTACATCATCACTGGCGATCTCATCGACAGATACCTTGAGATCGAGCTTCTTGAGCGTCGTCTGTGCGACCTCGACCGGCTTGCCTACGACATTGGGCACGGTGACATTCTGGCTGCTCCAGAAGCTGCCGAAGGAGAAGAAGGCCCATGCAAAGCAGCAGACGAAAAGGAGCGCCATGCTGATCCAGATGTATTTCTGCGGCATGTTGCCGATGTAGTTCAGGATCTTGCTTTCTTTGGATATTTTTTTCGGCTTCCGTTCCGCCTTGTGGATCGGGCGCGTCATCGCTGTAAAGTCATGCGAAGCCGGCTTGTAGATGGTCGTGGTGAAGCCCTGCGCGATTTTCAGCTCGGAAATAAAATCCCCCACCGTATCATAGCGTTTGTTCGGGTCTTTCTGCAGCGCCGTCAGAAGGCACTCTTCGAGCATGGGAGAGATCGCCGGATTGTACTTCGTCGGACGCGGCACATCCCCCTGCATATGCTTAAGCGCGATGGAGACAGCGGTTTCTCCTTCGAAGGGCAGATGATGTGTCAGCATTTCATAGAGCACGATACCAAGAGAATAAATATCCGTCTTTTCCGTGATCTTATCTCCGGCCGCCTGCTCCGGAGAGAGGTAGTGTACCGAGCCTAAGATGGACTGCTTGTCGATGACGGTCGAAGAATTGATGGCGCGTGCGATGCCGAAGTCAGTGACCTTCACCTTGCCATCTCCCGTGAGAAGGATATTGTGCGGCTTGATATCACAGTGGATGATGCCATTATCATGCGCTTCTTCGAGCGCATTTCCGATGTCGATCGCGATACGGACTGCCGTATCGATCGGAATGCTCGGATGTGACTGGATGTACTGCTTCAGGGTCTGCCCTTCCACGTACTCCATGACGATATAGTGGATGTCGCCATCACAGCCGACATCATAGATGCCGACGATATTCGGATGCGTGAGCTTGCCTGCGGACTGTGCTTCATGGCGGAAACGCAGGACGAAGTCTTCGTCTTCTGCAAAATTGCCGTGCAGGATCTTCACCGCTACGACACGATCCAAAAGGATGTCCTTGGCCATATAGACATCAGCCATACCGCCGGAGCCGATCTTTTTGATCAGCTCATATCGTTCGTCAAGAATCTTTCCTATCATTGTTTGCTCCGTCTCTTGCTTATTGTTATTGGTCACGGAAATCTGAGAAATCGCCGATCCCACTGTGGGATCAGTATTTCCCTGAAGGGAGCAGCCCAGAAAAAAACATGGCCGCTTTGCATCCGTTCCTCAGTTCTCATTCAAAAAGTGCCAGAATGACCGACACATTATCCCTTGCACCGGCGGCATAGACAAGCTCCATCAGCCTATGGCCCAGCGCGTCTATGTCCGTCTGCTCTTTACGGGGGCTCTCTCCGATCACACGAGAGAGGGTATCATCCTCGACCATGCCGGAAAGACCGTCGCTGCAGAGGAGGATCAGCGTTCCTTTGCTCACCGAAAAGCATCCCGTATCCACGGAAAGCGACCGCTCGATACCGACCGCACGTGTGATCTCATTCTTTCTTGGATGCAGACGCATTTCCTCTTTAGAGATCTTACCTTCTGCTACCAGCTGCATCACGAAGGAGTGATCCACCGTCACCTGGGAGAGACTGCCATCCTGCCAGACATAAAGGCGGCTGTCCCCCACATGCGCCCAAAAGACCTGTCCCTCTGAAAAGGCGCAGACGACCATCGTCGTCCCCATCGAAGAGAGCGCCGGCGTCTTCGTCTTTTCAGAGAGGATCGCATCATTCGCCGCCAGTACGGCTTCCTTCATGAGCGCTTCCGATACCGGCTCTTCGCATTTTCTCCGGAAAAAATCCTCTGCGGCAGAGACGGCAAGACGGCTGGCAAGCTGTCCGCCATCATAACCTCCCATGCCATCGGCCAGAAGATATACATCTGGTACAGAGAGCGAGATCGCATCCTCATTGACCTTTCGCACCAGACCGACTTTTGATTCCCCGTAAGTAAGTATCATACCCTGCCTGTCTTATCCAGGGAATGCCGATCGCGATCGGCATTGATCCGATCGTATTCCCCTTGGAAGGCACAGCGTGATGAAGAGCTCCATCCCTGTGTCTTCCTTGAAATCCTCTTTCATGCTTCCAAAGACGCAACAAAGAGAGTGAAATAAGATTTGTACTAATACTAGCATTTTGCAGGAACATAGTCAATTTGGATTGATGGCCAAGTGGGAAAATCATGGCTGCTTTCCCGCGAAGGCCGCCCACCAGTGGGAATTTTCATCGGGTATACCGCGCCGAGTGGGAATGAAGCGAAGTACGGAAGCGGTATCATCTCCCGATGCCTCTTTGCTGCCTCTGAAAGCTCGGCATGAACCCCCAAATATATGCTCCCCGAATTTCTAATCTGGTGTTCTCTTGTTCGCCCCTTTTCCGTGAAGTAATATAATTTCAGAGATGAGAGCGATGAAAAGACCGATGGAATGGAGGATTGATGTCCATGAGAAAAGCCGTAATGATTCTGATCGCAGCCATTCTTTTATGTGGCTGGAATGTCAATGCAGACAACATGGCCGGCGAAGAGACGTATGAGATCGTGACTGTACAAGACAATGATACACTCTGGGATATAGCAGCAAAGAAAGTCGATGATCGGATGGATGTACGAAAATACATCTACGAGGTACAGCAGCTGAATCATCTGGGCGATGCATGCATACTGACGCCGGGAAGCAAGCTGAAGCTCCCTGCCGTCAAAGAGTGATGCGTCAGAAAAGCGATCAAGATCTAGGGAAACGCTGATTCAATCGCAGAGTCTGATTTGGCATGTATTTTCATGCAAGAGCCAAGTCGGACAACGATTGAATCAATTTTTCCCTAGCGGACAATCAAAAAGCCAGTGGGTGTGAAAAAGTATTCACACCCACTGGCTTTTTTGCATAGAAAAATCAGCCGACAGAAACGAGCTCGATCTTGAAATTCAGCTCCTTGCCTGCCATTTCATGATTCGCATCAAAGGTGATGGTCGTATCGGTCTTGGCAGTGACCTTGACGGGGAAACGCTGTCCCATCGGGCCGGAAAGGTACACTTTTTCTCCGACTTCCAGCTCTTCGGATCCCGGCATCTGCTTCTGCTCGATGGTCAGGATGTTGTCCGGATCTGGCATGCCGTACGCTTCCTCCGGCATCAGGTGGATATTCTTGATCTCTCCGACTGCCATATCCTTGACCGCTTCATCGAAGCCTTTGATCATCTGGCCAGCACCGCAGAGGAATTCGATCGGATCTCCTCTGTCATACGAGGAATCAAACTTGGTGCCGTCGTTGAAGGTACCTTCGTAGTGGACTTTGACTTTTTTGTTCGTGTTGCTCATGATGGTTCTCCTTGTAGATAAATAAATGTAAATGAACAGCGCAGCGTTTATTCCGTGCCACCTCCAAAGGAAGGGGGGAGCGCGGAAGGGTGCTGCCTCATTTCTTGGGAAACACTGATTAAATCGTTGTCAGATTATACTCTTGAATTTTTATGCATAGCGAGGAATAACCTGACGCGAATAGCGAGCTATTTAAGGAAGGCTATGACGAAGCTATGTATAAAAATTCTTGTAGAATCTGACTCTGCGATTTAATCAGCGTTTCCCTTGTTTTACCGTCCTGCTCGTTTTAGAAATTCGTCTTCATCGATGACAGGGATGCCTTTGGCTCTGGCTTTTTCCAGCTTACTGCCGGCATCCTCTCCGGCAACGACAAGCGTGGTCTTATTCGTGACAGAGCTCTGGGTATCACCGCCTTGCTGCTTGATGAGATCCGAAGCTTCACGGCGGCCCATGCGGGTAAGCTTGCCGGTCAGTACAACCATCTCGCCCTCGAAAGCGCCGCCCGTATGTTCTTCTTCGATTTCCTCCATCGAGACGCCGGCATTGCGAAGCTTGTCGATGATCATGAGATGCTTCATGTCATGAAGATAGTCGAAAAGGCTGCCTGCGATGACTTTGCCGATACCTTCCGTCTCCTGTATATCACTCACATCGGCCTCCATGAGTGCACTCATGGTATGATAGCGCTTCGCGATGAGCTCAGCCCCTTTTTCACCGAGGAAACGGACACCCAGTCCGAAGAGGAGCTTTGCAAGACCACGCCCCTTGCTGTCCGCGATGGCAGCGATGAGATTCTGTGCGCTCTTTTCTCCCATGCGCTCGATCTGTTCGATATCTTCCTGCTTCAGGGTATAGAAATCAGAAGGATCATTCACGAGATGGTAGGCGATCAGGCTGTCCACAACGGATGGTCCCATGCCGTCGATATTCATCGCATCACGCGAAGCAAAGTGAATGAGCTTCTCACGGACGACACCGCCGCATTCGGGATTCGTGCAGCGGAAAGCCGCTTCGCCTTCGATGCGACTGACCGGGCCGCCGCAGACAGGACATACCGCAGGCATTTCGAATGGCACCTCTGTGCCGTTTCGCTTCTCCTTCAGGACCTTTGCGACCTCCGGAATGATCTCTCCGGCCTTGTAGATGAGGACATAGTCTCCCTCACGGATGTCTTTCTCCCGGATGAAGTCCAGATTGTGCAGCGTCGCGCGCTTTACGGTCGTCCCCGCAAGATGCACCGGCGTAAGGTCGGCCGATGGTGTCAGCACGCCTGTCCGCCCCATCGTGACGACGATCTTCTCTATGCGCGTCTCGGCTTCTTCCGGCGGATATTTGTAAGCCATCGCCCACTTCGGATCTTTGACGGTCGCTCCCAGCGCACGCTGCTCGCTGAAATCATTCACCTTGATGACCATGCCGTCGGTATCATAGCCGAGGTCATGTCGCTTTACTTCCCACTCATTCACCCCTTCGATGACTCCTTCGATGGAGTTCCATTTCCGATAGTTCGGATTCACCTGAAAGTGGAAATCGGAAAGCTTCTTCAGCAGTTCCTCCTGGCTTTTGATCTCCATGCCTTCGATGTCCCCAAGCGCATAGGCAAAAAAGGCCAGATTCCTTGACGCCGTCACATGGGGATCGAGCTGACGCAGAGAGCCTGCCGCCGCATTGCGGCAATTCGCAAAGGGCATGATGCCCGCCTCATCGCGCGCTTCATTCAGTGCGATGAAGGATCTCCGCGGCATGTACACCTCGCCGCGCACCTCCAGATAGGGCGGCGCATTCTCGATATAGAGAGGAATGGTGTGAATGGTCTTTACATTCGCCGTCACATCTTCCCCCACGCGGCCATCCCCTCGTGTCAGACCCTGGATGAGACTGCCGTTCTCATAGATGAGATTCATGGAAAGCCCGTCGATCTTCAGCTCCGTGATGTACTCCACATGGTCTGCGCCAAGCCCTGCCTTCACGCGGCGGTCAAAGTCCCGAAGCTCGTCCGCATTGAATGCATTCGCCAGCGAGAGCATGGGCTTTCTGAAGCGCACCTTCTGGAAATCATCGGACGCTTTCCCGCCGACACGCTGCGTCGGGGAGTCCGGTGTCACCAGCTCAGGATATGCTTTTTCCAGATCCACCAGCTGCCGGTACATATGGTCGAATTCAAAATCCGAGATCTCCGGCCGGTCCAGCACATAGTACAGGTAGCTGTGATGGCGGAGCTCTTTTTTTAGTTTCTCTGCTTGTTCTTTGATGTCTTCCGGTACCATAAAAAGTCCTCGTTTAAAGAAATATAGGAAAACCCTTTTTCAATGGGAAAGTCCGTGTTTCCCTAGAAAAAGGCTACAGCATTCGGGACGATGAGTCCTACTGGTCCTATCCCCATGGAACCCATGACCTCTTACTCTTCCTTCGTGATCGGGGCAAAAGCGACCATCAGCGAACGCATCTTATTTCCCGGGAATTCGATCTTCAGGACCATGTTCTTCCCGCTGCCCGTGACAGAGACGACCTTGCCCTTGCCCCACATGGTATGGACAGCGGTATCACCGACCTGCCAGTCATAGCGCGCGCTCACCGCCTTCGGCTTCAGCTTCTTGACGGGAGAGGCGGCTTCCGAGAGAGCGAAGCGGCTTGCTCTTTCATTGCGGCTTCTTTCCTGGAAATGCACGCGTTCACGATCTTCCTCCGTGATGACCTTATCCACGAGATCCGGCGGAATTTCCTTGATGAAACGGCTCGGCATGTACGAATTGATCTTGCCGTACATGGTACGCATGTGTGCATTGGACATATAGAGCTCTTCCTTCGCACGCGTGATCGCCACGTAGCAGAGGCGGCGCTCTTCTTCAAGAGCCGCAGGCTCCATGAAGGAACGGACACCCGGAAAAATACCTTCATCCATGCCCGGCAGGAAGACGAGCGGGAATTCCAGCCCCTTCGCACTATGGATGGTCATCAGGGTGACGCGGTCGTCTTCCCCTTCATAGGAGTCGACATCGTTTACGAGAGCGACTTTTTCAAGGAATTCCGCGAGTCCGCCTTCCGGCTGCTCGGTGATGAAGTCTTTCGCGACAGAAAGCAGCTCGCCCAGATTTTCCTCACGGCTTTGCGCCTGCGGATCCTTGCTCTCCTGCAGCTGCGCGAGATACTTCGTATCTGTCATGACCTTCTGAATAAGCTCGAAAACATTCATTTCCGTGGACGCATTCAGAAAATCAAAAATCATCGCAGAGAAATTCGTAAGCTTGCGCTGCGTAGCAGAAGAAAGCCCACTGCCCTCGATGCCCATGATGCCCTCGAACATTGACATGCCGCCGGCATTCGCATAGTCCAAGAGCTTCTCGACCGTCGTCCCTCCGATGCCGCGCTTGGGTGTATTGATGATGCGAGCCAGGCTGATATTATCCTTGAAATTATTGATGACCTTCAAATAAGCCAGCATATCGCGGATTTCCGCACGGTCATAGAAGCGTGTCCCGCCGACCATCGTATAGCCGATGCCGCGTCTGACGAGCGCTTCTTCGATGACACGCGACTGCGCATTCATGCGGTAGAGGACTGCCATATCGCCATAGGGGCGATGCTTTTCCAAATGCTCTTTCTGCATCGTTTCGATGATGAAATTTGCTTCCGCATGTTCATCAATCGCGGTGTAATGCTTGAGATGCGTACCGGCATTATTCTCTGTCCACAGACGCTTCGACGGGCGATCCGGATTGTTCTGTATCACTGCATTTGCCGCGTCCAGGATCGTCTGCGTCGAGCGGTAGTTCTGCTCGAGCTTGATGAGCTTCGCCTTCGGATAGTCCTTCTGGAAATCCATGATATTCCGTAGGTCCGCGCCGCGCCAGGAATAAATGCTCTGGTCCGCATCACCGACCGCACAGATATTCTGCGTATCTCCTGCGATGTACTTCGCCATCAGGTACTGCGCATGGTTCGTATCCTGATATTCATCGATCAGGATATAGTGGAATCTGTCCTGCCAGCGCTTGCGGATGGTCTCGATGGAGAGCAGCTTCGTCGTGATATATAAGAGATCATCGAAGTCGAGCGCATTGTTCTCCTTCATGTGCTTGTCATAGAGCTCATATACATCCGCCGCTTTCTGGTTGAAGAAATTGCTTCCTGCCAGCTCTCTGTACTTCTTCGGATCGATCAGCTGGTTCTTCGCAGAGGAGATCCGATTCTGCATCGCATTCGGCTGATACTGCTTATCATCCAGATTTAGCTCCTTCAGGCAGTTTTTCACCAGAGTCTTCGAGTCATCCGAGTCATAAATGGTGAACCTGTCCGTATAAGGCGGATAGGAAGCGATCTCACGCCGAAGGAAGCGCGCACCAAAGGAATGAAAGGTATACATCCAAATGCGGTCCGCAGCAGGTCCCACCAGATTGTGTACACGTTCTCTCATTTCCTGCGCCGCCTTGTTCGTGAAGGTGATCGCGAGGATTTCATTCGGATAGATCCCCTGCTCAAGCATGTATGCGATGCGGCAGGTCAGAGCTTTCGTCTTGCCGGATCCGGCGCCTGCCATGATGAGTACAGGCCCTTTCACCGTCTCAACCGCCTCCCGCTGCCGGGGATTTAATGTATTTAAATAGTTGTTCATGAGTCGTCCTTTTCATAGTAGCCAGGGATTTGGGAATAAGGTTCAGCGAGTTCTTTAGGTTCTGTGATTTTGAGCAGGATATGTTTGTCTGGCGAAAAGCGCAAACCAGCCTCCTTCCAAAGGAAGGAGAGAGAACCACACCTTCATCCCTCATTAAGAAAAGCCCATATGACTTCCGTCGTATGGGCTTTTATGCACTCGATCTCCTTATTCAGCGTAAGCCTTCAGAAGGAACGGAGCGACCTGTTTCTTACGAGACATGACCTTCGGCAGATATACAGCGCCGTCTTCTGCTTTTTTGCCGAATGCCTTTTCTGCGGCCTCTTCTGCGCCGGAGGTGAACCACAGATAGGTGTCTTCTGCGAGGATATCCGTCACCATGAGGTAGGAAGCTGCATAGCCTTTGGCAGCCTTGGTGGCTTCCAGAGCGGCCATGATGTCCGCCTTCTTCGCATTGATCGGAGCGAGATCCATGACGGAGATCTGTCCGCAGCTGAAGGTCTTACCAGCGGATTCAAATTCCTTGGTATCGTTGCCGGCGAGTTTTTCCGTCGAGTAGTCAGAAATGTCTGCGCCTGCTTTCAGCATATCCATGCCGTACTTTTCATAGTCGACACCGGCGATTTCTGCAAGTTCTCTAACTGCGGCCTTATCTTCTTCGGTCGTTGTCGGGGAACGGAAGAGAACGGTATCGGAGATGATCGCAGAAAGCATCATGCCGGCGACAGCCTGAGAAGGTTTTACGCCAGCAGCCTTGTAGAGCCCCCAGATGACGGTATTCACGCAGCCCACCGGACGGACGAGGATGAAGATCGGATTCGTGGTTTCGAAGTCACCGATGCGATGATGGTCAATGAGTTCCAGTACATCGGCCTCTTTGGCCCCGTCGACGCACTGCTTGGATTCATTGTGATCGACAAGAATGAGCTTCGTGCCGGCTTCGACTTTTTCGAGGTATTCCGGTGCTTCTACCTTGAAATAGTCCAGCGCGTACTGGGTTTCCTTATTCGGTTCGCCCGCTCTGGCAGCGACGGCTTCCACGCCCTGCTGCTGCTTCAGGTAGGAATAAGAGATCGCAGCTGCGATGCTGTCAGTATCTGGGGATTTATGTCCGATGACGTAAATTTTGCTCATGATTGAAATGCTCCTTTACCATGCAAAATGCAATAAAATTCTTTCCCATTATAGCATGATTGACCATCTGCGTATAGAGAGAATGCAGGAGCAAAAGGCTAGGCGGCAGGAGATCAGATGCGACTGGTGACTAGGGATCTCAAGCGCTTAGAAAGTGGCAGCAGAAAGTTCGACGATTTGCGCCGCACTACTATATCTCATTTCTGCTCCCTGTTGCTTTTCGCCCCTTCAGCCCCCATAGAAAGAACGAAACCTGTTATCCTTCCCCATCACTTTCTCAGCTTCGCATTCCACAGCTGTTCGTAGAGATACCCTGCCCCGCGAAGGCCACACTGCGGGAGATCGGAAAAATGAACCTCGTCATGTGACGGAAGTGCGATATGGAAGCCGGTGAATGATCTTCCCATACGCCGGAGCAGGTGCGTTTCGTGGGAAGACGAGAGGACAAGTCCTCCCTGCCAGTCTTCGTAATCTTTGGCGATCTCCTTTTCATTTTTCATGACGACACGGATCGCATCTGCGGCCGGCGTTGTCTTTTCTGTCACGCACTGGGCATGGATCACGAGACGCGCGGTATCGATCCATTCGCTGCGGATCGTTTCAGCAATGCCAAGTGCTTCCGACGGCGGCGCTGAAATGAGGACGGCATCAAACCAGAGCGGTCCCCAGAGAGACTCCAGATTATTGCCTTTTCGAAGTAAAAATTCTTTCAGCTTCGCCGCCTCATGCGAGGCGCGTGTCAATTCGCCCGCTCCCAGCTTTTCGATGATTTCCGAGAGCCAGGCCACCGTACCGTCCGTCCCGTAAGGAAGGCCGCAGGACATATACGGTATCCCGAAATCCCGCTCCATCTGTTTGGCGAGCGAGAGCCCCAGTTCATCTCTCACGACGATGTTGAGAGATGCCGAAGGAGCATCCATGATGTCTTCCCAGTTACTTCCGCCGCCCGGCATGGAAATCACGCGGATGCCGCAGAGAGAGAGCAGCCGCCGGATTTCTTCCGCATCCTCCCGTCCCTTCATCTGAACGGTAGAGAGCCCAAGCACATTGACGGAGGCAGGGATCTTCTCCTTCGTTTTCATTTCCTTTTCGATGCGAAGAGAGGCTGCGGAATACCCCGCCTCAAAGCTTCCTTTCATGCCGCCGCTGTCCATCGCATAGACCGGCCATGGGAGATCCATCTGGTCGGCGATGCCCTGCACATCGTCACCGACAAGACTGACGCTGCAGTTGTTCAGGGCAAAGACACGCTCGGGCTTCGCATAGGTCTCTATACTGGAAAGCCCCTTTCGCAGATCATCCTCCGTCCCGTAAACAAGAGAATTCGGACCCACCTGTGTACAGGAAAAGCGCATGGACGCCATCGGATTCTCATTATCCACATATTTCATCGCATAAAAATAGCACCAGAGCGGGCCATTCACCACCGTGAAGCTCCCTGGGATGGAATCAAAGAATGCCGCTGATCCCGTCAGCGCACAGGTACTGCCGTGGTGGCAGGCCGCTTCCCACTCAGACCGTGACATAGGCGACGCCCCCTTTCTTCCCATAGCGACAAAGCAGCCGATACATCGCGCGAAGCTCTGCGATCTCCCCCTCCGTGCCGGTCAATGGCATCATCGGGATGAAGAGCTGCCGCGCTTTCGTATTGTAGATCTCATTCGTTGTAAGGAGGATGTCACAGGCATCCATCACCGCCTCTCCCTCCCTGCTGTCATAGATCGGGATGTCTCCCACGGCAGCGATTTCCTCCCGCAGGGTCTTTTTGTCATCCTCCGTCAGATTATCGAAGAAAACGATCCCCGAGCAGGCAAGGTGCAAGCGCTCAATGCGGGCGAGGGTCTCTTGCGGATGATACCAGCGCGGACCGCGGCCGATCCCGATGACTGCTTTCTTTCCCTCCGTGACAGGCAGGAAAGACGAGGCCGCATGATCGATGCGTGCCTCTTCTTCTCTGATGATCGACTCCCCCTGTTCCTTTTCGTGAAGGAGGTCAGCCAGCGCGCGAATCCAGTCCTTCGTTCGCTCCCAACCGACCGGGTATACGTCTCCGAGTGTCGGCACATCATAGGTATCCTCTAAGAGCTTGGCGATCTTCATCATGCCGCCAAGCTGTCCCACTGTTCCTAAAAGGATGGAAAAGTCAGCCGAAGGAATATCCTTCCACTCCTCAAAAGGCACATACCCGGGAAACTGCCACTTCACCGTAAGACCGAAACGGGAGAGCAGCCGCTTCACTTCACGTACATACTGCCCTTCCGGACCCATCTGATCCCCGAGAAGCAGCACGCGTCCTTTTACGCGCTTCTCTTTCCGGAAGAAACGGCGAATCATCATCTCTGTTGTCTGATAGTAGGCATCGGAGTACTCCCCGCCCAGAAATCCTGCAAACGGCATGGGAATGACAGGAATGCCATAAGAGGCTTCTGCCGCTTTGGCTTCCTGCTCAATGTCATCTCCGATGACTCCTGCCACGCAGGAGGAAACGATCCATACGCACTTCGGGTGATAGGTATCCATCACATAGGAAATACAATCAGAGAGGCGATCGATCCCACCAAAAATGCCATCTTTTTCCCGCAGATGAGAAGACACGAGCGGGATCGTCTCACGGTTTTCCTTTCCTCCGTCCGCCATGACACGGAAGCCGGATCCCAGATCCATGGTGGAGGCCACATGCGCGCAGCCGATCGGGCCATGAAAAATGACGACCACGCCGGGGCAGAAGGCGAGCGAGCGGTAGACGCCGACCAGCGTGCAACTGCACGATTTTGATTTCGACAAAAGCCATTTAGTCTTGAGTGCCATAGGTACCTGCCAGTTTCTCCAACTCATCAAATGTCATCGGAGTCGGGATAGAAAGCTCCGTGTTCTCCCAGATGGTCTTCGCAAGAGCTCTATATACATCCGCCTGAGAAGACTCCGGAGCATACGATAGCACCGTCTGCTTATGATTCTCCGCCAGATTCACGATCTTATCCCGCGGAATGAAAGCGACGAGGCGGGTATTCAGCTTCTTGCAGAATTCGGTCAGAAGTTCCTTTTCGCCGGGCACATTGCGACTGTTTCCGATGATACCTGCGAGACGCACCTCTCCCCTTGCCGCAAAGCGGCGAATGCCCTTGGCGATGTTATTCGCCGCATAGAGAGACATCAGCTCGCCGGAGGAAACGATATAGATCTCCTTCGCGTATCCTTCACGGATCGGCATGGAAAACCCTCCACAGACGACATCCCCGAGGACATCGTAGAGCGTTACATCCATATCAGGGATAGCTTTCATTTTGTCCAGAAGCTGTAGTGCGACGATGATGCCGCGTCCTGCACAGCCCACCCCCGGCTCAGGCCCGCCTGCTTCGACACAGATGATATCATGAAATCCTGTATGTACGATATCCTCCTTGCAGATCTCATCAGGATCCTTTCTCCGCACCTGATCCAGCACGGTCTCTTTACAAATATGTCCTAAAAGAAGACGCGTCGAGTCATTCTTCGGGTCGCACCCGATCTGACAGACCTTCTTCCCCATGAGGGAGAGGGCCGCTGACACATTGGAAGCCGTCGTGGACTTTCCGATACCACCTTTTCCATAAAAAGCAATTTTTTTCATAGGATTCACTCTCTTTAGTCAGGAAACACGGATCCGATCTCTGGCAGAAAAAGCCGCATTCCCATAAAACCAGCCGGCACAAGGCCAGCTGCTATCACCTTTATATTATTATAACAACATTAAAACATTAAGCAAGGTGGAGGACATAAGAAAACAAGAAAGAGCTGACCGCGATCTCATCATGATCTTCCTAATTCTAAACAGCGATTTCCAAAATACTCCGCGTCCTGCGCTAATTCTCAGAAAATATTTTCAATAAAAACGTAAAATTCATTTGACTTTATCTTAACGTTGTACTAAACTAAGGTCATGCGAAATACAGATGAAAGAAAGGAAATCGAGTGCATGGGAAATACTCGACTCACCTCTTCTCTGTATGAATCCCGACAATCGGGAATTTTTAAAGGAGTGATTTTTCATGAAAAAAAGTCTGAAAACTGTTCTGTCTGCATCTATGGCAGCTCTGTGTGTATTTGGTTTCGGCATGTCCGCCAATGCATATGAACTGAATCCGGAAGTCAAGGATGTAACCCCGGCTCTTCGCGAAGCTTCCACCGTCGGTGTATGGACTGCAGAAAACCCGGCTATGAAGAATGCACCAAACAAAGATGCTGTCCTCGTCATGACCTTCGGTACCACTTTCAAAGACACAAGAGCTAAAACCATCGATGCTGTAGAAGCAGCCATTCAGAAAGCTCATCCGAATGTACCGGTATTCGAAGCATACACTTCCCATATCATTATCGACCGTGTGAAAGCCAAAGAAGGCATCCAGAAAATGACCCCGGAAGAAGCTTTCCAGAAACTGCAGGATGAAGGCTACACCCGTGTCGCTGTCGTTTCCCTCGACGTCATCCCAGGCATGGAATATTCCTATGACTCCGTCGTCACCAAGATGCAGGTTCCGCATTTCAAGAAGATCTCCCTCGCTACCCCACTGATGTACTTCCAGGGCACCGAAGGCGAACCGGATCAGGTCGTTGACTTCCTGAAAGCTCTGTCCTCCCAGTTCCCGAAGATGGGTAAACAGGACGCTACCCTGATCATGGCTCACGGCACTCCACATCCGGGCAACGCTTACTACAGCGTCATCCAGGATCGTCTGCATCAACTCGGCATGAACAATGTCTTCATTTACTCTGTCGAAGGCCGTCCGAATCTGGAAGATGTCATCCCGAAGCTGAAAGCACAGGGCTACAAACATGTCACCCTGATGCCGATCATGATGGTTGCTGGCGATCATGCAAACAATGATATGGCTGGTGATGAACCGGACTCTCATAAGAGCATCCTGAAAGCGGAAGGCTTCTCCGTTGACACCTATATCCATGGTCTTGGCGAAAACGCAAACGTTCGCGGCCTGTATGTAGATCGTGCAACCGAAGCTATCGAAGCTCTGCAGAAATAATGAAATGTGCTATACTAATGCAGAGATGATGTCTCTTCATTAAAAAAACGCTCTTACGTCATCTCGGCGTAAGAGCGTTTTAGTATGTTTTAGTTATTTCTTATCGGGATATCAGGTTCCCCCAACGGACCAATGCCATTCCGTCTGGAAGATCATCAACGCCGATTCATCCCCTTCGAGAGAAGTCTCGAAATTGGAACCCGTGTCCCCATTATCTCCAAGGAGTCTTCTTATGAAAAAAATTCTTGCATCTATCGCAGCGGCTGCCCTCTGCCTCTCCCTTTCTGCCTGCGGCGGCAACAGTCAGCCTGCTTCCTCCTCCGCCCTCTCTTACACCTATAAAGACCAGACCATCAGCATGAAGGCCGCCCCTTCGCGCATTGTCACATTGTCTGCGCCACTCATCAATATGGCCTATGCAGTCGGAGGCACCTCCATCGCGCGCCCGGAGACCACGAGCCCGATCCCGGAAGAGGCAAAATCCCTCCCCACCATTGGGCATGTGCAGAATATCAATATGGAATCTCTGGTCGGCATGAAGCCAGACCTCGTCATCGGAGAAAAGACGCAAAACAGCAAGCTCGAGTCTCTTCTGAAATCGAGCCAGATCCCCTACGTCCTTATCCAGTACGACGGCATCCATGATAATGTGCCGCTTTTGAAATTCATGGGTGAACTCTATGGTAAAACAGACAAAGCCAAAGAAGTGATTGATGCCTACGAAAAAGGTGTCAAAGCAGTCATGGATAAAGCGGCCGCTGAAAAGACCCCGGCGAAAGTCGCTGTCCTTCGCGCTACTGGGAAATCTGTCACAGCAGAAACTCCGAAGTCCATCTGCGCTTCCATGGTGGATATGCTGAAAATGAATAATGTCATCACCGCCCACAAGGACCTGAAGCTCGACAGCAAGACTGTTCCCTATTCCTTAGAGCAGCTTTCCGCTGACGATCCAGATGTCATCTTCATTGTCACCATGGGCAAACAGGATGAGATCAACAAATCTCTCGATGAGTCGATGAGAAACAATCCTGCATGGGCACACCTCAAAGCCGTACAGGAGAATCACGTCTACTTCTTAGAGCCAAACCTTTTCCTAATGAATCCGGGAATCAAGACCCCGGAAGCACTGGAAAAGCTGTACCAGCTGGCATATGGGAAATAGTGGGAGCTAAAGGAAACGCTGGTTAAATCGCAGAGTCAGATTCTACAAGAATTTTATACATAGCTTCGTCATAACCTTCCTTAAACAGCTTAGGTTATTTCTTGCTATGCATAAAAATCCTAGAGTAAAATCTGACAACGATTTAATCAGTGCTTCCATAGGGAGTAGGGATGTCGTCATTCCCGCCCCTACCTCCTTCCGGATAGAAAGAGAATAAAGGTATAGTTTTACCTTCTCCTCTCTTCCACATAAAAACGCCGAGAAATCGCCATACGATTTCTCGGCGTTTTTTCTAATCCCTAGCTGCTAATTCCCAGTCACCCGTCTTCCCCAGATTTCAGGCATCACTCTTGCTAGATTTTAATCTGTTACACACAGGTACATTATATCATAAATGTATGAACCGCTCCTGTGAAAAACAAAAATGAATGCCTATGGGCATAGTCACTCATCTCACCATACAAAAAGCAGCGCCTGCACGCTGCTTTTTGTATGGTTTTATTCCCTTTCTTCATACGCTCTGATCTCTTCCATCAGGGCATCGATGAGCTGGTCTTCCGGGACGGATCGGAGGATCTTTCCTTTGCGGAAAACCAGGCCACTGCCTTTTCCGCCGGCGATGCCGAAATCTGCCTCCCTGGCTTCGCCCGGACCATTCACAGCGCATCCCATGACGGCGACTTTGATGGGTTTCTTAAAGTGAGAGATCTTCTCCTCCACTTCTTTGGCCATCTCGATGAGATTCACCTGTGTGCGACCGCATGTCGGACAGGAAATGAGGACTGGGCCATACTGCTGCATGCCCACGGAGCTCAGGATTTCCTTCGCGGCTTTTACTTCCTTCATCGGATCATCGGTCAAAGATACACGAAGGGTATCGCCTATGCCGTCTAAGAGCAGGCTACCGATCCCGATGGCTGACTTGATCGTCCCGCGATAGAGCGTCCCGGCCTCTGTCACGCCGAGGTGCAGCGGATAGTCCACTTTTTCCGAAAGAAGACGGTTCGCCTTTACCATCATCGGGACATCTGAGGACTTCACAGAAATCACGATATCATAGAATCCTTCCGCTTCGAGGATGCGGACATGAGAGATTGCGCCTTCCACCATGCCTTCCGCGGTCGGATGTCCACCATGTGCCGCAAGGATGTCTTCCGGAAGGGAGCCTGCATTGATACCGATACGAATGGGGATATGCTTTTCTTTCGCCATATCCACCACCTTCACAACGTTTTCCCGCTTACCGATATTTCCCGGATTGATGCGAAGAGCATCGATCCCCTGCTCCATCGCCGTGAGTGCAAGACGGTAGTCAAAATGAATGTCTGCAACCAGCGGTACATCCACTTTCGCTCGGAGTGCGCCCAAAGCTTCTGCTGCCTTTTTATCCGGCACGGCGATTCGGATGATATCTGCGCCCGCCTGATGCAGGGCCTGGATCTGCGAGGCAGCGACGTCCGTATCGAGCGGACTGAACGTACTCATCGACTGGATCGCAATGGGCGCGCCCCCACCGATCTTGACACCGCCGACAACGACCTGTCTGGTATTTCCCATTTGAATCTCCTTTTTGTAGTGGTTTACATGAATATATGGTTTAGAGTCAGGTTTGCCTTTCTAAAAACGTCCTATCCTTATCATCGCCGATTGAAATGAAAGTCGTGCGAGAAGCCTACCGATAAGAGCTTATCCCTCTGAACCCGCTTTTCTTACATCAGCGCACTGATATCATGGAAGAGTGCATAGAAGAAAATCGCACCCAGTATGGCGATCCCGACCGATTGAATATAAATCAGCGCTTTCTCCGGCAGCTGCCGCCCGAAAATGGCCTCCAAGAGAATAAGGATCAAATGTCCGCCATCAAGAAGCGGGACGGGAAGTATATTGAGAAGTCCCAGATTCAGACTGAGAAGGGCGATAAACATGAAGAGCGGCATGACCCCGTAAGATGCCACCTCCCCTGACATGCGAGCGATTCCGATCGGGCCGGATACCTCCGCACGCCCCGTGCCCGTCACCATGTCATAAAGCCCCGCCGTCATCATATGCAGCAAATCAGCGGCGCGTCCCAACCCCATGGCAATGGCTTCTGTCATCGTGGTTTCGTGGTGTTCCACATAAGGCGTGATCCCCATGATGGCACGGCCATCAGGCTGCACCTCGGGGATGATCGTCACCTGTCTCATCGTACCCTCGTGGTCGATTTCCATGGAAACCACCCGATTTCCCTTCTCTTTCAGGGCTTCTCCGATATCCGTCCATTTCACCATAGCCTTCCCTTCGATGGAAAGAATGGTATCTCCGGGCGAAAGATGCTGCTTCTCTGCCGAACTCCCCGCAAGTACGGTACCGACTTTGGGTAAATTCGGGAAAGTATTATAACCTTCGATCTTGAAGGCGGAGATGAAGATCAAAAGGGCGAGAAGAACATTGAAGAGCGCGCCCCCCACGATGACAAGCAGCTTTGCCCATGTCGGGCGCTGGTTGAAAGCGCGTGGGTCATCCTTATTCTGATCATCCATGCCGGCGATCTTATTAAATCCCCCCAGCGGAATCAAACGAAGGGAATAGAGCGTCTCTCCCCATTTCTTTGAAACGATCACAGGGCCGAAACCGACAGCAAACTCGATGACCTTCATACCCGTCCACTTCGCCATGAGGAAGTGCCCGCCCTCATGGACGATGACAACAACGGCAAAGACAAAGATCGGAGCCAGTATCGATGAAATCATAGGCATTTCCTCGAAATGAATGCATCTGCCAGCGCGCGAGCCTTGCGATCCGATGAGAGTACACTGTCATAGGAAACGACAGGCTCTGCACTCCAGTGCGAGAGCGTATCTTCCACCACATCGAAAATGGAAAGGAAGGAAATCTTCCCGGCGATAAAGGCGCGGATGGCCTCTTCATTGGATGCGTTGAAAGCGACGCCGCCGTCTCCCCCCATTTCTCCTGCTTCGTAAGCCAGCTTCAGCGAACGGAAGACTTTCATATCGGGCTTTGCGATCAGGATCTGCGCGATTTCATTCCAGTCCACGAAAGCATGCGACGGCGAAGGCAGGCGGTCCGGATATGTCAGGGCGAACTGGATCGGAAGACGCATATCCGGCAGTCCGATCTGTGCCATGATGGTGCCATCGACATACTCGACCATCGAGTGGATCAGGCTCTGCGGCTGGACAATGACTTCAATATCCTGATAGTCTACGCCGAAGAGCCAGTGCGCCTCTATGACCTCGAGTCCTTTGTTAAACATGGTCGCAGAGTCGAGCGTCACTTTCATCCCCATGTTCCATGTCGGGTGCTTCATAGCATCTGCGACCGTCACCTGTGCGAGCTCTTCTTTTGTCCTGCCGCGGAAAGGACCGCCAGAAGCCGTGAGAAGGATTTTATGGATGCCTTTCTGATCCTGCCCGATCATACTCTGGAAGATGGCAGAATGTTCACTGTCCACCGGACGGATCAGCGTATGATGCTTTTTCGCTTCTTCGAGAACGAGCGCACCGCCTGCGACCAGCGTCTCTTTGTTTGCAAGAGCCAGCTCCTTCCCCGCGCGAATCGCTTCAAGCGTCGGAAGAAGTCCTGTAATGCCGACGACTGCTACAAGGACAAGGTCGACATCGTCTCGCTTCACGACCTCAGAAAGAGCTGCCTCGCCGATCAGCACATCCGCATCGCCATTATAGGTTTCCAGAAATTTTTTCCCCGCATCCTCATCAGTGATGACGATGGCATACGGATGAAAGAGCGCAGCCTGCTCCTGTAATTTATCGATACTCTTGTGCGCAGCAATGACGGCCGCATGAAAAAGATCCGAATGGAGACGGATCACGTCCATCGTCTGGGTTCCAATGGAACCCGTGCTGCCCAATACAGCGATTTCTTTCATAGAAGACTCCTTTCGGGGAAATATGAGTGACAGTTTGACTGTGGAGCAGAAGTGAGACTGGAAGATATTAGAAATCAAAGCCAGTGGGGCTTACCATCTCTACGTCTCCCATTGATAATCAGGCGCAATGCCGCATCTTCATTTCTCATTCATCTCAGCAGCGCAAGCACCGCGACAAGGCTCGGGGCTACGAAGAGAAGGCTGTCGAAACGGTCCATCATCCCGCCATGCCCCGGTAGAATATTTCCGGAGTCTTTGATATCACAGGCGCGCTTTACATAGGACTCGAAGAGATCCCCCATGGGCGCCATGATCGCCGCCATGACGGAAAGGATGCATCCTTCCAAAAGATCAAAACCCGCACAGAAGGAAACAAGGACACCGAGAATGACGCAGCCGACTGCGCCACCGACAAGACCTTCGACCGTTTTATTCGGGCTGATATGCGGCGCCATCTTATGACGACCGCAGGCCTTTCCCGTCAGGTAAGCGAAAGAATCACTCGCCCAGGTACAAATGAGTGCGAGAAGAATGAGGAAAATCCCCGGCTCCATGGAAACTGCCACCGGCGAGAGCAGCTCATGACTGCCGCGAAGGAGCGCCAGACTGCCAAAGCCCACGCCAAAATAGACGGCACCGAAAGCAGAATAAATAAGCCCGGTCATATTTTCCTTCTTAATGCCCAGAATCAAGTAGAGAAGCAGTACAAAGGCAAGAAAAATCGCAGCCAGAAAAACCTTCAGAGAGTAGGATCCCGAAGCAAGTACCATGACGGCCGTCGCAGCAGACGTCGATTTCAGATAGATCGATACGCCGAAATGTTTCAGCATCTTGTCATATTCAAGAAGGGCTAGCAGCGAAACGAGGAAAATGGCGCCCGTCAGAAACCAGCCTCCCAGATATACCAGTCCAAGGACAGCGATGATACCGATGATCGCTGTGATCACACGCACTTTCATTTTTTATCCTCCGTGAGCCCGCCGAAGCGACGGTCTCTTCCGGTAAACCAGTCGATCGCTTTCGAAAGCTCCTCCTCAGTGAAGTCCGGCCACAGGACAGGCGTAAAGTACAACTCGCCATAGGAGATCTGCCAGAGAAGGAAATTCGAAATGCGCGACTCTCCGCCCGTACGGATCATGAGATCCACATCCTGGGCATCCGATGGATAGAGATGGGCAGAAATCGTTTCTTCCGTAATGGATTCCGCATCAAGAGAGCCGCTCTTCACTTCGCGTGCGATCTGCTGCACCGCCTGCACGATCTCCATGCGTCCGCCATAGTTGATGGCCACATTCAGGATCATGCCGTTACACTTCGCTGTATCTTTTTCGCAGGCAGCGATCTCCTTGCGAAGATCATCCGACAATGCTGACGGTTCGCCTACAATGTGCACCTGCACATTATCCTCCACCAGCTCACGCAGTTGACTGATCAGGTAGCTCTTGAAAAGCTTCATCAGGAAACGGACTTCGATGGGCGGACGCTTCCAGTTCTCTGTAGAGAATGCATAGAGCGTCAGCACTTTCACTCCCATATGACCCGCCGCACGTACGATGGTCTTCACATTTGCCGCGCCGACCTGATGACCATAGGTTCTCTCTCTTCCTCTTTCTTTCGCCCAGCGGCCATTCCCATCAAGAATGATGGCCACATGCTCAGGAAATGATTTTTTATCAGACATAAATGGAATCTCCCATAATCAAAATAGGATGGAGTTTAGATAGTTTAAGGTGCCTTGAAGAGGCGGAGGTTGGGCTGCGATTTCTTCTATACAAACATGATGGGCAACCCCGACTCGCTACGCGAGTCTGCCCCTTCCAAAGAGAGGGACAAGAAGATTATTCTCGCCGCCTCACGACTTTTTCCACACTCTCACTATACTTCATTCGTGGCATGACAACAGCCTTTTCTCCGGTTCGGACAAGGTAAAGCGCGCCCTCTTCGAGCTGCGCTTCCCGCCCATGAGTGAAAGAAATCGTACCACTCGGATACGATTTCTCTACACACTGTCTCAATTTTTCAGTAAACGGCTGTCCTGCAAAAAGAACATCCTCACTCATACAGACATGATCTCTTTAATTTTCTTTTCGGTGGCAGCTTCCAGCTCTTTGATTTTCTTGTCCGTCAGCTTCTGTACTTTATCTTCAGTTTCTTTGATGACATCCTTGGAAACATCGCTGTTCTTTGCTTCCTTTTTCAGGAAATCATTGCCATCACGACGAATATTTCTGATAGCGACCTTGCCCTCTTCCGCTTTCTTATTGACGACCTTGACGAGCTCCTTGCGGCGGTCTTCGGTCAGCTGCGGGATGGCCATACGGATCAGGTTGCCATCATTCATTGGTACGAGGCCGAGGTCAGACTGCAGGATGGCTTTTTCGATATCTTTCAGAAGACCCTTGTCCCATGGCTGGACAACGAGCAGACGAGCTTCCGGTACAGTCACAGAAGCGACCTGAGTGATCGGAGTACGGCTGCCGTAATACTCAACAAATACGCGATCGAGCAGGCTGGCATTCGCCTGACCCGTACGGATGCTGGTGAATTCATTCTTGAGAGCAACGATGGATTTATCCATCTTGTCAGACAGTTTCTTCAGTTCTTCTTCGTACATGATTATTTCCCTTCGATTAATGTGCCCAGGGTATCCCCCTTGCAGGCCTTGACAATGTTGCCAGGAACGTCGATATTGAATACTTTGATCGGAATTTCGTTATTCATGCAGAGAGTAATGGCCGTATTGTCCATGACAGCCAGCTCTTTCTGCAGCACTTCACTATAGGTGAGATGAGTGAACATTTTTGCTTCGGGATGGAACTTTGGATCTGCATCGTACACACCATCAGTCTGCTTCTTCGCCATCAGCATGATATCAGCTTCGATTTCTGCACTGCGCAGAGCTGCCGTGGTATCTGTTGTGAAATAAGGATTGCCCGTACCTGCGCCAAAGATCACGACTCTGCCCTTTTCAAGATGGCGGATCGCACGGCGGCGGATGTATGGCTCTGCGACCTGCTGCATTTCGATGGCTGTCTGTACGCGGGTAGAGACGCCAAGTTTTTCAAGCGCATCCTGCAGAGCGACGGAATTGATGACAGTCGCGAGCATACCCATGTAGTCAGCCGACGCACGATCCATTCCGCCCTGGCTGCCCTTGAGACCTCTCCAGATATTGCCGCCACCTACAACGACAGCGATCTCGATACCGGCATCGCTGGCTTCCTTGATCTCGCCAGCCAGTCGATATACGACCTCCGGATCGATACCAAATCCTTTGTCGCTGGCCATCGCTTCACCAGACAATTTCAGCATGACTCTCTTATACTTCTTGTTTTCTGTTGCCATTGTACACCCCCGTAAAAATCAGTGATACATCTATATTATTATATAGTATTTCAGAAATAGCTGCCATAAGAATTTTGAGAGATGAGCCTTGGAAACTACAGTCTTTAGACTTTAGACATCTGACTTCCTCACTTCCAGGCTTCCATCCAATCCCTGAAAAAGACCATAAAATAAGAGAACACCAAAGATGATGTTCTCTTATTCCTATTTTATGGATTACTGATTCAGCTGTTTAGCGACTTCAGCAGCCAGATCGTCCTGTTTCTTTTCGATGCCTTCGCCGAGCTGGAAACGAGCGAAGCGAACAACTTCTGCATTCTTGGATTTCAGGAGTTTCGCAATGGTCAGATCGCCATCTTTAATGAATTCCTGATCTACGAGGCAGACTTCCTTGTAGTACTTGTTGATACGGCCAAGAACCATCTTTTCGATGATCTTTTCCGGTTTGCCTTCATTTCTAGCTTCGACAGCCAGAACTTCTTTTTCGTGTTCGATTTCAGCCTGCGGTACCTGAGTGCGGTCGAGGTAGGAAGGATTTGCTGCAGCGACCTGCATAGCGACATCTTTGCCGAGTTCAGCGTCTGCGCCCTTCATTTCGACGAGAACGCCGATCTTGCCGCCGCCGTGGATGTAGCTGTAGACAGCGCCTTCTGCACTTTCATAGCGAACAAAGCGACGAACAGAAATGTTTTCACCGATCTTAGCTACAGCTTCAGTGACCTGATCTTTGACAGCCTTGCCGTCCATTTCAGAAGCAAGCAGAGCTTCTACGTCAGCCGGATTCACAGCGATGATCTGCTGTGCGATACGAGCAGCCAGTGCTCTGAAGTCATCATTGCTGCCTACGAAGTCGGTTTCGCAGTTAACTTCAACGATGGTGCCGACTTTGCCATCAGCGGAAATAGCGGAAACGACAGCACCTTCAGCAGCTACACGGCTTGCTTTCTTCGCAGCCTGAGACAGTCCCTTTTCACGGAGAATATCTACTGCTTTTTCCATATCGCCTTCAGCTTCTACGAGTGCTTTTTTGCAGTCCATCATGCCTGCGCCAGTCTTTGTACGCAGATCTTTGACCATGCTAGCGGTAATTGCCATCTTTATGACCTCCATCATAAAACAGTAAGGTGTTTGTAAAAATTTCTCAAAAAAAGGAAATCCCCAGCCTGCGCAAAGCGCAGGCCGAATTTCCTATACAGCCATTATTCCTGTTCAGCAGCTTCTTCAGCCGGAGCTTCTTCAGCTTCTGCTTCTTTAGCAGCTTCAGCTTCCTGCTGACCCTGACGGCCTTCGAGGACAGCGTCAGCCATCTTAGAAGCAAGCAGTCTTACAGCACGGATAGCATCATCGTTTGCCGGGATCGGGAAATCAACAACATCCGGATCGCAGTTGGTATCAACGGTAGCGATAACCGGAATGTGCAGCTTGTGAGCTTCGGCAATAGCGATTTCTTCTTTCTTGGAGTCGATGATGAAGAGTGCGCCCGGGATCTTCTTCATGTCTTTGATGCCGCCCAGGTTCTTTTCCAGTTTTTCCAGTTCGCGTTTCATCAGGATGACTTCCTTCTTCGGATACTGGTCAGTGGTGCCTTCTTCAAACATTTTTTCCAGTTCTTTCAGACGAGCGATACGGGTCTGAATGGTACGGAAATTGGTGAGCATGCCGCCCAGCCAACGTTCATTGACATAGAACTGATTGCAACGGGTAGCTTCTTCCTTCACGGAATTCTGCGCCTGTTTCTTGGTGCCGACGAAAAGGATCGGAGCGCCGGTAGCTGCGACTTCACGCAGGAAAGCATATGCTTCTTCTACTTTCTTTACAGTCTTCTGCAGGTCGATGATGTAGATGCCGTTTCTTTCGGTGAAAATGAAACGTGCCATTTTCGGATTCCAACGACGGGTCTGATGACCAAAGTGAACGCCTGCTTCGAGTAACTGTTTCATGGATACAACTGCCATAATAAAAACCTCCTGTTTTTAACCTCTGTCCGTTTCCTCCCCTGCAGCCACTTCGGGAATGTGTGAAATGAAATTTTTCCCGCAAGCACAGATGCAGAGTCCGCCAGACATGTGTACTCATGCGTTATTTATTCTACCAAAAGAAAAAGGGGAAATCAAGGGAATGGGAAAATATTTTTAGGTTCAAGGTTCAGGGTTGTAGTAGCGGCTTCGCCGCAAGTATTATATAAGGCGATGCCCGAAGGTCTCTCGATAGCAGATTTACCTCGTATCGTCAGCCCCCTTGCCTGGAAGGTGCCCCGTAGAGGCGGATAGGGCACAGGCGGCAGGAAAGACAGATGAAAAAAGCGGAGAAGTGCGCGGCACATGTGGCGAAAGCGTGAGATCCTCGCCGCGGATGACAAACAAAAAAGACGCCGTGACATACGTCACAGCGTCATTCTTTCAAGGCGAGCATTCAATAAGCCGAGTTCTGTCCCACTTGCGTGGTGATGATTATCTGTCTAGTCAGCCGATTGCTCAACTGCTCAAGCGACGCAACCCGGAAGGTCAGCGGGCAACCTCAACCCTTCCCTATTCGGTCTTGCTTCGGATGGGGTTTACCAAGCCAGCCGGTCTCCCGACTGCTGGTGCGCTCTTACCGCACCTTTCCACCCTTACCACTTGCGTGGCGGTTTCCTTTTCTATGGCACTTTCCCTAGGATCACTCCCGCCGGACGTTATCCGGCATCCTGCCCTGCGAAGCTCGGACTTTCCTCACGCCTTACGGCCCGCAATCATCTTTCCTGCTCGCGTGCTACAGTATAGCATGGCAACGGAATTTTTTCAAGAGAAAGATAAAATCAGGTTCAGAGTCAAGGGGCAGCACGCCCCTTAGACTAACCCCGAACCCGTTTTTCTACATTTCCCCGAAAATATCCTCTGCCCTACTGTCTTCGATGACCTCGATCTCCCAGCCATGCTCTGCGGCATACGTCCGAAGGCGCTTTGCCAAAGCAGGAACAATGACGCGCTCGGTATTGAAATGGCCGCCATCTGCGATGAGAAGACCGAGGCGGGAAGCGTCCTGCGCTTCATGGTACTTGAGGTCGCCCGTCAGGTAGAGATCTGCTCCCTTTGCTTTTGAAAGCGCAGCAAATTCACTGCCGGCACCGCCCAGAACAGCCACGCGGGAAATGGTGATATTCGGATTTCCCGCATAACGAAGGACGGGAATGCCGAGCTTCTCCTTTATATAGTAGAGAGCTTCTTTTCCGCTCATGGGCGCAGGCAGATTTCCGATCCGCCCCATGTACTCCTTGTACCCGTGGCTTTCCAGCGTATATACATCATAGTGAATATCTCCACAGATTTCCTGTACTTTCGCAAGGACAGAAGCAAGCAGCGAGGTGGGTACATTACATTCGAGCTTCGCCTCATCCGTCGCATCATCCTCATCATCTAAAAGATAGAAATGATTTACGGCATCCCCATAGAGTTCTGAAAGCGTATGTCGGAGCACCTTCGCGGTGACAGGCTTCACATAAAGTGCAAGCTTCCTCTCTTTCGTTTCCTGCTCAAAGACCAGTCCTTCCGTATCAGAAAGAGAGAGCGCAGCTGCCAGAGCATCATTCACGCCGCCTTTGGCTGTATCCAGATTCGTGTGAGCTGCAAAAGACAGGATATCATGCTTCACGAGCTTCTCGATCACGCGCCCCTTATACGTCCGAAGGTCAAGCGCGCGGATAGCCTTGAAAAGAAAGGGATGGTGGGAAATCACCATCTCAGCGCCTTCACGGACGGCAAGATCCACATTCTCTTCCGTGAGGTCGAGGGAAATCAGTACCTTCGTGACCCTACGGCGAGGATCCCCCACCTGCAGCCCCGGGTGATCCCATGACTCTGCAAGACTTCTCGGTGCCCACGACTCCATCCATCCGATCAAATCATTTCCTGTGACTTTCATAAGAGTTCCTCCAATATGCTTACTTCTTCCAGTGCTTTTTCTCTGGACAGGCGATGCCGCTCACTCTTCGAATCCTTTGCCCCTTCGATCACAAAGCGCCGTCTCCGGATGAGCCGCTCGATATGCGTCTTGAAAAGAGGATCCTTCCGATATGCCGCCGTCGCACCGATTTCTGCCTGCAGCATCGAAAGCTCCTCCATCTCGCCGGGACGAACGAGCATCAATTCATACAGCTGCCCGCCATCCAATGAAAGCACCTCTTTCTCAATGCGAAAATGATGCCTAACAAGAAACTGCCGGAGCTCCGCCACATGCCCCTGCGGCTGCAGCACCAGCCAGGAGAGCGCCTGCGCCTTTTCCTCATTCTCCACAAGAATATCCCGCATTAAAAGGCCTCCCATCCCGCAGATGGTGACACCGTCCACCTCGCCTTTACCAAGCGGCGCAAGTCCTCCGCCCAGTCGTAAACTGATCTGACGTGAAAGCCAGGAAGAACTCACGTCCTCCCTGGCGCGTGTGAGCGGACCGTCATTCACATCACAGGCGATCGCCCGCCTGGCGCGCCCCTCTTGCACGAGGTAAATGGGAAGGTAGCCATGGTCTGTACCAATATCGGCCATACTCTCACAGACAGGCACCAGATCGGCTACCGCCTGTAGACGATTCGTCAGTTTCATAGATGGATCCTTTCAGCGATGACTTTCCATGCAGGACTATCCCGCAGCCATTCCTTTTCTCTATCAAAAAAACGTATCCAAATCACTGAAATCAGCACGGATACGTTCATTGTGGTGGGCCCACCAGGACTCGAACCTGGGACGGGGCGGTTATGAGCCGCCTGCTCTAACCAACTGAGCTATAGGCCCGCAATATCGACATATGTTATTTTAGCATAAATAGGACCATTTGTACATAAGTTTCCAACTTTTTTCTTTCTTCGATAAAATCTAGCAACTCTAGTTTTTCATCATTCGCCGTATAACCCTATTCTGTGCAAATTCCAACTCTATTTTCTGAAAGTTTTTGACGGATTTTTGCCGAATTTGAAATCCAGTTACTTGGAGATGTAAGCATAAAGAGTGCATCCCGTGATGGCAATCCATAAATTTCGCTGGCGAGTTTTCACTCTAATTTTCCTTTTTGCCTCGTCCTCTAACTGCTGCAAGGATTGATTGGCTCTCTCTAATGACCGCTGCGTCGCTTCGTTCAATCTCTTGGACGCGGTCAGCTCTTTCTGCGCTGTCTCTAATTGCTCCATCTGCTCGGTCAAGAGCTGCTGCTTGGTCTCGTTGTTCTTCGCGAGCTGATTCGAGTTCGCTTCGAGTCTCGTCAGCTCGCTTTCTGATATCTGATACATCGTTTCGGCCTGCGAGGTAGTACCAGCCGCCAGCCAAAGCAAGGAGCAGAAGGCAAAGAGCAATAGCCTTTTTGTAATTCTGCACATCGTCCCTCCATTTAATACCATTCGCTCATATCGTAATTGCGTCCATCAATTTCGAATGCATCCGTGAATTGCCAGCCCTGCAGAATGCGTCCAGGGAAATAGTCATGGAAACTGCATTCATCGTTATACTGGGCGCACCAGGTGGGCACGTAATCAGCTAGATCATTCAGGTTCAAGCAGTCGGTCAAGGTAGACAGGCTCGCATAGATGCCCGCAGAGTATCCCGCCGCGTTGCATGTGGAAATAAAGGCACTACAGATGGCGGTCACATCTTCCCTATCCTGTCCGATGGTCTCTGGTGCTTCTACATCGATCCAAATTCCCAAAGGCGGCGCGTCGTATCCCAAGGCTTCCAGGGCTTCAATGACGACCTCCGCCTCTTCTTCTGCTCGTTCGGTTGTCTGGGCGTGCGTGTAGCAGTAAACGCCCCATGAAAGGCCGCGGGCGCTGGCTGCCGAGATGTGCTTCCCATGAAGTTCGGAAAGCGTGCGCCCTTCGCTGATTTTTACGATAACACCCTCTACGCCTTCGTCAAACATATGTGACCAGTTGATGTGATCATTCCAGTCTGAGATATCTATGACTTTCATGACTGCCCCTTTCTTTTCACTAAAGCCGCCAAATTATGTACCGCAGAAATGCCCGCCTCATCCAAGTTTTCGATAATGCTCAAAAATTCAGACGCCGCTAAGTAAGATACGCAAAGCGGCATAACTAAACCGAAACGGTGTACCTGTTCCGTCATGGTATCCATGATAGAGCCAGCCATGACTACGATGACATAGACTATGATCTTCCCGCAAAACTGCACTTTCATAGCCTTGCTGGATATAACGCCCATGCGATGGGCCTGCGGAATTGCCTTGATGCTTTCTACAAGGCTAGGCGTATAATCGTCAGTCTTGATTGTGTTATGCGCCAGTTCTATCCACTTTGTGGCCAAGTCTATGACAATGAGTATCACGAACAGGGACACAAGCTCAAGATGAAATTGTGCAGCAGCTAGCATCCCACTCGCTATGACTTTTACCTCCCAGTAGTTTCCAAGACGGCTGGCCGCTTTGCTGATGGCTTCTGAAAACTGATCAAATTCCATATTTTCCCTCCAAATCCATGATTTCCCCGTCTTTCTATGCTGCTCTTAATAATGAGTGACATCTGGCGTATGGTTGTTGATTTCAGGGGACCATGCTATAGTTACAGGCTCATCGCTGTCAGCATCGTTCGTTAGCCATCTGAGCAACACGCCAGTACCGCTATGCGTGCCACACCACACGTTGTGCAAAATTCTAGCACTACCATTTACATCTTCGGTATCATGGCGCAATACGTGCGCTGTGCCCGGCGTAACGCCAACATACGCAGTGCGTTGTCCGCCAGTCAATTTGATAACCTTCACCCCTTCGGGGATTATAACTTGCCGTACAGCGTCAGAATCTATATCCAAATATCCACTTGGTATCACTATACTCGCTGCCGATGCAGTAAATGATGTATTATTTGTAAATGTTCCTGATTTCATAAAATTACCTTTCGTATACAGCTAATAATCTGTAACATCGAGACTATGTGCGCTTATTGCTGGACTCCAATAAATAGTAAAGTCAGCTGATTTTGTGTCTGGATAATCCAACGGTGACGTACCGTACCAATAGACACCACTTTGTACGTTCTTTAAGAATGGATTCCCCTCATCACCTGTGTGGCGTATGTATGGTATCCACCCAGTGAGTTTGTATTCTTTATTTGGTGTTACTCCAATATAATAACCGCCTACTTGAACTACTCTAACGTTATTTGGAATTGTAATAAACGCAAGATTACCATTGTAAACCGTTATTTCTTGACTTCCTGTCGGTACACTTGACGTGGCTCCACTAGCACTAAATGTCATATTGCTATTGATCCTCCCCCCCCGCATTGACATTTAATGTCCCTGCGGTATAGCCATCAGCAGCGATAACTTCTGCTTCATAGGATGTACCCTTGGGGATAGTGAAGGAGGACGTATGATCTGTGCCGCCACTCTTTTTGGGGGTGTATACGTGAATTGTCTGATTAGCACTTTGTGTAATTGTTACGTTGACATAAGTGACGGCTTCTTTCCATGCAGCATAGATCACACCGTCTTTTTCTACTCTTAAATGGGTCGCATTGGCATCTGTAGTACTTCCTAGCTTTACATACCCTTTTGCTCCGTCAACCTCAAGAGCGAGGTAAGGACTGCCGCCTACTTCTTCGGCTGTTGTATAAATATTACAGGTCTCTTCCGTTCCGCCTGTTTTGAGAATGTGAAGTTTTTTTGTAAGTGTCCCCATCGTGTTCTCCTAGTCCACCCATATTTTTTTACCGTCAATATCCAACACTGTATCACGATTAACGGCTTTCAGCTTGTCTAATTCTGCATTTACCTCTGCTAGCTCCTGCTCGTTCGCCTTCAGATCTGCATACAGACGGTCGCGCTGAAGTTCGACGGTGTGCTTTTCTTCAGCAGTACATCCGCCTAACCAATGTATGATGGCGTTTTTTATTCTATCCATACTTTACCTCCGGGGATGGTTAAGGATTTGGATACAACAACATCAGCGGCCGTTACTTTCCCTGTAAAGGTGGGGGATTCTTTCGGCGCATAAGTTTTTGAACCCTCTTTATTGATCGCGCTTTTAGCCCCCGCTTCGATAGCGGTAGCAAGTCCTACCACCTGGGAAACTTCCGTCTCTGGATGCGATGTTTCGTATTGCTTTGTCGTCTCGTTGTAAGACTGCCACGTTTCTTTTAATGCCATTGTTATACTCCTTTCGTCCACACGTCGGCGCCCTCCGGTTTGTCCTTGGAGGAAACAATGGACCAAACTGGTTTGTTTGTCCCATCTGCTTTCTTGATAATAAACTTCGGTCTTGTTTTAATTGATTTGATTTCTTCGGCCATGTCCGCAACTTTAATCGTTGCTGTTTTCCCAGTTTTCTCGCGAATTGCGTTCCCTATAGCTTTAAGATTGGTATCTGATACTAACCCTTTCATGTTTCACCTAGAATTCTTTCTCGTCGAAACTTTCGTAATCAGCAGCCGTGCCTGTCCCTGTAGCAAAAGTCCCGTCGGCTTGATAGAATGTCTTGCCTGCCTTGACGTCCGCTACTGTGGCGCTGGTATCTGAAATCTCGACGTACCTTGCTATACCTCCCGTTGTTGTAGGAATAATCACGGAAGGTACACCAGAATATGCAGCTCCGGCTATCTTCACGTTTTGTTTCATAGCGTCTCCTATTTGATGGTGAGTGCTTTAGTGATTGCGTCCTGTGTGACGGAAATCAATGAGAGTGCGCCGGTTATTTTTGAACCGTTTACATAGGCCGTCTTCCCTTTAATGATTTCTCCTGCGGTCGCTGTCCCATCTTTGGTTTCTACTACGCTGCTGGAGCCGCTCACTCCTAATACGGTGACACCCGCTTTGATATTTCCGGAAATCAGCTTGGCCTGCTCGGCTGCATCGATGATGACTGCACCAGCGCCGTTGTGATAGCCCGCCGGAATGATGTACTTTCCATCCTTAGTGCCAACAGATCCGGTGACTGCACCATTATTTGGCATGGAGCCGGTAACCAGGCCGCCTGCATTGTGACTTGTTTTCCCGACTAGAATGTCACCGGCGCCTGCTGTGTCTGATGACGTGTCGTAGAAATCTGCATTCCCTTCGCCCTTGGCTAATGGAATGGATACTTTCGGTACGTTTTCGTAGGTCGCGCCGTTGATTTTTACATTTTTACTCATACTCTTTCTCCTTATTCGACAATTAGTGCTTCTCCGTTGTAAGAAATTTTCCCGTAGTTCTGAGGGATTTTTCTGACAATCACTTTAGAAAGGCAGCCTCTCACTCCTTCGGGCGTGATGATCTGATCCTTGGCTGAAGGAATGACTTCTCTTTCCTGGTATGACATTTCTTCTCTGGAACCAAACGAGAGAAACTCTCCTTGAATCTGAGGTTCTGCGGTGAAGATTCCTTTAAGCGGTCCCATCAGAACGTCACCTCTTCGCAGATCTTCAGAATATGCGGAGGGATAATGGTTCTTACTGTCCCGTATTGCTTCGTAAGCTGCACGTCATAGCAGTATCTTCCGTATGGAAGGGCCTTCGTGTCTTCAGGCATGAGAAACAGCATCCCGTTGGTGATTTCTTTTTGAAAAAGTGCTTCGCCGTCTGTTGTCTTTTTCTTGACGGTAAAAAGGACTTTGTCTCCCTCTTCGAAGTTGTACTCTGTATCATCCATGTACGTGACTTTTAAAGGGAATACGGCAGTGTCTCCCCTTGTCAGGTACAGGTTGTTCTGTATGACTTTGTACATAGCTGCCTCCTAGAATGATTTGTCATCAAATTCAAGGATCATGGAAATGGCGTCCTGAATTTTCTGTGAGGTTTCGTCTTTGGTGTAGTAGCGCTCAGGATCGAATCCAGCCGCTTCTTTAGCGATTTCCGAATAATGTTTTGCACTCTCTACCAATGTAAGAAGTTTCTCCTTGATATTCGTTCCGTAGGTATCAAGACTTTCCAGTAGTTTTCTGGTATAGTCCTTAAGATCCGTTTCGGATCCGTCTTCAAGTTCCATGACGAAGTCTTGCAACTCTTTCTTCTTAACTACGAAAATTTTCAAAGTTTCCTTGGCATTGATCTCGCTGGCTTCTGCACGATCGGCGCTCTGCGCTGCTGCATTTGCAGATTTCTTTGCCTGATCTATGTACTGCCCTATGGCATTCTGGTAGTCTTCGTTGACGAGCTTCCCGCCTCTCCAAACGATGACATTCCCCTCTTTGGGATAAGGGAAATTCGTACGGTAAGCATCCGGATCAGCCGATTCCGGGATCTGAATGGAGCGTTTCTGCTTCTCATTCAAGTCCTGGATGATCATGGTGATTTTGTCCAGTGCATCTTCGATGACATCGAACGGCCATACATTTCCTAATGAAGACTCTTGGTTAATCTTGATGCTGCGATAAATCAGAAGACGCTCACCATACTGAAGGACTGGCGGTCGCTCGGCTTCCGGCTTGTCTTCTCCAGGGGAATAGCCCGGATAATGGACCACCCTGGATGTATCGTCAATGAAGTAGTCTTTTGCGAGCTCTGTGGTCTCACCTTCTGTATCAACGACGGCGACGGTGATGTCTTTCTTTTCCAAAAAAGGAAATGGAATTGGGAATACGGTATTGTTCCCGTCTCCTTTATACAACGCTCGATTGACGTTTGTGTTGATCATATGCTTCCTCCTTTCTAATCCTTTCAGTAAGGCTTCTTACGGATGGCAGTCAATCAGCCGATAATAAAAACGTTGAATCATTTTTTCTTCTCCTTTAGCGTCTTATCCCAAAGTGACTTTCTGAACCAATCCCACATGGTGAATTCCGTGTCAGTGCAAGTAAGCCGCATGAAGTTCCAGAAGGCGTCTGTGATGGTATCCGGGACGGGTATGGATGTCCTTGTGATGGCTTTGGTGGCTCCTCGCCCCATCTCTATGAGATCACCTTTCTTGGTGGCTCTTAGGAAGTTTTCCATATGCTTTAGGGTATCAAAGAATGGAGCGTCTGGGGCTGCGGATCCGAAGGATTTCCCGGTAAAGAAATCTACTGTCCACGGGACTGCTTCTCTTACAAGAGGGACGCCGCCAATGGGGCCGCCGGAGGCAGCAACATGGAGGAATTTCTTCTTCCATTTATCTTCATCATCAGAGTTGTCCCCGATTTCTCGTAAGGTTGTTTCGACTAAGGCTCCTAAGATCCACCAATACCACGTGGCTGCGAGGAGCGGCTTCACGTCTCCCTTGTCGTATAAGGTGTACCCTGCACGGATAAACTGGTTCGTGACAAGGTTCGTGTAGCTATAGAATGTGGTCATCTGTGCGAGAATCCCGTTCTTTCTGGTAAAGCTGGTCTGGTCTTTGGTCTCATTGGATCCGAAAGTCTCTCTCACGGCTTTATCTGCCAGTCTCACGGCTTCTGCGTCCATCTCGTCTCTATTGAGCTTGCCTTCGATTTCCATAGCGGCCATGGCTCTCTTGTAAGTAAATAACCATTCGGGCATGGAAAACATTTCATCTGTCGCCTGGATCAGCCAGTAGGCCTTGGAGTTTAAGGTATCGACGCCATACTTACCGTGCTCGATCTTGGAGCGGAACTCGGACTCGTTCTTCCCTACCGGCAATCTGTCCTGCATGTACATATCCCTATCGATGGTGGCCCCTCGGTCTCTCATCATAGTGGACTTGGTTTGAATAAATCGCCGCTGCTCTACGATGTTCCCATGAAAATAGAAATCTCCGACGGCCTTTAGGGCATTGGCTGCTCCCATCCGTTCCATCATGCCGGTGATGTTCCCGATATTCAGTAAAGCTGTGGAGAATCGGAACCCCATCGTTGTGAAATTGAAGCGCCGTCTGGCTCTTCCCAGGGTAGAATCCCATTCGCTCATGTCCTTAATGGAAGAGTGCCAGCAGTCTTTGGCCCATCCCTGCAGCAGAGAAAGGGTTTCCGGGCCTGCGGTGTTTTCGATAGCTGCCACGACTTCTTTCCGATTGAGGAGCTTGTAGACGTCTACGGTGGCTTCTCGCATGGCGATGTGCTGCATGGCTTCATTGACAGCCTCTACATATACGTCGATGTCGAGGCGGAGCTTCTGCCCGCCGGAAGCTCCCGCACGTTGCTTGGTGCTTCCCATGCCTAAAGAGAAGGAGGAGATGTTCTGCATGTCCATCTTGGCGATGTCTGTTGTTGAGAAGTTGCTTGTCTTCGTGCTGCTTAATGGATCGTACTTGATTCTATAGTACGCGCCATGAATGACACGTCCCGACTTCAGCGTAAAATCTTCGCCCTGAACCTTCCCTAGGGGCGTGCCGTAGAGATCATTCTGGACTTTGTTTCTCTCGCCCCAGTAAGAATTAAGGTGCTCCCATACGCTTTCTATGAAGTCCCAGTCCTTGTCAGTGAGGTTCTTATCCAGCATGTCCAGTATGGTTTTCTCGTCGGTGTTCAAGGTATCGCTCAGCCACAAGGTCTCTATGAGGCGTTCCCTGTTGGACTTGGTGCCAAAGTTCAGGGCCATAGCGAGGAGCTGCTCCTTGGTGTAGGAAACAGGTTTACCGCGCTCGTCGAGGCCTACGGTGTAGAGCTTCTTGCTTCGGATCGCCGTCCATTCTTTTCTGGAGTAGATCGCGAAGTTCTCCCGGAAGGTGACTCGTGCTGCACTCTTTAGCTCTCGCAGATGAGCGGCCGCTTTGTCCATGGGTTTATAGAAATACTCGGCAGCAGACTTTCCCAGTCGTTCGATCAGAATTTCAGGAAGTGTGATGTCCTTGATGAGGCTGTGGATTTTTGTCCCCAGCCTGTCCAGGCTAGTGGCGGTCTGGTTCTTGAGCCCCGGAGTGGCCACGCGGTGCGTCCAGTTGCCTAGGATTTCGTCATGGATCTTTTGCGACGCTTCATCGAAGGATGTGCCTAAGGTGTTCCCTTCATATTCTCTTCTCCCTAATTTGTAGACAGCCTTCATGACTTTGGCCATTTCTCGGAACTGATTCATGGTGAGGTCTTTCATCTTCATAGGGCTTGAACCGTCGAAAGCGCTTCTCATCCATCCTGGAATGATGTCTTCGGCCATGTAGCGATCATCGTCCATAGCCTGCATGGGATTCATCTCTACGGCAAGCCAGCGCCAGTTGAAAGGTCTCTCCTGCCCGCTCTCGTCAATAGGCAAGATGCCGTCTTTCTTCGTGAGGCCTAAGACGTATGCCATGTGCTGCACGAAGTAGCGGGCGTCGTCCTTCATCAGAACTGGCTTATCCGTCCGGGAGATTCGGTTCAGGATGCCTAAGATGCCGTAGCGCTCCATGCCGTTTTCGTTAAGAAGAGGCGTGGTGACTTTCCCGCCGCCTCCGTGAAGGGTGCGACGGATTTCTTCTTCGTTTGCCCTGGCGAACTTGGCCATGGTAAGGCACTGCGCCTGCTCACGTTTCCAATAAGCAGCGCCTTCCCAGTCATTGCCTGCGGCCGCTTTCATGGCGCGGGCTTCTGCGATCTGTGCCTTATTCTCCCACCATCGCCAGCTGGTGGCGTGAGAGAGTTTCTCGCCGCCTAATGTATTTCTGGCGTCCTCTTTGATTTCCCTCATATCGAAGTGCATGGCGTCTCTGGACTCTTTGAGTCCGTCTACCATAGTCTGGAGCTGCACCGCAAGAGCAGCAGCGGTGAGTTCTGCGTCTTTTGTGGTGCTGTCGGCCTTTGCTCTTTGAGTGCGTTCTTTCTCAAGCTCAGCCTCAAGGGCTCGCATGTTTCCTTCCAGAATGGTCTGTGATTCCTTTCTGGACTTGTTCTCGCCCTTGGCTGCTGCGGCTTCTGCTTTCGCTTTTTCAAGCTGCTCTTTTAGCAGCTTCTTCTGCTTCTCCAGCTTTGCAATCTTATCTTCCGACTTGGCAATCACATCTGTCTGCTTGTCGATCTCTGTTGTTTCTTTTTCGGAAACAAGTCCCAATCGCTTGCGAATTTCTCTCGCGGTCTTTTTCTTGTCTTTGGACCGTTTGAGCTCCATCTGCATAGAATTGACGAGATGGATGTAAGCAGAAACTTTCTTTTCAAGCAGCATTGCTTCGATGCGAGACTTCTTGGCCATGCCTTCCGGGGATCGAAGAATTTCTTCGGCCATGCCCCTGATGGCTTCCGGGGTTAATGCTTCTTCCCGATAGTGCTGCACCATCTCTTCGATGTGCTTGTTCCACCGTTCTTCCGCAGTGCCGCCAGCAGCTCTCAGCTTCTCTTTCAGATCTTTTTCTGTGAACCCGGCCATTTGGAGAAATTCGTCTCGGTCTTTCCTTGTGGGGAATGTGCCGGAGTTGTAAATGGTCTCGATCTGATAGATCTCATTCTCTTCTCCCAGAGACTCGATGAAGCTGGTTCTCTCTTCTTCAGAAGAAATGGAGGCTCTGAAGTTTTCGATGGCTTCTTCTCTCACCATATGAAGGTAGTAACTCATGGCTTTCTCCAGAGCTTTGTCCTTGACGCTCTCAGCCCATGCCTTGAGGTTGCCCAGTTCGGACTGGTTCACGTTGACGGTCTTATCTATCGCTTCCAGTTTTCGCTGCGCGGCCCATGCGTTGATCTCGCTTTCTGTGGAAATCATACGATCGAAGATGTCTTTGATCTCGGGTGTGAGTTCTACGTTCCCCAGGCTCTTTGCTGTCTTGTAGATATCGGTCAGCCATTTCTTGAACCGCCGGAATACACCCTGCATCTCTTTGGTGGGTGCGCTGCCGTCCATGAGGTATTTCTCGAAGCCCCTGGCGAAGCGTTCCTGCATCCAGCGTTCCATGGCACCGGCCTTCCCTGCTCTGATGTCTTCGGCATACTTGGTGAATTCCTTCTCTAAAATAGTCCCCTTGTACTCAGAGAGGTGATCTTCGGAAAAGGCGGCCCATGAACGAATGGTAGAGAGATCGCCCTGCATGCTCTTCAATGCAACGCGTGCTTTCGCCGTATCCCCGTTGAAGTAGGTGGCGACATTCTCTTCGCTCATCTGACTCATGTTCTCAAGCATAGAAAGGAACATATGAGCGCCTTCATGGATGACTGTAGATTCATTCGCGCCGTCGAAAAGCTCAATGACATTGGCGTTTCTGTCGTAGGAGCCCTGGTATTTGTTTTGGAAATATACGTTCAGCTTCTGGCCTAATTCTTTGGCCTTTGCTTCTCGGTCGCCTTCTACGTCCTGGTCATATTCACGGACTTCAATACCTTGTGATTCCAGAAAGGCTACCGTTTCTTCCGACGTTCCTTTCGGGATGACAGCGCCGGAGAATTCGTCGAACGTCACCTTCCTAGCTGGCTTGGCCTCGAAGTAGTCCGTCGTTACCTTGTCCGCTTCCTTCAGAAAATCTTTGATGTGCTGGAGGAATTTCTTATCTTCCGGGAATCCGTGCAGATCTTTCTTCCCATCTCTCGTGTCCTTCATGAGCCCAGCCAGATCCATGTCTAAATCCATGCCGTAACTGCCGCGGAGCTCAGCTGCTTCGTCTATCAGGCGATTGTACATGTCTTCCGCCTTCTTGTACCTGACGAGTTCTTTCTTGTTCGGCGCAAGGAGTGATTCATGGTTTTTGATATCCCTAATTGACGTGAACTTTTTAGAAAGGAAAGCAAGCAAGCTGTTGAAGCTGTAGTTGATACCACCTGGTCCTTCGTTGTTGGTACCGCGGTATTTTTTCATCAGCTTGACAATATTGTCAATGTTGAAAGCGTATTTCTTCCCGTTGTCACAAAGATACCTGTCTTTATAGAGGCTATCGAATTCGGAACGGACGAACGCCGTGAATCTCTCTATGCCTGCTTCTTCGATGGTCTTACGTAAATCCTTTACGAAATCTTGTCTGTCCACCTCTTTGTAGGGTTTCTTTTTCTTATCTTCCTCGTATGTAGAAAGCCGTAAAAGGAGCTCTTTTACTCCCTCCTCATTGATATGTCCGTTCGTTGTCCACTTAGCCAATACCCGCTTAGAACGTCCCACTAGCCCCTTTCCCATGGCGATATTCTGTCTCATTTCGTCAAAGTACGGGCGAGCCGCTTGGTCTACTTCCGAAAAATCACCTTTCTTTACCTTAGAAGATTTAAGCGCATGAATAAGTTCTGGATGCTCCTTGAAAAGCCTTTCACATCTTACTGGAGGCGTGACGGTCCGCTCTTTTATCGGGATGTCTTTCTTTAAAACGTTCTTAACGTAGTAGTATTTAATTGCGATATTATTTTCCATTGCCGCAAGAGACTCTTCCCCATCGTAGAAAGAAAAGTTAATTTCTCTTACGTCAATACTATTCTTGTTGAGGAACTTTCTTGTCTCTTCGTATTTCTTGTGAAAAGCATCGCTATCTATCTTCGCCGGTACTTCATAATTCACCGCCGGTTTTCTCACGGTATAGGCATCTCTGGAAAAGACTTCGTTCGACCTAGATTTCCGTGGGTCTATCATGACCTTATCCCCGATCAGCGTGATCTCCCCAAAGTCCCCGAATGGGATATCCCTCTTCGTGATGGCGAGGGACGGCATCGGGAGGCCGCCCAGCTTGATGGCTTCTCTCAATTTGCCAGCAGAAACATTGTGATAGACGACGAGGTCTTTGTCTGCAGCCGTCTGGTAGTAGGTGGGATTTTCGCTTTTCAGCTTGACAAGATCCTCCTCATTTGCTACATTAGGGGCAGATAAAAGGTTATCGACTTTTTCTTTAGGTATGAGCCAATCGGGCTGCTCTGTAGAAATCCAGTCGGTAGCCTTTTTTCTATTGACATACTCAAGATTCCCTGCCTCTAGCTGCTTTTTAAACCACTCATACGATGGCTCTCCGGTTTTTCTATCCGTCTTCCCGTAAGTGCTTGTCATTCGGTTGACTTTATACCCGTCGCTCATGTGTTCCAATTCCATAGGAACCACGATGGTAGCTCCATTCTCGTCCTTAAGCTCAAGCACGATCACCTTACGTGCTTCTCCGTTTTTCCCACTGTATGTAGAAAAGATCATCATCGGATCCGTAAGTGCACGTGGAATTTGTTTCATGATGTCCGGAGTGATATCCGCATGCTTGTCTACTAAAACTTTTTTCAAGTCGGATGCAGAAATTTCAACCGGCACAACTTCAGCTCCTACAAGCCTCATCACAAGCGGAGTCCTCATGACTTGGATAGTATCTGTGGAAATCTTTCCTGCCATGAAACGATCTACGCTATCTGCGAAGGATTTCTCATCTGCGTCCAGCTGTCGCTCGGCCATGCCCTTCTTTGTCGACTTGCCCGATAGAACGTTATGAGCATATTCTCCAGCCATTTGGTGATAGGCGCTTTTCTTGACAATGCCTATTTTTTCCTGTAAACTCTGAAGTGGAATAGGAGCATTCTGGTGACTGTCAGACGCTGCCGCTTTGTCGGTGAGCATTTCAGCGTGGAATGCTCCTATTTCTTTTTTGTATTGATTCGACTGCTTGTCATTGACTGCGGTTGCAATCCAAATCTTTCCGTTCTCGGCAAAAGACAGTACTGCGTAGTACGTGCCTTTGGCTCCTTTTACTTTGACTACATAGTGTTTACCTTCAAGCTGTCCCTTGTAATCTCCATCTTGCCAATCGGACGGAGCATAGTCCTCTATAGTTCCGATATGTTTTGATAAGTCCTGAATTTCTTCATCCGTCAAATGCTTTCGGATATGTGGGATTCTTTCTCCCGCCCACGATACTCCGTTGTCATCAGTAAAACGAATTGCGGAATGGCTGATTCCTTTGTCGATTCTTTCAAGAAGCTGCGATACCTTTGTCGCTCCAGCCTTTCTGATTTCAAACGCCGCCATACCGTAGGCTCCTTCTCGGATTCCCACGACTCCCCCCGCTTTTACCATGGCCAGTTTCAAAGGCACGCCGTAATTCCTATGGAAATTCTCTGCGAGCTTTGCCAGGATTAAAGCGGAGTCTTTCGCGGCTTTGGTGACAGCCCCGTTCCCTGCGGCCTGAATCTGCGCGAGGAGAGGCTTGTAGGCTTCTTCATAGGTCTCGGGATCCAGTAGTGTCTGCGCGATGAGATCTTCTTTGTTCAAGGATTTCAGTGTCTCACTCACTCTCTCGATGGACTCGACTCTCTTTTTCGCTTCTTCGATCTCAGCGATGGCCGCTTTGGATTCTTCATCGCCTTTATCATTCTCGGCAATGATTTTCTCTTGGGCAATATCGTAGAGTTCACGCTGGTTTGGTGCTCTTCCGTATGCACCATAAAAATCCTGATACCAATCTGGGTTCTTGGAAACTCTGAGATGTACCCGATCTTTCCCTTCCCCGACGTCGAACATATCGACGCCTTTTTCATTGGAAAAATTCGCGTCCTGTGTCTTTCTCCGTTCCATGTAGTCCTGGAGTTCTTTGACGCCGGTCAGCTTTCCCCATGCGTCTTTGGCTTCCTGGAGGATGGTCTTGCATGTATCTTCGATATGATCCAAACCGCCGGAAAGAATTTCTCTTGCGGTGTCCCTATCTTCTCTTCCAATATCGGTATCATCGGAGAAGTGGTCGTTCAGGATTTTTTCTGATGCGGCCGCTTCTCTTTTTTCGCGTGTCATGGTGACAATGTCGATCATGTCTTTCATGCGCTGGCGTTCTTCCCGGATGGCATGGATCGTTTTTTCTCCTTTGTCCATAGTGGTGTAGTCGGAAAGGGCTTCATGGGTTTCAGGGGTGGCGGTCTGCATGTATTTCCCTGTCTCTACCTCTAAGGGCTTGCCGGTCTTGATGGCGTCATCTAATTCTTTAGCGGTGATCGTACCGTCTTCTACGAGCTTGTTTAAGGCATCGTGTGTCTTTTCATTTTCGGCCGCTGCGGAAGCGTCGATGTAAAGCGTGCCGGAGCCGGTATGATCGAGCTGGTTCTGCAGTGTCTTCCGGTAGGTTTCCGGTGCTTTTTTGTAAAGGGACGATCCGGAGCGGAGATCCATGAGTTTCTGCAGCATGGATCTTTCGTTCTCACGTTTGAATTCGATAACGGCGTCTTTCATTTCGGAGAGGCCAGCGATTCTCTTCATGGCTCTATGGGCCCCTGTGCCTGCTAAAGCAGCACCGCCGATCGACATACCAACAACAGAAGGGACGGCTTCGATCATGGCGTCCAAGGCATTCCCCATCATCTCTCTTACGGGAACAGTTTCTTTCCCAAAGAGGTTTGTATCGATATCTGCAGAAAGAGACTGCAGGCCTTCTTCTGCAATCTCTGGCGCTGCCACTTTGACAAACTGTTTCGCACCGTATCCGATGGCTTTAGCTCCTACGGCTGCTCTCCCTGCGCCGATCAGTTTCTTCATGGCGGCTTCGTTCTTGATGACGGCTTTGGCTGCGTCACTCCCCCATACTTTGGTGATGCCCTTGAGTGCGAGCTCCCATGCACCGGTTTCAATGGCTGCATTGATCCTTCCGACTCTCTTGGCATGGCCAATGGCCTGCTCTCGGGTATAAACAGATTTCCCGTTTTTATCCTTTTTTGTGCGCCAATCCCAATACGCCTGTCCAGCTTCTGCTCTATAGGTTCCTGTGAAGACGGAAGCAGTGCCTAAGGCAATGAGCCCTGCCAGTGCGGCCGCTCCTGTGACGGCTGCTCCTGCCGCAGCTCCCGTGGCTCCTACGGCGCCCGCTGCAGATGCAGCGCCTAAGGTGGCAATCTGCGGCAGGTTTGTTTTGGTGGCAGCTAAGATAGGCTGCGCCAGTGGAGCGATCGGAGCGATGATTTCTGCTGCGCCGCGCATGATCATATTCTTCTGCATGGAAAGCTGGGAGATGGTTTCCCCTACAATCTTGGCCACGTAGGAGTTCCCGATTTCTGCGTTATATGCTTTCTGCGCATTCATCAGATCAGGGATGGCTTTCTCTACTTCTTCATCGGAGATTTCCCCGATGGAAGCTTTGTACATGAGCTCGCTCTGTGCATCGAGCGCCTGCCCGGCTTCGTAGGCGGTGCCCGCAAAATGGGTGCCGGTGTCGTAGAGGTAGCCAATGACGTTGGAAAGATCGGTGAGCTTGCTTTCCGGCATGGTATAAACCGCCGCGCCCTGCGCTGCTGCTTCTCGGCTCTTCAGGATGTTGGTATAGTCCTTTAGGGCAATGGTGGTGGCCACGGGATCCTCGGTGTCGAGTTCCGGGTAGAGTTCATTCAAGGTCTTTGCAGAAAATGGCTGGTTGTTCAGTGCGGCCGCATTTCTCTGTCTCTCATAGGTGGTGACAGCTGCCTTGTACATATCCGGATCGGAGGCAATCAGCTGAGGGGCAATGCCTAGCGCACTTCCTAATTTCTCAGACTGTTCGAGGCGGTTATCATCCGGTGCGCTGTTTCCGAAAAGGTTCTTGTATACGTCGGTGGATTTCACAAGATCTTTGGCGGATTCCCACTGGGCTTCTACGGTGTCGGCAAAACCGTTTAAGGGCAGGATCTCTCCATCCTTGACGGATTCCATATTATCCTTCTTGGCCTGCTGCTCTTCGGTGAGCTGAATGCCACCAAATTCCGGTGTCTGTCTCACCTGGATGGGTGTGTAGTCTTTCGGCTTGATCCCATGCAGCACGCTTCCTAAAATTTCTTCGTCCATTGTGATTCCTCTCAAATATCGAATACGCTTAATTCTCCATTGGAAATCTGTCTCATCTGTTCATCAGACACCCACTTGGTCTCAGTCTTTCCGTTCCCGTAGTCCACGTCAATGTAGAAACCATTCGGATTTCCATCTTCGTCTACGGCCTGCGACGTTTCCCTGATGTGATCGTCGTAGGCCTGCGCTTCGCTCATGGTTGGAGCTTCGTAGTCGTCCCCGAAAAGGTTTACACCGAAGATGTTAATCCCGCCGATTTTCGTTTTGCCGGTGCTGTCGAGGCTCTCTTTCCCGATTACGTCGTAGTAGATGGTACGGAGCTCGTCGTTGTCGGGATCTCTCCCCTGCTCGTTTTTGAAATCCATGATTTCTCTCTTAATGAGCATTTTCGCTGTCGAGGTGACGGCGGAGGTATTGGTGTAGCACATGGCCGCAATGGCAGCGTCATCGTCCGGGATCTTGACGGCAAAGGTTCCCACGCCGTTTCCGCAGTCGATGACATCTTTCCGAATCTTGGCATCCTGCTCTGCAGTGAGGTAGACGCCTTCTTCCTGCAGGTCTTTGATGGTGTTGTCGAGGTCTTCGATGGAATTGATTTTCGTCCCGATAAATCCTTCTAAGGCGTTGAACTGTTTCTCTTTGAGGCAGCCGCTGGTATCAAGTCCTCTGCCTACATTGGCAGCTCTGTTCTGTGAATTTTCATAGGTTCTCTTCTGATTCATTAGACGGCCTAAGAGTGTAATCCCCGCCGAAGAGTCTTTCAGCAAGGGATCGTTGTTCACAATATCCGCGGCGTACTCATAGGCCTGCCCTGGTGTGGAGCCGTTCTGCTCCATTTCGAGGATTCCTTTGGTGATGTTCCGCACCTGGCTCTGAATGTAGGTTACCTGGTTGGAGCGGATCTCGGCGTACTGCTGCTTTAGGGCAGCGTCGCTCTTGTCCTGAATCTCGGCTCGTTCTTCGTCTGACATGTCGTCCGCCGCTTCGCCTTTGGCCTCTGCCACAGATCCATAGCCAATGGGTTTGCCGAACCATTCATTCCATTCGTCCATGCTCCCGATGTGAATGCCGCCGGAGGAGTTTCTGGCCATGTACTGGCCGTTCCCTAAATAAATGCCGACGTGCTTTTCCCCGTCAATGAAGTCTCCGGGCTGTGGTTCATAGCCGTCGCCCGCTTCGTGGTAGGCGTCCCCGAAGTCGGAACCGTGCGTGATTGTCCCGTCCGGGAAAAGGCCGGTCTTGGCGTAGACGTCAGCGGTCCATGAATCGCACTGGATCGTGGGATCTTTGGTGACGCTTCCCATCCACTGATCGCCTTCGGTGTAGTTCTTTCTGGCAAATTCCGCGATCTGATTTCCCGTGACGCTGCCTTTCCCTTGAGGGACCGGCGTCGGGTGGTCTTTCCTCCATGCATCCCGGAACTGTTCCCATGTCATGGTAGTGAGGTTCAGTCCGTTTCCTTTGACGTAGTCTTCGGCGCTGCTTTTGATTTCCCTGGTCATTTTCTTCTGAAGGAACTGGTCTTTGTAGGCTTTCAGTATCGGCTCGTCTATTCCCTGGGATTTCATGTAGGCGACGGCATTGAGACCTGCGCTGTAGTCGCCTGTGGTGAGGTAGGACTGCATGATGCTTTTGGCCTGCTCGTTCTTCAGGGAGTTCATTTTGACGCCAATGGCCGTGGGATCCATATTGAGTCCGGATAAGATAGCGGTGGTGTTCTTCTCCCAGCTCCCGAAGTTCTGGATGAGGGAGTCGGGGTCTTTGACGGACTGGTTCACCATGTTGCTGGTCATCAAGGAAATCTGATTCCCTGCGTAGTCTTCCATCTGCTTTCGCTGGTACTTGTCGATCATGCGAAGGTTCGAGGTCTGAGACTGGGCTCTCTGTTCCCCGAAGGCTCTGACTGCATAGTCGGAGGAGAGGCCGTGGTCTTGTAATACCTGCTGATAAATCTTCTGCTCCTGGTCTGTGTAGTCTTTCTGCAGGTTCTCGGCAGCCTTGCCCTGATGGGTATTGAAAAGTCCGGTGTTCTCATCGTCCATAAGGGAATTGATGCGCTGTTCGTAGTCATTCTTGGCGTCGAAGATTTTATCGTTCTGGTCTTTCAGCCATTCTTTTTGATAAGCCCCTATACCGGCGCTCAGTGTGGCATTCAAGGCATTGGCCCCGGCTTGATTGGCTCCATAGGCATTCGGATGATCTACCGCCTGAATTTTCGCATTCATGGTATTTTTATTCACAGAGGGCGTGAATTGTGAAAGCTTCATAGATCCTCCTACCTAAGCCAGCTATAGGGGCTTTTCGTTCCTATAAATTTCTGCGGCTTGTACTTGGTGACGGCAAAGACTTGGTCTTCCATGGTTTCCGGCATGCCGACTAGGGCGGATGGATGGTGAAGCTGTCCGGTGGTCTTGGAAGCTGTCCCTCCAAAGGTTTTGGAAACGCCATACATGCTAATCGCTGTATTCAGAAGCGAAGAAATCCTGGCTGCTTTCGCTTGTTGTCTGGTGTTGTAGGCCGCTGCGTCTGCTTGTTTGGCCTGGTTCAAATAGTTAACCTGATTGATATAGGCGTTTTTGGTATCGTTTCTCTGATTCCCTAACAGGTTCATGGAGTCCGTTCGCCACTGGTCGATAGCAGCGGCATTGGCATCTAATACGCTTCCGCCGGATAGACCCGCAGATCCGGCTGCTGCGTTCTGCTGGCCTATCACCAGTTTTCTTCTCGCATCCAGTTCCTGCTGTTTCTGGGCATACTGGTCTGCGATCTGTTCTCTCTGTCGATCTTGAATGCCAGCATTCTGTCTTGCGGCATCCGCTTGCGCTGCATAGGCAGCGGCTTGTGCTTGATATTGGGCATTTTGCGAACGATAGGAGGTATATCCTTGCAGAGCCGTGAGGCCCATCATGGCTGCGGTTACACTACACATGGTCTTTTCTCCTTAGTTCAAAATATAGGAAAGGCTTTCCGTTGATGGTGACATTTCCTTCATAGAGGTCTACCCCCGGCACATTTTCGATATATCTTATGGCCGGGATATTTTCTTTTGAAATGAAATTTCCTAGTTCTCCATATTTCCGGACGACTTCTTGAATAAAGCTATACCCAATACAGACCAGGGCTTTCCTATGATTCTTTACGGATTGTGTGCCCAGACACCACACCGCATTCCCTGCTACGCCAAAGACGCATAGCAGGGTCCCTTTATATCTGGCTTCGTAGACTTCTTTCGAGTCTTCGATAGATGTTGCCACTGCAGCTTCGGGTGGAAGGCCAATTATTTCACATTCTTTTTTATCTTCTTCTCTCATATCCACGGCCATTTCATGACCATAGCATGCTGCGTGGGCCTTGTGAACAGGCGTGATTTTCACTCTGTATTTACTTCTAATCATTGATAACTACCTCTCGGACCAAGGCTGCCAGATTGAATGGATATGGCTCATCAGACTGAATGAGTACTCTTCCATTCTTTTCTACGCCTCTATTAGGGATTGTGATTTCTTTATCTCCGGTGTACAGGGTAATCTCTTGGTCTGATAATTCTTCGTACTTGATGGCGTCCATGGGACCCACGCCATTCCCGATTTTCCCGCCCAAGGAGTTTAGCAGACGTAAGGAAGCGCTTCTTACGTTTTTGTTTCTCCCTTGCAGTGTTCCGTTCTGTGTGTTGATTTCCAGGTTAGGAAGTTCCAATTTCATGGTATAGGGAAGGCCGATGATCATGTAGGACACTTTGGTCGGCAGGGTGATGATGCCATTTTCATCAATTTCCACATCAGAAAAGCATTTTCCGTCGGCCAGAACAGTGACTTTCCCGGATAGCCATTTCACTTCTTGGCTGTCTTCCGGAGATGTAAAGGTAAAGACTTTGGCACAGTCAAGCATGATATAGTCTTGGGGATTGCTTGTCTCTGCGTTCATGGTTAGCTTTTCGATGTATGTTTTCCCTTGTCTCTGCACAGCGGTGTATACATCGTCTTCTGTATCGCCGGTAACGCTGCATACTGACAAGTAGGCTCCGTCTGTTTTGATGTGGCTCCATGCGTAGACTTTCTGCTCTTTGATATAGGAGAGGCAAAGCATGGCTCCGTCGCTTCTGACGAAGTAGAGCCTGGAGTCCGGATCCTGCATATAGGCAATATCAGTGATGCGCATTCCTCGAAGCAGGTTTTTGGCCAGCAGGGTTATGTCCATGCCGTCGTAGGTGTCTGTTTCAAAGGAGTAGGCCATATCTCTTACGGTTTGTGCGCGGCGCTGGATGTATATGAGGCGTCCGCCAATGGGCATCGGTTCTACATCGCTGCACCCTCTAAAGGTCTGGGCTTTCGGTGTGCACTTGGTGGGGGTTACCGTGTCTCCGCCGGAAATGGTCCATTCATTGGCATCGGTGAGTATATAGAGATCGTTTGCCGGGCAAAGGTGCTTGATTTCCGCTTGTTCTCTGGAGATGAAAGATAAAGCGATGGCACTATCGTCTGTTATGGTGCCTGACGCTTTTTCTACAGAGAAGTTGTTATAGTCTCCGGTTTTACTCATCCATACGACGTAGGGTTGATAAGAGGTCCCTCCAAAGACTAATCGGTCTTGGAAGAAGGCGACTGTTCTTGGATAGCCGAATTTGTTATTCCAAGCCCCATAGCAATAGGCATCTATTTTCCCCGCTTTCCCCAAGTTTTGTTTCACTAAACAGGTGGCTTTGGTTGCAGAATTGACGGATTCAATGACTACCATCCCATCCTTTGTGTAGGCATTGGCGGTCAGATCGGCACGCCCGGCAGTGGCTACTATGCGAAGTCGGACGTTATCTTCTATGTTCTCAGTGCCGGATTCGGAAATATTGTTATCGTCATTAGAGCGATAGGTTCTATAGTTTTTCCATTCGCCGCCATTGACGGAACGCTGAATGGTGATGGTTCCGGTCCATGTCCCGTGAGTGATGATCTTCCAGCTGCTTCCTACTGCAATCGCATCGGTTGTCTGGTTTCCGTTAGACTGTACGGCCTGGGATGGAATGTCTTGGGAAAGTTTCATCCACATCCCTTCCATATCCTTGGTAAAAAACGATTTCCCGGCGGTTATGGTCATCCTTCCGGATATACCTGAGGCGGTCAGTTCAATATCTGCCAGGCTTTTCAGTTTCACCCATCCAGGATTTCCCGTTCCATAGGTTCCTTGTCCGCCATTGCCGTAGGATATGCCTGCTGCCCCTTCATGGCCGCTCCATATTCTGTAATATTTATGAGGCCTTCCCGTTACTTTTCTTTGACTTGTAAAAGTTCCGGGCTGCCCTCCTCCGCCGCCTTTGGCACTTATGATGTTTCCAAAGGAGGAGGTCTCTCCGTCGTTCCCCGGATTTGCTTTTGTCCCGCCATTTCCTACGGTGATGTTGTAAACGGTATTGGCCTCCAAATAAACGGTTTTGGTCAGAAGCTCTCCATTGCCCCCCTTCCCGCCTTTGGCGGTTACGTAGTTGTCACTTTCACCGTATCCGGTTCGTTTCTTATGACTTAGATCTTCGCACCCGCCGCCACCGGCTCCGGCTACGGTAATCAGATAGTCACAGCTTTCCCCGCATGTCCATGAATAGGTTCCGGCTTTATCCCAGGTCTCATCAGCTACATAATTTTCAACCTGTGCGGTTGCATCAAAATACGGACGGGATATTTCCATTTCTTCAAATCGCCAATCGTTATCTGCATAGTGTTTCAGCTGCATCACCGGATGGGTGCCGGATGCGATATACATGATATCTGCGCTTTGGGCTGTCCTTAGCTTTGACAGCTCACTAGCAGCGTAAGGGGTTGTTACTTCCTGCCCGGTGAAGACTCCATCTTTCCAGATACGGATGTATTTGTCTCCGACTTCCAGTAGAACCCCTGCGTTGGCTTTGCTTTTAAACTCGATGAGTTTGACACTCGCGCTTTTAGCATAGCCGCAAAATAAAGAGCCGGTCCGTTTGTACACGGCTCCATAGGGGCGGATATACGCATTTTCAGCGTTCAATAAAGCAGATTGGTATTTATCCAGGTCTACCCGATTGGCTACTTCAGGAGAGATTTCTCCCGTTGTGAAAGAGGACTGTATGACATAGATGGTTTCTCTTGGCATGGTTACCACCTCGCTGTCAGGTAATGATTGGGGTAGGATGGCTTATGCTCATCCTGGATGGCGCTGGTGTATTTAGCCAATGCGATGGCGCTCTGTGCCAACTGGAAATTTGCCTGCTGCATTTGCATGGATGCACAAAGGGGATACGATAGGGCAGCCGCCAGGCTATAGGCCAGTACCTGTACAAAGGATGGCGGGAAGGCATCTGCGTTTTCGATATCCATAGTAAATTCGCAATAAGCGTCTTTGATATTCGTGCAGATGGCTTTCTGTGATTCGTTTACAGAAAGGGTCGTATATGTCGGTTCGCCGTTGTCTTTTTCTTCTGCAAATTCTTCATCATAAATTTTTCGGATAACCAAAGCTTTCGCCGGATAGGCGTAGGTATAGTTCCACCCCATGGTATTGACATCCAGCAGGGCCAGTTTGGCGTTTCTGTGGGCAAATTCCCATGGATACATAGACAAGAGGTTCTGTCTTGTCAGGTTGTAGTATAGTTTGCAGTTTCTGGCAGCTTCGGATTCTTCTGTCATGGATACGATGCGTCCTTGTCCAATGGCTCCCAAAGCAATGTTGCAGATTTCGGTTGCGTTCATGGTGTCCTCCTTTTGGTTCTTCTACTCCGCATAGCAACAAGAGGGTTGTTATCATGCGGCGTGGAAGAACCCACGCCTGTTTCAGCAATACTGTTTCACCAGTTGAATGAGTTCCTCTCTAGTGGCGTTGTCGCTGTATTCGATGCCCGCTTCATAGAGTCTGGCTCGAAGTTCGTTCATAGAGAGCTCTTCCGTTTTTCTGTCGTCCATCATGTGAGATCTACATCAACGACTAAAGCAGCCGTCAGGACACCGGTAGCCGCTCCTGTGACGCTCAGCTTGAGGTATTTTTTCATACCATGCGGGATTTTCACGGACGCTTTGGAGCCTTCGTCTTTAGAGACGGTGAGAGATCCTAATGTTTTAGGACTTCCCATAGCCGCATCGTCATCGGTAGAGAGCGTGACGGTGGCATCTTTGTCCAATGCACTATTGACGGTCACTGCCAGAAAGAGCGGATCATAGGCATCGCCTCCGCCGGAATTGGCTACCACATCGCTAGTCGTTCCGGTCGAAAGGTCTTTCTTCCACATGAATGTGTTTTCTGCATCGTAAATCATTATTTTGCCTCCTTGATAACTGCTTCTTCGTCAGTGATGGCCTGCTCTTCCAGTACGCGGATCCCGTTCACATAGTATTCCGGCATGCCGTCCATGGCTTCTTTTCTGGTGATGTACACATTGGCCTTGTCGTTGTAGTACAGGTTTAAGAGTGTCATCATGAATGGAGATACGTACCATGCCGCATTGACGTTCATGAAGTGTCTGATGCGGTGCTGGGCGATAATCATCTTGTCTACGATGGCTTTCTTCTGCTCGGCAGTAGCCGATTCCAGCGCCAGCGTGGCGGTATCAATGTTTCTGACTGCCGCCAGCATTCTTGGATCGTGAACAGCCAAACCCGGTTCCCATCCGTAAATGGTGAGAAGCGCTTCATACTGCTTGCCGTCCGGATCGGATACCATGATTTCCCCCTTGTCGGTGCGAGAGAATCCGGCTGCAGAGTTCTTTGGATAGATCCCGGTCACTGCCTGATCGCCAAAGCATACCAGGTAGGCGGATGTCTGCTTCTTTACGGTAGTACCGCCGCCATTGATGACCTGATAGGAAGAGTCTCCGATTTTCCCGCCGTAGGAAGCAAGGCGAGTGGCGATACCGTTGAACTCATCCGGGTTTTTATCGGCGTTGCCGTAGAAAAGCATGTCGCATACCTGCTGTGTCATGCCCATAACCATAGCGCGGTCTTCGGACATTCTGTAGGCCATGGGATCGTTCTGCAATTTCAGCAGTTTTTTATCAATCTGAGAGTGGCCTTCAATCATGGCACAGGTATCTGTGATCTGGCGTGTGGTGGATTTGGAGTTTCCTACACCACGGTTAATGCGGCGAATCTCCCCTTTGGGAAGGCTGGTGCGCTGGGTGGTGCGGTTGCCCGTCGGAAGGTTCCCCTGGATCCATTTAATCTGGTCCATAATCGGGTCTGCCCGCTGTACCAATTCGATGATGTTGTCAATGTTTCCATCCACGTTCTGTCTTTTGCGGATGTCGTTAAATGTAAGAGAAAGGTCTCCTAATGCCATTGTTTTTTCTCCTTATCGCTTATAAATTGTCCCAATTGGTGTTGGGATATGGGTTGTTTTCTCCGTTCCCTTTGTCGTTCCCGCCGACGCCTGGATCTTCTTTTAGCAGGGTGCCGACTTTTGCCAGCACCTGCAGTACGGCTTTATTGTTACCTACGCCGCCTTTGTTCAAGGCTTCCACAAATCCCGGATATTCTCGCTCTAACGAGTTGACTGCCAGGCTGACATTTTTCATGGCGTCGTCAAACTTGGTACCAAAGAAGGCTTTGGATTCTTCTGCTTCTTTTTCATAAGCGGCTTGCTGGGTCTTTTGGACACGGTCCATGATTTCCTGCTGCCATTTAAAGCCGTAAGCGGCCAGCTGGTTGGCTTGGTCGTTATTCAGATTCATTCCTCTGCAAATGTCTCCAAAGGCGTTGCTGGTATTTTCATCCAGTTCGTATCCTTCCGGAAGGCTTCCTGTGAAGTCATAGTTAACGGTACCGGCTTCCTGTTCCAGTCCGGCCGCCTGTTCCACCAGGGAAGCGGGCTGCGGTGTATTCGGCTTCGGATGATCCCCTGATCCCTCCTGTGTTGCAGGGGCGGGTGGTGCTGGTTCGTTCTGTGGTTCCGGTTCAGCAAATGTCTGGAGGTCAAATTTCAATGTGTTCGTGTGTTCGTTCATTGTGGTTTCTCCTTAGTTCATCAGCTGAAGCAGGAAGAAGGCGGCTCCAAAAAATACCAGTACAAACAGAATCGCTTTTTTGATTTCATTCTTTGTCTTCTGTGTCATAAATTCTTTTCTGCTCCATTTGAAAATTGATATATTCTTTTTCGGCTTTCTGCCGCAAGGTGACGGCTTCAATGCCTAGAAGTTCTACCAGGGTCTCGTTAATAGTGATTCCTACTTCTCGCATGCCTTCGTTTCTAAAGGTCCATGAGTTTCCCGTGAATGTCCTGGCTCTATAGCCGGTCATTTCCAAGATTCTTTCCAGTACCCATCGCCCCTCTTTGGTGCTGAGTACTTTTTTCCAGGCAATTTTGTCTCTTTCTTTGAGTTCTTCTTCTATGCGCTTTTGCCATAGAAGGTCGGTATCCTCAGGGTTTGTGATGACTTTTTTCATACGCTGCTCAATCCGGGCGAGTTGATTCCCATCAGGGTTTGCAGAGCCGGGTTCCCGTCATTAGCGGCGTCAGTCAGGTTCTTGGCGGCCTGGGCTGCCGGTGCTACAGTCTGGGCCATCGCTTGTGCCTGGGCAAGCTGTTCCTGCTGTGCTTGGATTCTCTGTTCTTCTTCCATCATGGCCTGTACTTCTTCTGTGGATCTTTGCATTTTCCCCGGCGCTCCTAAGAGTTCGAAGTATTCGGAAACGGTTCCGATAGGGTCTACTTTCTTAATAACATCGGGCCATACCTGGGCCATCTGTCCGGTAAAGGCAATGGCTTGTTCGATATTTACGAGTCCGCTCATTTTCTGGGCCTGTGCCAGTGGGGAGACGTATTCGATTTTGATTTCTTCGTTCTGCAGTCTTTCTGCTACTTCGTCAGGGATAGGATCAAAGGCCCCCATTCTTTCTAGAATGTTGTAGGTTCTTTCGATCAGCGGGGAAAGAAATTCATCTTGCAGCCGTTCGACTACCGGACCTAGCTGCTGGAGTTTTTCCTGTTGTAAAGCCATGACTTCTCTCGCTGTTTTCTGGGGCTCGTCCACGCTGCTGGAGAGCATTAAGAAGAGGTCTGCAGAGTAGATGCGTTTGATGGCATCTTCCGTGTTTTGGATTTCCTGTGCCAGCCACTGCGGGTTTGTGGGGGCTGTGAACAGCGGTCGGATCTGGTTTTGTCCATTGATGGACTCTTTGGTGTATCCGCCGGGAATGAGGTTAATCCTATGGACTTCCGGAGGGCCAACCATAGGCGGCTTTACCATGATTTCTACGGCTTGCAGGAAGTCTTTTCTATACACTTGCAGGGCTTTGGAGTGCCCTTCTGCGTACCATCCCGGACCAAAGCCGTAGGCATTCTGCCCCGTAACTTGGTATCTGGCTACGGGAACCGGGAATTCTTCGAAGCCGCCGGAGTATAAATAGTCCCTTTCTCCTTCCATCCAATACAAGGATGTATATGGCATGTTTTTATTGCCTGGCATCCCCGGGATTCTTCCATCATTGGGCATGACCAGCCAGATGATTTTCATTTGCCTGGTATATTTGCCGCCGCTCTTTAGGGCGTCTTTCACTTTGTCCGGCAGGTTTTTGTCGCCAAATTGTTCCATGATCTGAACCGGTGTCATGGTGAATTTCCGGCAAAAGGTGTTTACTCTCCCGCCCGGCCCGGTGCCTATGTAGTAGGTCCCGATGGTATAGTTCTGAAATCGGATCCCTGTTTCCATAGATGGAAATACGCCCAATGGCGCTTGGCCAAATGGCAGCTCCATGTAGCAGTTGTGGATGCAGTTGTAGAAGTTGGATTTATGCAGGTAGTGTTCCACGATTTTTTGGCGCTGGTCCAAAATCTGCATGGCTTCTATGTCCTCTTCTGCTTCGGCTCTTGAAAATCCCATCTTGAACCATTGTCTGGATGGCGGTGTCAGCCCGCTCATGACACCGGCTCCAAAGGCTATATCGCTCATCCAGGCGATGCTGTCTATCATCTTCCCGTCACGACGGCGCCCTCGATCTGTTACATCGGCGGTATCGCCAAATTCTCCCAGGTAGGGAAGTTGAAAGTCTCTGATGTCTTTCCATCTTTTTTCCCAGTTTTTTCTTTCTGTTTCCAGTGCCCCTACGCGGGTGGCGGCCGTTTCTCGTGGTATGGTCTTGATGGCACCGTCTGCAGGGATATATTCAGGGGTGAAGGTGGAGGCTGCCAGACTATCCAAGGGTATTCTTTCCTTGCGTCTGTGTCGCCAGGGTGGTGGCCGCGTAGCCCTGGCGGAGTCTTTTCTTTCTGGCTGCTTCCGCATCGGAGGTGGTATCCGCGTTCATATCGCCGGAGGTCACGTTTGTTACTGCCGGGTCTACTTTCTGAATTTCCGGTACTCTTACTTTTCCGCCAAAAATGGATCCGCACATGTGTATCTCTCCTTTCAATCAAATGGGTTGTAGTTGGTATTGACTATGTCTTCTGTTTGCTGAATGATCGGAATGGCGAAGGTCAAAGCCAGTGCGTCGGCATCATTCGGTGATGGGACGCCAGCTTTCTTCATTTCGTCCTTTGATTTCAGCTGAATGCGGCCGTCCATGGTGGGTTTGATTTCCACATGGGTGAGGTCGTCTATTAAAGTCTGGTCGGCTTCTATGACGCCGCCGGTCTGGAACCATTTCTTCATAGCAAACCACATGTAGGCACGCATGTTGACGCATGACGGATCGGGAGAGGAGCCCGCGAAGGAGATGAGGTTCCAAGCTCTCCCCATGGTGGTGCCAGCGGAGTAGATGCCGGTGCCGTATCCTAGATCGATGTTGACGGCTGCTGCGTGATACTGGTCTTCGAAGCGGGCGACCATGTTGGCTATGGTCATGTCATTGGTGTTCTTGAGGATCCTCGCCAGTTTCTTGGTGTAGAGCCCCTGACGCAGGTAGATGGAGGTGGCGTCGCCGCCGGACCATGCGGGGTCTACGCCTATGACGCAGGGGGCGAATTTGTATTGCCCTTCATGCAGGTTCCTTTGCGCTGCTTTCTTGACTAGGCCTAATGGGATGAACTGGAGGTCGGAGGCGTCCGGGAAGTCTCCGGTGACTCGGACTTTGAAAAAGTCACTATCTGCTCCGTAGGCTTCTTCCCACTGGGAAATCTTTGTCTTGTCTGAAAATCTGACGGATCTGGAATCTACCTGCATGGTGTGCCAGTATGGACGGAATTTGTGGAAGCAGTCGTAGAATCTTCCAGTGTTTCGCGTCGGGTTCCCGAAGGCGCACCATAGTCTTTCTGTGTTTGCGTCGTTTAATGCACCTTCCGCGACTTCCCAGATCTTATCGTCTATGGCAGATGCTTCGTCGAAGATGAGGATAGTTCTGTTCCCCTGATTGTGAAGGCCTGCGAAGGCTTCCGGGTTGGCTACGGACCACGGGATGGCGTCAATACGCCAGTTCTTTTCTTTGCCGTCTTCGGCTGCGAAGATGGAGGTGGCTGTGACTTTGAATAAATCTCTTGCGAGGAACATGGCATGCCACTTCATGAGTTCCGGCCATGTCTTCGTGAGGAGCTGTGTCTCGGTGTTGGCGGTGACGACGCCGCGGGTATTCTCATGGGTGGAGATCGCCCATAGGATGAGCCAGGATACCAAAGCGGATTTTCCAATGCCGTGGCCTGAAGCGACGGCTTCCTGAATGACTCTGTCCGGGGATACGTTTTCGCCTATATGGCCCAGTATTTCCTTCTGCCAGGCTTCGGGGCCGTCCTGATGGGTAAGGAGTCCTTCGCCCCATGGGAAAGCCCAGTAGACGAAACTGAGGGGGTCTTTCGCCAGTCCGGCAAGGTCACTTACTATTTCGGTGTTCATTCACTCGCTCCCTCGCTTTCTTCAGCGCGTCTGTCATGCCTACGTTTCCGGAAAGCTCGACTTCCTGCTTATCTCTCCAGTCTTTCGGTTTTCGGTTCTTCAGCCAGAAGATCCCGGCTGTCGTATCCGGGGGCAGTTCTCTTTCCACGGTGCGCTCTGTTTCGGTTACTGTGCCGTCCGGGTTTTTGATTTTGGAAATGACTTTCTCCTTGACGGTGCAGCCGATCGCTTTTTTGAAGAGGGCATTCTCTACCCGGATATCGGCTATTGCCTTATTAGTATTTAGGGTGGCCGATATGGCCGGAATCTTTTTCTTCCACTCCTTCAGGGTGGAGCGGGAAATGCCAATGTTGTGCGCTATGTCTTCGTCGGTCAGCCCGTCACGTGCCCACGCGCCTAAAATCAAGAGATGATTCGGCTCTATCCACTTCTCCCATTTCCCTTTGGCCATGCTCTCACCCCTAAAAACGCAAAAAAGGAGCCGGTATCTTTTATCGTTGCCCGCGAGATATATGCGGGTAAAAGGTACCGGCTCCTTACGGATGCCGAAAATCTGCTGGAGATTTCATAACTATCTTACTGTGGTTTGGAAGAATTGTCAAATTCTTCATCGTGGAAGTGTGTCACAATGCGCTTCATGGATATGTGCCTGCCCTGGCAACGCATGAAGTATCTCACGAGGATCCCACGTTCTCCTGCTTCGAAGACTAGCGTCTTGCCCTGGCGTCTTTTGCGTAGTGATCTCTTTTTTACCGTTTCCGGAATATTCAGTTTATTGAAATCTTTCCTTGCCAGGGCTTCCGCTCTCTCTTCGATGGTCATCTCTTGATTTCTTCTGCCTCCCATCCTTTGATTTTGACTCCGGCTTCATCCTTAAGCAGCTTGGCAAGCTCCTCTAAGCCGACGTATCCCTCTTCATAGCACTTATACTCTTTCATGCAGAGGTCTACGAACTTTTCCACTCTGCCATCTTTCTTCATCAGGCTTCCGAACTTGTCATGGATGACCATAGCCGGAATAGCAAGCATCAAGTTAAAGGCAAACTCGCAGCCTTTCTTGGTGGCTTCTTGTTTCATTGCATTGACGTCTGACTGTTTGATGGAAACCATGGGATCCTTCTTTTTGACGCCTAGCCTTCTTCTTTCCTGCCTATTCACTTTGATCCCCCTCGAATACTTACCACTTATGGATTTTCTTCAATCATTCTTCTTTACCTAAAATGGTATGTCTTCCTGCGGCCCTTTCGCAGGGAACATGCTCTCTTCTCGCTGCTCCGGTTTGGAAGGGCCGAACTGGTTGAACCCGCCGGAATTGTTTCCATAGCCATTGGAAGCGCCGCCGGATCCATTGCTATATCCACCGGAATAGCTTCCTCCGGATGACGCCTTGCCCTCTCCCCATTTCGGATCAGCTACGATGTCTGCTACGACTTCCATGATCCAGTGCCTCTGGCCGCTGTCGTCATCGTAGGATCTGGTGTTCAGGCTGCCATGGACGTAGACGAAGGTTCCTTTCTTACAGAAGTTGGCCACTCTTTCCGCGATGGCTCCCCAGGCAACGACATTGATCCATGCGGTCTGTTCTTTCTGTTCACCATTCTGCGTAACATAGAGGCGACTGGAGGCGACGGTAAATGTGGCAACGGCTCTCCCTGTCTTAGTGGATCTGACGACGGGGTCTCTTGCGAGGTTCCCGGATATTTCTACGCTGTTCAATTCTTTCTCCTTTCAATTCAATCCAATTCAATTTAATTCAATTCGCGGAAAATCGAAAAATCTATCACTCTTCATTTGCCCGCTCATCGCTTGACTCCTGCTCACTATCCTGGCTCGTTTTAAAAAGGTTTTGTTCTCTCCGCTCGCCGCTGATGTAAAGCGCCGCTTCATCATAGATTTTCTTCATGATGCGGAGTACGTTGTCAGTCGGCGTAATGTCTTCGATCGTGCTGAACCGCTGCGTGGTAGGGCTGCCTTTGAGGTAGAACCGCCCGCCCAGCCGCACTCCTTTCAGCGCCCCGGATTTCTTATCCCGCTTTGGCACTACTTTCTCCACGGCGAAAAATGCCTGCAGCGGCATCCGCGCTCCGTAGTTTCCCGCCATGTCGGAATAGTAAAAGCTCATTGCCTGCATGGCTATCCTTAACTCTTCTCTGGGCGGCTCCTCACACGTGAACGTTTTCACACCATCCGCATCGACATAACTGATGGAAACACTGCTGTTATTCAGCTGGATACTTTGGAATTGGATTTCTCCCGCCCACAGGTTTCTGCCCTCTTTGCTCTCGAGCAGGTTTTGAATTTGGTTTCTTAAGCGCTTGTCTAGCTCTCTCGAATTCTCTTCTTCTGTCATTCTGCTCCCTCTCTTTCTTCGGCTTCTTTGCATACTTGTTCCCGGAAGCATCCGCTATGCAGGCTGAGATACCGCCCGGTCCAGAATTCGATCTCGATTTTCCGTCTTTGGTTGATGGGTTCTCTCTTGCACCAGTAGAGATGGTGCTGCGGGTGGTCTTTCCTTTTGGTTTCAAGTTTCTTGGCCTTGAAAGATCTCCTGGTGCCCCGGAATGCTCCGGCTACGATTCTTTGAATGATCATGCGTGCATCGTGCTTTCTCATTCGATCCCCCATGTGACTCCCTTTTTCATGCATGTTTTGCAATATCTTTCTCCTCCTTTCGCCCGGAAGATGGCGCCGCACCTGGCGCAGACCTTCCCTCTTTTTATTTTCTTCGCGAGCTCGATCTCTCCCCCTAGGATCTCTTCACGCTCTTTCTTGTGCTGCTGTGCAACGGCTCTGATTTTCTTGCCGGTCTCTATGGCTTTCTTCGCCCGGCACTCATCGCTGCAGATCCGCTCACAATGTTTCTGCTGAAATTTCTTCCCGCAGACGGGGCAGACGAGGATGGGGCGTTCTTCGTTTTCCATCCTTTCCCAGTATTTCCGAACAGTTTCCTTTCTATTCGACTCTTTCTGGCACTTGGCGGAACAGTACACTTTGCGAGGATCTTTTGAGGTGAAGGCTGCGCCGCACCCGGCGCAAATTTTCTGCAGGGCCTTTGCTTTCTCTGCGAGCTCTTTCTTCCTTTTGACTGCCTGTTCTTTGGTCATCAGCATGGCGACTGGAAAGAAACCGGTGTCGTCGTGGCTGTAGTTCTCGGCATCTGTATGACGCTTTGCGCTGACGCCATTGATATAGGCTCTTGTCACGATCCATTTCACCGGGACGCCGGATTAATTCTGAACGTACACTTCAGGTTTTCTGGCGCGTAAAAAGGCAGTGTATTCTTCCCCTGTCATAATAGATCCCTCTTTTCTCTTCGGATGAGGCTCCCTAAGCTCATGCCGCCGGACATGCCGATTTCTCCTTTCCTGTGCTTGTTACTCTTTGAGGTGTTGTGCTTCCAGTATTTCTTCTCGCAAAGGCTGCAGCAGAAGACGGTCCTCTTATCTGTTCTTTCCCAGACAAGGACTTCATGCCCGCACTCTTTACAGGAAAAGGCGCGAATGATCGACACGCCTTTGAGTGGATCCGGATGCTTGATTTCTTTTGCTTTCCGATTGTGCTTTTTATAGCACCTGTAGGAGCAATACTTCTGGCCTGTACTGCCGACAAATGATTTCCCGCACTCGGGACAGATCTTACTCATTTTTTCTCCCTCGCGTTTTCTTCTTTGGAATTTCTACATACCTTGCGATCTGCAGCGGATACCCCCAGCCCGTGAATGTATTCATGACGTCTACCAGGGCATATCCCTTTTTCGCCGTCGGTCTTTCTCTCCATTTCTTAGACTGGATCGTCTGATATTGGACTTCCGGCTTCTTAAGGTTTCTGGAAGCGACGTATCTCACTTTCTGCTTTCCTTCCCTTACAGTGATATTGGACTCTTTCGTGAAGTAAGCGGAAAGTTTCTTGGCGTCTCTTCCTTCTCCCTGGTATTCGATGATGTCATAGGCACTTAGTTTGGAGTGCCCCCATGTATCTCTGAGCTCCTGCTGCTCCAGAACTTTGTTCACAAGGATGTGATGGTGGATTCGTTTTCCTTTGTACTCCGTGGTGTAGATGTAGCGAAGTTCTTGCCCTGCTTTCTGGTAGCGTCTCCGAAGTCTCTTGATGTAGTTCGTGAGATGGCGGATGGCCTCCTCGTAGTCTTTGGGTTCTTTGGCATAGGTCAGTGTGATGTATTGATCTCCCTGCTTGAAGTTGGTGAGAAGAATTTCTTCCAGATGCCTCACCGCTCTTCTCGCATTGACCTTGGCCACGGCTTCCGAGGTTTTGTTGAAATTTTTGATACGAGTCTTTTTGCCTCCGAGACGGCAAGTGAAATACTTCTCTTCTACCCTCCCTCCCGGGTAGGTGAAAATACGTTTTCGATACGGCATCGGTCCTCCAAATAATAGCCTTAACAAGGGGGCAAAGGGGACGGAAAATCCCCTTTGTGCCTTGCTTTTCTGGACTTTTTATGAAGGGCGTGATATACTCTCATATAGAAAAACGTGAATTTATCTTTCACCCTTCGCCGCCTGTTCCCGCAGGCGGCTTTTTCGTGTACAAACATTTCCCATTGCTGGCCGCTGTCATTGGTACGTGGTATTCACACGTTTCACAATGTTCTTCACAGACGGCCGCTTTTTCATAAGGGCAATGGCAGGTGTGCTTCATACCCCTATGACATACAGGGCAGATCGTATTGTCTTCTCTTAGTATTTGAAGCCTGGTCTTTTCTCTGGCAAGCAGTTCTTCCGGATCTTCTTGATACGGGTAGTTTCTGCAGTCTGGTATAGGGCTGTCAAACTTGCTTCTCTTCCTTCGTGCCATGCCTTGACCTCCTTGCTCGCCAGATACTTCTGGACGATTTTCTGCCATTCTTTATCCACACTCCCGAATCCGTTATGGAATACATAGAAGTGGGTCTTCGGGTCTAAGGTGATGAGGTTCTCTGCGATGTCTTCCCCGCCGGAAGCTACCGGAATGACGTGGTGGACGTGGGTTCTCCCCGCCGGATACGGGACGCCCAGCATTCTTTCATAGACATCCCAGAGGTCTCTATCCCGTAGGCGGACGATCTCAAAGAGCTTGTACCTCTTATTTCTCGACAGGCGGATCATCTTCTGCCTCCTTTGGGATCAGGTCATCGATCTCTTGCAAGAGCCCCTCCTCATCGACTTCCTCTTTGATTCTGTCGATAAGATGCCGCGTCAGTGCTCTCAGAAGGCTAGCCTGTCTGGTGAATGGGTTCTCTCCCAGACTTCCGTAGGCTCTGACCATCTGCCAGATATACTCTACCAAAGCCGCTTCGTTATCAATGCCAGCGCACATTTTCCCGACACTGTCTTTCCCGATGAACAGGATGCAGTCATCGCATTCGGTTTCCTTTTTGATCTCTCCGATCTTTTCGATCATGTATCCTTTGATTTCTTTCTCAGTCATTTCTACCCTTCATCTTTCTACGAAGCTCGTTCCCCGGTCCTTTGTCCAGGGCTTCGTGAATCATCTGATCCAATGTCTTCTTGCTGTATCTTTCGCGGCAGTCCATGTGGGTCGGCACAAGGCGGCCGCTTATTTTTTCCATCATTTCTTTCCCTCGCGGTATGGGCTTCCCGCAGCGTGCGCAGTAGTAGATCATCAAAGTGCCCCCTTCTCGGTAAGGGCGATCAGCTCCTTCAGCATGGATGCGCGGTTTAGGTGCCACTCGGCAGCGGCGCTTTCTCCCAGCTCCATGTCACGCTTCGCGCGTACAATTTCCCGCTTTTCTAGCTCTTGGAATTTTTCTACAAGCTCTGCTTTCGTGTACGTGTCCTGCATGCACTTTCCTCCTTCCCATAAACACCGGTGATGCCGGTAGCCCTTTCGATTTCTTTCAGGCTCTCTTTCAGGGCGCTGATGTAGCCTGCGTGCCAGAAGTAGTCTTTGACTCTTCCTTCGTGGTCTGCATTGTCCGCCCTAGCCTGTTCTTCATAAAGCTGCCTTTTGATGTGCTTCATGAATTCGATAATGATTCCTTCGTCAATCATGTTTCTTCTCCAACATCCGGGCGATATGCTCCGCTGCCATGGAGGGATCCAGCCCGGTTTCTTTACAATATTCCTTGATGAGTGCGGCAGCTGCCATGATGGTCCACTTGGGGTCTTTGTCCGACTGGTCAATGGACACATGACACAGCTGCTCCCCGATCATCCAGAGCTTAACCCAGCAGCCTCTCATTGGCTTTCACCTCGATCTCGATGGTCGGCACGATGCCGTAGTTTGGATCTTTCGTATCAGTATCATTCCCATAAAGCCCGCCGACGATCAGCCCTTCGCCTTCTTCGCTGAGCTCCAGATTCCCTTTGAATCCTTCATAGTATTCGTTTCCCTCTGTATCGAAGACGTAGATCCACTGGTCTTCCATGGGAATGAGTGCCAGAATATCGTTCAGCGTTGTCATTGTGCCACCGCCATAAGGAGTGTGTATGCCGCGGCGCACAACAGTGTCAGCGGATAGATCGCCACTTCCTTCCAGAAGGCGCGGCGTGCGGCGCTAGGATCGTATTTCTTCGCGTCTACTTGGGAGGCGAGAGCCGCGGTTCTCGCTTCTTCTTGCTCACGGGCCTCCATCATTCGATGGACTGTCCCGACTGCTTCTGCGTTGGTCATGATTTCCTCCTATCAGCCTTTCCATACAGCGAACCCTGCCGCGAATGCCAGGATAATGATGATGGCGAGCTCTGCCAGCATGCACTTTACCGTTCTCTTCATGGCTGCTCTCTGCTCTTTCATCTTCTCTTCAATGTCTCGGCATTGGCGGCGGAGCATGTCCGCTTTCAGGGCAAGCTCTCCTAATGTCTTTGCTTCTTCGTCGGTCAAAATGGTTCTCTCTCCTCTACATTGAGATCGATGTTCTCGATCTTCAGGTTGTGCCGCAGGTATGTCCGGCATCCATCTAACACATTGACGGCTTCCTCGTAGGTGAGGTCGCTGTCTACCAAAACATTCAGTACTTCCTTGATGGCTGTATTTCTCTTCTTCCTCCAGGCCTCGAAGGATCTTTCGAACTTCTCTGCCGTCTCGTTCATCTGCTTCATCTGCTTTTCCAATTCTTTCTTGTCCATGGCTTCTCCTTCACATTCCCTTCAGTCTCTTACAATTCAAGATCTCACGGATCGCGGTGATGATGGTATCGCCGCAAATATTCACACGTGCGAGCCCTCCATCTCTGAAGTAGATCCAGGCGACGTCCTCGCCTTTCTCGTTTTCTACTTCGATATCGAAGATCTCTGCATCACCCTCGTTGAGGGCGCACACAAGCTGCTTAAATGCGAGATCTCTTCTCGCTTCAAAGTCTCTTCTCTGTTCTTCTTGCAATTCTTCGTCTGTCATTTCTCCTCCACGCTCCTCCTTCCTGCTATACTGATAGGCAGAAAGGAGGTGAAAGCAATGAATGATCTTGAAATGCAGGCGCACTTCGTGGCATTAGAGTGGCTGAAGCATCGCATAACTGTCGCAGGACCTTCTGCCCAAACGCCAGAAAGCTTCGCCATCACATACCAGAGCGCCTATGATCGCATTCTCAAAGAGCTATCCCGACGTCCTAATACCACGGGTTCCCCTTATCCAACTCGTCGATAACGCCTTCAGTGAAAGGCGTCATTCCTGCAAGGCTGGCTGCTGCTCTCAGCACCTCATTCACCTGGTCCACCGTGAACCCCTTTCCTGCTAACTGCAATAGCAAGCTGCGCACGGTGGACTCTTTTCTTTCCATGAACTCTTCTTCTGTCATTTCTCCTTCATGTTCCTCTTCCACAAATCAATCAGCATTTTGTATTCATCGCGTTCAATGACTACATACCTGCCGGGGTCATCTTCCTCGTTGCGGGTCGTATCTTTTGTGACCACCATCTTCTTTGTTCCCGGATCGTATTCCAATACGATTCGGGACTTTTCATTTTCAGAAATCAACTGCAGCAGCTCTCCGATCACGAAGGCTGCATTCTGAAAAAGGCTCGCGTCTACGATCAGACGACTTTCTTTTCTGACTTCATCCACTCTTCTCACCTCAATTCATCATCTTCTTCACTCTTTCCATGGCGTCCGAAAGGAAATAGAACTGATCTTCATAGCCGGATACTTTCTTCTCCAGCTCGCGGATCCTTTTCTCGAGACGTCTTCTTTCAAAAGGGCTCATGGGGCTCTCGTCCCCTTCCAGGCCTTCCGCCCTTTCGACGGAGGCTCGGGTGTACCATACGCCGGGGATGGCGAGCGCCCTTTTAATCAACCCGTCTTTCTCTCGACGGGCGATCGTCGAGGTGTCGCACCCCCACCGCTTGGCCACCTCTTTCTGAGATAGCAGATTCTCACTGTGTGGCATGGCGTGCCTCCTTTCCCCGGTTGGTTTTCATGACCGCCGGAAATAAAAATCTAGTGTACTAGATTTTTAGGGGTAAATAAATCCGAAACTTTGCAATTTAAAGCATTTGCAATCGAAATCAAAGTGCTCATTTTCACATCTGTTTTCTTCCCAGATTCTAAATCCGAAATCGTGGCTCTCGATACATTCGCACGTTTGACCAATTCTTCTTGCGTCATTTTTCTCTGAATTCGAATTTCCAGTCCTGTGTATTCCATCTCTGTGTACCTCCTTCATGTCTAGTGTACTAGCGTATGTTTAAGTTGTCAAGTGCATTTGACACAGTGCACCAAAATAATGTATAGTTTATTATACAAGGAGGTATATAAACATGAAAATTGGAGAATGGGTTCGCTCCTATAGGAAAGAACATGGCTTATCAATGCAGACATTTGGAGACATGTGCGGACTAAGCAGAGCATATATTTCAATTCTCGAGCGTGGCATTAACCCAACTACAGGAAAGTCTTTTGTCCCGACAATTCAGACATTGAAGAAGATTGCCGATGTTACGCATACAGACTTTGATAAACTGCTAAGCTTCCTTGACGGCTCTCAGAAAGTCCTTATAAATTGCCCTTCCGAAGAGACCGCCCCGAATGGATTTATTAAGCTATCTCCCACAGAGCAGCAACACATCAAGAAATACCGCAAACTATCACCCGCTGGAAAGAAAGAGGTGGATCACTACCTCGACTTCCGCCTCTCTGCTGAAGCTCCCCGGGTTGAAAAAGATGTGGAAATATCATCTTCGTAAATTTCAGAAGATTCTAGCTCTCTTCTTCCATGTTAAAAAGCCGTACCCATACATTCGTATGGATACGGCTGTGCCGATGGAGATGGCAGTCTCCCGTTGGCGTGTAATGTCCCATGCAATAATGTCCCATGCAATGAGGCGGATTACAACTGTATTATACCATGTACCGCCTCTGTTTCCAATGAACGGAGGTTTTTCTAATGGAACTGAATTACAAATTTATCATCCGCAAGCGAGCGAAGACGAATGGCGGGGCGAGCTACCAGCTGATCCTCTCCTACCGGGATCGGGATGGGAAGTGGAAGCAGAAGTCTAAGGGAGGCTATGCCTTGCGGTCTCTAGCAGCTTCCGACAAGGAGAAGGAGAAGCTGCTGGCAGAAGTAAAGAAGATCGGTGATATCGATCCCATGAACGAGGGGATGACGCTTCGTGAGTTTTCTATGCTCTATACCTCATGGCGGAAAGAGTTAGCTCCCAATACGCTGCTTATCTATGAGTGGCTGGCTGATATCGCCGGTCCTCTTCTGGATAAGCCCATGACAGATATCACATATGCGGATATGTTTACGAGACTCCAAACTCTCCCATACGGCGAACGTACAAAGGTAAGCTGGGCACGGTATATGAAGCACCTCTTTCGGGAAGCGGTCCGTTATCGTGTCATCGGAGTATCCCCTATCGCAGACCTTATCTATAAGCCACGCATGGACACTGCAGGGGGAGCACGGCTGCGGACTATGACGCATGAGGAAATTTCCCATCTCTTAGATACCTTGCATGCGCGGAACCTGGAACTATGGATCCTCATGTACATTGCCGCATACACGGGCGCCCGTGTCGGGGAAGTGCTGGCTCTCACTATGGGGGATATCGATTTCAAGTCCCATCAAATCACATTCAATAAGCAGCTCTCCCGTATCGGGAAGAATGAGCTCGGTATCCGTAGGATGAAATCGAAGAACTCTTGCCGCACAGTCCCTGCTCCTCCCTGCCTCCTTCGTGCCTTGGATGAATACCGCGAACATCGCGTCTTGTACTTCCATGGCCGACTCACGCGATACCGGCACGGGGAAATGCTCACAGCCATCGTGAGGAAGATCCTACCAAATCACACCATGCACGACTTCCGCCATACCTACGCCACCAGGCTCTTATCTTCCGGTATGGATATCAAGACGGTCGCCAGCCTTCTCGGCGATACCATCACTACCGTTGAAAGAGTATATATCCATTACACCGATGAAATGCGAGAAAAGGCGGCGGATGATATCAATAAAATATTCGGATCTTAAAAAGGGCGCACCCG
>OLNN01000048.1_pt1 | contig 115244 bp, 97 predicted proteins | sample 1672141 | NCBI WGS metagenome assembly OLNN01 (sample SAMEA3136652, study PRJEB25190) | human gut metagenome | biome: human gut; feature: human-associated habitat; material: faeces | place: Austria | collected 2013
GGGAGCGCGGACGCGGCAGACGGCCTCCGCGGGGCCGTCGCGCACGGGGCGGCATGCCTCGCGCGTAACACATCTCGCCCTCGTCGCGCGGTCTCGACGGGGCAGGAGAGGAGCTCAGACATGAGCGACATCATGAGGCCGATCCCGTTCGCACAGATGATGGACTGGATCCTCACCGAGCACGCCAACCTCGGCAGCGTATTCGGCGTGCGCAAGATCGTGCGCCACGAGGGCGGCGCCGACCCCATCTTCAACGAGAAGATCGAGTCGCCGTTTGGCCCGGCCGCCGGCCCCAACAGCCAGCTCGCGCAGAACATCGTTGCCTCCTACGTGGCGGGGTCCCGCTTCTTCGAGGTCAAGACCGTGCAGGTCATGGACGGCGCCGAGCTGTCCGCGTGCGTCAACAAGCCCTGCATCGTGGCCGAGGACGAGTGCTACAACTGCGAGTGGTCCACCGAGCTTGAGGTTGGCCAGGCGCTCAACGAGTACGTAAAGGCCTGGTGGGCCTGCAAGCTGCTGTCGCGCGAGCTTGGGCTGGGTGCGGCTGACGGCTTCGTCTTCAACATGAGCGTGGGCTACGACCTCGAGGGCATCAAGAGCGCCAAGGTCGACAACTACATCGAGTCCATGAAGGACGCGAGCAACACGGCCGTGTGGGCCGAGTGCCGCGACTGGGCGCTCGCCAACCTCGACCGCTTCGAGCACGTCGACGCCGAGTTCGTGAACTCCGTGAGCCCGCACGTCTCCACCTCGGTCACCGAGTCCACGCTCCACGGCTGCCCTCCGGCAGAGATCGAGCGCATCGCCACCTACCTTATCTGCGAGAAGGGCCTCAACACCTACATCAAGTGCAACCCCACGCTGCTTGGGTATGACTACGCCCGCGCGCGCCTCAACGAGCTGGGCTTCGACTACATCGCCTTCGACGACAAGCATTTCGTCGAGGACCTGCAGTGGGAGGACGCCGTCCCGATGATGCGCCGTCTCATCGACCTTGCCGCGAACCACGGCCTCGCCTTTGGCGTGAAGCTCACGAACACGTTCCCCGTCGATGTCACGCGTTCGGAGTTGCCGAGCGAGGAGATGTACATGTCCGGCCGTTCGCTGTTCCCGCTTACGGTCGAGGTGGCACGCCGCATCTCAGCCGAGTTCGACGGCAAGCTGCGCATCAGCTACTCCGGCGGCGCCGACGCCCGCAACATCCATGACCTGTACGCCGCGGGCATCTGGCCCATCACCATGGCCACCACGGTGCTCAAGCCCGGCGGCTACGAGCGCTTCAGCCAGATCGCGCACATCCTTGAGGGCATGGAGCGTCGCGAGGACGTCGACGTGGCCGCCGTCACCGCCCTGGGCGAGAAGGCCACGGAAAGCTCGCTGTACCACAAGCCCATCAAGCCGGCCAAGCCCCACAAGGTGAGCGCCCCGCTGCCGCTCACGAGCTGCTTCACGGCCCCGTGCCGCTCCGGCTGCCCCATCCAGCAGGACATCCCGGCCTACCTGCACGCCGTCGACGAGGGCAACCTCGCCGAGGCCCTGCGCATCATCGTGAGCAGAAACGCCCTGCCCCACATCACCGGCAACCTCTGCCCGCACCCCTGCGGTGCCAAGTGCGAGCGCGCCTTCTACGAGGCAGAGGGCGCCCAGATCCGCGCCAGCAAGCTCAAGGCTGCCCGCGGTGGCTTTGACGAGGTCCTCGCCGAGCTCAAGGCCGCCAAGCCCGCCGGCAGCTCCGACAAGCGCGTCGCTGTCGTCGGCGGCGGCCCGGCCGGCCTCACGACGGCGTTCTTCCTCACGCGCGCCGGCGCCGACGTCACCATCATCGAGCGCACGAACCGCCTCGGCGGCGTGGCGCGCCATGTCATCCCGGAGTTTCGCATCTCCCACAACGACATCGACGCCGACGAGCAGCTCTGCCTGGCCTTTGGCGCAAAGGTCGAGCTGGGACGCGAGGTCAAGAGCGTCGATGAGCTCAAGGCCGAGGGCTACACGGACGTCGTGGTCTGCGTGGGCGCCTGGGCGCCGGGCCACGTGGGCCTCGAGTACGGCGAGGAGCATGACGTCCTTGAGTTCCTGCGTGCCGCCAAGGACGGCGAGGACCTCTCCGCGCTTGGCTCCGACATCGTGATCGTGGGCGCCGGAAACACCGCCATGGACGCTGCCCGCGTGGCCAAGCGCCTGCCGGGCGTCGAGAACGTGCGCATCGTCTACCGCCGCACGAAGCGCTTCATGCCCGCCGACGAGGACGAGCTGCAGGAGGCGCTGGCAGACGGCGTCGAGTTCTGCGAGCTTCTCGCCCCCAAGGGCGTGACTGACGGCAAGCTCACCTGCGACGTCATGAGGCTCGGCGAGCCCGACGAGTCCGGCCGCCAGCGTCCCGTTGCCACCGGTGAGACCGTCGAGGTCCCGGCCACGGCCGTGATCTGCGCCGTGGGCGAGCACATCGAGGGCGGGGTCTATGCCTCCGCCGGCGTCGAGGTCGACCGCAAGGGTCGCCCTGCTGGCACCGCCACGGGCGTGGACGGCGTCTGGGCCGCCGGTGACTGCCGCCGAGGCCCCGCGACCTTTGTCGAGGCCATCGCCGACGCGCAGGCCGTGGCCCGCGACATGCTTGGCGCCGACTTCAACGCCTACGCCGAGGCCAACGCCGCGGCGTCGGTCGAGCAGTGCTACGAGCGCAAGGGCACGCTTTCCACCGAGGCCGCCCCGCTTGCGCACAGCCGCTGCCTGGGCTGCGCCAAGGTCTGCGAGGCGTGCTGCGACGTCTGCCCCAACCGCGCCAACGTCGCCATCGACGTCCCGGGCCTGGCCCAGCACCAGGTCATCCACGTGGACGGCATGTGCAACGAGTGCGGCAACTGCGCCGTGTTCTGCCCGTGGGAGGGCCGTCCGTTCAAGGACAAGCTCACCCTGTTCTGGAGCGCCGAGGACATGGGTGCCTCCGAGAACCGCGGCTTCCTGCCTCAGGCCGACGGCTCCTTCCTCGTTCGCCTCGCCTCCGGCACGGGCGCCTATGACGTCGACGATGCCAACTGCGGCCTGCCCGAGGACGTGCGACTCACGATTCGCGCCGTGCGCGACAACTACGGCTACCTGCTCGCCAAGTAGACGAGTGGCCCCATCCGGGCGGGCGTTCCTCCCGCGCCCGCCCGGCTTCCCGTCGGGAGGTTCCCCCTATGCCATTCGGGCGCCTGCGGGGCCTGGGCTCCGCGCCCGGCCACGCGGGCGCCCCGCGAGAAACGAAAGGCCAAGGACATGGCCTACGACAACAACAAGCATAAGACCGCGAGACCCGCGGCCACCCGTCCGAGAAAGCCCCGCCCCGTCGCGGTCGTCATGTGCAACGGCGGCTGCGACCTGCAGGGTTGCAAGCAGGGCTGCATCGGCTGCGGCACGTGTGTGGGCGTGTGCCGCAAGAACGCCATCCGCATCAACGAGCGCGGCGTCGCCGTCGTTGACGCGTCCGCCTGCATCGGGTGCGGGCTGTGCGCGCGCTCCTGCGAGCAGGGCATCATCCAACTCGTCGAGCGCGAGTTCACCATCACGGCGCGCTGCTCCAACACCGAGAAGGGCTCCGACGCTCGCCTCGTGTGCGACAACAGCTGCGTTGCCTGCGGTGCCTGCGAGCGTGCCTGCCCGGCCGGCGCCATCCACGTGACAGACAACCATGCCGTCATCGACTGGTCGCACTGCATCTCCTGCGGCATGTGCGCCACCAAGTGTCCAAGAAACGTCATCCGCGATGCGTTCGGCATCGTGGCCGAGAGGTAGGGGAGGCAAGACATGGCTGCCGAGTACACGCTGCACATCAACGGCCGCGACTACGTCACGTCCGAGAACAAGTCGATCCTCCGCTACCTGCGCGATGACCTTCACCTCACGAGCGTCAAGGACGGCTGCTCGGAGGGCGCGTGCGGCACGTGCACGATCATCGTTGACAACCGGGCCGTGAAGTCGTGCGTCCTCACCACCAAGCTCGCCCAGGGCCACGACATCGTCACCATCGAGGGCCTCACGGAGCGTGAGCAGGAGGCGTTCGTCTATGCGTTCGGCGCAGCCGGCGCCGTCCAGTGCGGCTTCTGCATCCCGGGCATGGTCATGGCGGGTGCTGCCCTGTGCCGCCGCACGCCCGACCCCACCGACCTGGAGATCTCCCAGGCCATCAAGGGCAACGTCTGCCGCTGCACCGGCTACAAGCGCATCCTCGTGGGCATCAAGCGCGCCGCCGCCATACTGCGCGGAGACGAGCAGATCGACCCGTCCGCCGAGCGTGGCGACAACTACGCGGTGGGCGAGCAGATCTTCCGCGTCGACGTGCGCCGCAAGGTGCTGGGTTTTGGCAAGTACCCCGATGACATGACCGAGCAGGACTTCCCCGGTCTCAGCTACGCGTCGGCCGTGCGGTCCAAGTACCCGCGCGCCCGCGTCCTGTCCATCGATGCGAGCAAGGCCGAGGCGCTTCCCGGCGTCGTGGGCGTGCTCACGGCCGCCGACGTGCCACACAACCAGGTGGGCCACCTCATCCAGGACTGGGACGTCATGATTGCCGAGGGAGACATCACCCGCTGCTTGGGAGATGCCGTCGCGCTCGTCGTCGCCGAGGACGCAAAGACCCTCGAGCGTGCCAAGAAGCTCGTCAAGGTCGAGTACGAGCCGCTCGAGCCCGTCCGCTCCATCGAGGAGGCAAAGGCGCCCGACGCGCCTCGCATCCACGACAGCTTCTTTGCGTTCGGCAACACCGTCGAGCTTGCGGACAACGTCTGCCAGAGCCGTCACGTCACGCGCGGAGACGCCGCGAAGGCCCTTGCCGAGTCCGCCTACACCGTGACCCAGCGCTTCACCACGCCGTTCACGGAGCACGCCTTCCTCGAGCCGGAGTGCGCCGTGGCCGCCCCCTACAAGGACGGTGTCAAGATCTGGTCCACCGACCAGGGCGCCTACGACACGCGCAAGGAGTGCGCGCACATGTTCGGCTGGGACGACACGCCCGAGCGCGTCGTCGTCGAGACGATGCTCGTGGGCGGCGGCTTCGGTGGCAAGGAGGACGTCTCCTGCCAGCATCTCGCGGCCCTCGCCGCCTACAAGTTCGGACGTCCCGTCAAGTGTCGCTTCTCGCGCCAGGAGTCGCTCTACTTCCATCCCAAGCGCCACGCCATGGACGCAACGTTCACGCTCGGCTGCGACAGGGACGGCAACTTCACCGGCCTGGACTGCGAGATCATCTTTGACACGGGCGCCTACGCAAGCCTGTGCGGACCTGTCCTCGAGCGCGCCTGCACGCACTCCGTGGGCCCCTACAAGTACCAGAACACCGACATCCGCGGATACGGTTACTACACCAACAACCCGCCCGCGGGCGCCTTCCGTGGCTTTGGCGTGTGCCAGTCCGAGTTCGCCCTGGAGAGTCTCATCGACGTCCTGGCCGAGAAGGCCGGCATCGACCCGTGGGAGATTCGCTATCGCAATGCCATCGAGCCGGGTGAGGTCCTGCCCAACGGCCAGATCGCGGACTGCTCCACGGCCCTCAAGGAGACGCTCGAGGCCGTGAAGGACGTCTACTACGCGCACCCGGGACACGCGGGCATCGCCTGCTCCATGAAGAACGCCGGCGTGGGCGTGGGCCTGCCGGACGCGGGCCGCTGCAACATCCGCGTCGAGGACGGCCGCGCCGTCATCTACGCCGCGACCTCCGACATCGGCCAGGGCTGCAACACCGTGTTTCTCCAGGACGTTGCCGAGGCGTGCGGCCTGCCCCTCTCGTGCATCGCCAACGGCGAGTGCTCAACGGAGGCGGCGCCTGACTCTGGCACCACGTCTGGCTCGCGCCAGACCGTCGTCACCGGCGAGGCCGTGCGAGGCGCGGCGTTCCTGCTGCGTGACGCCATGCTCGCCATCGAGCGCGGCGAGGCCGTGTGCAACGATCGCGTGAGCGCCAAGGGAGACGGCGTCACCCACGAGTTCGCCGACGGCACCACCTTCGAGGTGAGCGCCGAGCAGCTCACGCCGGGACACGCCGTGCACCCCAAGCATCCCACCGAGGCCCTGCGCGCCCTCGAGGGGCACGAGTTCTACTACGAGTACCTCGAGAAGACCGACAAGCTGGGCGCGGACGTCCCCAACCCCAAGAGCCACATCTGCTACGGCTTTGCCACGCACGTCGTCATCCTCGACGACGAGGGCAGGGTCGAGCAGGTCTACGCCGCGCACGACTCGGGCCGCGTCATCAACCCCATCGCCATCCAGGGCCAGATCGAGGGCGGCGTGCTCATGGGCATGGGATACGCGCTCACCGAGCAGTGGCCGCTCAAGGACTGCGTGCCGCAGGTCAAGTACGGCACGCTCGGGCTCCTGCGCTCCACCGACATCCCCCAGATCCATGCCATCTACGTGGAGAAGGACGAGCAGCTGCCCGTGGCCTACGGCGGCAAGGGCATCGGCGAGATCGCCACGATCCCCACGGCGGCGGCCGTCCAGAACGCCTACCACGCGCTCGACGGCAGGCTGCGACCCAACCTGCCCTTGGCAGACACCTACTACAGCCACCGCCTCGGCCGCGACTAGCGACTGCCTGCCCAAAGGCGCTTCCCAAGGTGTCAAAGACCTTTGGGCCATGCCAGCGAGGGGTCCGGACCAAACCGTCCGGACCCCTTTTGTCGTCTGGGATGCTCGCGAACCTGCTTGGCACACGCTTTGGCGCCAATAAAAAGTCCTTATACCGAAAATCGTTTATTGTCAGGTCGAAAAATCGGCACCTGGAGCTTTCCCAGCTAGACGTTATTTCAAAAAATGAGAGCGCAAAACGCCTAACCGTCCAGCGGGCAAAACAGGCCGTATGAGCGGCGGAAACTGAAAGAATGTAAGCCTACCTGCAAGTTTGTAGTTACTTTTTCTCACCAGACAGTTAACCAATCCGTATGCATGTCGGGTTACTCTGGGAACGGAAATTCCGGCGCCGCCGCCTCTCGGTGGTGCCACGAGAGGGAAGCTCCTTTGAGTTTGGCTGTTCTGACTCGTGCGGCAGAGGCAACGATCGAGCCCGCTTGACCGCACGGGTAGGAGAGGGGAGGGCACCGCGAGCGCGGTGCAGGCGGGGAACATCGAAAGGTGGTACGTATGGCCGAGTTGCTGAGGATGGAGAACGTCAGCAAGTGCTTCGGTTCGTTCTACGCTAACAAGAACGTGAACCTCACGATCGAGCAAGGCGAGGTCCACACGCTTCTGGGCGAGAACGGCGCTGGCAAGTCCACGCTCATGAACGTCCTCATCGGGCTCTACACGCCCACAGAGGGCAAGATCTACATTCGCGGCCAGGAGGTGAACATCTCCAGCCCGGGCGTGGCCGTCGAGCACGGCATCGGCATGGTCCACCAGCACTTCATGCTCATCGAGGACATGACGGGCCTCGAGAACATCATCCTGGGCGACAAGCGCCACAACAGCCCGCTGCTCCAGATCGCTGACGACCGCAAGACGATCGAGGAGCTCATGGACCGCTATGGCATGGAGATCGACCTTGATGAGAAGGTCGGCGACATGTCCATCGGCATGCAGCAGCGCGTCGAGATCATGAAGGTCCTGTTCCGCGGCGCCGACCTCGTCATTCTCGACGAGCCCACCGCCGTGCTCACCGACCTGGAGGTCGAGGGCCTGTTCGACATCATGCACTCCCTCACGGCCGAGGGTAAGTCCATCATCTTCATCTCCCACAAGATGCGCGAGGTCATGCACATCTCCGACCGCGTCACGGTGCTCCGCCGCGGAGAGATGATCGACACTCTGCGCGTGGCAGACACCACCGAGCAGGAGCTCGCCGACCTCATGATCGGCCAGAAGTTCACCGAGAACACCTACGAGAAGGTCGAGACGCCCGGTGACGTCGCCTTCGAGCTCAAGGGCGTCTCCTACCACCCCGAGGTCAAGCACGGTGGCCTCAAGAACATCTCCATGCAGATCCACAAGGGCGAGGTCCTGGGTGTGGCAGGCATCGACGGCAACGGCCAGTCCGAGCTCGCCGCGCTCGTCACGGGCATGCTCAAGCCCGAGGGCGGCGAGGTCATCGGTCCTGACGGCAACAAGATCGCGCTGTTCAGCCCGAGTGCCTTCATCGAGACGGGACTGGGCAACATCCCCGAGGACCGCAACAAGATGGGCCTCGTCGGCGACATGACGATCGCCGAGAACCTCGTGCTCAAGCAGACGAACTCCGAGCGCTTCTCCGCCGGCCACGGCGCGTGGCTCAAGCTCGACGCCATCCACGAGTACGCCGAGCAGCTCAAGGACGAGAACGACATCCGCTGCACCTCCGTCAACCAGACGGCCCGCTCGCTTTCCGGCGGCAACCAGCAGAAGGTCATCCTCGCCCGTGAGCTCGACTCCCACCCCAAGCTGCTCGTGGCCGTCTACCCCACGCGCGGCCTGGACATCGGCGCCACCGAGTTCATCCACAACCAGATCATCGCCCAGCGCGATGCCGGTTGTGCGGTGCTGCTCATCTCGGCCGACTTCGACGAGGTGCTGAAGCTCTCCGACAGGATCACGGTCCTGTTCGAGGGAGAGGTCATGGGAACGTATCCTGGCGCGAATCCTCCCATCAAGGAGATCTCGCTCGCCATGGCAGGAAAGTAGGAGGGGAGGAACAGTGGCTGACAACAAGAAGCAGACGAAGGCCAAGAAGGCCGCGGCTACCCCCGAGCAGCTGCGCGAGAAGAGGATTGCACTGCTGACGCCCGTCGTCTCGGTGCTGCTCGCCCTCATCGTGGGTGCCATCGTGATCGCGTGCCTGGGCAAGAATCCCATCCAGGGCTACGCGGCCATGCTGCAGGGCTCGCTCGGTGACATGGGCAAGATCGGCAAGACGCTCGAGCGCGCGTGCCCGCTCATCTTCACGGGCCTGGCCGCCGTCTTTGCCTACAAGTGCGGCGTGTTCAACCTTGGCGGCGAGGGCCAGTTCATCATGGGCGGCTGCGCCACCGCGACGGTCGTCCTCGGCCTTAACCTCACCGGTCCCATGGGCCTGCTGCTCGGCCTCATCGCCGGCATCGTGGTCGGTGGCATCTGGGCGCTGCTCCCGGGCATTATGAAGATCACGCGTGGCCTCAACGAGATGATCACCACGATCATGCTCAACTACATCGCCATGTACTTCATGGAGTACATCTTCAAGAACGTCTTCTCCGACCAGGGACTGCCCAAGACGCTCGCCATGCCCAAGTCGACGCACCTCATGGACGTGGGCACGGCCCACTGCGGCGTCATCATCGCGATCCTGCTCGGCGTCTTCCTGTGGTACGTGATCTTCCGCACGTCCTTCGGCTTCAAGATTCGCGCCGTGGGCCTCAGCCCCACCGCCTCGAAGGTCAACGGCTTTCCCGTGCGCGCCCTCGTGCTGCTCGCCTTCGTGATCTCCGGCGCCGTCGCCGGCCTCGGCGGTGCCGTGGAGCTGCTCGGCAAGACCCCGTTCCGCCTGGCCGACGGCTTTGGCTCCGGCTTTGGCTTTGACGGTGTGGCCATCGCGCTCATCGCGCAGCTCAACCCCATCGCCGCCATCTTCGTCGCCCTGCTGTTCGGCATCCTGTCCACGGGCGGCACGATGATGCAGTCCGTCATCGGCGTGCCCACGGCCATCGTCGACATCGTTCGCGGCCTGATCATCATCTTCGCCGTCGCGGGTCTGGCCATGGTGAAGCTGCCCAAGGTCAAGGCGATCATCGCCAACCTTGGCAAGAACAAGAAAGCTGAGGTGAACGCGTAATGGACTTCATGGTTGCGCTTCCCACCATCGTCAAGGCGATGACGATGGGCGCCGTGCCCATCCTGCTCGCGGCTCTCGGCGAGGTCTTCTCCGAGCGTGCCGGTCTCGTCAACATCGGCCTCGAGGGCATCATGGCCGTCGGCGCGTTCGTGGCGTTCGCGGTCGGCAAGGTCACGGGCAGCCTGTGGCTGGGGCTTATCGCGGGCATGGCCGCCGGTGTGCTCATCAACATGATCTACGCCTTCTGCACGGTCAAGCTCTGCTCTGACCAGACGGTCACGAGTATGGCGATCAACATCCTGGCCCCTGCCGTGGCGCTGTTTGGCTACAACCTGTTCGTGGGCGCCAACCCCGCCAACGCCACGGGCAGCCAGATGCCCAGCCTTGCCATCCCGGGCCTCTCGAGCATCCCCGTCATAGGCAACGGCCTGTTCAACCAGACGCTTCTTGCCTACCTCGCGTTCCTGCTTGTGCCTGTGGTGTCGTTCTTCTTCAAGCGCTGCCGTGCTGGCCTGTCCTGGCGCTCCGTGGGCGAGAACCCGCAGGCCGCCGAGACGCTCGGCATCAACGTCGTGCGCACCAAGTACGTGGCCTGCATCGTGTGCGGCGCTCTCGCGGCCGCCGGTGGCGCGTTCCTCACGCTGTGCTACACGCCGATCTACACGGACGGCATCGTGATGGGCCGCGGCTTCATCGCGCTGGCCACCGTCATCTTCGGTCGCTGGAGCGCCGTGGGCGTCATGGGCGCGAGCCTTCTGTTCGGCTTCTTCGATGGCCTCAACGTGGCCCTGCAGGCCCAGTTCCAGGCCGCCCCGGTCATGTTCTTCAAGATGATCCCCTACATCTTCACGATCATCGCGCTCATCTTCTTTGGCTCCAAGCACGCCGGCCCCAAGGCGAGCGGCCAGCCGTACTTCCGCGAGTCCCGCTAGCGTCTCTGTGCCATGGCGGGCAGGTTGAATTGCCCGCCATGGCAAGATGTGAGGTGTCAGCTTCCTTAAAGCTGGGTATCAGGTAGTCGTAGTGCTTTGCACGGCAAGGTGGGCGCATCGGTGCGCCCGGACGAGTGGGAAAGGAAAGACCAACATGAGTGAGTCCAAGAAGTCCCAGTCCCGAGTCATGCTCAACAGGCGTCAGGCCCTTGGCCTTGGCGGGGCAGCTGCCCTGACCGTGGCGCTGGCCGGCTGCGGCGGCTCTGGTGACAGCTCTGCCGCCTCCACCGGAGACTCCGGCGACAAGAAGTACAAGGTCGCCATGATCATGAGCGGCATCACCACCGACGGCGGCTGGGACCAGGGCCACTACGAGTCCCTCAAGCGCGCCATCGACGAGCACCCCAACTGGGAGATGCTCGAGCCCAAGGAGAACACGGCGGACGCGGACGCCGCCACCGCCGCCCAGACCTACGTCGACCAGGACGTCGACCTCATCATCGGCAACGGCAACCAGTTTGCCTCCGACTGGGCAGAGGTCGTCGCCAGCGCGGCAGACGAGCATCCCAACGTCAACTTCCTCATCACCAACACCGACCAGAGGCCGAGATGGGCGATTACGAGAACCTCGACCACGTCGAGACCGTGCTGCCTGACTTCGTCCAGACGGGCGCGCTGGCCGGCGTCGTCGCCGGTCTCATGACCCAGACGAAGAGCATCGGCTTCATCGGCGGCATGAAGCTCCCGTCCACGACGAAGAAGTACGCCGCCTACCTCGCCGCCGCTCAGAAGATCGACGCCTCCATCACGGGCCAGTACAACTTCGAGGCCGGCTTCACCGATGCCTCCCTGGGCACCAAGCTCGCCGAGCAGTGGATTGCCTCCAACAACGTCGACGTCATGTGGGGCGACGCCTCCGCGGTTGACAACGGCGTGCGCCAGGCTCTCCAGAACGCCGGGGCCGACACCCACTTCGACATCGCCCAGCCCATCGACGCCGTGGGCGATGACCAGCCCACCGTCATCACCTCCACGATCACCGACTGGATGATCGGCCAGGCCATGGATGAGATCGAGTCCGGCAAGTTCGGTGGCGGAGTTGCCATCACCGGCAACATGGACAACGGCGGCATCTCGCTCGGCAAGTTCTCCGACAAGGTCTCCCAGGACGTCCAGGACAAGATCGCCGAGTACTCAGACCAGATCAAGTCTGGCTCGTTCATCAGCGACGCGGACGTCGAGGCAATCGAGAAGGGCCTCTAAGCTCTCTCACATAGCGTTTAGGTAGCAAGGGACCGAGTCGGACTTGCTTCGGCTCGGTCCCCTTTTCATCCGTGTCCGCTGTTATGTGCGGACATATTAAGGGAAGGGGATTCCATGAAGAACCACAAGCTCGTCAGCCGCCGCGATGCCATCAAGCTCGGCGCCGGTGCCGCCACGGCTGCAGCCGCGCTGTCGCTCGTTGGCTGCGGTGGCTCCTCCGACGGCGGCTCCGACGCCGCCAGCGGCGAGGCCAAGGACAGCTACAAGGTCGCCCTCGTCATCTCCGGTCCGGCGCTTGACGGCGGCTGGGGCCAGGGCCACTACGAGTCGCTGCAGAAGGCCTGCGAGGAGAACTCCAAGTGGGAGATGCTCGAGCCCAAGGAGAACACCGCCTCCGCCGATGCCGCCACGGCCGCCCAGTCCTACGTCGACCAGGATGTCGACCTCATCATCGCCGCGGGCAACGAGTTCTGCTCCGACTGGGCCGAGGTCGTCGCCGAGGCCGCCGAGTCTCACCCCAACGTGCACTTCCTCATGACCAACACCGACCCCACGACCGACCTCGCCGACTACGAGACGCTCGACAACCTCGAGACCGTCCAGGTCAACCTCAAGCAGGCCGGTTCGCTCGCGGGTGTCGTCGCCGGCCTCATGACCAAGTCCAACTGCATCGGCTTCGTTGGGGGCATGCGCATCCCCACGACGCTCACGAAGTACTCCGCCTACCTCGCGGCCGCCCAGAAGGTCAACTCCGCCGTCAAGGGCGTCTACAACTTCGAGGCCGGCTTCTCCGACGCCTCCGCCGGCGTGAAGCTCACCGAGTCCTGGATTGGCACGGACAACGTCGACGTCATGTGGTGCGACGCCTCCGCCGTTGACGGTGGCGTGCGCCAGGCCCTCGAGAGCGCCGGCGCCGACACGCACTTCAACATCGCCCAGCCGATCGACCTCGTTGGCTCCGACCACCCCTGCGTGGTCACCTCCACCGTCACCGACTGGAAAATGGGCGAGGCCATGAGCGCCATCGAGGACGGCTCCTTTGGCAGCGGCAAGGTCATCGAGGCCAACATCGAGAACGGTGGCGTTTCCCTCGGCAAGTACTCCGACGCCGTCTCCCAGGACGTCCAGGACAAGGTCGCCGAGTACACTGAGCAGATCAAGGCCGACACCCTCCTGACCGACGACGAGGTCGAGACCATCAAGTCCGGCCTGTAGTCCTTCCGCATCAACGCTCGCCTCAAAGCATCTGGGCGCCTTCCCGCAATCGGGGGAGGCGCCCTTTCTTGTGCGCCGAACAGGATGACTTCGTTGCACTCGCTTGCAAATAACGCCCAGGTCAGAGACGTTGTTTCATGTTTGGCAACCGACCCGTCTGCGCGCTGAAACCGTCCACTCACCGTAATGAACCAACGCTTGATTCTCGCGGTAATAAAATTTTGTTTGCAAGCAAGACAACTTTTGAGAGTGAGGCGTCATGGAAAAGCTCAGGGAGGTTGGTCGCCCCGTCGTGCGCGTCGACGCATATGACAAGGTGACGGGACGCGCCAAGTTCACGGATGACCTGTGCCCCAAGCCCTGCCTCGAGGCAAAGATCTATCACGCCACGATCGGCAACGGGCGCGTTGTGTCCATCGACACGTCCGAGGCCGAGAAAGTGCCGGGCGTCGTTGCGGTTTTCACCTGCTTTGACGTGCCCGACACCTGCTATCCGGTCGCCGGTCACCCGTGGTATGCCGACAGCGCCGCCGCCAAGCGCGACCAGGCAGACCGCAAGCTGCTTGACGACCGCGTGCGCATCTACGGCGACAACATCGCCGTAGTCGTGGGCGAGGACACGGTTGCCTGCGACCGCGCCCTCAAGAAGATACACGTGGAGTACGAGGAGTACCCGGTCGTCTATGACGCGCTCGAGTCCATGAAGGGCACGAACCCGCCCGTACAGGACCGCAAGCCGGACAACATCGTGGCCCACTCACTTGCCCGCACCTCCGAGGAGGACCTCGCCCGCGCCGGCTACAAGACGGTCGAGGAGGCCCTCGAGGACCCCAAGTACCACCACGTGAAGATTCACGCGGAGTCCCGTGAGCAGTCCCAGGTGCACATCGAGACGTGCGTCTCGTACTGCTACATGGAAGGCGGCAAGATCGTCTGCGTCTCCTCCACGCAGATCCCCCACGTCGTGCGCCGCGTCATCGGCCAGGCGCTCGGCATCCCCTGGGGAGACGTGCGCGTCATCAAGCCCTACATCGGCGGCGGCTTCGGCACCAAGCAGGACGTCCACTACGAGCCGCTCAACGCCTGGATCTGCAAGCAGATCGGCGGCCGCTGCGTCAAGCTCGAGCTCTCCCGCGAGGAGCTGTTCTGGGACACGTCGGGCCGCCAGCCCAAGACGTTCGACATCGAGTGCTCATACGATGACGAGATGAACCTGCACGCGCGCAAGATCGTGGCCTACTCCAACACCGGCGGCTACATCCACCACGGACACGCCCTCGTGCTCAACTCCGTGAACTCGTTCCGCTGGTTGTACCACACCCAGGAGGTGGCCACGCACTCCGAGGCCTACACCATCCACACGAACGGCCCGCACACGGGTGCCATGCGCGCCTATGGCGTGCCCGAGGGCAACTGGGCGGCCGAGTGCCTCATGGGCGACATCGCCTATGACAACGGCTGGGACGGCGTCGAGTTCCGCCTCAAGAACGTCTACACGGACAAGTTCGTGGACGAGTTCACGCCCGGCGGCGTCATCGCCGCGCACACCTGCGGCATTCCCGAGTGCGTCGAGAAGGGCAAGGAGTACATCGAGTGGGACAAGAAGAAGGCCGAGTATGCCAATGAGACGGGTCCCATCCGCCATGGCGTGGGCGTCTCGTTCTTCGTGTACAAGACGGCCGTCGCCCCCTTTGCGCTCGAGACGGCCACGGCTGCCGTGACGCTCAACCAGGACGGCTCCATCCAGCTTCAGATGGGCGCCACCGAGATTGGCCAGGGGGCGGACACGGTCTTCTCGCAGATGGCGGCAGAGGCCATCGGCGTCGACACCGAGGACGTCCACATCGTGTCGTTCCAAGACACCGACGTCACGCCCTATGACTCGGGCGCCTATGCGTCGCGCCAGACCTATGTTTCGGGCACGGCCGTGAAGAAGGCGGGTGAGACGCTGCGCAGAAAGATCCTCGACTACGCCCACTACCTGCACCCGAGCGCCCAGGGCGAGCTGTGCCTTCGCGACCACAAGATCTTTGACGTCGTGGGCAACGTCGTGTGCACCCTGCCCGAGCTCGCCCTCGAGGCATACTACAACCTCGGCGCGGCCAACCAGCTCCACGCGCACGAGACGATCAACGTGCACACGAACTCGATCGCGGGTGGCTGCACGTTCGCCGACGTCACGGTGGACATGCCGCTTGGCAAGGTCACGGTGAACAAGATCATCAACGTCCAGGACTCGGGACGCCTCATCAACCCCAAGCTCGTGGAGCAGCAGATCCACGGCGGCATGGCACAGGGCATCGGCTACGGCCTGTTCGAGGAGCTGCAGGTTGACCCCAAGACGGCCCGCGTGCTCAACCCCACGCTTCTCGACTACAAGATCCCCACGACGATGGACCTGCCCGACCTCAAGGCGGACTTCGTGGAGAAGCCCGACCCCACGGGCCCCTACGGCAACAAGGCCGTGGGAGAGACGCCCGCCATCTCGCCGGCCGCGGCCATCCGCGACGCCATCCTCGATGCCACGGGCTGCAAGTTCTACGTCGAGCCCATGACGCCCCAGCGTCTCTTCGAGGGCTTCAAGAAGGAGGGGCTGATCTAGATGTATGACATCGAATCGCTCTACGAGGCCACGAGCGTGGCCGACGCCTGCCAGGCACTTGCGGCAGACCCCGACGCCGAGGTCATCGCCGGCGGCACTGACGTGCTCGTGAAGCTGCGCGAGGGCAAGGGCGCTCCGGCGCACCTCGTCTCCATCCACGGCCTTGCCGACGAGCTCGATGGCGTTACGCTCGCCGATGACGGCACGGTGGAGATTGGCCCCATCACGTGGTTCCACCACGTCACGACGAGCCCCGTCATCCAGGCCACCGTGCCTACGCTCGGCGAGGCGTGCGACACGCCCGGCGGCCCGCAGCTGCGCGTCTCGGGCACCATCGGCGGCAACATCTGCACGGCTGCGACCTCGGCAGACTCGGCGTCCACGCTGTTTGCCTACGGCGCCCTGCTCGACGTCCAGAGCGTGCGCGGGACCCGAACCATCCCCATCGAGGAGTGGTACGCCGGGCCCGGCCGCTCCCACAAGGAGCGCGACGAGGTGCTCGTCAAGATTCGCATCCCGAAGGACCACTACGAGGGCTTCACCGGCTACTACTTCAAGTACGGCAAGCGCAACGCCCTCGAGATCACGACCATGGGTTGCTGCTGCCTCGTGAAGCTTGGCTCTGACAAGCGCACGATAGACGACATCCGCCTGGCCTTTGGCGTTGCCGGTCCCACGCCCATGCGCGCCATCGAGGCCGAGGATGCCGTGCGTGGCACAGACGTGCACGAGGCCGTGGAGCGCATCGGCGAGCTCGCGGCGGCTTGCACGAACCCGCGTGACAGCTGGCGCGCGTCCAAGGACTTCCGCCTGCAGCTCATCAAGGAGATGTCAAAGCGCTCCCTCATCTATGCGGCGCGCAGGGGAGGAGCTGATCTGTGATGGACATGAAGATCTTGAAGTGCACGGTGAACGGCAAGGAAGTCCAGGTGGGCTATGACCCGCGCGAGTCGCTGCTCGACACGCTGCGAAACCGCCTGGGCCTCACGAGCGTCAAGCGCGGCTGCGAGGTGGGCGAGTGCGGTGCCTGCACCGTGCTCATCGACGGTGTGGCCACAGACACCTGCCTCTACCTCACGGACTGGGCTCAGGGCAAGGACATCCTCACCGTCGAGGGCCTGCAAGCGCCTGACGGCACGCTCAACCCCGTCCAACAGGCGTTCATTGACCAGTTCGCCGTCCAGTGCGGCTTCTGCATCCCTGGCATCATCATGAGCGCCATGGAGATGATCAACACCGGCAAGACCTACACCCGAGACGAGATTCGCAAGAACCTCTCGGGACACCTGTGCCGCTGCACCGGCTACCAGAACGTAATCGACGGCGTCGAGAAGGCCATCGAGATCGTTCACGGCGAGTGCGGAACCGAGGAGTAGGCGAGGGCGAATAAAGGGGCGGGCCCGGCTCACGCTCGAGCGGGCCCGCCCCGTTTAGTGGGCAGGGGAAGGTCTCTCGTCAGCCTACGCCCACTTGACGACGATCGTGTTGTTGTCGATCTTGCCGTTGCCCTTCTCGTCCCCGTTGCCAACCTCCACCTCGTAGCCCAGGCGCTGGAGGTCGTTCACGAACTTCGCGAGCCTGGAGCTGTACGTGTTGAGGATGCGCGCGGTCTGGATGGGGGAGATGAGGTCCTGCTCGCGGCCGTAGATGATGTCGCACACGGCGTCGGCGACGTTCGTGTTGCTGTTGGCCACGAGGTCGTTGTAGAACGAGTTGCCCTCGCCGTCGCGGTCGTTGTCGCTGGGGGCGAACTTCACGGACAGCGTGGTGCGGCCAAACTTGGCGTACATGCGGATGCGCGTGTCGGTGCGGTGGATGGCGTTTCTGATGGCCCAGCTGATGGCGTTGTTGGAGAGCGTGTCTGCGGCGGCAGTCTCTCTCGTGGGGTCCGCCTCCGCGGCGATGGCGCGGGCCTCCTCGGCCTTGATCATGTCGAGCATGGGCTCCTCCTCGTGTCTGCTTCAATCTCATTCACCGTCGAGTATACGCGCAAGGTCGGACCCATTCTGGCCGTCGCGGTACCGCTCGCGCCCAAAATGCAGCCGTTGGCGTGCGGTTTGAGACTTCCTAACAAAATGTAAGCACAACTGAATATTCTTTAGGATGTTTGTTCGCCCCAGTCAGGGGATGATGCGTGGGCGGCCCCCGGGGCAAGGGCGGGCCGCACCCACAGGCGCGTGCCAGAGCGCCCTCACGAGAGGAACATGTATGGACAATACCCAACAGGCCGAGGCGGGCCTCGACAAGTCGCTGTTCAAGCGTGACGGATTCCCGCCCCTGGGCTCGCTCATCCCCACGTCTTTGCAGCACGTGCTCGCGTCGTTCGCCGGCGTCATCACGCCTGCGATGATGATCGCCTCCACCTGTGGCTTCACGGCGGAGCAGGAGACGGCCATCATCCAGGTGGCGCTCATCCTGTCTGCCATCGACACGCTGCTCCAGCAGTTCCCGCTGTTTGGGCGCATCGGCTCGGGCCTGCCCATCCTCACGGGCGCGTCCTTCGCCTTCCTGCCGGCCCTGCAGGCAGTGGGCGTGGAGTTCGGCTTCTCCGTCATCCTCGGTGCGGAGATGGTGGGTGGCATTGTCGCCATCGTGTTCAGCCTGTTCTATGACAAGATCCGTTGGATCTTCCCACCGCTCGTCACGGGCACGGTCATCTTCACCATCGGCGTGAGCCTGTATCCCACGGCCATCAAGTACATCGCCGGTGGCGTGGGCACCGAGAACTTCGGCAGCGCCATGAACTGGATCGTGGGCCTCATCACGTTCGCCGTGACGTTTGGCCTCACGAACTTCACGAAGGGCATCACCAAGATCGGCTCCATCTTCTTCGCGATCATCATCGGCTGCGTCGTCTCCATTCCGTTCGGCATGATCGACCCGTCCGGCATCGGCGAGGCAGCCTGGTTCTCCCTGCCCACGTTCATGCCGTTCGAGCTCAAGTTCGACCCTGCCGTGTGCATCACGATCGCCATCATCTACGTCATGGTGAACATCCAGCTCATCGGTGACCTCTCCGCGGCCACGGCCGGCTCCATGGACCGCATGCCCAAGGGCCGCGAGGTCTCCGGCGGCATCATGGCCCAGGGCCTCGTCTCCATCCTGGCCTCCCTGTTCGGCGGCGTTCCCACCTCGGCGTTCGGTCAGAACGTGGGCATCATCGTGAGCACGAAGGTCATCAACCGCTGGGTGTTCGGCGGCGCCGCCATCGTCTTCATGGCCGCCGGCCTGTGCCCCAAGCTCTCCGCGCTTCTGCTCATGATCCCGCAGCCTGTCATCGGCGGCGCCACGATCAGCGTGTTCGGCACCATTACGCTCAACGGCATCCGAATCCTCGTGAAGGACGGCCTCACGCCGCGCACGTGCACCATCTTTGGTGTGTCCGTCGCCTTTGGCCTGGGTATCGCGCAGGTCTCCGGCTCGCTCACGGGCGCCGGCATGCCTGGCTGGATCAACACGATCTTTGGCACGTCCGCCATCACGCCCTGCGCCATCATGGCCATCGTCCTGAACCTGCTCATGCCTCCCGAGCCCGTCGAGGAGGAGAAGAGGCTCCACGTCTCCGACAGCGACGCGGAGGGCGAGGAGTAGCCTTCGCTGATGCACGGTCGGCGGGTGTGCTTCTTCCCCGAGCAGTCTCGTCGTTGTGTTGGAGGGCCGTCCCATGCCGGGGCGGCCCTTCTTTTTTGCGTTGCGGGCAAGAAGGCCGCGCTCGCCCGGGGAGTGCCAAAAAGTCTTTGACACTTTGGGGCAGCGTGCCATGCCTAAAAATTTGTTAGGCAATCGAACCACCCGAATGTGTCGCTCGTGTGACGATGGGGTTCCCATGGCGCACTGCCGTTATGTCAATCAGCGCGCAGACGTGCATGTTTGCCGCTTGCGCGCGTACGCTGGCCCCCTACGCTCGCGGCCGATTTCGCAACGCTCACCAGACGGCGTAAAACTAGCCTTGAATCTAAAACAAAGTGTGGTTTCATATGGAGTAACAAACTATTTGTTTGGTTATCAAACAAATAGTTGAATGGAATCAACCAAGGAGGTCTCGGTAACGTGAGCGAGAAGATTCAGTGGGCCGTCAACCACATGCCCAAGAGTGACGATGCGCACCTGGGCATCATGTCGCTCGACAACGTCAAGAAGGCCCGCGCCTTCCACAAGAGCTTCCCGCAGTACACCGTGACGCCGCTCGCGCGCCTCGACGGCCAGGCCGCTCGCCTGGGCCTTGGCAACCTGTGCGTCAAGGACGAGTCCTACCGCTTCGGCCTCAACGCCTTCAAGGTGCTCGGCGGATCGTTCGCCATGGCCAACTACATCGCCGACGAGACGGGCAAGGACGTCGCCGAGTGCACGTTCGACTACCTCACCTCCGACCAGCTCGCCAAGGACTTCGGCCAGGCCACGTTCTTCACCGCCACGGACGGCAACCACGGCCGCGGCGTTGCCTGGGCCGCCAACAAGCTCGGCCAGAAGGCCGTCGTGCACATGCCCAAGGGCTCCACGAAGCCTCGCTTTGACAACATCGCCGCCGAGGGCGCCAAGGTGACCATCGAGGAGGTCAACTACGACGAGTGCGTCCGCATGGCCGCCGCCGAGGCCGATGCCTGCGAGCGTGGCGTCATCGTGCAGGACACCGCCTGGGAGGGCTACGAGAAGATCCCGTCCTGGATCATGGAGGGCTACGGCACCATGGCCTCCGAGGCTGCCGAGCAGCTCCGCGAGATGGCCATCAACCGCCCGACCCACGTGTTCGTCCAGGCTGGCGTGGGCTCGCTTGCCGGTGCCGTCGTGGGCTACTTCACCAACCTCTTCCCGGACAACCCGCCCACGTTCGTCGTGGCCGAGTGCGCCCCCGCAGCCTGCCTGTACAAGGGTGCCGTTGCCGGTGACGGCGACCCGCGCATCGTCGACGGCGACATGCCCTCCATCATGGCCGGCCTGTGCTGTGGCGAGCCCAACATCCTGGGCTGGGACATCCTTCGCAACCACGTGGCCGCGTTCGTCTCCTGCCCCGACTGGGTGACCGCCCGCGGCATGCGCACCCTCGGCGCCCCCGAGAAGGGCGACCCGCGCGTCATCTCCGGCGAGTCCGGCGCCGTTACGACGGGCCTCGTCGAGACCCTCATGCTCGACCCGGAGTACGCCGAGCTCAAGGAGGCCATCGGCCTGGACAAGACGAGCTCCGTGCTGTGCTTCTCCACCGAGGGCGACACCGACCCCGAGCAGTACCGCCGCATCGTCTGGGAGGGCGAGTACCCCACCTGCTAGGCACCACTGCCGCTCGTGCGGCCCAAGCAATAGGTAACGAAGGCCATCGAACAGAAAGGTTCACGACATGGCTAAGCAGCTCGACTACGATCTCATCAAGAAGACCGCCCAGGACTACGGCAAGGACATGACCGCGTTCCTGCGTGCCATGATCTCCCACCCGTCCGAGTCCTGCGAGGAGGGCGAGGTCGTCGCCTGCATCAAGGCCGAGATGGAGAAGCTCGGCTTCGACGAGGTCAAGGTTGACGGCCTTGGCAACGTCATGGGCTTCATGGGCGAGGGCGACAAGATCATCGCCATCGACTCCCACATCGACACCGTGGGCATCGGCAATCGCGACAACTGGGACTTCGACCCCTATGAGGGCTTCGAGGACGACCAGCTCATTGGTGGCCGCGGCGGCTCCGACCAGGAGGGTGGCATGGCCAGCGCCACCTACGCCGCCAAGATGATGAAGGACCTCGACCTCATCCCCGAGGGCTACAAGGTCATGGTCGTCGGCACGGTCCAGGAGGAGGACTGCGACGGCATGTGCTGGCAGTACATCTACAACGTCGACGGCATCAAGCCCGAGTTCGTCATCTCCACCGAGCCCACCGACGGCGGCATCTATCGTGGCCACCGCGGCCGCATGGAGATCCGCGTTGACGTCCACGGCACGTCCTGCCACGGCTCCGCTCCCGAGCGCGGCGACAACGCCATCTACAAGATGGCCGACATCATCGCCGACGTCCGCAAGCTGAACAACAACGGCTGCGACGAGTCCACCGACGTCAAGGGTCTCGTCAAGATGCTCGACCCCAAGTACAACCCCGAGCACTTCGAGGACGCCCGCTTCCTGGGCCGCGGCACCTGCACCGTCTCCCAGATCTTCTACACCTCGCCGTCCCGCTGCGCCGTGGCCGACTCCTGCGCCATCTCCATCGACCGCCGCATGACCGCCGGTGAGACCTACAAGTCCTGCCTCGCCGAGGTCGAGAACCTCCCGTCCGTCAAGAAGTACGGCGACGACGTCAAGGTCTCCATGTACATGTACGACCGTCCGTCCTGGACGGGCGAGGTCTACGAGACCGAGGCCTACTTCCCGACGTGGATCAACAAGGAGTCCGCGCCCCACGTCAAGGCCCTCGTCGACGCCCACAAGGCGCTCTTCGGTGACGAGCGCATCGGCTGCGAGAAGTCCATGGACAAGCGCGCCGGCCGTCCGCTGTGCGACAAGTGGACCTTCTCCACGAACTGCGTCTCCATCCAGGGTCGCTACGGCATCCCCTGCGTCGGCTTTGGCCCCGGCGCCGAGTCCCAGGCCCACGCGCCCAACGAGGTCACCTACAAGCAGGACCTCCCGACCTGCGCCGCCCTCTACGTCGCTGCCCTCAACCTCTACGACCCCTCGCAGGCTGACGGCAACGCCACGACCTACCGCGCCGAGCTCACGGACAACGACATCAAGTAGCCGGTCTCGCGCACCGCTTTAGAATCTTTCCTGCCGCCCCGGCTCGGGGAGCATGGGGCGGCAGGTCCTGCGCGGGCATGCGCCCGCCACCACACCAACTAGGGAGAGGAAACCCAATGAGCGACATCCAGCAGTACCTCGACGTCCTGTCTGGCCTTGACTTCAAGGGCATGTACAACAGCGACTTCCTGCACACCTGGGACAAGACCACCGACGAGCTCAAGGCGCTCTACGCCACCGCCGCGGCTCTTCGCAACCTGCGCGAGCGCAACATCTCGTCCAAGATCTTCGACTCGGGCCTCGCCGTCTCGCTGTTCCGTGACAACTCCACGCGCACCCGCTTCTCCTTCTCCAAGGCCTCCAACCTGCTCGGCCTCGAGCTTCAGGACCTCGACGAGAAGAAGTCCCAGATCGCCCACGGCGAGACCGTCCGTGAGACCGCTACGATGATCTCCTTCATGGCCGACGTCATCGGCATCCGTGACGATATGTACATCGGCAAGGGCGACGCCTACATGAAGGAGGTCTCCGAGTCCGTCCAGCAGGCCTACGCTGATGGCGTCCTCGACCACCGTCCCACGCTCATCTCCCTGCAGTCCGACTCCGACCACCCCACGCAGTCCTCTGCCGACATGCTCTACCTCATCAAGGAGTTCGGCGGCCTTGAGAACCTCAAGGGCAAGAAGGTTGCCGTGACCTGGGCCTACTCGCCCTCCTATGGTAAGCCGCTGTCCTGCCCGCAGTCGCTCATCAGCCTGCTGCCGCGCTTTGGCATGGACGTCACGCTGGCCCACCCCGAGGGCTACGACCTCATGCCCGAGGTCGTCGAGCGCGCAAAGGGCTACGCCGCCGAGAACGGCACCTCCTTCAAGCAGGTCAACACGATGGCCGAGGCCTTCGAGGGCGCCGACATCGTGATCCCGAAGTCCTGGGCCCCCTACGTGGGCATGGAGAAGCGCACGAACCTCTACGCCGAGGGTGACGACGCCGGCATCGCCGCGCTCGAGAAGGAGCTTCTCGCCCAGAACGCCACGCACCAGGACTGGTGCTCCACGACCGAGCTCATGGCCAAGACGGCCAACGGTCAGGACACGATCTTCATGCACCCGCTGCCCGCCGACATCTCCGGTGTCTCCTGCGAGCACGGCGAGGTCATGGCCGATGTCTTCGACATGCACCGCGACGGCATGTACAAGGAGGCTTCCTACAAGCCCTACGCCATCGCCGCAATGATGTTCCTCCAGAAGGTTGCCGATCCCGTCGCCACGCTCAAGGCGCTCGAGGATGCCGGCACCCCCCGCTGGTATCAGGCCTAATGCCCCCGTGTCGGCCTAGCCGACTCGAGGCCTGATACACCTCACAAGCCGGCCCCCACTGGGGGCCGGCGCTAGTTGGAACCCACTCGGTCGCCCCCACTTCCCCCCTTTATTGGGGCGGCCGAGTGAGAACCATACCGCTTACCCTTTTTGATCGGAGCCCCCCATGTCCAAGCGCATCGTCGTTGCCCTCGGCGGCAACGCCCTTGGAAAGAACCTTCCCGAGCAGATGCAGGCCGTCCAGGTGACCTCCAAGGCCATCGTCGACCTCATCGAGCAGGGCAACGAGGTTGTCGTCGTGCACGGCAACGGCCCGCAGGTTGGCATGATCGCCAACGCCATGACCGAGCTGACGCGCAGCGACCCTGAGAAGTACATTCCGTGCCCGCTGTCCGTTTGCGGCGCCATGAGCCAAGGCTACATCGGCTATGACCTGCAGAACGCCCTTCGCGAGGAGATGGAGCGCCGCGGCATCGACAAGGGCGTGGCGACCGTCCTCACGCAGGTCGAGGTCGACCCGGCCGACCCTGCCTTCGAGAACCCCACGAAGCCCATCGGCTCGTTCATGAGCAAGGAGGAGGCCGAGAGCCTCAAGGAGAGCCGCGGGTACGACTTCATCGAGGACTCAGGCCGAGGCTATCGCCGCGTCGTGGCTTCGCCCAGACCTAAGCGCATCGTCGAGCTGGACACGATCTCCTCGCTCGTCGCTGCCAACCACGTGGTCATCGCCTGCGGTGGCGGCGGCATTCCCGTGGAGCCCACGGGCAAACACCACCTCAAGGGTGCCGCTGCCGTCATCGACAAGGACTTCGCGGCTGAGCTTCTCGCCGAGTCCCTCGATGCGGACTACCTCGTGATCCTCACGGCCGTGGAGAAGGTCGCCGTGCGCTTTGGAAAGCCCGACGAGGAGTGGCTCGACGCCCTCACGCCCGAGCGCGCCCACGAGCTGGCAGACGCGGGCGAGTTTGGCAAGGGCTCCATGGAGCCCAAGGTCCTGGCCGCTGCCGCGTTCGCCGAGAGCAAGCCCGGCCGCTCTGCCCTCATCACGCTGCTCGAGAAGGCGCGTGACGGCATCGACGGCAAGACCGGCACCACCATTCGCGCTTAAGCGATGCCTTCGGGCCGCACCCTGGGTAGAGCTGGGGTGCGGCCCGTCACCCATTGTTTTCGAGCATGCGCAACGACGCGTATCGCACACGCCAACGTCGGGGATAATGGAGCCATGAGACCAAGCGTCAGGACATATCTGGTTGACGAGAGCGGCGAGCGAGTCTTCGGGCCCGGTCCCGCGGAGCTGCTTCGTCGTGTTCGCGAGTACGGAAGCCTTCGTGCAGCGGCCATCTCGATGGGGATGGCCTACACGAAGGCGCTCGCACTTGTGCGCAAGGCCGAGGCTGGCCTGGGCTGCCCTCTCACGACGCGTGTCGTGGGCGGCTCGGGCGGAGGCGGGTCGACGCCCACGCCGGAGGCGGACGAGCTGCTCGCCTCCTATGAGCGCTGGACGAGTGCCTGCGAGGTAAGCGCCGGCGCCCAGTTTGCCTCCGCGTTTGCGCCGGGCGTCTGTGCCACGACGCACGATGACGAGGATGCCGCCGGCCGCCGCGTTGGCGTGGCGGTGCTTGCCGCGGGCCATGCGCGCCGCTTTGGGGCCAACAAGCTCGTGGAGCCGCTCATGGGCGAGCCCGTGCTCGAGCACACGCTTGGTTGCGTGCCCCTGGGCGTGCCCATGGTGGTAGCGAGCGCCACGGACGAGGTTGACGCCATCTGCGCGCGCCGCGGCATCGACGTGGCGCGGCCGCAGGGGGCGCTCGAGCAGAGCGACTCCATGCGCGCGCTTGTCGCACATGCCGACGCCGCCGGGTGGGACGCGTGCCTGTTCGTGCCCGGAGACCAGCCCCTCGTTGAGCGGGGGAGCCTGCGCACGATGCTATCCGTCTCCGCCGCCAACCCAGATGCGGTTGTGCGTCTCTCGTGGCGTGGCCGCACCTCCTCGCCCGTGCTCTTTCCCCGCGGGCTCTTCTCGCGCCTGTCCGAGGTCACGGGAGATTCCGGTGGCTCGGCCGTGCTGGGGGACGGCGTGCGCGCCATCTCGGTGGAGGCATCGTGGCCCTGGGAGCTTTGGGACATCGACACGCCTGATGACCTCGGGCGTTGCCAGGAGATTATCGAATGCGGTCTTGGTCGTGGAGGGAGCAACTAACATGGTCATCATCCAAGGCGGCACGCTCGTGTGTCCCGACGGCCTGCGTAGGGGAGACGTCGCGCTCGAGGCAGACAAGGTGGTGCGCATCGCCAGCTCGATTGAGCCTGTCGAGGGCGACGAGGTCTATGACGCCCGCGGGTGCTGGGTGTTCCCCGGCTTCATTGACGCGCACACGCACATGCAGTGCTGGACGGGCATCGACTGGACGGCCGACAGCTTCGAGACGGGCACGCGCGCAGCCGCGTGTGGCGGCACCACGACGATCGTGGACTACGCCACGGCCGACCGAGGCGTTACGATGCCCGACGCCCTCGACGAGTGGCACAAGCGCGCCGACGGCACCTGCACGGCAAACTACGCCTTCCACATGGCGCTTTCCGAGTGGAACGAGCGCAACCGTGCGGACCTCGCCATCATGCGCGAGCGTGGCGTCTGCTCGTTCAAGTCCTACTTTGCCTACGACCACCTGCGGCTCGACGATGCCGAGACGCTCGAGCTCCTCGAGTCCCTCAAGCCGCTCGGGGGCACCCTGTGCGTCCACTGCGAGAACGGCACGCTCGTCAACGCGTTGCAGAAGCGCGTGTACGAGTCGGGCATCCACGGCCCCGAGGGTCACCCCCTGAGCCGCCCCGACGTGTGCGAGGCGGAGGCCGTGAGCCGTCTGCTGTATCTCGCCCACCTTGCCGGGGACGCGCGTGTGAACGTCGTGCACCTGTCCACCAAGTTGGGGCTCGAGGCCATCCGTGCCGCCAAGGCGCGCGGCCAGAAGAACATCTTTGTGGAGACGTGCCCGCAGTACCTGCTGCTGGACGACACGTGCTTCCTGAGGGACGGGCAGGACGGCCTCGAGGGCCTCGAGTTCGTCATGAGCCCGCCGCCGCGCAAGCCCGCCGACCGCGCGGCGCTGCGCGAGGCCCTCGTCAACGGCGAGATCGACACGATCGCCACGGACCACTGCAGCTTCAACATCCACGGGCAGAAGGACCGTGGGCGCGATGACTTCCGCAAGGTGCCCAATGGCGGCGCCGGTGTGGAGCACCGCCCCGCGCTCATCGCCACGACGTTTGCAGACGAGCTTGGCCCCACCGACCTGTGTCGCCTCATGAGCGAGAACCCCGCGAAGGTCTTTGGCATGTGGCCCGCCAAGGGGTGCCTTGCCGAGGGTGCCGACGCCGACATCTGCGTCTGGGACCCGAGCGTCTCCTGGACTATCAGCGCCGCCACCCAGCACCAGAACGTGGACCACACGCCTTACGAGGGCTTTAGGGCCAAGGGCCGCGCACGGCTCACGTTCGTGAACGGCGTCCTTGCCGCCCGCGACGGCGAGCCCACCGGCGCCCAGCCCGGCCGCTACGTCAGCCGCTAGCTGGCGAGGGGAGACAAGGGGAGACAAGGGGAGACAAGGGGACAGTCCCTTTGTCTCAATTTTGGTACCACGCTCCGTTTTTTGGGGCATGAGATAGGCCGCGGATGCGGCCCGAGAGAAGGAGTTTCACATGGCTATTGAGGCAATCGTCACCGACAAGGCCCCCGCCGCCGTCGGTCCCTATTCCGCCGCCACGAAGGCCGGCAACTGCATCCATGTCTCCGGTCAGCTTCCTGTTGACCCCGCCACCGGCGAGTTCGCCGGCGACGACATCGCCTCCCAGACCCGCCAGAGCCTCACGAACGTCAAGAACGTCCTCGAGGCTGCCGGCGCCACGATGGCCGACGTTGCCGAGACGACCGTCCTGCTCGACTCCATCGCTGACTTTGGCGCCATGAACGAGGTCTACGCCGAGTTCTTCGCCGCCCCGTACCCGGCCCGTGCCGCCTTCGAGGTTGCCGCGCTGCCAAAGGGCGCCAAGGTCGAGATCAAGGCCGTGGCCTACCTGTAGGACCTCATTGGCATCTGGCTCGTGAGCATTGGGGTTGCGTCGTATGGGGCGCAACCCCTTTCTTGTCCGAATTGCAAGTGCTCGACCGCTTACGGCTAATTTGGGTTTCTCGGGCGGGCTCGCGTGCGGCTGGGGTAGACTAGAACCCGTGGCCTAAGCGCCACGTATTGTTCAGCGCGCAAGCGCACTTGTTGCCCCCGGAGGGGCAAACGAAAGAAAGGCACGTCATGGCTCAGGGTACTGTTAAGTGGTTCAATCCGGACAAGGGCTACGGCTTCATCTCTCGTGAGGACGGCGACGATCTGTTCGTCCACTACTCCGAGATTCAGATGGACGGCTTCAAGACTCTGGACGAGGGCCAGGCTGTCGAGTTCGACATCACCACTGGTCAGAACGGCAAGCTCCAGGCCTCCAACGTCCGTAAGCTCGCCTAAGTTCGACTTACATACGCTTGGAAGGGGAGACGTCCACGTGGGCGTCTCCTTTTTTGTGTGCGGCGATAACGACAAACTCCGCCTCCCGGGACATTTCTCTCGTCATTCGGACGAGGAATCATCCCCAGAGGCGGAGCTTGTGCGTCGGGCGGATCGGGCGGGAGTGGACCAAACGTACCCGTCCCCTTTGGTCCCTGCAGAGGCGGAGCTTGTGCGTCGGGCGGATTGGGCGGGGGCGGACCAAACGAACCCGTCCCCTTTGGTCCCTACTGCACCTTTGTGGCGAACTCCAGGTACTGGACGCGTGAGAGCTTCTCGAACGCGTCGTTGGCACGCTCGTAGGCGTAGACGGCCTCGGCGGGCATGGGGTTCTCGGCTTCTTCAGTCGGGAGGCTGTTGTGCCAGAAGCCCTGGTTGTCCTCGTAGGCAAACAGGTTGATGGCCGGCATCTCGAGGCGTGCGCCCATGGCGGCCTTCTGGTAGGTGGTGAGCGGGGCTCCCACGGCGTCTGCCATGACGGCGCCGAGCGTGCTCGTGGACGCCTGCTCCCAGCGCGTCTCGTCCGTCCCCACAACGTCATAGTTGGCCCACACGATGTAGTTCGTCTCGTAGGCACGGGCGGCGTGGGTGGCCTCGTCGTCGGCCGTGTAAAGGGCGTCGTTGAGGTTCATGCCGATGTTGGGCTGGTGGTCGCCAAAGAACACGAGGACGACGGGGCGGTCGAGCCCGCGCAGCTGCGAGACGAACCACTCGAGGTCGTGGTCGGACGCGTCGATGCAGGAGAGGTACTCGTTGAGCTCGTGGGTGACCGTCTCGTCCAGGTAGTCGGGGGCCATGCTGCGCATCTGGTCCTCGGGGATGTTGTACTGGTCGTAGCCGGCGTGGTTCTGCATCGTGACGTCGAGGATGAACTGCGGGTCATCGCTGCTCGAGAGCTGCTCGAGGACCTTCTCGTAGGTGGCCTGGTCGCTCACGCCGCTGTGGAAGACGGGGGCGGCGGCGAAGTCGTCGATGGAGAGGAACTGGTCAAAGCCCATCTCCTCGTAGACCTGCTCGCGGTTCCAGTTGGTGGGCAGGTTGGGGTGCATGGCGGTGGTGGCGTATCCCATCTGCGAGAACTGCCGCGCAAGGTTGGCAGGCTCGGAGAGGTCATAGAGCGTGTAGGGGTACAGGCCCATGCCGATGTAGGCCAGGCTGCTGCCCGTCATCGTCTCGAACTCGGAGTTGCACGTGCCGCCGCCGTAGGCGGAGACGGACAGGTTGCCGCGCACGAGCGCGTCGTCGAGGGACTTGAAGTACGTGGGCCCCTCGTAGCCCACGCCCAGGTCGCCGTAGATGCTCGAGAGGTCGCTGAACGTCTCGTTCATCACAACGACCACGCTCGGCTTCACGGCGTCGAACTGCTCCTGGCGAGCCGTCGTCACCGCGGGGTCACAACTCTCGTCATATGCCTGGGCGAGCTGGCTTTCCGTCGCGGCTGCGTCCTCGTCCGTGTAGCCCTCCGGCACGGTGATCTCCATGTCCTGCATCATCGTGAGGAAGGTGGGCATGAAGCCCTGCGCGTAGTAGCTGTTCAGTGGCCACCAATAATCGATGGAGGTGCCGTACTTCTCGCGGACGTCACAGGTGTTGTAGGCGTTGACGCCGTAGAGGACGCACACGGCCGCCACAAGCGCCGTCACGGCAAAGCGCAGCCACGGGCGCACGGGGGACTTGCCGGAGGGCCGCATGAGCATGCATGCGACGAGAGAGGCCGCGAGCGCCACGATGCCCTGGGCGATCTGCGGCGTGGCCTCGTAGACGAAGCTTCCTCCCACGGCCGCGGCCGTGCCGAGCGCGAGCAGGTCTGAGGGGAGCAGCGCGGTGCCCTTGAGCGCGAGCATGAAGCCCTGGGCGATGCCGAGTGTATCGAGCGCGGCCACGGCAAGCGCAAGCACGGCGCCGCGGCGCTGCCCCACGAAGTAGGCGCACACCACCACGATGGTCACCACGAGGCGGTCAAGGCCGATGAAGCTCGGGTCAACCTCGGAGAAGCTCGTGTTCCAGGGCAGCTCGAGCGTGAGCGTCGTGGTGGCCACGAGCGCCGCGAGGATCGCGACATCCCTCACCACGGGAATGGCGCGCCCCAGCAGCTTCTTGCGGACGTCCTCGCTGTCTGCGAGGCGGTCGAGCGGACGCAGCAGGTACTCGCGTACGAGCGACAGCGCGGCGCCCATGACGAGGATGAGCTCGACGAGGGCAAAAGAGTCGCCGTCGATGACGAGCGTCCCGGCCGAGGCAAGGCCCTGCAGCGTCAGGGCGAGAACGGCAAAGACGAGGGCCCACAGTATGCTTGCGGGCCTGAGAAGGGGGTGCAGGCCGCGGACGCGGCCCAGCAATCCCTCGAGCTTGGTTCGTAGGTCCATGACACCTCAATTGGATAGCGGATGCAATCTTTATAGTTTACAGGTTTTGCGAGGTAGATGAAGCGGATTCGGCACTGCCTGACCTGGGTGAGCAACAACGGTGGCCGGCCGTGTCCGGCCCTAGAGCTCCCGGATGGCCCCGGCCCCGTAGCCCTCGTTGCGCACGACGCGCCTGAGCCCGTCGACGTCCGCGCTCTCCTTGGTGCGCACGGTGGCGATGCCCGAGGCGAGGTCCACGCTTGCCATGGTGCCAGGCATCGCGTTGAAGGCGTTCGCGATGCGCTTGGCGCAGTTCTCGCAGCTCATGCCGTCAACCTTGATCTCGTAGGTGTGGGCGTAGTGGCTGGCGTCCCTGTCTGCCGGTCCCTTGGCGCGCACGACGTCCGCACCCCCGCAGCAGTCCCCCTTGCCTCCGCGCGCGATGTAGCTGCGGATGACGAGGGCCGCCGCGATGACGATCGCGACGACGATGACGATGTTGATGCCCATGGTTGCAACCTCCCTGCGCCAGATTGGTGGCGCCGAATGTTTGTCTTGGCTAACTCACTCAGTGTAGCGCGTGCGTTCGAGATGCGCATCTCGCGCTGCTGGGGGCACCGTCCGTCGCAGACATACTTTCTGGTTTGATTCAATCTGATATGGTGGGCCAAGGGAGCGGGAGGGGCCTGCCCAAGGACGAAGGAGCACCATGAGGTACACGAACATCGCTCGCAGGGCGCTTGCCCTCGTCTGCACGGCCGCGCTTGCCGCCTTTCCCGCGCTCGGTCTCACCGCCTGTGGCGGCCCGAGCGATGAGGAGCTCATCAAGCAGACGCTCACCGCCGACCTTGACGCCATCAAGACGGTGGACGAGGACACCGTCAAGTCCATGATGGGTGACTCCGCGGTGAGCGAGATGGAGACCTATGGCATCGACGCCTTCGCGTTCTACACCAACTGCGTGAAGCAGTTCTCCTATGACAACGTTGACGTCACGGTCGATGGCGACTCCGCCACGGCCACGCTTGACGTCACGAACGTGGACATCGAGAAGGTCATGACGTCGTGGGCCAATGACGTCTCCGCCTACGTCACCTCGCAGGAGGCCATCGACGACTACAACAACCTGGGCGAGAACGGCATGATGCAGAAGATGCTCCAGCAGCTCACCGATGCCCTGGGAGCCAGCGACGCCCCCACCAAGACCTCGTCCATGTCCATCGACTTCACGAAGGGCGATGACGGCTGGGACCTCTCCGATGCCTCGCAGCTCTCCAACCTCGTGTTCGTTGGTGCCGACCTCAGCGGCCTGGACAACCTGTAGCGTCTTGGCCCGCCGGGTGGCCGTCACGCGGTGCCCGGCTCGCTAGGCCCTCACATACGTGTCGAACTCAAAGGCGACTCCCTCGGGCGTGACGAGGGGGTCGCCGTTCTCGTTGGCGATGCGGGCGTGCTCGAGGCACCACGATGGGTCCTCGTCCAGGTTGGGGAAGAACGTGTCCGCGGGCCTCGTGCAGTGGTTCTTCGTGACCTCGGCCGTGGCGCAGCGGCCGATGAGCGCGCGGTAGAGCATGCCCCCGCCGATGAGCCACGTCTCCTCATGGCCGATAAGTGCGAGCGCCTCCTTGATCGTGTGGGCCACCTCGACGCCCTCACGGGAAAAGGCGGGATCTGTCGTGACCACGATGTTGCGACGGTCGCGCAGCGGGCGTCCGCCCGGGAAGCTCTCGAGCGTGCGACGCCCCATGAGCACGGTGTGGCCCTTGGTGCAGGCTACGAAGTGGCGCATGTCCTCGCGGTTGTCCACGACCATGCCACCGGCAAGGCCGATGCCCCAGTCGTCGCAGACGGCAACGATGGCGTGTAGGTTGGGCAGCATACCGTTGGGGGCGGGTCCGTTTGTCACTGTGGGCCTCCTTCGCTAGACGGCGATGGGGATGTTTCTGACCTGCGGGCCATGCTCGTAGTTCTCCACGATGAGGTCGTCGGTCGTGAAGCCGTAGAAGTCCGTGACCTCTGGATTGAGCGAGACGCGCGGAGCCGTAAGCTTCGGGCGGGAGATGAGCTCGCGGATGATGTCGATGTGGCGGTCGTAGATGTGGGCGTCGGCGATGACGTGCACGAGCTGGCCGGCGATCATGCCCACGCTTTGGGCCACCATCATGAGCAGGATGGCGTACTGGCACACGTTCCAGTTGTTGGCCGCAAGCACGTCCTGGCTGCGCTGGTTGAGCACCATGTTGAGCGTGAGCTTGTCGGAGCCCGGCGTCTGCGTGACGTTGTACGTGCAGCTGTAGGCGCACGGGTAGAGGTTCATCTCCGAGAGGTCGGCGAAGACGTAGGTGTTCGTCATGATGCGGCGCGAGAAGGGCGTCTTGCGCAGGTCATAAAGCACCTTGTCCATCTGGTCCATGTCGCCCTGCGGGTAGTGGGACTTCTGGCCGATCTGATATCCGTAGGCCTTGCCGATCGAACCCGTCTCGTCTGCCCACTCGTCCCAGATGTGGGAGTGGAGGTCGTGGATGTTGTTGGACTTCTTCTGGTAGATCCATAGCACCTCGTCCATGGCGCTCTTGAGCGCGGTGCGGCGCAGCGTGAGCGCGGGGAACTCCTCGCGCAGGTCATAGCGGTTCACGACGCCAAACTGCTTGATGGTGTAGGCGGGCGTGCCGTCCTCCCAGTGGGGGCGCACCTTCTGGCCCTCGGTGGTGGTGCCGTTCTCGAGGATGTCTGCGCACATGGCGCAGAAGAGCTCGTCTGCCTTGCTCATGGGGTTCCTTTCTTGCGCTCGCGCGAGCGGCGCGCGTGTGACGGGCGCCAGCTCGCGCGAGGGACTTGCTTTGGGCGTGGGGAGTTGCTCTGGGCGCCGGTGCCCGGGTGCGCTACTTGTCCGAGGCCGAGGTTGCCAGCGCGTGCGTGAGGTCGATGGCCGGGTCGGTGACGTCACCCGCGTCGTTGTCCAGGTCGGAGAGCTCCGAGGAAGTGTGCCCCTCCGGCGAGGCGAGGACGGCGACGAGCTGGGCGAGCTTGTCCCAACGCCGCCTCGTGGCGTCACGGCCCTCGGTGAGGTGCTCGAGGATGTCGTCGGCCGAGCCGCCCGTGATGTCGGCGGCGCCGGGCAGGGCGAGCCCGTCGATGGCGGCGCTCGTGTCCTGGCAGATGCTGGCGGCCTGGGAGAGTTCGTCGGCGCGACTGGCGTCGTCCGTGGCGGCGGCCGCGGCGCGGAGGTGGCCGGCTAGCTGGCCCGCGGCGTCGGCGTCTGTCTTGGCGAGCGCCTTGACGTAGGCGGAGACAGCCTGCTGGGAGCCGGAGTAGTCGCTGGCGAACACGTAGTCGTCAACGGTGTAGTCGGTGCAGGTGAGCTCGACGTCAAAGACGTTGTCCGCCGTGAGGTCGTGTCCCGTGCTTCCCTGGGGATCGAGGTCATCAAGGTCATCGAGGAGGCCGTCATAGTCGAAGCTGTCGTAGGAGTCCTCGTCGTAGGCGTCGCCGATGCCTTCGCCCACGGCCGAGACGAGGTTGGCGAGGGCGAGCGAGAGCGCCACGAGCACCGCGAGCACGGCCGCGACGATGACGTAGGGTGCCGCCCCCGCGTGGTTGTCGGAGGAGGTAGTGGCGCTGGCGCTCTCGATGACGGATGGCTGCGGCTGGGGCGCAGGGGCTGGCTGCGGCGCCGATGCGGGCGAGGGTTGGGGCTGTGGAGCCTGTGCGGGAGCGCGCTGCGGCGTGGGTTGCGGCGCGTCGGCGGGCTGCTGCGTGCTGTTCTCGTCCATGGCGTGTCCTCTCATTGGCGCGTTCGTCTGGCTAGGCGAGGTCCTCGAGGCGACCGTGGCGCTCGTAGCGCGTGAGGCGGGCAATCTTGTTGTCCTCGTCCACGAAGACGACACGCGGCTTGCTCTCGCGCGCCTCCTCGGGCGTCATCTGGGCATAGCACATGATGATGACCTTGTCGCCGGGGGTCACGAGGTGCGCGGCGGCACCGTTGAGGCAGATCACGCCGCTGCCCGGCTCGCCGGAGATGACGTAGGTCTCCAGGCGCGTGCCGCGCTCGACGTCTGCCACCTGGACCTTCTCATACTCGAGGATGCCTGCGGCGTCCATGAGGTCCTGGTCGATGGTGATCGACCCGATGTAGTCGACCTCGGCCTGCGTGACCGTGGCTCGGTGGATCTTGCCCTTGAGCATGTTGAGAACCATGTGGTGGTGCTCCCCGTATGAGTGATGCCGCTCGTGCGGCCGTTATATGCCAGCTCATTAGAGTACAACGTGGAGCGCGGGGCGGCGCCGACTCCTTTGCTCTCTCCATGGAATCGGTGTCGCCCCGCGGGGCCTGCGTATGGGGTTGGCTGCTACAGGTCGAGGAAGAGCTGGTGGACGCGCGGGTCCTCGTCGAGCTCGGGATGGAAGGCAAGGGCGAGCTGTTTGCCCTGCTGCACGGCCACGACGTTTCCGTCGCAGGTGGCCAAGGTCTCCACGCCCCTGCCCGTCTCCATGACGAACGGCGCGCGGATGAACGTCGCCGGTACGGTGCACATGCCGGCAAGCTCCAGCGAGGTGCGGAAGCTGCCGAGCTGCCGGCCGTAGGCGTTGCGGCGCACGAGGACGTCCAGCGTGGCGATGCGCGGCGTGCTGCGGTCGTCGTGGGCGTCGAGGTGCCTCGCAAGCAGGATGAGGCCGGCGCAGGTGGCGAGCACGGGCATGCCGTCCTCGATGCGCTCGCGCAGGGGCTCGAGCATGCCAAGCTCGGCAAGCAGCTTGCCCTGCGTGGTTGACTCGCCGCCGGGCAGCACGAGCCGGTCGAAGCGCTGCCTGAGGTCCGAGGCCTGGCGAAGCTCCACGCATGTCTCGCCCAGCTCGGCGAGTCTGGCCTCGTGCTCGGCAAACGCTCCCTGGACGGCCAGAACTGCGGTTGCCACTAGCGACCACGCTCCTCCATGATGATGTCTATCTCATCTGCGTTGATGCCCACCATGGCCTCGCCGAGATTGGCCGAGAGCTTGGCGATGAGCCTGGCGTCCGTGTAGTTGGTCACGGCCTTCACGATGGCGGCGGCGCGGCGGGCCGGGTCGCCGGACTTGAAGATGCCCGAGCCCACGAAGACGCCCTCGGCGCCGAGCTGCATCATGAGCGCGGCGTCTGCGGGGGTGGCCACGCCGCCGGCGGCGAAGTTCACGACGGGCAGCCTGCCGTTCTCATGCACGTAGCGCAGCTGGTCAAGGGGCACGGCGAGCTGCTTGGCGGCCTCGAACAGCTCGTCGTCTCGCAGCGCCGCGACGTCGCGGATCTGCTTTTGGATCTTGCGCATGTGGCGCACGGCCTGCACGACGTCTCCGGTGCCCGGCTCGCCCTTGGTGCGGATCATCGTGGCGCCCTCGGCCACGCGGCGCAGGGCCTCGCCGAGGTCGCGTGCGCCGCAGACGAACGGGACGTCGAACTGCGTCTTGTCGATGTGGTGTGTGTCGTCAGCCGGTGTGAGGACCTCGGACTCGTCGATGTAGTCGATCTCTATGGCCTGCAGGACCTGCGCCTCCACGATGTGGCCGATGCGGCACTTGGCCATGACGGGGATGGAGACGGCCTGCTGGATTCCCTCGATCATGGCTGGGTCGCTCATGCGGGAGACGCCGCCGGCCGCGCGGATGTCCGCGGGGATGCGCTCGAGGGCCATGACGGCGCAGGCGCCGGCCTCCTCTGCGATGCGGGCCTGCTCGGGGGTGGTGACGTCCATGATGACGCCGCCCTTGAGCATCTGGGCAAGCTGGCGGTTGAGTTGGGTTCGGTTGTTTGCGCTGGTCATGCGGGCCTCCTGTGCGTGCGCTGGTGTTTGGTGGCTCGATAGCCTACGCGTGAGCTGGCGTTGGCAAAATAGTCAGAGAATGAGAAAGTTAACGGGTCAGAATAAGGCCAGTTGACGTAAGGGGTAAGGCCAGATGCTTGACTACGATCTCTCCGCACGTGGCGATTCCGCGCTGTACGACTATCTGTACCAGCGGATTCGCGACGACATCATGGCGGGCGCGATTGCGGCTGGGCAGCGGCTTCCCTCAAAGCGCGCGCTGGCCCAGCACCTTGGCGTGAGCGTTGTGACGGTTGAGGGTGCCTACGCCCAGCTCACGGCGGAGGGGTACGTGCGCTCCAGGCCCCGTAGCGGCTACTTTGCCTGCAAGCTGCCGGCGGGGGAGGGCATGCCGGTGCCGACGTCTGCGCCTGTCGTCGCTTGCGAGGCGGTTGATGACGGTGCGGACCTCACGAGCTCGGTGTCGTTCTCGGGAGACGCTGCGCGCCTGTGGGCGCGCGCACTGCGACAGACGCTTAGCTCGGAGCCGGAGGGGGAGGTGTTTGCGCCTGCGCCTGCCCAGGGTTCGATGCGGCTGCGACGCGCCATCGCGGCTCACCTGCGGCAGTCGCGCGGGCTTGCGGTGGATCCCGCGCGCATCGTCGTGGGCGCGGGCGCGCAGATGCTCGACGTGATGATTTCCCAGCTTGTGGGGATTGGGCGCGAGTTTGCCGTCGAGGACCCGGGGTACGTGCGCCTCACGCGCATCTACGAGGCCTGCGGCCAGCGCGTGCACCACGTTCCGCTCGACGGGCAGGGCGTGCGCGTGGACGCGCTCGGGGACGCGGACGTCTTGCACGTCATGCCGTCACATCAGTTTCCCACGGGGCGCGTGACCACGATCGGAAGGCGCTACGAGCTGCTTGGCTGGGCCTCGGCGCGCGAGGGCCGCTGGCTTGTGGAGGACGACTACGACTGCGAGTTCAGGATGTCCGGTCGTCCGGTGCCGGCGCTGCTGAGCGCGGACGTGGCCGGCAGCGTCATCTACACGAACACGTTCTCCAAGAGCCTGGGCAGTGCGCTGCGGCTTGCCTATATGGTGCTGCCGGAGGAACTGATGGAGCGCTATGTGCGTGAGCTAGGCTTTTACTCAAGCACGGTGAGCTCCGTGCAGCAGGTGACGCTTGCGCGGATCCTGGAGGGCGGTGAGTACGAGCGCCATGTGGCCCGCGTTCGCAAGCGCTGCCGCGATATGCGTGACGCCCTCGCGAGCGTGCTGCGCTCGCGAGGGGATGCGGAGCGCGTCCGCATCGAGGAAGCGGATGCGGGCCTGCATGCCGTGCTGGCCATCGAGGGCGTTCGCGATGCGGAGGTCCTGGCCAAGCGGGCCGTGGACCTGGGCATTCCCGGTGTCGCCTTCGTGCCGCTCGAGCGCTACGTGTGGGACGCAGGCAACGCCCCGGCTGACGGCCGGGCCCGGTTCGTGGTGCCTTACGACGCTCTTGACGCGGCGGCGGTCGCCCGGTTCGCTGATTTGAGCCTCTGCTAGCCGTCTTTTGCGTCGCGAGCGAGGGTCGCGCTTGCGGAGCCCTCGAACGCTGCAGCGCTGAGGGCCCTAGCCCCTGCCGCGCTTCGCAATCTGACGGCAGCGGGCGGTGAGTAGCTCGTAGACGGCTCGGTCATCGCCTTCGAGGGAGGCGAGGTGGCGGCCGATGGTGGCCTCGTCGCCGCGCGCGGCGGGACCCGTGAGCGAGGCGGCGACGCCGTCTGCCGCGATGTGCTCGGCGTTGCCCAGGAACAGCGCGGCGAGCGCGGCCTCGGCGTCCGCTCGCGCAAGGCCGCAGCGGGAGAGCTCGTCGGCCGCCATGTCATAGAGGCCCACCACGAGGTTGGACGCCATGACGGCGGAGGCGTGGTAGCGAGCCTTCTGGGCTGCGTCGATGCGCGCGTGGCGGGCGCCAAGGGAGTCGAGCAGCGTCTCGAGCACGGTGACGGCCGCGTCGTCGCCCTCGAGTGTGAACCATGCGCGCCCCAGCTCCTGCCAGCTTTGAAACCTGCTGCTCACGGCGTAGAGCGGGTGGCACGAGGCCACGGCCGCGCCGGCTTTTCGGCAGGCCGCGAGCGCCTCGGAGCTCGTGGCGCCCGAGCAGTGCGCCACGAGCTTGCCGGCGAGCGAGACCCCGCAGCCCGCGAGCTCGCCGGCCACCTGTGAAATCGCGTCGTCCGGCGTCGTCACGAACACCACGTCCGCCGCTGCCACGAGCTCGCCAAGCTCGTCAAACGCCCGGCCTCCGGCAAACGCCGCGGCATCCTGCGCGCTCGCCGCCGAGCGCGAGAAAAAGCCGGCAAGGCCAACTTCCTCGCCGCCCGCCAGAAAGCGGGCGAGCGAGCAGCCAACCTTGCCGGCTCCCACAAACGCGATGCTCGTGCGCGAGCCCACGTTACGCGCCACAGCAGCAGCGCGAGTCGCCGCTGCAGCCGCAGCCACAGTCGGCGTCCTCGGCCGGGTCATAGATGAAGTTGTCGATGAGGCGCGTCTTGCCAATGTAGACGGCCATGGCGCACAGCACCGGGACGTCCTCGATCTTGTCGATTTGAACGATGTTCTCAAAGTCGACCATCTTCACGTAGTCGATCTTTGCGAGCGGCTCGGCCTCGATGATCGCGCGCATGGCGTTGAGCACGGTCTTGGCGTCGCGCTCGCCGGCCTCGACCATCTTCTGGCCCGCGAACACGGCGCGAGACAGGCACAGCGCCGCGGTGCGCTCCTCGGCCGAGAGGTAGGTGTTGCGCGAGCTCTTGGCCAGCCCGTCCTCCTCGCGGATGATGGGGCAGCCCACGATCTGGATGTCAAAGTTGAGGTCGCGCACCATGCGGCGAATGACGGCGAGCTGCTGGGCGTCCTTCTGGCCAAAGTAGGCGCGGTCGGGGCACACGATGTGGAAGAGCTTGGAGACCACGGTGCACACGCCGCGGAAGTGGATGGGGCGCGTGAGGCCGCACAGCTCGTGCGTGAGCTCGTCCATGTTGACGTAGGTGCAGGCGTTGGGCGCGTACATCTCGCTGGGCTCGGGGTGGAACACGAGGGCGGCGCCGGCCTCCTCGCACAGCTTGCAGTCGCGCTCGAAGTCGCGCGGGTAGCTCTCGAGGTCCTCGGTGGGACCAAACTGCGTGGGGTTCACGAAGTCGCTGACCACGACCCGGTCATTCTCTGCCGCGGCGCGCACGATGAGGCTCTTGTGACCCTCGTGCAGAAAGCCCATGGTGGGGACGAGGCCTACGGTGAGCCCCTCGCGCCTCCAAGCCTTGACCTGCTCGCGAACCTCGGCGATGGTGGTGACTGCCTGCATTAGTTGTTCCTCCTGATCTGGTCCATGACCTCGGGATCCATCTTGAAGCCGTTCTCGAATGCCGGGAACTCGCCGGACTGCACGGCCTCGGCGTAGTCCACGTATGCCTGGCGCATGGTATCTCCCACCTGGGCGAACTGGCGCACGAACTTGGGCTTGAACCCGCCCGGCGTCATGCCGAGGAGGTCCTGTGCCACGAGCACCTGGCCGTCGCAGCCCGCGCCCGCGCCGATGCCGATCGTGAAGCAGTGCGCGAGCTTGGACGTAATGAACTCGGCGAGGTCGCGCGGGACGCACTCGAGCACCACGGCGAAGGCGCCCGCCTCCTCCACGGCCAGGGCGTCGTCAACGATGCGCTGGGCGTTCTCGGCGCTCTTGCCCTGTACCTTGAAGCCGCCGAAGGAGTTGGCGCTCTGCGGCGTCATGCCCACGTGGCCCACGACGGGGATGCCCGCCTCCACGATGGCGTGGATCTGGGGCGCGCAGCGCACGCCGCCCTCGAGCTTGACGGCCTGGCAGCCGCCCTCCTTCATGAGCCGGCCCGCGTTGGCGAGTGCCTGCTCGACGCCAAGCTGGTAGGACATGAATGGCATGTCGCCCACGACGAACGTGTCGCTCGCGGCGCGCGTGACGGCGCGCGTGTGGTGGACCATGTCGTCCATGGTCACGGGGATGGTGTCGTCGTAGCCGAGCATCGTCATGCCAAGCGAGTCGCCCACGAGGATCATGTTGATGCCCGCGGCCTCGACGATGCTTGCCATCGTGTAGTCGTAGCTGGTGACCATCGTCACCTTTTGGCCCTCGGCCACCTGTTTGGCGAGGGTGAGAACTGTGTTCTTTGCCATGTGCTTCCTCCCGACGCCGGTCTGGGGGGGGTAAATGTCCAGCGCCAACTGTTCATTGTAGCGCGGTGACACTTGGGGACGGGGTCAATCTGTCACCGCGGCACCTCGGCGCGGGCCCAGCGCCCGCTACATGTGCATGCTGTCGAACACGTCGCTCCAGGCAAGGCCCAGCGAGCGCACCACCTCGAGGTCTGCAGGCAGCCAGTCCACGGACAGCAGCTCGTCTCGGCCAAGCCAGCGCAGCGCCTCGTGGTCGAGCATCTGGGGCTCGGCGTCGCTTGCGATAGGCGCGCAGAAGACGTCCATCTCGATGTCGAACTCGGGGTAGCTGTGGCGCACCGTAGTGAACGGCCACAGGACGCCCAGCTCAAGGTCCAGCTCCTCGCGAATCTCGCGGCGGCATGCGTCCTCGGACGTCTCGCCGGGCTCGAGCTTGCCGCCGGGCAGCTCCCAGCCGTCCTTCATGCCGTGGCTTCGCTGCGCGGCGAGCACGGCTCCGTCTCGCACGATGATCGCGGCCGCCACATGCAGGTTCTTGTCGCTCATTCCTTGCCTCGCTTGTCTCGCGGTGCCAACGAGCGTGATTCTACCCAACGGGAGGCACTCGCGGCGGGGTGCAAACACGGGTGACGCGCGGCCGTGGAGCCGCCGCCACGCAACATGAGCGAGGGGAGAGGCATGAACGTCGTCATCCTGAACGGCAGCCCGCCGCATCTAGCCGCCCCTCCCGATCGCCCCGTCGGCCGTCACCGCGCGTCGAGGCCCATCTGCAGCAGGTAGATCTCCTCGCGCAGCTCGCGAGCCGCGCGGGTGCTGAGGTGCCCGGCGTCGTGCAGGCGGCGGATCTGCTCAAGCTCAAGGCCAAGGCCCTCGGCCTCGATGTCACGCGCCTGCTCGCGGACACGCTGCCTGAGGCGGGCACCCTCGCCATATCCTCCTGAGAGGCTCATCGCGAGGTGCGCGCGGTGCTCGCCGGCGATCATGCGGGCGGCGCGGCGCTGTTCGTCCGTGAGCTCGCCGCTCATGGCCGTGAGTGCGTCCACGGCATGCTTCTCGGCGGCCCTGTGGAGCTCGGCGAGCTCGTGGCGCTGGTCCTCGTCGGCCTGCCCGCGCAGTGCCCGGGAGACGCGCATCACGTGGGCCCGGCGCCTCGCCCGGCCACCGCTCACGCCGTGGTGCAGCTCGTAGGCACCGCGCAACTGCTCGAGCGCCGCCGCGTAGCGCTCGGCCAGCTCCGCATCCGCGCGGCCCTCGGCCGCCTGACGGCTCACGAACGCAATTTGCTCGTCAATGACGCGCACGCGGAGGTCTCGCACCGTCTCTGCGGAGGCCTCCACCTTAAGCACGCTGTCGAGGCGCTCGCGATAGGAGCGGATGGCCAGGCGCGTTGCGGCGCGCGTCTCGGGCGTGGCGCGCTCGGCGAGCTCGTCGATGACGGCGCGCAGGATCTGCGCGCGGGCCCGGGCAAGCGCGGCGTCTGCCTCGGTGGTGTCCTCGGCGGGGGCCAGCACGGGCACGATGAAGTTGGCAAGCAGCAGCGTGAGCAAGATTACGCCAGATGCCACAAAGATGAGCAGGCTGCGCTGGGGAAACGCGGTGCCGTCGGCCGTGAGGTAGGGGAGCGTGAGCATGATTGAGAGGGTCACCGCCCCCTTGGGCCCGCTCAGGCACGTCACGGCCGCGCTGCGCACGAGCGCCGCTGTGCCCGTGCCCGCATACTCGTGCGCGTGGCGCGCGCGGTGAATCTTCTCGAGCGCGAGAACCCATGCAAGGCGAATCCCCACCACGATCGCCGTGGCTAGAACCACCAGGCCGCACACGGCCGCGGCGTCCGTGCCCTGGGACACGCGCAGGATGGGGCCCAGCGTTGCGGGCAGCTTCATGCCAAGAAGCACGAACAGCGTGCCGTTGATGGCAAACGTGAGCAGCTCCCAGACGCTCTCGCTGGCAAGCGCGTGGCGCGACGCCTCTACCGTGAGCCCGCGTGGGCTCAGGCGCATGAGCAGTCCCGCGGACACGACGGCGAGAATGCCGCTCACGCCTAGCTCCTCGGCGGCGAGGAAGGTCACGAACGGCGTGAGAACCTCAAAGAGCACGTGCTCGGTGGGCGTCTCCAGGCCAAGGTCGCGCACCTTGCGCACCACAAGTGCGATGAGGGCGCCCAGCACGAGGCCCACGGCGATGCCACCAAAGAAGTCGGTCGCAAACGTTGCCGCGGCGTGGCCGGCGGAGAACTCGCCCGTGGTCGCGGCCACCACGGCGAACTCGAAGCACACGACGCCCGACGCGTCGTTGAACAGTGCCTCGCCCGAGAGCAGCGACTTCTGGCGGCGCGTGAGCGTGACGTCTGCGCCCATGGCGGCCACGGCGGCCGCGTCCGTGGGGCCGAGCGCCGCTCCCAGGGCAAACGCCGCGGCGAGCGGGATGTTGGGATCGGCGAGGTGAAGGGCGGCGCCGCAGGTGAGCGTTGTCACGATGACCAGGCCGACGGCCAGCGAGGCAACGGGCGCCCAGAATCGAAGAAGCGCCTGCTTGTCCGCGTGGCGGCTCTCCTCGAACAAAAGCGGTGCGATGAACAGGACGAGAAAGAGCTCCGGGTCGCGGAAGACCTGCGTGGGGTCAGCCGTGACGAACAGCCCCACGACCGCGCCGAGCGCGATCTGCACGAGCGGCAGCGAGACGCGCGGCAGCACCTGACTGAACACGCTGGAGGCCAGCAGGCAGCCTATGAGCAGCAGGATGATCTCGAACGATGACATGGGGGCCTTTCGGTGGGCGCGTCGTTGCGCCTTCTATCTTGGCGCATCGCGAATGCGCAGACGCTATCGTTTGAGCACTTATCGGCTCGAATTCGGGCCAATAAGTGTGCTAACTGCGGCGCGTGCAACCTCGTTGGCGTACCCTGGGTGCATCCCAAAACGAACGGAGCGATATGCCTGCAGCAGCGTATAGCCAGGACATACACGGTGATACCTGGCGAGTCTCTTATAGCATCGAAGACTATGCTCCCGATAAGAGCGGAGCTGCTGCGGAGCAAACCGGCGAGCTCCTCGTCTCGCTATCCTCCGGCTTTCTGGACTCGAACATACCGTCTCGTGGCGGATATAAGCCGGAGCTCGTCTACAACAACGTGAACGAGGGCGTCTCTGTATTGTCTCGCCTGCTTGACGAGCTCCGTTCGCTTCGTGAGGGAGATGAGTTCTGGTTCGTTGTCGCCTTCGTGAAGCTGAGTGGCATCCAGCTGCTTCTTCAGACGTTTGACGAGCTCGAGCGTCGTGGCGTCCGAGGTCGAATCATCACGGGCACCTACCTTACGTTTAGCGAGCCGCGCGCGTTCAAGCGTCTCATGCACTACGAGAACATAGAGACGCGCGTCTACAACTCCGAGCATGCGGGGCTCCACGTCAAGAGCTATTTCTTCATTCGAAAGGGCATCACGACCCTCGTGACGGGCAGCTCGAACCTCACGCAGTATGCGCTCAAGAACAACATGGAGTGGAACGTTGCGCTCTGCTCAACGGAACAGGGATCGCTTGTCGAGGATGCCAAGGCAACCTATGAGCAGATCTGGAACAGCCCGGAGACGTACGAGCTCACGGAGGAGTTCCTTGCCGCCTACACGGAGAAGTACAGGCTTAAGAAGGCAAGGGAAGCCAAGGCAAAGGTCGTTGACGCCGCGGAAACTACCGCGGAAGATGTCATCGAGCCTAATGCCATGCAGAAGCAGGGGCTTCGTGCACTTCGCGAGGTCCGTCGTGACGAGGAGCCCCGTGCGCTCGTCATCTCTGCTACGGGTACGGGCAAGACCTATCTTGCCGCCCTTGACGTTCGCCAGGTTGACCCGGCTCCTCGTCGTGTGCTGTTCGTGGTGCATCGAGAGAGGATTGCAGCCTCTGCACTCAAGAGCTTCCGACGCGTTCTTGGCGGTCGCTACACATATGGCCTTCTGACGGGTGGGCACCGTGATACGGATGCCACGGCTCTGTTCTCGACTGTGCAGACGCTGTCTCGACCGGGCAACTATACGCAGTTCGCGCCCGATGAGTTCGACTACATCGTTGTCGACGAGGTGCATAGGGCTGGCGCCGCTGGGTACCAGCGCATCCTTGAATACTTCAAGCCAAAGTTTCTGCTCGGCATGAGCGCCACGCCGGAGCGAAACGACAACGTTGACGTATTCGCCCTGTTCAACCATGTCGTGCCGTTTGAGATTCGCCTCAACGACGCCATCGGGAACCATCTCGTGACGCCGTTTCACTATTTTGGCGTGACAACGGGTGACGAGACGGGCGACAACGTAGCCGCTGATCCCAACGCGCTCGCTGAGAGGATTGCCGAACAGTCTGACAAGTACGGGTTCTCGGGTCCTCGTCTGAAGTGCCTCGTGTTTTGCTCGCGCATCGACGAGGCCCAAGCGGTTGCCGAGCGGCTTTGTGCCCTTGGGCGCAAGGCGCTCTGCCTGTCGGGTGCGTCCACTGATGAGGAGCGCGAGCGCGCCATCAGTCGCCTTGAGCGGGACGAGGACATCGGCGATGCGCTTGAGTTCATCGTTACCGTTGACATCTTCAATGAGGGCGTGGACATTCCCACGGTGAACCAGGTCATTCTCGCGCGCCCGACGGATTCCGCGATCGTCTTTGTGCAGCAGCTCGGACGCGGCCTGCGCATTGACGAACAAAAGGAGTTCGTGACGGTCATCGACTTCGTGGGCAACTACAAGTCGAACTACAACATCCCCGTGGCTCTGTACGGGGATCGCTCGCTTGAGCGCGAGAAGCTTCGCCGACTTGTCGCCGATGGCGGCAACACCATCGTGGGACCCACGGTCATTCAATTTGATGAGATCTCGCGCGAGCGCGTGCTGAGAAGCGTCAACAAGGCTAATCTCAACTCGGTTGCTTCTCTTGGCCGTGCCTATCGTAACCTGCGCATGAGGATGGGCCACATCCCGACGCTTGCCAACTTTGCCCAGCTAGCAGAGGTGTCTCCCAGGCTTGTCTTTGAGAACAGCAACTTTGGTTGCTATCACTCGCTTCTTGAGCGCTACGAGAAGGACTATACGATTCGACTTGCGCCGGAACAGGTCATATACCTGCGGTTTGTTTCCGAGAAGCTTGCGGACGGAAAGCGCGCTGCAGAACTTCTCGTACTTCGGGAGCTCATGCGGGGAGACGCTACGCTCCCAGAATGTGTTGAGATCCTCCGAGCCTTTGACAGGGTTTGCGGTCAGGACGTCTGCGCCGCCGAGACATACGAGCGCGAGGCGAGGAGTTCCGTTCGGATTCTTTCGCTCGAGTTCTTCAATGCCTCTACGCGCAGCAAACTTAAGCCTGTCTGCGAACCGCTCTATGGCGATTTCATCGGGCGCTCGCCTGGATTTGTTGCTGCCCTTGAAGACCGTGAGTTCGTCCGTCAGCTCAACGACGTAATCGAGTATGGGCTTGGCCTGTACAAGTCAGAGTATTCCGTGGGCCATGACCAAGGCCAGCGACTTTGTCGAGGCAAGCGTTACTCGCGAGCCGATGCCTGCCGCTTGTTGTGCTGGGACAATGACGAGCACGGGACTATCAATGGCTACTCGTTCAAGACAAACGATTGGCCCATCTTCGTTACCTATCGGAAGTCTGACGAAGTCTCGGATAGCGTGAAGTATGAGGATGAGTTTGAGTCGCGTTCTCGCTTCATCTGGTTCTCGCAGAGCAACAGGAGCCTCAAGAGCAAGGACTATCAGAAGCTGAGCTCATTTGATGCGTCTGCGCAGCGGATTCATCTCTTCGTTAAGAAGGACGATTCCGAGGGCCAGGACCATTATTATCTGGGCACGCTCTCGTTCTCCGTCGATGACATCACCGAGGAGCAAAAGCCGGATTCCAACGGTAAGGTGGCTCCCATACTTCGCATCCCGTTAACGCTCGATCACGCCGTGGATAAGGACACCTATCGATATCTGACAAGCTAGGGTCAGATCGTACGGGTTGTGGATCGACCCTGATCCTCAGCCTTTGATCGTCGCCGATCGTTAGTCTTGCACTGTCACCGATCGAGATGGGGCTGCGTTGGACGAACTATGTGATTTGAGTAGATGGTATGAGGAGCGTATGGCTGCGGTGGCTGCCCTTCGCGAGGCGGAGCGAGGGGCCTGCTATCGAATAGGCGATGGTTGGTACGTCTTAGAAGACGACTTCATTGGCGTGTTTGGGTCTTCTCGCGAACGATCGGCGTGGATGTGCTTGAGAAACGCCGAGCTTGCGGGAGACTTTGAGGAGGAGCTCTCCCGTCTTTCTCGGCGCACGACAGGCGCAAACTGGGCTGATTCCGAGCTCGACCGGCTCTTGCTCGAGGATTTTGCCGGGTGCTACTTCACAGAGCTGTAGTCGTTTGGTTGCCTTGAATAGCAACTATCGTCTTGTTGACGGCTAATCTCGATTTTGGCGAGAAGCCGGTCCTGTCCGCTTTTTAAAACCGCAGCTAGATTGACTGGTGTTTTGGATGCTTGTCGTGGGAAGCTGTTTTAGCCGTCAACAAGGCGCTACTTGAGTGTTTGGGGGGCGTCCGGGCCGCCTCCACCCGCATCCGCTATCCTTTCTCGCGTTGAGAAACGCGCGCGAGGGGGAGGGGCATGGTCTCGGAGGCAACGCGCCACGTGATGCAGGCGAACAAGTCAAAGAACACAAAGCCTGAGCTCAAGGTGCGCGCCGCCCTGCGCGCTGCCGGCCTTCCCGGGTATCGCCTCCACTGGAAGGCCGCGCCCGGCAAGCCCGACATCTGCTATCCAGGCCGCAAGGTGGCGATCTTCGTCAACGGCTGCTTCTGGCATCGCTGCCCGTACTGCGCCCTCTCCACACCAAAGACGAACGTGGAGTTCTGGACGGCCAAGTTCGAGCGAAATCGCGCCCGTGACCAGCGGGATTGCGAGCAACTCGCCAATGCGGGCTGGACGGTCGTGGTCATCTGGGAGTGTCGCCTCAAGAAGGGACGCTTTGACGCCACCATGGACGAGCTCGTGCGCATCGTCCGCGCGGCGGGGCAGGACGAGCCTAGCCCCTGGCCGCCGCGCTCAAGGTGCGTGCCCGCCGCCCCGGACCTCGCCTGGCCGGCGACCGGTCGTGTCATAGAGATTGGCTCCGTCCCGGCACGTCTCCACCGTCAACGGGCGCGGATGCTCAGAGGCCGCCATTAGTGCGACAATGTGACATCAACGAACGCGGCCCCGCGGCCGCGACGTCTACAGGGGAGGTGCGGCATGGCGGTCTACGTCACGAGCGACGCGCACGGTCACGTGCGGGCGTTGGACGAGGTGCTCGAGCGGGTCTCGCTGGGGGCGGGCGACGAGCTCTACGTCCTTGGCGACCTCATCGATCGCGGGCCGGACCCCCTGGGCGTTGTGTCGCTCGTGCGCTCGCTGCCCAACGCCCATGTGCTGCTTGGCAACCACGAGGACCTCATGATGCTCGCCGTTGCGCGGACGGGTGCCCCCAAGGACGGCGCGTTCGACATCTCCGGGCTTGACTACGACGCCTTCACCGACTGGATGAACTGGATGCAGAACGGAGGCGCCGCCACGTCTGAGCAGCTCGAGCGTCTGTCTGCCGAGGAGTACGCGGACTTCCTTGGCTGGATTGCCGGCCTGCCCCTGTATGCCACGGCGACGGCCGGCGGACACACGTTTGCGCTGTGCCACGCGGGTATCAGCGCCGGTGCCGCCCTAGAGTGGGCGGGCATGCACGCGGGGGAGGACCTTGAGGACCCTGCCGTTCTCGCTCAGATGCTTGCCGCCCAGCAGCGCGATGACCTGCTGTGGATTCGCGCGGAGTTCTGGGGGGTGCCCACCACGCTCGTGGACGCCAATGGCCACGGTCCCATCGTGGTTGCGGGTCACACGCCCTCGCCGCTGCTCTCCGTCCTGGCGCCCAACGAGGACGTTGCCTGCGTGAACGAGGAGGGCAAGGGCACGGTCGTGGAGCTTGGCGCCAGCGCGGCAACCGGCGGCGTGCCAGACCGCATCGACGTGGACTGCGCCGCCGCGAGCGGCGCCGGTCCCGGCCGCGTGGGCGTGCTGCGCCTCGATGACCTTGAGACCTGGTTCGCGGACGTTCGAGAGGGCGAGTAGCGTGGGTGCGGGCACGGGCGAGACCGAGAGGGATGGTGGCCTGGTCGCGGGCGCGCCGGGTGCTGCGGGTGCCGCTGCCGAGCCCTCGTGCTGCGCCTATGCCCGCGAGCTCGTGCACGGGGCCATCGAGCTCGAGGAGCTGCCGTATGGCTGGGTGCGTCCCTGGCGCTTCTCTGCCGCGCAGCGCAGGGCGCTTGCGAGCTGCCTTGCCTGGTACCCGGGAATCTATCGCCAGATGGCAGCCTGCACGGCTGGCGTGCGCCTTGAGTTCGAGACGGACGCGAGCGAGGTGTTCATCGAGGTGCGCACAGACCGCGAGCCCCGTGCCACGAGAAACGTGCTTGCGGGCATGAAGCCCCAGGTGGGCGAAGCCGCTTCTGCGCACGACGGGTTCTCGTTTGACGTTGACGGACGGCATCGCGACGGCGTGGTCCAGCTTGGACCCGTTGCGGGCTCGTACGCCGCCGCCGTTGGCGCCGCGGGCAGCGGCGGGCAGTGGGCCGCGGGGATTACGCTGGAGCTCGGCGAGCTCAAGGCGCGTGGCAACCTGGTTGCGTTGCCCGGCTTTGGTCAGAGCCATCGCGTTTGTGTGTGGCTACCGGCACTTAGGGGCTGTGAGCTGGGGCGCGTTGCCGGCAACGGTACGTTTGTGCGGCCGGTCGGGGACTGCGCCGCGGGCACGCTGCTTGTGCTGGGAGACTCCGTGGCCCAGGGCTTCACGACGGGAGACCCTGCGCTTGCCTGGCCATCTGTCGTGGCTCGCGAGCTGGGACTTTCGCTCGTGAACCAGAGCGTGGGGGCGCAGGTGTTTCAGGAAAGCGCGGTGGGCGCGCTGCCCGGTGGCGTTGCGGCGCCGGCGCTCGTGATCGTGGCGCTGGGCGCCAACTATCGCTATGGGCGCTGCAACGAGCGTGTTGTTGCGCGAGAGATCGCCGCTCACCTCGAGCGCGTTGACGAGCTGTGGCCCAACGTGCCGCTCGTGGTCCTGAGGCCGCACGTGGGCTCTCGCGAACCGGTTGCGGGCAGCTGCTTCGAGCGTGTTCCCGCCCTCATCGACGAGGCCGTGGCCCGCGTGCGCAGGCGCCGCATGCCGGCGAGCGCGCCGGCGGTCCTCAACCTTGCCACGCCCTGGCTGGACGATCGGCTCATCTCCGACGAGGACGGCCACCCCACGGCCGCCGGCGATGCGGTCATCGCGCGGTTTTTGCTAGGCGAGCTTCCCAAGCTCGAGTGCCGCTGCCTGGCAGAGACGGGCCGCTATGGTCGCTGCGGTGCGTGCGGCCATGGTGCGGGCGAGCGCGCCGCATACGGTCACGGCGCGGGCGGCAAGCGCGGCGCGGGTGGCACCCACGCCGCAGCTCCCAAGTCCGTCGCGGAACACGCTCGCGGCGCGAAGACCCCTGCCGCCCCATCCGTGGACGACACGCCAATCGGCCAGACCATCTCCATGTTCTCCCTGCTAGACGAGTAGGTGACGCCATGTCTTCCTTCGTGAACCTCTGCGCCCCCGAGCTTGGATGTGGCCTTTCGCCCGACGTGGCCCAGGCCGTTCTCGCCCAGCGGCGCTCCGGCGCGCTCGGCGAGCATGCCACGCCCAACGCGGCGGCCATTCGACGCCTTGACGTTGAGCGCGATCGTGGCACGGCCGAGCGCCCCGCCTTCGTGCGTGACGCCGAGAAGATCATCCACCTGCCGGCCTACAACCGCCTCGCGGGCAAGACGCAGGTCTTCTCGCTGCGCGCAAACGACGACATCACGCGCCGTGGCCTGCACGTGCAGCTCGTGAGCCGCGTGGCGCGAGACATCGGCCTGTCACTGGGGCTCAACCTGGACCTCATCGAGGCCATCGCGCTGGGCCACGACATCGGCCACACGCCGTTTGGCCACGCCGGCGAGCGGTTCCTGAACGACGTCTTCCACGAGCGCACCGGGCGGTGGTTCTTCCACAACGTGCAGAGCGTTCGCGTGCTCGACGTCCTGTACGGCCGCAACCTCACGCTGCAGACGCTCGACGGCGTTATCTGCCACAACGGCGAGTGCGAGCGCCAGGTGTTCGAGACGAGCGGCCTCGCAAGCTTCTCGGAGTTCGACAAGATCGTGGACGGATGCTGGGCCACGGGGGAGGGCGCCATCGGCCACCTGCGCCCCATGACGCTCGAGGGCTGCGTGGTGCGCATCTCGGACATCATCGCCTACGTGGGCAAGGACCGGCAGGACGCCATCGCCTCGGGCGTGGTGGGCGAGGACGCGTTCGACGACGGGCTGGGCAGCGCGTACAACACGTGGGCGCTCGGCGCGTTCATCGGCGACGTGGTGCAGCACAGCTTTGGGCGCAACCGCATCGAGATGAGCGAGGCCGCGTTTGCCGAGCTTGCCCGTGCCAAGCGCGAGAATTACGAGAAGATCTACAACGCCAGCGAGCTGTCGGGCGAGCTGTCGGGCGCGTTTGCCGAGCTGTTTGCGCGCGTCTACGAGCGCATGCTGGCAGACCTCAAGGCCGGCGACGAGAGCAGCCCGGTGTTTCGCCACCACATCGTGGACGTGGAGCGCCAGCTTGCGCATTACGGCCGCGTCTATGACTGGGAGAGCGACCTGGACCTCACGGTGGTGGACTACATCTCCTCGATGACGGACGACTACTTCGTGGCGCTGTGCGAGTCACTGTTCCCCGAGAGTGCCGGCGTGTTCCGCCGCCGAGGCTACTTCTGCTAGCCGGTGACACTTGGGGGCGGGGCCAAGCCGTCACCTGGCGACCACGGTGATAACGGTGACAGATGGGGATGGGGCCAAACTGTCACCGCTGCACCTGTGGCGTTGCGTGTCGTACAATCGTTCCTATGGATAACCTGTTTTCAGAAGTCGAGCGCTACAAGCGCAACATGAACGCGCCGCTGGCCGTGCGCATGCGCCCTCAGACCCTCTCCGAGTACGTGGGCCAGGCGCAGGCCGTGGGCCCGGACTCGTGGTTGCGGCGCGCCATCGAGCACGACGTTCTCTCGAGCGTGATCCTCTACGGGCCGGCCGGCACGGGCAAGACCACGCTCGCGCGCATCATCGCCAACACCACGCACGCCGAGTTCACCGAGGTCTCGGCCGTCACGGGCACCGTCAAGGACCTGCGCCGAGAGATTGACGCCGCAGAGAGCCGTCTCATGGCCCGCGGCATGCGCACGATCCTGTTCGTGGACGAGATTCACCGCTTCAGCCGCTCGCAGCAAGACGCGCTGCTTCACGCCGTGGAGGATCGCATCGTCATCCTCATCGGCGCCACGACGGAGAACCCCTACTTCGAGGTCAACTCGGCGCTCATCTCGCGCAGCCGCGTCGTGGAGCTGCAGCCGTTGGGAGATAGCGACATCGCCACGCTCGTGCGCCGTGCCTGCGACTCGCCGCACGGCCTGGGCGGCGCGTTCACCCTCGCCGACGATGCCTGCGACGAGATCGTGCAGCTTGCCGGCGGAGACGCCCGCTCGGCGCTCACGAGCCTTGAGCTCGCGAGCCAGATGGCGCTGCCGGCCGGTGCCAAGGTGGGCCTGGACGGCTCGGTGACGCTCGCGGACGGCTCCATGCTCGGCGACGGCACGGACGCTCCGCTGCCCATCACGCGCGAGAACGTGCTGGAGGCAAACCCCCGCCGCGGACTTCCGTACGACAAGTCCGGCGACATGCACTACGACATCATCTCGGCTTTCATCAAGTCCATGCGCGGCAGCGACCCAGACGCCGTGCTCTACTGGCTCGCGCGCATGATCGACGCGGGCGAGGACCCCAAGTTCATCGCCCGGCGCATCATGATCCACGCGAGCGAGGACGTGGGCAACGCGGACCCGCAGGCGCTGCTCATCGCGCACGCCGCGTTCAAGTCAGCCGAGGTCATCGGCTATCCGGAGTGCCGCATCAACCTGGCGCAGGCAGCACTGTACGTATGTCTGGCTCCCAAGAGCAACGCCGCCGAGGCCGGCATCGACGCCGCGCTGGACGAGGTACGCCACGGGCCGCGCCGAGACGTCCCCAACCACCTGAGGGACCGCCACCGTCCCGGCTCGGACGCCTATGGCCCCTACCTCTACCCGCACGACTACCCCGAGGGCTGGGTGGATCAGCAGTACCTGCCCGACGGCCTGGAGCGCGGGGCGTTCTTCCACCCGAGCGGGCGGGGCTGGGAGGCCTGGCGCCTGGACTCCACGCGCCGCGACCGCCCGCAGTCCTAGCGGCGACACCTGGCGACGAGGCCAATCTGTCACGGTGACGGCTCGACCCCGTCCCCATCCGTCACCGATGGGTAGAATGACTCGCAGATGAAGCGCGCCTGCACGCGGCGGGCGCCACGAACAGTTGGAGGAATCCCGATGGAGCCAATGACGATCGCCCTCATCGTCCTGGTCATTGCCGGCATCTGGGCTGTGATCGAGCTTGCCCTCACCATCCGCCAGGCGCGCAAGAGCGTCTCGGAGCTCGCAGACTCCGTGAACGACACGATCGGCGAGGTGCGTCCCGCCATCGCCAAGCTCGATGGCGCCATCGACGAGCTGCAGCCCGCCGTGAAGCAGATTGAGCCCATCCTCGAGAAGGCCTCCACCACCGTGGATCTCATCAACGTGGACCTTGTGCGCGTCGAGGGCATCCTCTCGGACGTCAACACCGTGACCGGTACGGGCGCCCGCGTGACCGACGCCGTCTCCGGTGCCGTGGAGCACGCGGCGAGCGGTGTGGCGGGCGTGGCGGCAAAGGTGGCCGGAAAGGTCACGGGCAAGCAGACATCCAAGCTCTCCGGCCATGATGACCCGGCAAGCCTCGAGGCCCCCAAGGACGCGGACGTGCCTGTCGCCGAGGGGGCGCAGGTAAACGTCGAGCAGGTCTGTGGCGACACGGGTTACTTCACCTATCCCGCCGCTGCGCAGAAGCCCGAGGACGCTGCCGCCGAGCGCCCCACCGCCTCCGAGAACGAGTAGGGAGCGCACGATGAGCCAGAACGTATCCATCACCGTTCCCGCAGATCCCGAGTACGCGCGCCCCGTCCGCATGCTCGCCGCAAACCTCGCCGTGCTCGCGGGCCTTTCCGTGGAGGACGTGGAGGACGCCCGCATGGTGGCCGAGGAGGGCTTCGTGTGGTGCTGCGCCACCGAGCCGGACGCGGTTGCCATCGAGTTCAAGGTGGGCGAGGGCAATATTGCCATCTCGTACGCCTTTGGCCCCTCCGAGCTTGCCGAGGACGACCAGACCTCGACCTATGCCGAGCTCATCCTCTCCGCCGTCTGCGACGAGTGCTCCTATGACGAGGCCACGCGCACGCTGCGGCTCACGAAGAGTGTGGACGTTGCCGATGCCTAACGAATCGACAGAGCTCACCGCCGAGCAGCGCGCCGAGGCGAGACGTGCCGCGGCGGCCGCCACGCGAGACCTCCCGGGCACGCCCAAGGGCAAGCTCGCCTGGGACAAGGCCCGCACGCGCGAGCTCTTCCGCCTCTACAAGCAGGAGGGCGACGAGGACGCGCGCGGTGAGCTCGTGATGAGCCACCTCAACCTCGTGCGCTTCCTCGCAAGCAAGTTCAAGAACCGCGGCGAGCCGCTCGACGACCTCATCCAGGTGGGCACGATCGGCCTCATCAAGGCCATCGACCGCTTTGACCCCGACCGCGGCCTTGAGTTCACCACCTACGCCACGCCCACGGTCCTGGGCGAGATAAAGCGCCACTTCCGCGACAAGGGCTGGAGCGTACGCGTGCCGCGTCGTTTGCAGGAGCTGTCCGCCAAGGTCAACCAGGCTACCGACGAGCTCACCAAGGAGCTCCAGCGCTCTCCCTCCACTGAGGAGGTCGCCGCCAAGCTCGGGGTCTCCGTGGACGAGGTGCTCGAGGCCATGGAGTCTTCGAGCGCCTACACCTCCGTGCCGCTCGAGGGCGGTGGCTCGGACGAGGACGAGACGCCCGCCGTCATCGACCACTACGCGAGCGTGGACGAGGACCTCACCTCGGCCGACGACCGCATGGTCATCGAGGACACCATCCGCGACTTCTCGCCCCGCGAGCAGGAGGTCATCCGGATGCGCTTCAACGACGGCCTCACGCAGATAGAGATCGCCAAGCGCCTGGGCATCTCCCAGGTGCAGGTGAGTCGCCTTCTGCGCCGCACGCTCAAGAAGCTGCAGGAGAAGGTTGACCCCGAGGGGCTCATGAAGTGACGACCGGCCGCAAGACACCCGTCGAGAGGAAGGCGGCCTACGAGTCCGCCCGTCTCGTGGGCGCCCGCGCCTGGGCGTTCGTGGGATGTGCGCTCGCGTTCGTGATCGCGCTCGTTGCGCTGGGCTCGGTGGAGTCCGCCGTGCAGTGCGTGCTCGTGGGCGCCGTCGTGGGATTCATCTGCAGCTCCATGACCAACTGGCTCGAGCGCCACGGCGTGGGGCGAGCGCTTGGCGCGCTCATCGCGCTCGTGGTGGTCATTGCCGTGTTCGTGGGCCTCATGCTGTGGCTGCTGCCGCTGTTCGTGAGCCAGCTCATGCAGCTGCTCGAGCGCCTGCCGGGGCTTCTCGCCCAGGCGCAGGGCGCCGTGCAGTCGCTGTTCGCCGCGTTTGGATCCGAGAGGACGGCAGAGATCTCGCGCAGCGTGCAGGGCCTGGTGGGCACGCTCTCAGACGTGGGTACTACGCTTACGCGCCAGCTTGCGAGCTGGCTGTCCACGGCGCTCGTGCCCAACGTCATGGCGCTCGCCAACGACTTCGTGATGTTCTTCTTGGGCCTTGTCATGGCCTACTGGTTTGCCAAGGACTATCCGGCGATCATGCGAGAGCTGGGCGTCATCGCAGGGCCGCGCCACGACGATGACCTGGCGCTGCTCGTGGCCGTTCTCGGCCGCTCGGTGGGCGGCTACATGAGAAGCATCGTGATCACGAGCGTGCTCAACGGCGTGCTGGCGTTCGCGGGCTTTGCGTTGTGCGGCCATCCCTATGCCGGCCTTATGGGCATCATCGTGGGGCTGCTGCACTTTGTGCCGGTTGTGGGGCCCGCGGTGTCCGCGCTCACGGCCACGCTCGCGGCGCTGTTTGCCGGGCCTGCCGTGGCGCTGTGGACGATGGCGGTTGCCGTGGTGGCGCAAAACGTGGTCGACAACCTCGTGAGCCCGCTCGTGATGCAGAGCGCCGTTAAGATCCATCCGGCCATGAGCCTCGTGGGCATAACCATGGGCGCGAGCCTTGGCGGTGCGCTTGGCATGGCACTTGCCGTGCCGCTCACGGCGGCCGTCAAGGGCGCGTTCGTCTACTACTTCGAGAGCAAGACGGGCAGACAGCTCGTGAGCTTTGACGGGGCGTTCTTCAAGGGCACGCCCTACCACCACGCTGACGGCTCGCCCGTGCCCTCCTTCGACGCGCTTGATGACGACACGTTCCTCGCGGACTCGCGCCTGGTTGAGGCTGATGGCATTGCCGACGCCCAAGCCGCAGAGAGCCCCGAGCATGAGGCAACCCTTGCCGACAAGATCCGCGAGACGCTCGTTGGCGGCGACGGTCCCAAGGCGTCGTAGGGGGCTGCGCCATCGATTGCTGGACGCGTTTGCTTACGTGGGCCCAATCTTTGCGTGTCTCTACTTTATCTGATCTCGCAAATGCGTTTGAATCTTGCGCGGACGCGGTGCCGGGCACCCGCTCACGCCCGCATTCCTGCCGCTCGCGGTATACTGACGCAGTTGAATGCACGTTGACCAACCCGAACGTAGGGGAGACATATGAGCACCGCTGACTTTCCGACCATGACCACCGCCGAGATTCGCTCGACGTTCCTCAACTTCTTTGAGGAGCGTGGCCTCAAGCTCTACCCGAGCTCCTCGCTCGTGCCGGAGGACCCCTCGCTGCTTCTTGCCAACGCCGGCATGAACCAGTTCAAGGAGTACTACCAGGGCAAGAAGACCATGAAGGAGATCGGCGCCTGCTCCTGCCAGAAGTGCGTGCGCACCAACGACATCGACTGCATCGGCGAGGACGGCCGTCACCTCTCGTTCTTCGAGATGCTCGGCGACTTCTCCTTCGGCGGCGTCTCCAAGCAGCAGGCCTGCGCCTGGGCCTTCGAGCTCATCACCGAGAAGTTCAAGCTTCCGCTCGACCGCCTCTACTTCACCGTCTTCACCGACGACGACGAGACCCACGACGTCTGGCGCTCGCTGGGCGTTCCCGAGGACCATATCTCACGCCTCGGCGAGGACGACAACTTCTGGGCCGCCGGCCCCACCGGCCCTTGCGGCCCCTGCTCCGAGATCTACTTTGACCAGGGCGAGGACGTGGGCTGCGGCAAGCCGGACTGCAAGCCGGGCTGCGACTGCGACCGCTTCCTCGAGTTCTGGAACCTCGTGTTCACGCAGTATGACCGCCAGGAGGACGGCTCCATGCCGGAGTTGCCGCACCGCAACCTCGACACGGGCATGGGCCTGGAGCGCATGGCCGCCATCCTGCAGCACAAGAGCGCCAACTACGACGGCGACATCATGCAGGGCCTCATCAAGCTCGGCGAGCAGATCTCCGGCAAGAGCTACGACCCGGAGGCCTACTCCGGCCCGTCGCGCTCGCTGCGCATCATCGCCGACCACGCCCGCGCCGTTGACTTCATGATCTCTGACGGCATCCTTCCGGGCAACGAGGGCCGTGAGTACGTCCTGCGTCGCCTGCTGCGTCGCGCCGTGTTCCATGGCCGCCTGCTGGGCATCGAGGGCGCCTTCCTCACGAAGTTCATCGATGCCGTGAACGAGATCATGGGCGGGGCCTACCCCGAGCTGCTCAAGAACGTCGCGCTGGTCAAGGGCATCGTCTCGGCCGAGGAGGAGCGCTTCTCCACGACGCTCGATACCGGCCGCGCCTACCTCGACGAGGCGCTCGATGGCCTGGACGCCGGCACCACGCTGCCCGGCGACGTTGCCTTCAAGCTGCACGACACCTACGGCTTCCCCATCGACCTCACGGTCGAGATTGCCCAGGGTGCGGGCCACGACGTTGACATGGACGCCTTCGATGCCTGCATGGCAGAGCAGAAGAGCCGCGCCCGAGCCGCCGCCAACCGCGACGCCTGGGGTGACTTCAACAACGTCTGGACCGCCCTGTCCGACGAGCTGGCCCCCACCGAGTTCGATGGCTATGAGCACAACGAGCTCAAGGGTGCCAAGGTTGTTGCCATCGTGGCAGACGGCGAGCGCGTGAGCGAGGCCGTCGAGGGCTCAGAGGTCGAGGTTCTGCTCGACCGCACGCCGTTCTACGCCGAGATGGGCGGCCAGGTGGGTGACACCGGCACGCTCGTCTCCGAGGCCGCCAAGCTCGAGGTCACGGACACGAAGGGTCACAACGGCCTGTACGCGCACGTGGCAAAGGTCTTTGAGGGCACGCTCCACGAGGGTGACGTCGTGACCGCCTCGATCGACGCTCACCGCCGCGAGCTCATCCGTCGCAACCACACGGCCACGCACCTGCTCGACGCCGCGCTCAAGTCCGTGCTCGGCGAGCACGTCAACCAGGCGGGGTCTCTCGTGGACGACGGCCGCCTGCGCTTTGACTTCACGCACTTCGAGGCCCTCACGGCCGAGCAGCTGCACGAGGTCGAGGACCTCGTGAACGTCGAGATCTTCTCGGCCAAGCCGGTCGTCACGAAGGTCTGCGGCATTGAGGAGGCCAAGGCCGCCGGTGCCGTTGCCCTGTTTGGCGAGAAGTACGGCGACGTGGTGCGCATGGTCTCCTGTGGCACCGAGGACGTGCCGTTCAGCCGCGAGCTTTGCGGCGGCACGCACGCCCGCAACACCTCCGAGCTCGGCCTGTTCAAGATCGTCTCCGAGTCCTCCACGGGTTCCAACGTCCGCCGCATCGAGGCCGTGACGAGCCTGGGCGCCCTTGCCTGGCTCGACGAGCGCAACGAAGCCCTCGACGCCGTGGCCGCCGAGCTCAAGTGCCGCCCCGAGGACGCCGCCGGCCGCATCGCCGACATCAAGGCGGGCGCCCGCGAGGCCGAGGCCAAGCTCAAGCAGGCCCTTCTCGGCGGTTCTTCCGACAAGATCCAGGCCGCCATGGGCGCCGCCATCGACTGCGGCTCCTACAAGGCCGTCATCGCCCGCATGGACGGCCTCGAGGCCGGCGAGCTGCGCGAGGCCTGGGACGCCATCCGCGACAAGGCCAACGGCGGCGACGTCGCGTGCTTCCTGGTCACGACCACGCCCGAGGGCAAGGTGGCCCTCCTTGCCGCCGCCACCGACGGCGCCGTGAAGGCCGGCTTTGGCGCCGGCGACGTCATCCGCAAGGTTGCCGAGTACGTTGGCGGCCGTGGCGGCGGCCGTCCCAACATGGCTCAGGCCGGCGGCAAGGACGCCGCGGGCATCGAAGCCGCGCTTGCCGCCGCCCGCGAGATGCTGGCCTAAGGCGGCTCTCGTGAGGGCGCTTGCGCTAGACATCGGCGAGGTTCGCATCGGCATCGCCGCGAGCGACGCCTCCGGTCGCGTCGCCAGCCCCGTCAAGGTGCTTCCGGCGGCGGAGGTGCTGGGCCATGCCCGCACCTTCCGCCGCATCCTCGAGGACTACGAGCCAGACGTGCTCGTCTGCGGCCGTCCCCAGACCATGTCTGGCGAGGATGGCCCGCAGGCCGAGCGCATCATGGCTCAGGCCCGTCAGATCGCAGACGCGTGCGGCCTGCCCCTCGAGTTCGCAGACGAGCGGCTCTCCTCCTCCGAGGCCAAGCGCATATTGCGTGAGCAGGGCCTTCGCGAGAAGCAGATGCGTGGCAAGGTTGATATGATTGCAGCGTCGTTGTTCCTGCAAGCTTGGCTTGACTCGCATGGGCAGGATGACACGTTCTAGCGACTAGCAGACCGCCGCGGGTGCTTGCACGGGCCCACGTTTCGAGAAGGGCCCAACCATGACAGACTCGTCGCGCCGCCGCTCGCCTCGCTTCTCCACAGGCGGGGGAGCGGCGGGTTCGTCTCGCCCCTCTGCGAGCGGGAGGCGCTTCTCGGCGTCCTCTGGTTCCGGTGCGCATGCCGGCCGCTCGGGCCAGCCGCGCGTTCGCCCGGCGACCCACTCGCCAAGGCGCCCCGCCACCGCACCTGTCCGCGGCTCCCGTGCGCGTCAGGCAGCTGGCATGCAGAGCCTGGCCGCGCCTCGCTCCCGTTCCCAGCGCGAGGCCGCGCGTCGCGGCGGTCACTCCAACAAGGCTCCCGTCATCGCGGGCATAGCGGCGGCCGCGCTCGTGGTGGTCGTGGGTCTCGCCTTTGTCATCTCTCGCGTGTTCGGGGGAGGAGCGGGGCAGGACACGCTTCCCAACCAGGGCGAGCAGGTGGAGGTCGTCATCGACGACGGCTCCGGTGCCAACGCGGTTGCGGCCAAGCTCAAGGACGCCGGCGTCATCGCGAACACCGATGACTTCATCACGCAGGCGCGCAAGCAGAAGGCAGACTCGCAGCTCAAGAGCGGCGCCTACGTGTTCACGGTGGGCCAGGACATAGATTCCATTATCAGTCAGCTCATCAGTGGCCCCAACTCGACCTCGGGCCGCCTCACCGTTCCCGAGGGGCTCACGGTCCCACAGACGGCCCGTCTCGTCTCCGAGGCGCTCTCAGTCTCCAGCGATGACTTCATCGCGCAGGCTAAGGCCTCCAACTACGTGGCGGACTATCCGTTCCTTGCCAATGCCGCCGACGACTCGCTCGAGGGCTTCCTGTGCCCCAAGACCTACGACTTCTCCGGACGCAGCGACGTCACTGCGGACGCGGTGATCCGCGCCATGCTCGACCAGTACAACGCGGACGTGGAGTCGCTGGACTTTGCGAGCGGCGAGGCCCTCATCGCAGACCGCTACGGCATCACGATGAGTGACTACGACGTCATCAAGCTTGCCTCCATCGTGGAGCGCGAGGCCGTGACTGACGGACAGCGCCCCAAGGTGGCCTCGGTGTTCTTCAACCGTCTCAAGGCCGGCATGGCGCTGCAGAGCGACGCCACGATGATGTACGTCACGGGCGGCGAGGTCACGGCCGACGACCTCAAGACCGAGAGCCCCTACAACACCTACCTCAACGCTGGCCTCACGCCCACGCCCATCTGCACGCCCTCCGTTGACTCCATCAAGGCGGTCCTCTCGCCAGACGACACGGATTACCTCTACTTCTACATCACGCAGACCGACGAATGGTTCTCCTCGACCTACGACGAGCACCTCCAGGCCATTGAGGAGAACAGATAGATGAGTCTTGTCAGGCCCTGGCGCCTCGAGCGCGCCATCACCGACGTCAACGTTGAGGAGCTCGTCTCTCTCGGCGTTCGCTGCGTGCTGTTCGACCGTGACAACACCGTGGTCCCCCGAGACACGGGCGTGGCACCCGCCGAGGTCATGGAGTGGATCTCTCGTGTGCGTGCGGCGGGCATCGCGCTGTGCATGGTGTCGAACAACTTTCACACCCAGCAGGTCGAGGCGAGCGCGGCCGAGCTTGGGTGCGACGTGGTACACCATGCCATGAAGCCTGCGCCCTTTGCGGTGAGGCGCGCGCTTTCGCTCGTGGGCGTCGAGGCTCGCGAGGCCGTGCTCATTGGCGACCAGGTGTTCACCGATGTCATGGCCGGCAACCTTGCGGGCGTGCGCACGATCCTCGTTGAGCCCCAGAGCACGAGCGATTTGTGGTACACACACATCTTCCGCGTGTTCGAGCGGGCGATAGGCGCGCGCAGGTGAGTCTCGTGTGGCTTGCGGCGGCGGTGCTGGTTGCCCTGAGCGCTTGGGCTGCCGTGGTTGATGCGCGGACCCGCAGGATTCCCAACGCGTGCTGCGCGGGCGTTGCGGCGTGCGGCGTGTGCCTGCAGCTTGCTCGTCTTGCCACGGGTGCGATTCCCCTGCTCGGCAAGCCGCTCATGGCCTTTGTTGTGGCATGTGTGGTTCTGCTCGCAGGGTTTGCCGCGGAGATGCTGTACCGGCGCGTGGCTGGTCGGGCCGGGCTTGGCCTGGGCGACGTCAAGCTCGCGGCCGCCTGGGCGGTTTCGCTCGGCTGGCTTGTGGTCCCGGCGTTTGCCGTGGCCTGTCTGCTTGGCGCCGTATGGGCTCTGGCGACGAGGCAGCGCACGTTTGCGCTTGGCCCGTGGCTTTCGGCTGCTTTTGCGGGTGCCCTGCTCCTCACGTGCCTCGTTTCCTGGCGCCTGGCAGATATGGAGCAGCCTGGGTCGACTTGCTTTGGGACGGGCACGTATGCCCTGCGGTAGAATTGAACCCAGATATGCACGCATGGCCGGCGCGGCGTCTGGGGCGCCGGCTTTTTTATCCACGAGAGGGGAGGCCAGATGGACGAGGCACGTCGCGATCGCAACCGGGCACACCACGGCTGCGACCACGTCTTCTTCATCGGCTTCCTCGGTGCCGGCAAGACGACGGTCGCCCGCAACCTCGGCAACATGTTCCACCGCTCGTTCGTCGACGTGGACCACATGGTCGAGCGCGACCTTCACGCCAGTGTGGCCCGCATCTTCGAGACTCGTGGGGAGCAGGCGTTCCGCGTGGCGGAGACCCGCTCGCTCGAGAGCCTGCGTCGGCGCCGCAGCCTGCTCGTGAGCTGTGGCGGCGGCATCATCGAGAGCGAGCGCAACGCCGCCCTTATGCACGAGATGGGCAGCGTCGTCTTTCTCGACGGCACGCTCGAGGACTCACTGCGCCAGATCCGTCGCCCAGAGAAGCGCCCGGACCTTGGGGACCTCGCCCACGCGCGCGAGCTCTACGCCCATCGCAGGCCCCTGTACGAGGCTGCGTGCGACTATCGCGTCATCATCTCTGGTAAGACGTTCGAGCAGGTTGCCTATGACGTGGGTGAGCTGCTCTGGGAAAGGGGACTGCTATGAGTGACGAGAATACCGAGGCCGCCGAGCAGGCGGCGCCCGAGGCAAAGATCGCTCCCGAGCCAGCTCCGGCGCCCGTCGTGCGCAGGCAGTCCGTCGTCATGCGCACGGGCTCGTGTGACATGCGCGTGGGCACCGGCGCGCTCGACCAGCTTGGCAACGCCGCCAGGATCGCGGCAGGCAAGCCGAGCCGCGCCCTTCTCGTGAGCGGCGATGACATCGACGCCGAGCTCACGGAGAGGTGCAGCAGGCTGCTCAAGGACGCGGGCTTTGCCGTGAGCCTCACGAGCGTGCCCGCCGGACGTGCCGCCCGCAGCATTGAGAACGTCACGGCACTCTACCAGGAGCTTGCCTCCGAGCACGTCACCGCAGACGACCCCATCGTCGTCGTGGGCGATGCCGACGTCATCTCGCTCGCCATCTTCGCGGGTGCCACGTGGCACACGGGGTGCCCCGTCGTCGCCGTGGCCACGACGCTCGACGCCGTCACAGACGTCACCGTGACGCCGCGCCCCATCGACGCCCCAGCCGCGCCCGACATGCTCGTGGCTCGTGGAAACGCCCGCTTCATGATCGCGGACCCAAGCGTGTTTGTCTCCGGCGACCTCACGAACTCCGAGCTCATGGGCCGTGCCGTCATGGTCGCGGGGGCGGTCTCTGCGGGCGAGAACAGCTTCAACGAGCTTGCCGTGCGCGCTGATGGCGTCATCGCCGCCGCGGAGGACACGCTCGTTGCGGCCATCCTCGACATCACGAAGTCCCGAGCCCGCGTGGTCTCCTCGTCGGCCCTCGCCATGAGGCAAGGCATCCTCTATGGCCAGGCCATCGGGCGCGCCCTCGAGCGCGCCGTGGAGTCCCAGCACCCCGATGCCGCCCGCTATCTCGTGGACGAGAATCCCGGCTCGGCGCGCCTGTTCGCCGAGGGCCTGCGCATCGCGGCGCGCCTTGCCGCCGCCAAGCAGGCGCCCGACGACAAGCTCGTTGACTTCGTGTTCACCCAAGACGGCCTGCTCGAGAAGCTCGGCCTTTCCGAGGTCGCCTGCGTCATAGAGCCGCAGGCGCTCCTCGACTGCCTCAAGGCCGAGGAGTTCAGCCGCTCCAACCGCTTCATGCTCGCCCTGCCGCTTGGGTTTGGGCGCGTGCGTCTCACCTCGGTCCCGGACGAGATGCTGCTGGAGCACCTGAGCGGCTGGTGCAAGAGCCGTCGCAAGCTCGCACGCCGTCGCGCCCGCGAGGCGGCCGCGGTCACTGAGGCCACCGAGGCACCCAAGACGTCCGTCCCCGAGACGCCCGCCCCCGAGGCCCCGGAGCAAGCCAACTAGCACACCCCCGGCGCGGCTCCCAGGCCGCGCCTTTCTATGAACACGTCCAATACCCTCGAGGAAAGGAACACATATGGCAGACGAGAAGGCTTGTGCCGCGCGCGTGGCAAAGCTCCGCGCAATCATGGAGGAGCGCGGCTACGACGCCGTCATCCTGCGCAACAACCCTGACCTGCGCTGGCTCACGGGCTGCGAGCGCACGTTCGACGACGAGGTGGCCCACACGGCCGTCATCACGCCCACGCGCCAGCTGCTGCACACGGACTCGCGCTACTACAACACCTTCTGCGAGCGCCTGGGTGCCAACACCGCCTGGGAGCTTGACGAGACCATCACGGGCGCCGAGCAGTGGGCCGCCGACCGCATCCGCGAGGCCCATGCCCGCGTCGTGGCCATCGAGGACACGTGCACGCTCGACTTCTACGATGCCCTCAAGGTTGCCCTTTCGCAGCGCTCCGTGGCGTGCCTGCTGCCGCGCCTGCACGGCGACCTCGTGAGGCTCCGTGCGGTCAAGGACTCCGAGGAGATCGAGCTCATGCGCGCCGCCCAGCGCATCACCGACGAGGCGTTCCGCCACATCTGCGGCTACATCAAGCCGGGCGTCACCGAGCAGCAGATCCGCGCCGAGCTCGAGAACTACATGCTCTCCCACGGCGCCGATGGCCTGTCCTTTGGCACCATCATCGCGAGCGGTCCCAACGGCGCCAACCCGCACGCCCAGCCCGGCCCCCGCGTGGTCGAGAAGGGCGACATGATCGTCATGGACTACGGCTGCACCGTGGCCGACTACCACTCCGACATGACGCGCACCGTCTGCGTGGGCGAGCCCTCAGACGAGCAGCGCCACGTCTACGACGTCGTGCGCCAGGCTCACGAGGAGTGCGCGGCCATGGCCCGTGCCGGCGTCATCGGCAAGGACGTCTACGACCACTCGGTGAAGGTCATCTCGGACGCCGGCTACGGTGACTTCTACAAGCACGGACTCGGACACGGCGTGGGCGTCGAGATTCACGAGGAGCCCAACTTCAACCGCCGCAACATGGAGCCCATTCCCGCCGGCGCCGTCATCACGATCGAGCCGGGCATCTACCTGCCGGGCAAGTTCGGCATCCGTCTCGAGGACTTCGGCCTCGTCACGGAGGACGGCTATGAGCCGTTCACGGAATCGCCGCATGAGCTCACGGTCATTCCGTGCTAATCGACGATATTCATTTCTCGCTCATTAGCTGCGGTTTTGATGGCTTGGCTCAGATTTGCGTTTCTGTGAAATGATTCGTTATATCTGCGAACGGTATCGTTAATTAAAAGGACCAGCTAGCATATATATGCAGCTGGTCCTTACTTAAATGGATAAGACACGGATATATCAACAACATATCGAAAAATCAAGCATATACAAAACATATAAATATACCTATTATCTCATATTTGTGTTTCCTCAACATTTTCATCAACGCTTGCAAACTTATTCTTCACATCTGGAGCAATTTGGACCTATCATGCCCATGTCCCGCAATTAGACCCATTCATGCATGGGAGGTAGGAATGGTAGGGATTGTCCTAGCAAGCCATGGCGATCTTGCGGCGGGCGTCCGGCAGACGGGCTCCATGGTCTTTGGTGACCAGGAGAACGTTGCCGTCGTCAGTCTCGAGCCGTCCATGGGCCCTGATGACTTCAGGGCAAACCTCGAGAAGGCCGTTGCCTCGCTCGAGGACCAGGAGCAGGTCCTGTTCCTGGTCGACCTGTGGGGAGGCACGCCGTTCAACCAGACGAGCGCCTTCGCCAAGGGTCACGACACGTGGGCCATCGTCACGGGTCTGAACCTGCCGATGCTCATCGAGGCATATTCGGCGCGCATCGACGCGACGAAGTCTGCCCATGACATCGCGGCTTACCTCGTCTCCGAGGGTCGCAAGGGCGTTCGCGTCCTTCCCGAGGGCCTCGAGCCCAAGGTGGCGGCGCCCAAGGCGGCGGCAGCCCACGCCGGAGCCATCGCCCCCGGCACGGTGCTTGGCAACGGCAAGATCGACATCGCGGCCGTCCGCATCGACACGCGCCTGCTCCACGGCCAGGTGGCTACCGCTTGGACCAAGCAGATTGCGCCCAACCGCATCATCGTGGTCTCCGATGGCGTGGCCCATGACGAGCTGCGCAAGACCATGATCGAGCAGGCCGCGCCTCCGGGAGTGCCTGCCAACGTCGTGCCCATCTCCAAGATGGTCGAGGTCGCCAAGGACCCGCGCTTTGGCGCCACGAAGGCGTTCCTCCTGTTCGAGACTCCGCAGGACCTGCTCAAGTGCATCGAGGGCGGTGTTGACATCAAGAAGGCCAACATTGGCTCCATGGCGCACTCCGTGGGCAAGGTTGTCGTGACGAACGCCATCGCCATGGGCGAGGACGACGTCAAGACCATCGAGAGGCTCCGCGAGCTTGGCGTCGAGTTCGAGGCCCGCAAGGTGCCCTCCGACGCCTCTGAGAACGTCGACGCAATGCTCAAGAAGGCCAAGGCAGACTTGGCCGCCCAGGCAAATCAGTAAGGAGGGTCTGACACATGACTCCAATCACGATTGCTCTCATCGTCATTGTTGCCTTCCTCGCTGGTATGGAAGGCATCCTCGATGAGTTCGAGTTCCACCAGCCCCTGGTGGCCTGCACGCTCATCGGCCTTGTCAGCGGCCATCTCCAGGAGGGCATCCTCCTTGGCGGCCAGCTCCAGATGATCGCCCTCGGCTGGGCGAACATCGGCGCTGCCGTGGCCCCCGACGCCGCGCTTGCATCCGTTGCCTCGGCCATCATCATGGTCCTGGCCCTCAACGGCGGCAATGCGGACGTGAGCAACGCCATCACCACCTCCGTGGCCCTGGCCATCCCGCTGTCCGTCGCTGGCCTGTTCCTCACGATGATCTGCCGTACGCTCGCCACGGGCATCGTCCACGCCATGGACGCCTGCGCCGAGAAGGGCGACTTCAAGGGCATCGAGGTCTGGCAGGTCGTCGCCATCTGCATGCAGGGCGTCCGCATCGCCATTCCGGCCGCGCTGCTCTGCGTCATCCCGGACTCTGCCGTCACGAACGCGCTTAACGCCATGCCCGCATGGCTCGCCGGCGGCATGGCCGTCGGCGGTGGCATGGTTGCTGCCGTAGGCTACGCCATGGTCATCAACATGATGGCCACCAAGGAGACCTGGCCGTTCTTCATCCTCGGCTTCGTCCTCGCTGCCATCTCCCAGCTCACGCTCATCGCCCTTGGCCTCATCGGCATCTCGCTCGCCCTCGTCTACCTTGGCCTCAAGGACATGGCCAAGCAGGGTGGCGGCAACGGTGGCGGCTCCGGCGATCCGCTGGGCGACATTCTGAACGACTACGAGTAGGAAGGGAGAGTGACTACCATGGCAGAGAACAAGTTCGAGCTCACCGCTGCTGACCGCAAGAAGGTCTGGTGGCGCCACCAGTTCCTCCAGGGCTCTTGGAACTACGAGCGCATGCAGAACGGCGGCTGGTGCTACTCCATGATCCCCGCGATCAAGAAGCTCTACCCCGCCAAGGAGGACCAGGTTGCCGCCCTCAAGCGTCACCTCGAGTTCTACAACACGCACCCTTATGTCTCCAGCCCGGTCATCGGCGTCACGCTCGCCCTCGAGGAGGAGCGTGCCAACGGCGCCCCCGTTGACGACGCTGCCATCCAGGGCGTCAAGGTAGGCATGATGGGCCCGCTGGCTGGCGTTGGCGACCCGGTGTTCTGGTTCACCGTGCGCCCGATTCTCGGCGCCCTCGGCGCGTCGCTCGCGCTCGGTGGCTCCGTTGTGGGCCCCATCCTCTTCTTCGTGGCGTGGAACATCATCCGTATGGCCTTCGAGTGGTACACGCAGGAGTTTGGCTACAAGGTGGGTTCCTCCATCGCCAAGGACCTCTCCGGCGGCCTCATGGGCAAGATCACCGAAGGTGCCTCCATTCTGGGCATGTTCATCATCGGTGCGCTCGTCCAGCGCTGGGTGTCCATCTCCTTCACGCCGATCGTCTCGCAGATTCCTCAGGCTGAGGGCGCCTACATCGACTGGAGCAAGCTTCCCAGTGGCTCCGAGGGCATTAAGGAGGCCCTGACCCAGTACAACTCCATCGGTGCCACCGCCCTGGACGCCACGAAGGTCACGACGCTGCAGCAGAACCTCGACCAGCTCATCCCCGGCCTCGCCGCCGTGCTGCTCACGCTTCTGTGCTGCAAGCTGCTCAAGAAGAAGGTCAGCCCAATCGTCATCATTCTGGCCCTCTTCGCCGTGGGCATCATCGGTCGTCTGCTCGGCTTCATGTAGGATGTAGCCGCATAGCGACTTCTCAAGGGCCGCTTCCCGCGCTGGGGAGCGGCCCCTTTCGTAGGGTGGGAGCAAGAAGGAGGCCGTGATGGCCCAGTCTCAGAACACGAGGGTCGAGTACACGGAGAGGGCGAGCTTCCTCTCCGGGCTTGGCACGTACGGCGACGTCATGGTGGGGGACCGCGCGTTCGAGTTCTACAACGAGCGCAACCGCGACGACTTCGTCCAGATCCCCTGGGATGAGGTGGACTACGTGGCCGCCGAGGTGCTGCCGGGCAAGAAGATCAGCCGCTTCGCCATCTTCATCAAGGACGGCAACAAGTTCGTCTTCTCCACGCGCAACAACAAGGCAACGCTGCGCGCCGTCCGCGAGCACGTGGACGCGAGCCGCATCCAGAGGAGCCCCTCGTTTCTCGACGTCCTGAAGGCCGGCGTGAGGGCCATCCCCAAGATCCCCTCGATGATCCGTCACGAGAAGTAGTTCCCTTGTGCCCGTCCCACGCCGTGGACGGCGGCTGCATGTGTGCAGCTCTTGGGAGTATGCCCGGCGTGTGCATAGGCCCATATCGGGCGTGCTACAATACCAGACTGCATGAACGTATGTGGTTCGCGCGCACGCGGGCCTAAGACAGGAAGAGAGTCTTTAGATGCAGCAGATCAGCACCGCCGAGTTCAAGAACGGCATGGGCCTCAAGATCAAGGACAAGATCTACACCCTCGTCGAGTTCCAGCACGTCAAGCCGGGCAAGGGCGGCGCCTTCGTTCGCTACAAGATCAAGGACCTCCGCTCCGGCCGCGTCATCGGCGACCAGACCTGCAACGCCGGCTCCAAGTTCGACTCCGTCATGCTCTCCACCAAGGAGATGCAGTACCTCTACAACGACGGTGACAACTATTACTTCATGGACATGAGCACCTACGAGCAGATTCCGGTGCCCGCCGACTTCATCGGCGACAACGCCAAGTGGCTCAAGGAGAACGACGTCTGCCAGCTCATGTACGCCGACGACGACCTGCTCACCGTTCAGCCCCCCATGTTCATCGAGGTCGAGATCACCAAGACCGACCCGGGTTTCAAGGGTGACACCGTCCAGGGCGGCGGCAAGCCGGCTACGGTCGAGACGGGCGCCGTCATCCAGGTGCCGATGTACCTCAACGAGGGCGAGGTCATCAAGATCGACACCCGCGAGGGCAAGTTCGTCTCCCGCGTCTAGCGTCTATCAACGGGCCCGCGTGCCACTTGTCGGCACGCGGGCGCTTTCGCACCGAAAGGGGCAGTCATGAGCAATGAGCTGAGAATCGCCGGCATGGGCGTCTCCAAGAGCGTCGTCTCCACGATCGTGAGCGCCGCCGCCGAGAAGGTCGAGGGCGTGGCCTCCGTCTATGGCAAGGACATCGCCAGTGGCATCATCGCCATGCTGACCTCCAAGCCCCAGCCCACGACGAGCGCTGTCGAGTGCAGTGTCGTCGACGGCGACGCCATCGCCATCACCGTTCGTCTCGTCGTGTTCTTTGGCTACCCGTTCACCAAGCTCGCCGAGGAGGTCCGCGCCGCCGTTGCCGAGGCCGTGGATGCCCAGATTGGCGTGCGCGTCGCTAGCATCGACGTCTGCATCGATGAGCTCGTCTTCCCCAAGGAGTAGGCCTTGTCTTCTAACCACAAGCACATCGGGGGACGCACGCTCTCTCGCTGCAATGCCCTTCAGCTTCTGTTCCAGGCCGAGGCCAGCGGTCGTTCCGTCGCCGACGTCCTCTCCGGCGAGTACGCCCTGTCCGAGGGCCCGCTTGACGAGTACGGCGAGCTTCTCGCGCGTGGCACGTACGAGCACCTTGCAGACATTGACGCCGTGCTTTCCGAGGCTTCGCGCAACTGGAGCCTCTCTCGCGTCTCTGCCACGGACCGCAACCTGCTGCGCATCGCCCTGTTCGAGATCCTCTACGTTGACGAGGTGGCCTCCGCGGTCGCCATCGACGAGTGCGTCGAGCTTGCCAAGGCGTTTGGCAGCTCCGAGGAGTCGAGCCGTTTCGTGAACGGCATCCTCGGCCGCATTCAGACCGACATCGACGCCGGCGTCGATGTTGTGGAGAAGGGTCACGCCCACGCGGCCGCCGAGGCCGAGGAGCGCGCTCGTCAGCAGGCTGCCCATGAGCAGTCCTTTGGCGAGGATGACTATCCCTATGACGATGGTGACACCTGGTCTGGAGAGGGCGAGTAGCCCCTATGGCCAAGGCTCCCGACACCTCCGGCTACGAGCGCTTCTCTGACGTTACGTCTCGTCTTGATGAGATCATTGCGGACGTGCGCAAGAAGGACACGTCGCTCGAGCGCTCTCTTGACCTCTTTGACGAGGCCATCGCGCTGGGAACGCGCGCCGTGGACCTCGTTGACAAGGCGGCGTTCTCTCCCGAGGAGCGCGAGCGCCTGGCCGAGCCCGTCTCGGCGCAGGATGCCGATGAAGGCGAGAAGGCCACCGGCGAGTTCGAGGCCAAGGATGCGGCCGAGCACGCCAGCGCAGACTCTGCCGATGAGGCCAAGTAGCCGTGCCGAAGCACAGGCTTGATGACGAGCTCGTGGCGCAGGGCTTCTTTCGCTCCAAGGACGACGCGATGCGCGCCGTCATGGCCGGTGACGTCTCCGGCCCCTCCATGCGCTATGCGTCCGCAGGCACGCAGGTTCGCCCTGGTTGCGAGCTGCACGTGCGCGGTCAGCTTCCCTACGTGAGTCGAGGCGGCCTCAAGCTTGAGCGCGGCCTCGACTTCTTTGGCGTTGATCCCGCGGGCCTTACATGCGTGGACGTGGGCTGTTCCACCGGTGGCTTCACCGATTGTTTGCTCAGCCGTGACGCCGCTCGCGTGACGTCTGTTGACGTGGGCTACGCTCAGTTCGACTGGTCGCTCAGGCAAGACGAGCGCGTGACGCTTCTGGAGCGCACGAACATCGTTGACGTTCCCAACGAGGAAAACGCGGCCACGTTTGACCTGGCTGTCTGCGACGTCTCATTCACCTCAGTGCTTACCGTACTGCCCGCCGTGTGCGAGCTTCTCGGCCCGCAGGGGCGCTTTCTCACGCTTGTGAAGCCCCAGTTCGAGGCCGCTCGCGAGGACGTGGGGGAGGGTGGCGTCGTGCGCAGGCCCGAGGTGCGTCGACAGGCCGTGGAGCGCGTGGCCGCAGCGCTCAACGAGGCTGGCCTTGCCGTCCAGGGTTGCTGTGAGAGTGCGATCACGGGCGCCAAGGGAAACCACGAGTACCTGCTCCTCGGCGTGCGTGGAGAGCAGCCTGCGGAGCTCGACCTCTCGTTCATCGCGTAGCTGTAAGCTCAACTTAATAGACACGTATCGTGCCAATCTTCCCCAAGATTGGCCTTTGCTTGCAACGCTTAGGGACGATAGCACGATAAACAGCAGGCGGGCGCCGTTGCCTTGTAAGCAGCGACGCCCGCCTTTACTCTCAGTGTCTGCTCTGGACTACATGAGCTTGGTACTCTCGAGCTTTCTCTCAACCCACTCGTTGAGGCGAATGATTGGCTTGCGAAGTACGAGGCCCAGCAAGAGCGCAGGCACGATAAAGCCAGCGAGCGTGCCAAGGCTCACCCAGAAGTCGTTGCCGTACAGGCCGAACATGGCGGCGCGCATGGCGTTCTCCGCGTGCACGAACGGCAGGAACGGGTAGATGGCCTGGAACGCCTGGGGCAGCATCTCGCGTGGGAACGTGCCGCCCGAGCCGGCGACCTGGATGACCATGAGCACGACGGCAATGGCCTTGCCCACGTCTCCGAACGAGGCCGTGAGCGCGTAGATGATGTTCACGAACGTGAAGCTCGCCAGCCAGCCGGCAAGGAAGAACAGCACGGGATTGGCGCACTGGACGCCGAGGTAGTACAGGTCTCCCGCGCAGATGAGCGTGCTCTGCAGAAGGCCGATGAGCGCGAACAACGCAAGACGTGCGATATAGGCCTGCGTGTGGCTGCAGCCCGTCTCCTCGAGGGCCTTCTCGCTCGCGTTGGTCTTCACGAGGGCGGCAAGCACCACGCCGCCGATCCAGATGGCGAGCGTCGTGTAGAACGGGGCCATGGCGCTGCCGTTGTTCTCGATGGCAAAGACGGCGTTGCGGTCCACCGCCACGGGCGAGGAGATGAAGCTCGCGAGGTCGTCGGGGTTGGCCGTGAGGATGTCTCGCACCTGCTGCATGTCCTGGGAGTCGAGCGCGGCGCTGAGCTTGGCGTGCAGCTCGGAGAGCCTCGATGCCGCCGTGTCGAGGGCGTCCGCCGCCTCGTTGATGGCGCTCGCGGCGTCTCCCAGGCCGTCTGCGGCAGAGCCCGCCATGGAGCTCACGTCGCCAAGCGTCTTGGAGAGGCTGTCCGTGATGGTCTGGGCATTGCCGGCTGCGCCGTCGATCTGGTCCGCCAGGGTGCCGAGGCTTCCCCTGAGGTCGCTCTCGTAGACGCCCTGCACGGTGGTGATGCCGCTCTTGGCGCTCGTGATGACGCCGGAGAGCTTCTCCTTGGCGTCCGCCGCGGTCTGCTTGCCGCTTGCAACGTCGCCTGCGGTCTTGTTGAGCTGCGAGGAGAGCGTGCGCATCTGTCCGGCGGCGGCGCTCGCCTGCGCCTGTCCCTCACTCGCGTTGTCGCGGGCACTCACGGCCGCTGCGCGAGCCTTGGCAAGCACGGCGTAGAGAGGGTCGGTCTCTGCCATGACGGCGAGCTGCGCGTCGATGTCTTTGATGGCGTTCGAGGCGGTGTTTGCGGCGTCCCCCAGCTTGGAGGAGAGGGCGTCGAGCCTGCTCGCGCTGTCATCGGCCACGCCGGCGGCGGATCCCAGGGCGGAGGTGAGCTTGTCAATCTGGCCGTCTGCCGTGGAGAACGCCTGGTCGATGGCACCGCTCACGGAGTCCAGGCTCGAGGCGCTCGAGGAGATCGCGTCATTGAGCGAGTCGGTGGCGCCATCGAGCGCGCTGCCGAGCCCGCGCACGTCGTTTGCCGCGGAGGAGAGGCTGCCGCTCAGGTCGAGCGTGGAGGAGAGCGACGTGCCAAGCGTTGAGGAGGAGCTGCCAAGCATGCCCTGCGTGGAGCCGATGACGCCCGAGAAGTCGCGCAGGTTGGTGGCGGTGTCGGTGAGCGCGGAGGTGGAGGAGGACACGGCGTCGTCGAGCTTGGCGGCCACGTCGGCGAGATTGTCGTCATTGAGGTAGTTGCCCAGCTCCTCGAGCACGCCGGCGCCCACCGTGGTGATGGAGCTCGCGAACGACTTGTTGATGTCTGCCTGGATGGCCGAGGAGGCCTTGTTCGTGACGATCTGCGCGATCGCGTTGGCCTTGTCGTTCTGGTAGAAGGTGACCTGCGGGCGCGTGGGATTGGGCGTGAGCACGGTCATCATCTCGGTGGAGAAGTCCTCCGGGATCACGACGGCCGCGTAGTACTCGCCGGAGCGCACGCCCTCGAGGGCGTCCTCCTCCGAGGTGAAGGTGTAGCCGATGCTCGTGGACTCGCGCAGCTCCGCCTCCACGCGGTCGCCGAAGTTGATCTCCACGGGCATGAGGTCCGAGGAGTAGCCTGCGTCGCAGTTGGCGACGGCCACCTTGAGGTTGTCGGTGTTGCCGTAGGGGTCCCAGGAGCCGGCGATGTTGAACCAGGCGTAGAACGTCGGCACGACGATGATGCCCACGATGACGACGAGGCTGATGACGTTCAGGTGCAGGCGACGGGCGTCACGCTTGATGAATGACCAGATCTTGCTCATCCTACGCCTCGCCTCCCTTCGTGGAATCGGTTTCGGTCTTGGCGTCGCTGTCCTCGGCGGTCTTTGGCTGCTGGTCGGCCGCGATGCCGCCCCTGCGCTCGAGGCGCATCTTGTCGAGCGGGGCGAATGCCATGAACTCCTCTCGCAGCTCGTCGTCGAGAAGCGCGTAGAGCTGCTCGGGAGCCATGTCCGCGAGCGTCGTCTTCTCGCTCACGCGGGTGTGCAGGTACTCCACCACGATGAGGAACGTGCAGATCACCACGAGCGAGAGAATCCAGAGCATGAGCATGGCGAACTTGTGCGGCAGCACGAACATGAGCGCGAGCAGCACGAGCGGGACCCAGATGAGCGCCGCAAAGCCGCGCTTGACGAGCACGGGGTACATGAGCTCGAACTTGGCCGCCCTCTCGAGGAACGTGGCCTTGTACTCGCCCGAGTTCATGATGACCTTCACGATCGTGGCAAGGCGGAAGCGCGTGTGGCCGGCGGCGTCGCGCTCGGTGATCATGAGGTCGGTGTCGGCGAGCCTGCGGTCGAACAGCGTGTTGATGTTGAGCAGGTGCCTGCGTGCCGTGACGCCAATGAGCAGGCTCGGAATGAGGAACAGCAGGAGCACGAGCAGGTTGGTTGCGTAGTAGCTGCCGTAGAAGCCCGCGATGGCCTCGCGCATGGCGTTGATGCCGTAGGTGAACGGAAGCCAGGGGTGCAGGTTCTTGAAGAAGTCCGGCATCATCTCGATGGGGTAGGTGCCCGAGGCTCCGGGGATCTGGAGGATGACGAGCAGCACCGCGATGGCCTTGCCGATGTGCTTGAAGGCCACGGAGATGGCGTAGACGAAGAACACGTAGACGAAGCTCTCGACCATGCCCGCGAACACGAACGCCACGGGGTTGAGGCACTGGATGCCGAGGGCGATGTCTCCCACGCAGCAGATGATGGCCTGGAGCTGGCCGATGAGGTTCATGAGCAGCCAACGGCCAAAGAAGCCCTGCCACGGCTTGAACTTGCCGATGCCCTCCTCGTCTACCTCGAGCTTGTAGATGGCCACGAGCACAAAGCCTCCCACCCACAGGGCCAGGTTGGTGTAGAAGGGCGCCACGCCGCTGCCGTAGTTGGCCACCGGGTAGATGGGGGAGGAGACCATGTCCACGGGCGAGCCCATGAAGTCTCCCACCTGCTCGGCGTCCAGTCCGAGGACATCCTGCAGGATCGAGAAGGTCTCCGCGCTCTGGATGGCCGCGGCGTCGGTCGCCAAGCCGCCCACCTTGTCCGCAGCGCCGCTCACGGCGTCCGCGGTCTGGGAGAGTGCGTCCGCGCTCTGGGAGAGCACGCCGTCGAGCTGGGCGAGGGCACCGTCTACCTGGGAGAGCATGGGGGCAACGGCGCTCGAGAGGCCCACGAGGCGACCTCCTGCGTCCGCAAAGGAGTCGAGGGAGTTGGAGAGCGCCGGCAGCGTCGTGCTCGCGAGCGAGCCCTGGAGGCTCGAGAGGCCCTGGGCGGTGCTCTGCACGGCGTCGTTCACGGAGGTTGAGAGCCCGCTCACGGCGTCGTTCGTCTCCTTGATGGAGCCCGAGACGCCCTTGAGCTGCTCGATCTTGCCAGACGTGGCAGAACGCAGCTCGTCGATGGCGGCGAGCGCTTGCTGGATGGATGCGAGCATCTGCTGCTTGTTAGGGACGGTGTCGGGCAGGGCGCTCACCTTGGCCTGGGCCTGCTCGAGCGAGGAGCGCATGCTCGCGAACGTGTTGTCGTTGAGCGCGCCCACCTGCGAGATGGCGCCGTCGAGCTGGCCCTGGGCCCAGCCGATGTCACCGCAGATCTCTCCGATGCTGTGGTTTGCCTCGGCAGAGATGCCAGAGATGGTGGAGACGCCCGTGCCAAGGGCGCCCGAGAGCTGCGCCCCGAGCGTCTGGGCCTTGGTGCGCGTTGCCCCCAGGGTGTCCATGGACTGGGAGAGGGCGTCAGAGAGCGACGTGGCGCTCGAGCTCACCTGGGAGAGGGTGGTGCGGGCGTCGGCGACGGTCTGGCGAGCGTCTGCGATGGTCTGCTGGGCGCCGGAGAGATCTCCGGAGAGGTTCGTGAGCAGCACCTGGACCTGCGAGAGGTCAGAGCTGAGCGTTGCCGTGGCGGCATCGGACTCTGCCATCAGGCTCGTGGAGAGCCCCTGGAGCTTCTCGGTGATGGTCTTGCCCACGACGCCCACGAACTCGTTTGCGATTTGCGTCTCGAGGGTCGTGGAGCCAGTGTCGGTCACCTTGGGGGAGATGGCGTTGAGCTTCTCGTTCACGTAGTAGGCTATGTGCGCCTGGTTCGTGTCGCCCGAGAGCACGTCTCCCAGCGAGCTCGTGAAGTCCTCGGGCACGACGAAGGCTGCGTAGTAGCGGCCCGCGTTCACGCCGTCGAGGGCGGCCTGCTCGTCGTCGACGAACGTCCAGCCAAGCTGGGTGTTCTCCTTGAGCTGCTCCTCGATCATGTCGCCGGCGTTTATGGTCCCCATGTCTCCCACCTCGGCGCCCCTGTCCTCGATGACGACGGCGATGGGCACCGTGCTCGTGTTCTCATAGGGGTCCCAGTTGGCCAGGATGTTGAACCAGGCGTACAGGGAGGGGATGATCGCCACGCCTATGGCGATGACGATGGCGACGGGGTTCGCGAGTATTCGCTTGAGGTCGCGCTTGAAGATCTGGAACGCTGTTCTCACGTGGAGACTCCTTGTGCAGTGCGCTGCCGTATGCATACAAAGTATGTGGGCGAGGTGGATTCTCGTCCGCAGACTAGCGTTGTATACCCTAGCAAGTCGGCAGTATTCGTTGGTCTAGCAGAGAAGTTTACATAATTTCTTTGGTTTACAGGGACCGGGCGGGGGAATAAACTGTTTTGGCCCGATAAGGGCGCTCGTCAAGAGGCGCCGCGGACATATGACCGTGGCGCATAGAGCCGAGGGACCGAGCCCGATGACGCTCCGACAACCCACCCGCACGCGTGCGGGCAGGGTGCCAATTCTCGGCGGCCACGCATGTGGCCGGAAGACGGGGGAAGGCATGACTGGCACGTCATCAACGTCCCCTATGCAATGGCACGGGGGACGTTTTTCGTCTCCGGGGCGGCGGTGCGTCCGTTGCCCAACGAGGTTCGGCGGAAATCGCCGGAGAGGAGCGGATGGCAATGAGCCAGCTGGCCCAGGAGAGCTACTACTTCACGTCGGAGTCCGTGACGGAGGGTCACCCCGACAAGGTGTGCGACCAGATCAGCGACGCCGTGCTCGACGCGATTCTCGAGAAGGAGGCACGTCTGGAGGCCAAGGGCTACGTGGCCCCCAACGGCCAGCCCGCGAGCGTGGAGAACGTGCGCTGCGCCTGCGAGACGTTTGCCACGACCGGCACCATCGTCGTGGCCGGCGAGATTCGCACGCAGGCCTACGTCGACGTCCAGGAGATTGCGCGCAAGACGCTCAAGCGCATCGGCTATGACCGTGCTAAGTACGGCTTCGACTGCGAGACGTGCGGCGTCATCTCCATGATTCACGGGCAGAGCCCCGACATCGCCCAGGGCGTGGACGAGTCGTTTGACGCGCAGGCGGGCCGCACGCAAGACCCGCTGGATAGGATTGGCGCCGGAGACCAGGGCATGATGTTCGGCTACGCCTCGGACGAGACGGACGTCCTCATGCCCATGCCCATTTACCTGGCCCAGAGCCTCGCCAAGCGCCTTGCCGACGTGCGCAAGTCCGGCGAGCTTGCCTACCTGCGCCCGGACGGCAAGACCCAGGTCACCGTGCGCTACGAGGCAGACCGCCCCGTCGAGGTCTCGGCCATCGTGGTGTCCACGCAGCACGACCCCGAGGTCGAGGACATGGGCGTCATCAGGGCGGACGTCACCGAGCACGTCATCGCGCCGGTGCTCGACGCGGCGAACATCCCCTGGAAGAACGCCGACATCTACGTGAACCCCACCGGGCGCTTCGTCGTGGGCGGCCCCATGGGAGACACGGGCCTCACGGGCCGCAAGATCATCGTCGACACCTATGGCGGCATGGGTCGCCATGGCGGCGGCGCCTTCTCGGGCAAGGACTGCACGAAGGTGGACCGCTCGGCCGCCTACGCCGCACGCTGGGTTGCCAAGAACATCGTGGCCGCCGGTCTTGCCCACAAGTGCGAGGTGCAGCTGGCATACGCCATCGGCGTGTCCCACCCGGTGTCGGTGCTCGTGGACACCAAGGGTACGGGCTCGGTGAGCGACCGCGTGATCGAGGCGGCCGTCAGGCGCGTCTTCGACCTGCGTCCGGGCGCCATCATCCGCGACCTTGACCTGCGCCGCCCCATCTTTGAGAAGACGGCTGCCTACGGTCACTTTGGCCGCAAGGACCCCGACTTCACCTGGGAGGCCACGAACCGCACCGACGAGCTCAAGGCCGCGGTGTCCGAGCTCGCCTAGCCGAATCGCCACGGCCGGTCTCGCGCTTATCGCGCTTGGGCTGAGGAGGCGTCGTCGCTCCTAGCTTTGGGAGATGGCGAGAGGGGACATCCCTTCTCGCCATCTTTCTTGGGTTCAGGTGGCAAACTGGATGGCATGAGATACGCGAAGGTCGTTCCGGACATACCCACCCGCGCCATCGACGGGTGCTTTGACTACGCCATCCCCGACGCGCTCGCCGGCTCGTGCAGCGTTGGCTGCACGGTGCTCGTGAGCTTTGCCCATCGCCTGGCGGTGGGCTACGTCGTGGACGTCGTCTCCGAGCTTGCGGAGGGCGTGAACCCGCTGCGCGTGCTGACCGTCGAGCGCGTGCTTGCCGAGCCCGCGTTCGACCGCGTGGGCGCACGACTCGCGCAGTGGATGGCGGCCGAGTACGCCGCCCCTGCCTCGGTATGCCTTCGGCTCATGCTGGCTCCCGGACAGACGACCCGCGTGCACAAGGACGAGACGGGCGAGTGGCGTCTGGCCGTGGACCGCACGAAGGCCGTCGATGACCGCTGGGCGCAGCTCTCGGTCACGGGACGGGGCTTCGTGCCACGTCGCAACGCCAGCAGGCAGCGCCGGGTCGTCGAGGCGCTCGCCGCCGGGCCCATGCGCGTGGCCGAGCTCTCGGCCATGGTGCCGGGCGCGGGATCGGTCGTCACGGCGCTCGCCAAGCGCGGGCTCGTCGAGGTGGAGCACCGCCGACGCATCCGAGGCGCCGGCGAGCCCACCTCGCTCTCGAGTGCCTCCGCGCCTCGGCCAGACCATCTCACGGACGGCCAGCTCGCCGCCCTCGACGCCATCGCACGGGCCGCGGACGCGGGTTGCGGGGACGTCGTGCTCGTTGACGGCGTCACGGGCTCGGGAAAGACCGAGGTCTACCTCGACGCCATCGAGCGCGTGCGCGAGCGCGGGCGCAGCGCCATCGTCCTCGTGCCGGAGATCTCGCTCACGGCCCAGACCGTGGGGCGCTTCCGCAGCCGCTTCGGTGACGACGTGGCCATCCTGCACTCGCGCCTCTCCAGCGGCGAGCGCTTCGACCAGTGGGACCTTGCGCGCTGCGGGCGGGTCCACGTGGTGGTGGGCGCGCGCTCTGCGCTGTTCGCCCCGCTCTCCAACGTTGGCCTTGTCATCGTGGACGAGGAGCACGAGGGCTCCTACAAGCAGGACCAGGCTCCGCGCTACCACGCCCGCGAGGCCGCGGCCGAGCTTGCCCGGCTGCGCGGCGCGGCGCTCGTGCTTGGCAGCGCCACGCCCTCGCTCGAGAGCCTCGAGCGCTGCCGTGCCGGCAGCTGGCGCGGCGTGCGCTGGACGCGCGTCAGCATGCCCGAGCGCCCCGGCGGCTCCAGGCTCCCGTCCGTCCGCATCATCGACATGCACTCGACGTTCAGCCCCAAGGGCGGCTCGGTGTTCTCGTCACCTCTGCGAGACGCCCTGCTCGATCGCGCCGAGAAGCGCGAGAAGAGCGTGCTTCTGCTCAACCGCCGCGGCTTCGCGAGCTTTCTCATGTGCCGAGAGTGCGGCTGCGTCCCCACGTGCCCTCACTGCTCCACGGCGCTCACGTACCACGAGCGCACGCACAGCCTCGCCTGCCACACATGCGGCAGCGCGTGGCCCGTGCGTGCCTACCCTGACCCCTCCACGAAGTGCCCCAACTGCGGCAGCCGGTACCTGGCGCAGTACGGGGTGGGCACGCAGCGGGTCGAGGACGAGCTCAGGATGCTGTTGCCCGAGGACGTGGACGTCATCCGCATGGACGCGGACACCACGGCGACGAAGGGCGCGCACACGCGCCTGCTCGAGCAGTTCGACGCGAGCGAGTGCGCCGTGCTCGTGGGAACGCAGATGATCGCGAAGGGCCTCGACTTCCCCGAGGTCACGCTCGTGGGTGTCGTGAACGCCGACACCACCCTCAAGCTGCCAGACTTCCGTGCCGCCGAGCGCACGTACAACCTGCTCGAGCAGGTGGCGGGGCGCGCCGGCAGGGGAGAGCGTCCCGGCGAGGTCATCATCCAGACGTACTGGGCCACGCACCCCGCCATCTCGGCCGTGGCAACCCGTGACCGCTCCTCCTATCTTGGCTATGAGCTCGAGCAACGTGACGAGGCGTACTACCCGCCCTACTCGCGCCTCGCGAACCTCACGCTTGCGGGACTTTCCGAGCGCGCCGTCCGTGAGCGGGCGAGCGCGCTTGCCGCCAAGATCCGCGCGCGCGTGGAAGGCATGGAGGGGGAGTGGGAGGTTCTCGGCCCCGCCGAGTGCGTGCGCTCCAAGGTCAAGGATCGCTATCGCCGCCACATCGTCGTGAAGGCGCCCGTGGATGCCGAGCTTGGATCCCTTCTCGACGAGTGCGCCCGTGCGCTGCCCGCGTGCAAGGGCGTCACGCTCGCCATCGACGTCGACGCCTACGACATGCTCTAGCGTGGCGTAGGCGTGGGGCGCATGCTTGCCGCCTACGCCCAGGCTGTGCGGATTCTCTCGGCTTTTGTCTTTCAGGCGCAAGCCGCGGCTATGATGGATGATTGTGAATCCAGTGCCGCGCTCGCGCGCGGCCCCCATGCGTGTGAGGAGCAACATGAGCGCCAAGAAGGATATTCTGCTCACCCCGGACCCGCGCCTTTCACAGGTGTGCGAGCCCGTGACAGAGATCAACGCCGACATCCGCAAGCTCGCCAAGCGCATGCTCAAGGACATGTATGAGGCGGATGGCTGCGGCCTCGCGGCGCCCCAGATCGGCGAGATGGTTCGCATGGTCGTCGTTGACTGCGACTACACGGACGAGCGCGGCAGCGAGAATCCCTATGTGCTCATCAACCCCAAGATCGTGAAGGCAGACGGCCCCATGCGCTCCTTCTCCGAGGGCTGCCTGTCGTTTCCTGGCATCTCGGTGGACATCGAGCGCCCGAGCCACGTCATCGTGCACGCCACGAACCTCGACGGCGATCTCATGCAGTACGAGGCGGAGGGCAACCTGCTGGCCGTGTGCCTCCAGCATGAGATCGACCACCTCGACGGCGTGACGATGGTCGATCACCTGCCCCCGCTCAAGCGCGCCCAGAAGCTGCAGGAGTGCGAGCAGGCCATCGAGCAGGGCGCGCGCCCCGGCGAGACCACGACCGACTAGGAGCCACGCATGCGCATCGTCTTCATGGGAACGCCCGAGTTCGCCTGTCCGTCCCTCAGCGTCGTGAGCAAGGCCCACGACGTCGTGCGCGTGGTGACGCGACCCGATGCCGTGCGAGGTCGAGGCAAGCGCCTCGAGCCGAGCCCCGTGAAGGCGCTCGCCGGCGAGCTTGGCCTTGCGGTCACCGAGGCGAGCCGCATGACGCCCGAGGTCATGGACGAGCTTCGCGCCGCCAAGGCCGACCTGTGCGTTGTGGCCGCCTACGGCTGCATCCTGCCCGACGAGCTTCTCGAGATGTTCCCGCTCGGCTGCGTCAACGTGCACGCGTCGCTGCTTCCCCGTTGGAGGGGCGCGGCCCCCATCCAGCGTGCCGTGCTCGAGGGAGACGAGCTTGCTGGCGCGTCCATCATGCGCGTGGTCCACGAGCTCGACGCGGGCGCCTACTGTGCTCAGGTCTCCACGGCGGTTGCGGGCAAGACCTCCTCTGAGCTGCTCGATGAGCTTGGCCACCTTGGTGCCGAGGCCCTCGTCGAGGCCATCGGCCGCATCGCGGACGGCACGGCTGTCTGGACCGAGCAGGACGAGTCGCTCGTGACGTACGCACACAAGATCGAGAAGGCCGAGATGCGGCTTGACCCTGCGGACGGCGCGCTTGCCAACGTGCGCCGTGTGCTGGCGAGCACCGATGCCGCTCCGGCGCGCTGCGAGGTCGCCGGGAAGGGCGTGCGCCTGATGCGCGCGATGACCTGCGATGATGCCGTCGCGGCTGGCGAGGTGCTCGTCTCGCACGGACACGTGGCGCTTGGCTGTGCGGACGGCGCGCTTGAGGTGCTGGACGTCAAGCCCGACGGCAAGCGCGAGATGCAGGCGAGCGCCTGGGCCGCCGGCCTGCGCGCGGACCACCTTGCCTGGGGGAGGATCTAGATGGCCATCGCCAGCCCCGCGCGCACGACCGCCCTGCGCATCCTGGGCGCACAGCGCCGTCGCAACGCACGCGCGCGCGACCTCATGCGCGGCGCCCGCGAGATGGACATGCTCGGCCACAAGGCCCGCTCGCTTGCCACGAGGCTCGTGCTTGGCGTCAACGTGGCCTCAGGCGAGCTCGACCGCAGGATTGACTCGTTCGTCACGCATGCCTCGGCCCTACAGCCGCGCGTGCGAGACGCGCTCAGGCTCGCAGCCTTCGAGGTCCTCTACCTCGAGACTCCTCGCCAGGTGGCCGTGAGCCAGGGCGTGGAGCTCGTGAGGAGCGTGCAGCCGCGTGCCGCCCGCATGGCAAATGCCGTGCTCAGGCGCATTGCGGACTGCCGCGGCGAGGTGGACGATGCTGTCGAGGCCGTTCGCATTGCCGCCTCTGGAGAGGTTCGGGGCATCACGTCCGCGCAGCTTTCTATGACATCAGGCTACCCGGAGTGGCTCGCCTCACGCCTCTTGGACGAGCTGGGGGAGTGCCGTGCCGCCGCGATGTGCTCCTGTGCGCTTGACCCCGCGCCCGTCTACGTGGCGAGGGGCACGGCTGCGGGCTCGGCCACCGAGGTGTTCTCGCGCCTCGAGGGCATCGAGGCCGAGCCGTTGCCCACGGGGCTGCCGGGCAGCTGGCGGCTTGCCTCCGGCGCTCGGCTTGCGTCGAGCGGGCTGGTGAGCTCATGTGACGTTGCCGTGGCAGACCTCTCCGCCCAGGTCGTGTGCCGTATTGCGGCGCCCGCCTCGGGCCGCGTGCTCGAGGTGGGGCAGGGCCGAGGTACCAAGTCCCTGCTGCTCGCACGTGCTATGGACGAGCTTGGATGCGAGCCAGCTGTCGTGGGCTGTGAGCTCGTGGCCTCAAAGGTGCGCCAGTCGCGAGACCGCATGAAGCGCGCCGGGCTCTCGGGCCAAGTGAGCTGCGTGGAGTTTGATGGCACGAGGCTTGTCGACGTCTCCTCGCTGCCCGGGGAGCTTGCGGGCTCTTTCGAGTCCGTGCTGGTGGATGCGCCGTGCTCCGGCACGGGAACGATGCGCCGGCACCCGGAGATCGCCTGGGCGCTCGACGAGGGCTCGCTGGCAGGTGCCCCCGATTCGCTCTCCTCGCTCCAGAGCTTCCTGCTAGCGGCGGCAAGCTCGCGCGTGGCCGTGGGTGGATGCCTCGTCTATGCCACGTGCTCGGTGCTCTCGTGCGAGAACTCCGAGGTCGTTGACGCGTTTCTCGCAAGCGATGCCGGGAGTGGCTTTGAGCTCGCGAGCGTCATGGACGCCCCGGGCATCGCGGCGCTGCCGGGCGAGGCGCGCTCTCGTGTCTCGGCCTGGGTTGACGAGCGCGGCATGTTCCGGTCAGTGCCCACGCCGGGCGGTCCCGACGGCCACTTCTGCGCCCGCCTCGTCCGCACCCGGTGACACTTGGGTGACACTTGGGGATGGGGACGAGCTTTCACCATTCACATGAGAGGGCGGGGGGCGAGACGCCATCGAACGTCTCGCCCCCGCCCTTGTCCATCGTCGTATGGCTCGTTGGCTAGTGGTCGCAGCTCGCGCAGTCGTGGCCGCTGCAGCCCGAGCAGCCGCTCGTTCCCTCGGTTGAGGAGCTGCCGCCGCGCTGGTCTGTGTTGTAGAAGCCTGAGCCCTTGAAGGAGATGCCGGAGGCGGAGAACACGCGCTCAGCGGGCTTTCCGCACTCGGGGCACGTGATGGCCGGGTGCTCGGACATGGGGTGCTCGACCTCGAACACGTTGCCGCAGCCGGTGCATCGATAGTCATAACGTGCCATGTGGAACAACCTCCGTGGTGCCAGCCCCTCCGGGCGTGTCGTGTGCATAGAAATGCGGCCCGTGGCCGCCTGGGTTACTTTACCCAATCTCGCGCGCGAATGTGGCGGCGATGCCGCGCCTCGAGGCCATCACCAAGAACGTATACTTGACGGTGCAAAAGACGACCGATTCGCATCTGCGCGTGACGCGTGGCGCGTGGCGCGAGGCTGGGAGGCCCCATGTCAAAGATCTCCGGTGCCATCTTCGACTGTGACGGCACGCTGCTCGATTCCATGTCCATGTGGTACGACATGTTCGACGAGCTGTTCCGCTCGTATGGGCTCGAGCCCACGAGCGAGGTCATCGACAAGGTCGAGGCCATGACCATCCCCGACACGTGCAAGTACCTCCACGCCGAGCTTGGCATGGGCGGCAGCGCCGAGGAGCTCTATGCCCACGTCGAGCGCATCGTGACGTATGACTATGAGCACAAGGTCTCGGAGATGCCCGGCGCCCGCGGCATGCTCGAGAGCCTGGCCGGCGCCGGCATCCCCATGGTGGTGGCCAGCTCGAGTCCCTCGCCGTTCGTGCGCAAGGCGCTTGCCTGCCACGGCATGCTCGACTTCTTCTCGGACATCCTGTGCACGGCCGACGTTCGCCAAGGCCGCGACAAGGACTTCCCGGACGTCTACCTCGAGGCGCTCGATCGTCTCGGCACGTCGCTTGCCGAGACGTGGGTGTTCGAGGACGCCCCGTTCGCCGTGCGCTCCGCCCGCCGCGTGGGCCTGCACGTCGTGGGCATCCACAACGACCACGATGGCCGCGACGAGGACTTCATCCGCTCCTGGTCAGACATCTTCACCCACAACTATGACGACGTCTCGCTCGAAGCCATTCATACGTTCGATGACGCGGCCCGCAAGGCCACGCCCGAGGAGGCGTAGGCGTCGTGAGGCTTCTGCTCGTCGCGGGCTCTCCCGAGCCAAGCTCGTCTTCGCTCGTCTCTCGCCTTGCCGTTGAGGCCGACCAAGTGCTTGCCGTCGACCGAGGTGCCGAGGCCTGTCGCGTGGCCGGCGTTGTGCCGGATGCCTTTTGCGGCGACGCCGACACCGTGAGCGCCGAGACGCTCTCGTGGGTCCGCGAGCATGCGGCGGGCACACCCGTGAGCGAGGGCACGCTTGCCGTGGACCCCGCCGACGACGTGCGCGAGCGGCCGCAGATCCATGGCCTTCGCGGGGATCTGGGCATCCGCATCTTTCCACCGGCCAAGTACGACACGGACCTCTCCCTTGGCTTTGCGTGCGCCCGTCAGATCGCCGCCGAGAGGGGGGAGGCCCTCGACGTCACGGTGACGTGTGCGAGCGCCGGCCGCATGGACCACGCCCTCGCGGTGTTTGGCGTTCTCGCCTCGAACGCAGACGTGGCGCCCGTCCTTGTCGAGGACGCCTTCGAGTGCCGGATTCTCGCGCCTAATGGCGTCGCGGTCTGGGAGTTTGGCGACGAGTGCGTGGGCAGTCACTTCTCGTTCGTCGCACTTGCGGACGCGAGCGTCGTGAGCGAGCAGGGCATGCGCTGGGAACTCGACCACTTCCGCGTCGATGCCCTTCGGGACCGCGGCATCTCCAACGTCATCGATGCTCCCGGTGCCTCCATCACCTGCCACGCCGGCATCGTCGCCGCCTTCCTCATCCGCTAGCCGCTAGCCTTCGTCCCGCTAACCTGTTCCTCCCATTTCGCGAGCGCTGCAAACGAGTCACATTTTCGGGCCTTGAAGCGCGAAAAGTGACCCGTTTGCAGCGCTCGCTGCGTATATGCGCGATCTCGCTCCCGTTTGGTCTCTTCTGTCGTAACCTACGGTGCAATTGGTGAGGGGAGGGTCCCATGACAGGTTATCGAGACCAGGAAAACGAACTTTCTTCTCGACTTGAAGCTGCGGAGGCGAGCGGGTGCTGTCTGTGGGCAAAAGATGCTGCGGATAGGCGTCGCCTAGCGCGATTCTGCGAGAGGGGGCGGCTCGTAAGGGTCCTCAATGGCCTATTTGCAAGCAGTTCAACCTGGGACACCCTCGACCCTGCTTCTAAGACCAGGCGAATTGTCCGTTCCCTTTCTGACAAATATGAAGATTGGATATTCTCGCATGTCACCGCAGCCGCCATGTATGGTCTCAGCGTCGGCTATTCATATCTCGACAAGGTTCATGTGGTGGCTACGTCTGGCAGCAGGAAGAATGCCATGGTGGTTCGGCATCGCAGCGGCAGAGCGCATCGCATGTTCCGCGGCGTCAGGCTGACAACCCCCGAGGACACCGTGCTCGACTGTGCCGCCATGATGCCGTTTCCCGACGCCCTTGCCGTTGCCGACTCCGCTGTATCCTCTCGCCTGACGTGCGAGAGGAACCTGAGGAATGCCGCCGTCCACAGGTGGGGATATCGCGGAATCAGGAACGGCCGCAGGGTCGTGGCCTGCATGGACGGTCGTGCCGAGAGTGGCGGCGAGTCCATCGTCCGCGGCATTCTTATCGAGCTTGGCTATCTCATTAAGGACATCCAAGCGCCGGTGACGAGCATCGACGCCGCAAGAGGTCCGCTCCGGCTCGACATCCTGCTTCAGGCGGACGACGGCTCCCTCGTTGACCTTGAGGTCGATGGGGGGCGAGAAGTACGAGAACCCCGAGATGAACGGTGGCTCTCCGCTGCATGCGCTGATGCACGAGCGGCAGCGCGAGGCGGGGATCACTGCCCGAGGCTACAAGGTGGTGCGCGTGACGGTTGCCCAGGCCAGGGATCGCGCGTGGTTAAAGGCTCGCCTGTCCGTCTACGGGGTCTATCCCCAAGGCTAGGGACGCAAGCGCTGCAAACGAGTCACATTTACAGGCTTTGAGGTGCGAAAAGTGACTCATTTGCAGCGCTCGTGAATAAGCTACAAAAAAAGAGCCGCCCGAAGGCGACTCTGAGTTAGCTCTATGAGTGAGCGGGTCTGCTGCTAGGAGCGGGCGACCTTGCCGGACTTCAGGCAGGTGGAGCAGACGTTCAGCTTCTTCTTGTGGCCGTCGACGACGCACGTCACGTGCTGGATGTTCGGACGGAACTTGCGGTTGGTGACGCGGTGCGAGTGGCTGATCGAACGACCGGCGACGGCGTGCTTGCCGCAGATGGCGCAAACCTTAGACATTGTGTACCTCCATGTGAGCGGCGCATCTTGCGGCCGCCTTCGACGCATAGCTGGATAAGAATAGCACAGCTCTCGGGCCCTGCAAGCTGTTTTCGCCGAGATGTTGTGTCCGTGCTGTGGAGTCTACTCCAAAGTGATGTGCCCCGTGAACCTTCCACGCAAATCGGATATAAAACCTAACGCTAGAAACTAACGTTAGAAGGTATTTTCGAGAGGAGGAGATATGGCAGAGGAGAAGAGCGACGGCCCCATCGCCAGCCCAGAGGGCGTCGTGCCGGCCGAGTATCGCCTGTGGGCCCGCGAGCTTCTCAAGCTGAGCGTCGACATGCGTCGGCAGAGGCCCGCCCCGGAGATCAGCCAGGGGATGAGGGGCATGCCAATGGTCATGCGCGTGCTGCTTGATGCCGACGGGCCCCTGTCGCCCGGCCAGATCGCGCGCGCCGCGGGCGTGACGGACGCCCGCATCGCCAACACGCTCCGCGCGCTCGAGCAGCGTGGCTACATCAGGCGCGAGCCCTCCGAGCACGACCGACGCCGTGTCGAGGTCATCGTCACCGAGGAGGGCCGCAGGCGCGCGAGCGAGCACTTCGACGAGCTCTTGGATCTGGTCGGGGGCTTTCTCGAGGAGCTCGGGGAACGCGACACCCGTGACCTCATTCGCATTCTCGGCCACATCGGGCAGGTCATGGAGGCGCGCCGTCGCGAGGGCAGGCAGGTCTGCCCTCCCGGCGCTGGCGACGCGGGCCGCTAGCGCCCCGGGACCGGTATGTATCCACCAGGGCGGCCGCGCCGCCCGCAAGCATCCAAGAAGGGAAGCAAGCCCTTGAGGATAATCAAGCTGTTCAAGAACCACGTGCTGGCGCTCATCGTCGCCGTGGGGCTCATCACAATCAGCTGCAACGCCGACCTCACGTTGCCCACCTATATGAGTGAGATCGTCGACGTCGGCATCCAGCAGGGAGGCATCGCCTCTCCCGTGCCCGACACGATTCGGGCAACCTCGCTCGCAGACCTCGAGATGTTCATGACCGAGGAAGACGAGCAGACCGTCGAGGCCGCCTATGCCCCCGAGGACGCCGATGGCGTCCGCACCTACCAGGGCTCCGAGGACGAGCGTGCCGATGACGGCGCCGTCGCCAATGCCATGAGTCTTCCCGAGACCGTCGCGCTCGCCCTCGAGCAGGGCGTCGACGCCTCGACGCTCAACGAGTCCATGACCGGCACGCTCGACATGGACACCGTGCGTGCGGCCGTGGCCGCCGGGATGGTCCCCCGAGACCAGCTCGTCTCCGCGGCAAGTGCCATGAGCGACCAGATGGGCGCCATGGGCGGCTCGATCGTGAAGCAGCGCGCCATCAACTACGTGAGCCAGGAGTACGAGGCCCAGGGCATCAGCCTGAGCGACGTCCAGAACTCCTACCTCGCCTCCATGTCGCTCAAGATGTTCGCCCTGTGCGCCGTGAGCCTCGTCGCCACGATCCTCACGGGCGCCGTGGCCTCCCACACCGCCTGCACCATCGCCCGCGACCTGCGTCGCAAGACGTTCGACCAGGTCATGCACTTCTCGCCGGCCGAGGTTGGCAAGTTCAGCCAGGCGTCGCTCATCACGCGCTGCACGAACGACATCCAGCAGATCCAGATGGCCACGACGCTGTTCATTCGCATGGTGCTCATGGCGCCCATCATGGGCGTGGTCGCCATCATGCGCGTGCTCGCCACGCACACGGGCCTCGAGTGGACCATCGGTATCGCCGTCATCGCGGTCTCCGCCGTCGTGGGCGTGCTCATGGGCCTCACCATGCCCAAGTTCAAGAAGATGCAGATGTATGTCGACCGCGTGAACCTCGTGGCGCGCGAGATGCTCGACGGGGTCATGCCCATCCGCGCCTTCGGCCGTCAGTCCCACGAGCTCGAGCGCTTCGACGGCGCGAGCCGCGACCTCATGGACACCCAGCTGTTCACGAACCGCGCTATGAGCTTCATGATGCCGCTCATGATGTTCGTCATGAACTGCGTGACCGTCCTCATCGTCTGGGCGGGCAGCCACGGCGTCAACGACGGCGTCATGCAGGTTGGCGACATGATGGCATTCATCTCCTACACCATGCAGATCGTCATGGCGTTCATGATCCTCACGATGGTCTCGGTCATGCTGCCGCGCGCCGAGGTGGCCGCGGAGCGCGTCGAGGACGTCCTCAGCACGCAGAGCTCCATCAGGGAGCCCGCGCACCCCAAGCTGCCGGCCGCGAGCGCCCCGCGCGGCGAGCTGGCCTTCCACAACGTGAGCTTCCAGTACCCTGACGCCCGCGAGGACGTCATCGGTGGGGTCGACTTCACGGTGCACGCCGGCGAGACGCTTGGCATCATCGGCTCTACGGGCTCGGGCAAGTCCACGCTCGTCCAGCTCATCCCGCGCCTGTACGACGTCACGGGCGGCAAGGTCACGCTCGATGGCGTCGACGTGCGAGACATACCCCTCTCCGAGCTTCGTCGTCGCGTGGGCTACGTCCCACAGCAGGGCTTGTTGTTCTCGGGCACCGTCGAGTCCAACCTCAAGTTCGCCGGCGAGTCCGTGAGCGACGACGACATGCGCCGCGCCGCAGACATCGCCCAGGCAACCGAGTTCATCGAGCAGCGCGAGGGTGCCTGGGACTCCGAGATAAGCCAGGGCGGCTCCAACGTCTCCGGCGGCCAGCGCCAGCGCCTCTCCATCGCCCGTGCGCTCGCTAAGAGGCCCGAGGTCATCGTGTTCGACGACTCCTTCTCCGCACTTGACTACAAGACCGACGCGCTGCTGCGCGAGCAGCTCGCGGCCCACGAGAAGGACAGCGCCGTCGTCGTGGTGGCCCAGCGCATCGCCACGATCATGCACGCGGACCAGGTCATCGTGCTCGATGAGGGCCGCGTGGTGGGCAAGGGCACGCACGAGCAGCTCCTGCGCAGCTGCCCCGCCTACCTCGAGATCGCCCAGTCGCAGCTGTCGGCCGCCGAGCTCGGCCTCACCGATGCCGAGATTGCGCAGGTCATGGAAGGAGGTGAGCGCTAATGGCTAACGAGAACTCCGCCGCCCCCAGGCAGCGCCAGCGCGGGCCCATGGGCCGCATGGGCGGCCGCTCCACCGAGAAGGCCAAGGACTTCAAGGGCACGATGCTGCAGCTGCTTGGCTACATCGGCCAGCACAAGGTCGCCGTCTTCTTCGGCATCGCGTTTGCCGTGTGCTCCGTCATCTTCAACATCGTGGGCCCCAAGGTTCTCGGCCAGGTCACGACGAAGCTCTACGAGGGACTCGTCGCCAAGGTGAGCGGCACCGGCTCGGTCGACTTCGGCTGGATCGGCAAGACGCTTTTGTTCCTGCTTGGCCTGTACCTCGCGAGCTCCGCGTGCAACCTCATCCAGGGCTGGCTCATGACGGGCGTCACGCAGAAGATCTGCTACCGCATGCGCAAGGAGATTGCCGAGAAGATCTCGGTCGTCCCCATGAGCTACTTCAACGGTCACAGCAAGGGAGACGTGCTCTCCCGCATCACGAACGACGTCGACACGCTCGGACAGAGCCTCAACCAGTCCATCACGCAGCTCATCACCTCGATCACCCAGATCGTGGGCGTTCTCGTCATGATGCTGTCCATCAGCCTGCCGCTCACGGGTGTCACCGTGCTCACGCTGCCGGCGGCCGCCCTCATCATGATCGTGATGATCCACTTCTCGCAGCCTTACTTCCGCGAGCAGCAGCAGGTCCTCGGCGCCGTGAACGGCATCATCGAGGAGGACTTCGCCGGCCAGAACGTCATCCAGGTCTTCGACCGCGCCGACGCCGCCGTGCAGCAGTTCGACGAGAAGAACGACCGCCTGTTCATCTCTGGCTGGCGCTCGCAGTTCCTCTCCGGCCTCATGATGCCGCTCATGAGCCTCGTGGGTAACATGGGCTACGTGGGCGTGGTCGTCGTGGGCGCCCAGCTTGCCCTCACCGGAAACGCCACTCCCGGCGACATCCAGTCCTTCATCCAGTACGTCCGCAACTTCACCCAGCCGGTGCAGCAGCTCGGCAACGTGAGCAACACGCTGCAGTCCATGGCCGCGGCCACCGAGCGCGTCTTCGAGTTCCTCGCCGCCCCGGAGGAGCAGCAGGTCGAGAACCCCCAGGTGCCCGAGAAGCGCGATGGCCTCGTCGAGTTCGAGCACGTGCGCTTTGGCTACACGCCGGACAAGACGATCATCCACGACTTCTCCTGCGTGGCCGAGCCTGGCCAGACCGTGGCCATCGTGGGTCCCACGGGCGCCGGCAAGACGACGCTCATCAAGCTGCTCCAGCGCTTCTATGACGTGGACGCGGGCTCGCTCAAGGTCGACGGCGTCGACGTCCGCGATTGGGACCGCGCCGAGCTGCGCCGCCAGTTCGCGATGGTGCTGCAGGACACGTGGCTGTTCAACGGCACGATCCGCGAGAACATCCGCTACGGTCATCCCGACGCCACGGACGCCGAGGTCGAGGCTGCCGCTCGCGCCGCGCGCTGCGACCACTTCATCCACACGCTCGCCGGCGGCTATGACTTCGTCATCAACGAGGAGGGCACGAACCTCTCCCAGGGCCAGCGCCAGCTCGTGACGATCGCCCGTGCGTTTCTCGCGGACCGTCCCGCACTCATCCTCGACGAGGCTACCTCGAACGTCGACACGCGTACCGAGGAGCTCATCCAGAGGGCCATGGACGCGCTCATGCAGGGGCGCACGAGCTTCGTCATCGCGCACCGTCTGTCCACGATCCGCAACGCCGACGTCATCCTCGTGCTGAGGGACGGCGACATCGTCGAGCGCGGCACGCACGCCGAGCTGCTTGCGGCCGGCGGCTTCTACGCCGAGCTCTACAACTCCCAGTTCGCCGAGGACTAGCGAACCCGCGAGTGCAGCTTTTCAGACGCCATCGGGTTTTTCGTTTCGGGCCCGTAGCGTCTGATTTGCTGCGCTCGCGCTTTCTGTGCGGCTATCCGGCGCCGCGTGCGCCGCATAGCCGCCGTTATGATAAGGTTGTCCGGATATACGCGACACGTGTCGCTCTAGCATCGGTTTTCGAGGGGTCCCAAGCGCGCCTTTTGCTTTGCGGGCCAAGCACGAAAGGAGCCTGCGCATGCAGCCAGGTGAAGAGGTCAACGCCCTGTGCGACGAGCTCGAGGAGATTCTCAACGAGGGCAAGAAGCCCCTCATGGGCGGCTCGGGCAGTAATCCCAAGATCGTTGACGCCGACGCCATCTACGACCTCCTCGACGAGATCCGCAACGTCTTCCCCGAGGAGTTCAACGCCGCTCGCCGCGTCATGAAGGAGGAGGAAGAGATCCTCGCCCACGCTCACCAGACGGCAGACACCATCGTGGCAGACGCCCAGCAGCAGGCCATGATCCTCGCTGGCGACCAGGAGGTCGTCCGCCTCGCCAACCAGCAGGCCGAGGAGATTCGCGACCAGGCCTCCCAGTACGAGCGAGACCTGCGCTATCACATCAACGACTACGCCGAGGGCGTGCTCACGGGCATCGAGGACAACCTCAAGAGCGTCATCGGCCAGCTTGAGCGCAGCCGCCAGGCCCTTGACGACGGCTCCTCGTCTCGTAGGTAGCGCCATGGATCCCATCATCATCTCCGTTGACGAGCGGCTCGCGGGCGCCGGCTCCGTGCTGCCCGTCGCCGGCCACATCGACGACGACTCCTACTCGGTGGGAGACCACGACTTCCGTCTGCCCGGCGGCATCGACTACGACCTCGTGCTCACCAACGCCGGGGAGGGCATCCTCGCCTCGGGCATCGTGCGCGCGCACGTGCTCGGTACGTGCGACCGCTGCCTCGAGGACGCCGAGTTCGATATCGCCTCCGAGGTGGACGAGTACTTCCTGTTTGAGGCCCCGGCCGAGGAGGATCTCTCGGACGACGAGGACGAGGTGGACTTCTCCCTGGTGGGCGAGGACCACACGATCGACCTCGCCGAGCCCATCATGGCTGCCATTGTCATGGAGACCCCGTTCGTCGTGCTGTGCCGCGAGGACTGCAAGGGACTCTGTCCGCACTGCGGCGCCAACCTCAACGAGGGTGACTGCGGCTGTGCCGAGAAGATGGCCTCCGTCGATGCGGCAACGGGCCCGTTCGCGGCCCTCGCGGGGCTTCGCCTTGATGGCGAGGAGGGAGACTCTGCGCAGGATTAGCGATTTACGCACCAAATCCTGTGTAATCGTGGTGTTTGCTCTACCAAACGTGCTATCATTCCCGTTTGTCTGTGAAAGACCGTCGCGCGCGTGGCGACGTGAGATTCGTAAGAGAGGTCAACAATGGCAGTACCCAAGCAGAAGAAGGGCCGCGGCGCGACCCACACCCGTCGCTCGGCCAACAGCAAGCTCGACATGCCGGCTCGTTCCACGTGCCCGCAGTGCGGCGCTGTGAAGCTCCCGCACCGCGTGTGCCCGAGCTGTGGCTACTACAAGGGCCGCGAGGTCATCGTCACCGAGTAGCTGCCCAATTTCAGAGTGGCCAGGGAGGCCGGTCCTTGTCGGGCCGGCCTCTTTTCTGTTACTGCACAGTCTTGCCGGAAGCACAGGTGCCGGCGAAAGGGGAGGCGCATATGGTTCGCGTTGTGGTTGACGCCATGGGCGGAGACGAGCCGCCAGAGGTCGTGCTCGAGGGCATCGCCCGGGCGCTCGAGGCGGATGCCGACCTCGAGGTCATCGTCGCCGGCAACGAGGAGGTCGTCGTTCCCTTTTGCGCCAAGCACGCGCGTGCCGAGGCTCTCGTGACCACCGAGTGCATCGAGATGGGCGAGCACCCCACCCAGGCCGTGCGCCGCAAGAAGGACTCCTCCATCGTGCGGGGCTGCCGTGCCGTGCGCGTCGGCGAGGCAGACGCGTTCTTCTCGGCGGGCTCCACCGGCGCGATCCTCGCGGCCGGAACGCTTGTCGTCGGACGCACCAAGGGCGTCTCGCGCGCGGCGCTCGCCTGCGCCATGCCGGGCGTCGACGGCCACATGACGACCTTCCTTGACATGGGCGCCAACGCAGACTGCACCACGGACATGATCGTGCAGTTTGCCCGTATGGGACAGGCCTACTCCCAGGTCGTCCTTGGCGTCGAGAACCCAACCGTTGGCCTTCTCAACAACGGCACCGAGGAGACGAAGGGCTCGGAGTCCGCGCTCGAGCGCCACAAGGCGCTCGCCGAGGCCGCGGGCGTAAACTTCGCCGGCAACTGCGAGGGACGAGACATCCTCACGGGCTCGCTCGACGTCATCGTGACGGACGGCTACACGGGCAACGTCGCCGTGAAGACCGTGGAGGGCACGGCCAAGTTCATCGTCTCCGCGCTCAAGGCCGAGGCCGCAAGGAGCAAGCGCGTGGCCGTGGGCGCCCTCATGGTCAAGCCCGCCCTCAAGGGCGTGGCCAAGCTCCTGAGCGGCGACGCCTACGGCGGCGCGGCGCTTCTCGGCCTCAAGGCGCCGGTTCTCGTGGGACACGGCGCCACGAACCCCAAAGCGATCATGAACGGCACCCTCGCGGCGGCCCGCTGCGTGCGCGAGGATCTCTGCGCCAAGCTGGCCCAGGCCATGTCCGCCTCCCAGGCGTAGCGTCCGGACGGGGCAGAGACTCACCTTCGCCGCCCTCGCGCGAACGTCGGGCTACGGGTACAATTGAGAAATGTCTGCGGGCCGCCCGAGGGCGGTCCGCCCATACCTGGAGAACTCGTCATAGATGGGGGAGCGCGCATGCCCCAAAGCGCCGCCGCAGAGCGGATTGAACACATAGAGCGGATCTGCAACCACACGTTCGCCAACCGTGAGCTCATCACGGCTGCCATCACGCACCCAAGCGCCGTCGAGCACCTGCCCGTCTCGGCCTCATACGAGCGCCTCGAGTTCCTTGGTGACTCGATCCTGGGCGCCATCGTGGCAACCGACCTGTTCGAGCGCTTCCGCGACATGGACGAGGGCAAGCTCACGCGCCTCAAGATCTCGCTCGTCTCGGGCAAGACGCTCTCCCAGGTGTCCGAGGAGCTTGGCATCGGCGAGTGCATCGTGTTCGGCGAGTCCGAGAAGGGCACGGGCGCCCGAGGGCTCCACGCGGCGCTGGAGAACGTCTACGAGTCGGTCGTGGGGGCCCTGTACCTTGACGGTGGCTATGACGTCACGCACGAGTTCGTCTCGCGTACGCTCGGCCCCCACATGGTGCCCGAGCTCGCGGAGCGCCCCGTGAGCCCCAAGAGCCGCCTGCAGGAGATCACGCAGCGAGAGATGCGCTGCGCGCCGGAGTATAGGCTAGAGGGCGAGCAGGGGCCTGCCCACAGCCCCACGTTCACGTCGGTCGTGCTCGTCGGGGGCAGGCGCGTCGGCAGGGGCATGGGTTCCTCCAAGAAGGAGGCCGAGAGCGTGGCCGCGGCCGACGCCATCGCGCGCCTTGCCGAGGAGGGCGTCAATTGTTCCTGAAGTCGCTCACGCTGAAGGGCTTCAAGTCCTTCGCCGACCGCACGCACATGGTCTTCGACCCGGGCCTCACGGTCGTGGTGGGCCCCAACGGCTCGGGCAAGTCCAACGTGAGCGACGCCATCCTATGGGTGCTGGGCGAGCAGAGCGCCAAGATGCTGCGCGGCCAGGCCATGGAGGACGTCGTGTTCTCGGGCTCCTCGGCGCGCAAGCCCGTCGGCGTGGCCGAGGTCACGCTCGTGCTCGACAACGCTGACCACACGCTGCCCGTCGACTTCGCCGAGGTCGGCATCACGAGGCGCATGTATCGCTCCGGCGAGTCCGAGTACCTCATCAACGGGGCGCCCGCCCGCCTCATGGACATCCAGGACATCCTGCATGACTCGGGCCTGGGCAAGGACACGCACTCCATCATCTCCCAGGGCAAGCTCGACTCCATCCTGAGCAGCCGCCCGGAGGAGCGCCGTGCCCTCATCGAGGAGGCTGCCGGCATCTCCAAGCACCGTCGCCGCAAGGAGCGCTCGCAGCGCAAGCTCGCCGACATGGACAAGAACCTCGTGCGCGCCCGTGACGTGGCGCGCGAGCTCAACCGCCAGCTGCGCCCGCTCGAGCGGCAGGTCGATCGAGCCAAGCGCTACAACGAGCTCGACTCCCGCCTCTCCGAGCTCACCTGCCAGCTTGCCGTGGACGACGTCCGCCGTCTGCAGCAGCAGTGGGGCGAGCTGCAGGGCAGAAGCAACGAGGCCGCGGCGGCCATCGAGCTCGCGCAGTTCCGCGTTGACGAGAAGACCCGCGAGCTCGAGAAGCTCCAGAGCATGCTCGAGCAGAAGGGCCTGTTCGTGGGAGACCTCGGCGAGCAGCGCCGCCGCTGCGCAGACATCCTGGGCCGCCTCGAGAGCGACATGCGCCTGCTCGAGGAGAAGGGCCGCAACATGGTGGACCGGCTCTCCGAGACGCGCCTGACGCTCTCCCAGGTGGAGCGCCAGCGCTCGGAGGCCCAGTCGGAGCGCGAGGACGTCTCCTCGCGCCTGTGCGAGACTCGCGCGGCCGCTGACAGCCTCGCCAAGGACGTCTCACGACTCGAGCCCGCGGCGAAGGCCGCCACGGCGGCGCGCCGCGAGGCGGGCTCGGAGCAGGCGCGCCTCACGAGCGAGCAGCGCGACTGCCAGCATGCGCTCGACCGCGCCACGCTCGACCACGCCAAGCTTACCGACGAGATCTCGAACGCCGAGGTCGAGGACCAGATGTTCGCGAGCCGCATCGAGCAGATCGACGAGACGCTCGAGACGACCCGTGCCGCGCTCGAGAGCAGGACACGCCGGCTCGAGGAGCTCGAGGGCGATCTTGCCGAGGCAAAGGGCGGCGCTAAGAAGGCACAGGCTGCCATCGGCGAGCGCAAGGCGAGCCATGACGAGGCCGCGAGGGCCGCGGCGGACGCGCGCCACGAGCTTGAGTCGGCACGAGGCAAGCTCGCGCAGGCCAAGGCCACGCTGCGAGCGCTACGTGACGTTGACGCCCAGCTCGGGGCCGGCAGGGACTCGCTCGAGAGCCGCGTCCTTTCCGCGGACGAGCTCTCCTCGCTCGTTCGCTGCCGCCTCGCAGACGTCGTGAGCGCCCCCGCCGAGCTCGACTCGCTCGTCGAGCGCCTGCTTGGCGAGACGCTCGGGGCGCCCATCGTGGCCTGTGGGGATGACGTCGCCCGCATCATGGACGCGGCGCGCGGCATGAGCGGCGCGAGCGGATCTCTCACGGTGCTCAATCTCTCCGAGCACGCGCCCGAGCCCACCGAGGCCTGCGGCGAGCGGCTCGTCGACCTCCTGAGCGTGAGTGACGAGGCCAGAGGTCTCGTCGAGCGTCTGCTTGGCGACATCCGCATCGTCGGCTCGCCCGAGCAGGCCGTCTCAGCCCACGCCAAAGACCCCTCGCTCACCTACGTGACGCTCGACGGCGTCATGTCGCTTCCCGACGGTCGCACGCAAGCGGGGGCATCTGCCGGTGCCGCGGCGGGAACGCTCGAGCGCAAGCGCCGCATCGCCGAGCTCGTCGAGCAGGTCCCCGCGCTCGAGGGCGGCGTTGCCGAGCTTGAGCAGCGTGTGGCGCAAACGACAGCTCTCGTCGATGCGGCGGCCGAGGAGCTCGCCCAGGCGCGCGAGGCCGCAAGCGAGGCCTCCGGAGCCGTCTCGAGGCTCAGGGGCGAGCGCGACTCCGTCAACTCAGAGCTCGGGCGCCTGGAGTCTCAGGTGAGCCATGCCGAGAACGAGCTTGCCCAGGTGAAGTCTCGTCGCGAGGCGGCTGCGGAGCGCGCCAAGTCTGCCCGTCCGCGCCTGGAGGAGCTCAAGAAGAGCATCGACGAGGGCAAGGAGCGTCTCTCCGAGCTTGGGCGACTCGTCCAGGAGGCAGGCGAGCGCCGTCGCGAGGCGTCCCGTGCCGAGGACGATGCCGCCAAGAAGGCCGCAGACGCCCGCCTCTCGCTGGCGACGTCGCGCGAGCGCCTCCGACACCTTGACGAGCGCGACCGCGAGCTCGCGCGCCGCATCGACGAGCTCGCCGAGCGCGCCCGTGCCGCGGAGGAGGGCACGCGCTCGCTCGAGGTGCTTCGCCTGCGCGTCGACCCGCTCCACGAGCGCTACGAGGCGATCCACGCCTGTGCGCTCACGTGGGCCGAGCGCCTGCGTGACCGCGCGAGCCTGGCCGAGGCAGACTCGGACTCCCTCAAGAAGACGATCGGCGACGCCCGCCAGCAGGTGGCCGACGTTACCGCCGAGCTCGAGCGGGCCAAGTCCGAGCAGGGTAGCCTCAAGGTCGAGTCCGGAAAGCTCGAGGTGCGCGTGGAGCAGGCGATTGCCGCCATCACCGCGGACGGTCGCCATGTGCTCGAGGAGGCCCTCCAGATGCCCGAGCCCGAGGACCGCGAGGCCTGTGAGCGCGAGGTTGCGTCGCTTCGCCGCCAGATTGACGGGCTCGGCCCCGTGAACCAGGTGGCCATGGATGAGTACACGAAGCTCAAGGAGCGCGCGGACTACATCGCCGCCCAGCTCGCGGACCTCGAGAGCGCGCGCTCGGCCCTCCAGAAGATCACGAGCGCCATCGACCGTAAGATGCGTCGTCAGTTCCTCCAGACGTTCGAGGCCGTCAACGCCAACTTCGTCGAGATCTTCGGCATGCTCTTCCCCGGCGGCAAGGCGCACCTCGAGATGACCGATCCCGACCACCCCGCCGAGACGGGCATCGAGGTCGTGGCACAGCCGAGGGGCAAGCGCATCGCCAAGATGACGCTCATGAGCGGCGGCGAGAAGTCCCTCACGGCGCTTGCCCTGCTGTTTGCCGTCTACCGCACGCGCACCGTGCCCTTCTACGTGTTCGACGAGGTCGAGGCCGCCCTGGACGACTCGAACCTCGATAAGCTGCTCGACGCCATCGAGCAGCTCAAGGAGACCACGCAGCTCATCGTGATCTCCCACCAGCGCCGCACCATGGAGCAGGCGGACGTCCTGTACGGCGTCTCCATGCAGGCAGACGGCGTGAGCCATGTTGTATCCCAGCGGCTTGACCGCGCGACAGGAAAGGTGGTCGATGCCTGATGGGGCTTGCTGACCGCTTGAGGAAGGGCCTCGAGAAGTCGAGGGAGGCCCTCAACCAGATCTTCTACATGGGCGGCGAGGTCGACGAGCAGTTCTGGGAGGACCTCGAGGACACGCTCGTCATGGGTGACATCGGTCCCGAGGTTGCCATGAAGGTCGTCGACGACCTGCGCGAGCTGTCCGCCAGACAGGCGCTGCGCACGGCAGACCAGATGCGCGAGGCCCTGGCCAAGCGCCTGGCCGAGGCCTTCCCCGCAGCGGACCGCGACCCGTTCGACGACACGCCGAGCTGCGTCATCTTCGTGGGCATCAACGGTGCCGGCAAGACCACGACCGTCGGCAAGCTCGCGGGGGCTGCCAGGGAGGGCGGCACGTCGGTTCTCATCGGCGGCGCCGACACGTTCCGTGCCGCGGCCATCGAGCAGCTCAAGGTCTGGGGCGATCGCTCCGGCGTGGAGGTCGTCACGCGCGAGCGCGGCGCGGACCCGGCAAGCGTGTGCTATGACGTCATCGAGAGCGCCGAGAAGCAGGGCTCTGAGCTCGTGCTGCTCGACACCGCCGGACGCCTGCACACGAGCCCCGAGCTCATGCGCGAGCTCGCCAAGGTCGTCTCGGTGACGCGCAAGCGCGCCCAGATGCCCGTGACGGTCGTGCTCGTCGTGGACGCCACGACCGGCCAGAACGGCCTTAACCAGGCCAAGGAGTTCAACGAGGCGCTCGACCTCGACGGCCTCATCGTCACGAAGCTCGACGGCACGTCGAAGGGCGGCATCGCGGTGTCCATTGCGAGCCGCCTGGAGCTGCCGATCTATCGCATCGGCGTAGGCGAGTCCATGGAGGACCTCCAGCGCTTCGACGCGCTCGACTTCTGCCGCGCCCTCGTGGGCGAGAGCCTGTAGCGCCGCCGACCTCCTTATCACCCACCAGCAGCACCCACTTAGGAGACAAGCATGTTCGACTCCCTCTCCGATCGACTCACAGACACCTTCGACAAGCTCCGCGGCAAGGGCAAGCTCACCGAGGACGACATCAACGTCGCCATGCGCGAGATTCGCATGGCCCTGCTCGAGGCCGACGTCAACTTCCGCGTGGTGAAGGACTTCGTCGCGCGTTGCAAGCAGCGCTGCCTCACGGCAGACATCCTGAGCTCGCTCACGCCGGCGCAAAACGTCGTCAAGGTCGTGCTTGACGAGCTCACCGAGCTGCTCGGCTCCTCCGAGAGCAAGCTCACGCTCATGCAGAACCGCACGCCCAACGTCATCATGCTCGTGGGCCTGCAGGGCTCGGGCAAGACGACGGCCGCGGCCAAGCTCGCCTACATGCTCAAGAAGCAGGGCCGCTCGCCCGAGCTCGCCGCCTGTGACACGCACCGCCCCGCCGCCGCTGACCAGCTCGAGACGCTCGGTGGAGAGATCGGCGTGCCGGTCTATCGCGGGGACGGCAAGGACGCCGTGGCCATCGCGGGACAGGCCGTGCGAGACGCCATCGACCACCTGCGCGACGTCGTCATCGTGGACACCGCCGGCCGCCTGCAGATCGACGAGCTCATGATGCAGGAGGCCGTTGACATCAAGCGCGCGGTGAAGCCCGACCAGGTGCTCATGGTGGTGGACGCCATGACGGGCCAGGACATCGTGAACGTCGTCACCGAGTTCGCCGAGCGCACCGACTTCGATGGTGTCATCATGTCCAAGCTCGACGGCGACGCCCGTGGCGGCGGCGCCCTGTCCGTGCGTGCCGTCACCGGCAAGCCCATCAAGTTCGTCTCCATGGGCGAGAAGCCCGACTCCCTCGAGGTCTTCCATCCCGACCGCATGGCCAAGCGCATCCTGGGCATGGGCGACGTCGTGGGCATCATCGAGACGGCGCAGGCAAACGCAGACGCGGCTGCCGCCGAGGATGCCGAGCGCATGCTGCGCGAGGGCTTCACGATGGACGACATGCTCGCCCAGATGAGGCAGATCCGCAAGATGGGCGGCGTGGGCAAGATCTTGGGCATGCTTCCCGGCGGCGACAAGGCACTGCGCCAGATGGGCGGAGACAACACCGAGGAGCAGATGCGTTCGATCGAGTCCATCATCTACTCCATGACCAAGGAGGAGCGCGCGCGTCCCAAGACCATCAACGGCATGCGTCGCGCCCGCATCGCCCGGGGCTCCGGCCACTCCGTGCAGGAGGTCAACCAGCTCATGAAGCAGTGGGGCGAGATGAACAAGATGATGGGCAAGGTCCGCGGCATGATGGGGCCAGGCTCCAACCGCAAGCAGCAGAAGCGCCAGCTTCAGCAGATGATGAAGAACATGGGCATGGGTGGCGGCATGCCCGGCGGAAAGATGCCGTTCTAGCTCGCCTTTCTTGCGACAAAGCCAAGGGCCGTCCCACCTCTTGAGCGGGACGGCCCATTCTTGTTGCGTGAGACCGTACGGCTAGTCGTTCATGCTCGGGATGATGACGCGGTCGACGAGCTCCATGAAGGCGCCGTCCTGCCCACGCGTGTCCAGGACGAGGTCGCACAGCGGGCGCACGTCGTCGCTGACGTTGGCAACGCCCACGCCGAGGCCGGCGGCCTCGATCATCTCGCGGTCGTTGGCCGAGTCGCCGATGCCGATCGTCTCCGAGACGTCGACGCCAAGCATCTCGGCGAGCCTGAGAAGGCCGGTTCCCTTGTCCGCCCCCGCGGGAATGACCTCCAGGTAGCGCCCCGAGGAGTAGGTGATCTGTGCGTGGCGGCCCAGCAGGGGCCTCACGCTCTTCTCCGCGAACTCGTGGAGCCATCCCAGGTCCTCGTTCATGAAGAGCATCTTGGAGATGACGGGGAAGGCATCCAAATCGGGCTCGTCATGCTCCACGATGCGCTTGAGGCTCGAGAGGTAGATGCGCTCGCTCTTGGGTAGGTCTCGCACGTAGATGTGGCAGTCGGGCGTGTAGGCGTGAAGCGCCAGGCCGTTGTCGATGCCGAGCCTCCAGAGCCTGTTCGCGAGCGTGTGGTCGAGCTCGCGCTCGCACAAAGACACGGGGTCGCCAAAGCGGTTTATGTTGGCGCCGTTGTAGGACAGCACGTAGGTGCCCTCCATGAGTGCGGGGTCCACATCCGCGAAGTTGTCCATGATGGACAGGTAGCCGCGACCCGAGCTTGGGACGAACAGGACGCCAAGCTCCCTCATGCGCGCGAGCGCCTCGAGATTCGCGGGCGGTATCTCGTGGCGCCCGTCCAGAAAGGTCTCGTCCATGTCGCTTGCGACGATTCGGTACATGGGGCTCCCTCGCAATCTGGTCTAGAGGCTTGCCGCGCCGACAAGCCCGTGTGATGTCTTGGCGCTGCGAGCGCCGTCCGCGATCGCGCGCTCGAGGGCGCGCGTCGCGAGGATGCCCACGACGTCCACGGGAACCTCGACCTCTCCCGTCGCCATGACGAAGACGGAGTCCCCGTCGTTGGTCGTGTGCGTTGGCCGTATCGCATGGGCATAGGCATCCGCGGCCATCTGGGCCACCTTCGTGGCCTGGGCCTTCGTGAGCCGTGCGTTCGTGATGACGCACGAGATGGTCGTGTTCGTGCGCACGGGAGGACGCGCGCTGCCAGCGTGTCCGGGGTCGAGCGGCATGCGTGCGGCCATCGACAGGGCAAGCTCGCACTCGTCCACGAAGCCGGTGCCGTCCTGGGAGCGCATGCCCGCGATGACCTCGCCCGTGTCTGGGTCAACGACGTTTCCGCAGGCGTTGACGGCCGCCACGGCGCCGCACAGCAAGGGACCCGCCTGCTCGACGTCTGTGCCTAGGCCAGACTTCATTGCGCGCGTGGGGCCGCCGAGCTTTCCCACCGTGCACCCGCAACCGGCGCCCACGTTGCCGCGTGGCAGGGGAGTGGGGGCGTTATCGAGCGCAAGGGCGCACGCCCGGGCGCCGTCTGCGGCCGTGGGGCGCACGTTAGGGTTTGCAAAGGCAAGGTCGAACAGGCAGGCACCACTCACGATGGGCACGACGCCCACCTGGACGTCTAGGCCGATGCTGCGGCGCTCGAGCTCCTCTGCCACGCCTACCGAGGCCGCCAGCCCATAGGCGCTGCCGCCCGAAAGCACGACGGCATGGAGCACGTCAACGGTCTCCTCAGGGCGCAGCAGGTCCGTCTCGCGCGTTGCGGGGGCGCCACCGCGCACGTCCACGGCACCCGTGGCGCCCGCGGGACACACGATCACCGTGCACCCCGTGCCGTTCTCCTCGTCCGTGTGGTGCGCGATGCGGATGCCTGGGATTTGCGAGACGTCCGCGATGGTCGTGGCGGGGGAGTGCGCGCCTTGTTCATCGAGTGCGGTCGAGCCGTTGAGTGTCCGTCCGTCCGCGACCGTCCTGCCGCCTATCTGCCTCGTCATGCCTGTCACTTTCCCATAAGCTCGTCAATCGCCCGCAGCGTGCGCGCCACGGGAAGCCCCACCACATTGAAGTAGTCGCCGTCTATGTCTCTCACGAGTGCGCGACCGATTCCCTGGATACCGTAGGCACCCGCCTTGTCGAGCGGCTCTCCCGTGGCGACGTAGCTCTCGATCTCATCCTCGGCAAGGTCGAAGAACGTCACGTGCGTCTGCTCGCACGTCGAGGACTCGCGCGTCGAGCCGTCCGCGCCAACGAGGATGAGGTGGACGGCCGTATAGACGTCGTGGCCACGCCCCGACAGCCTGCGCAGCATCTGCCGCGCCTCGGCCTCGTCGGCGGGCTTGCCGAGCTCCTCGCCCTCAAGGGCCACGGTCGTGTCTGCCGCGAGGATGAGGTCGCCGGGCCTTGCCTGGGCCAGTGCCGCATGCGCCTTGAGCGAGGCAAGCCTATCCACGAGGTCGTAGGCCTTCTCGCCAGGCAGGGGCGTCTCATCGACGTCCTGCGGCATGACCTGCGGGTCAAACCCCGCCTCTCGCAGAAGCTGCACGCGCCTGGGGGAGCCGCTTGCCAGGACGAGCCTGCCCACGCGCGAGGGAAGGTCAAACAGCGACATGAGCTACCTCCCCACGAGCATTCCCGCGGCAATGCGCTGGGCCGCCTCGGCACCCTCGAGAAGCTCGAGCAGCGCCAGGCCAAAGTCGACGGCAAAGCCGGGGCCTGAGGCCGTCACGAGGTTGTCGTCCGTGTAGACGCCAAGCTCCTCGGGGCGAACGCCGGCCGGGAAGGCACCCTCGCAGCCGGGATAGCACGTGGCCACGCGACCATCGAGGAGGCCGAGCTCGGCGAGGATTGACGGCGCCGCGCAGATGGCGCCAAGCCGCTTCTCGGACATGAACTGGCGCGTGAGCTCGCAGACGCGCTCGTTGGCGCGCAGGTTCGTCGTGCCGGGCATGCCGCCGGGCAAGACGATGAGGTCACAGGCCCCAAAGTCGTACTCATCGAGCGTGGCGTCGCAGTCGATGCCGATGCCGTGAGCCGTCGTGACGTGCGGGAGCGCGTTGATCGTGACAAGCGAGACGTCCTCGCCTGCCCGGCGCAGAACGTCCGCGGGTGCCAGCGCCTCGATCGTTTCGAACCCGTCTGCCAGAAGAATCGCTACCTTTGCCATGCGTGCCTCCCGTGAGTGAGCCGTCTGTCTCGTCTCCATAGTATCGCGACAAAGAAAATGCCCAAAGGTGTCAGACGCCTTTGGGCAACGAGCGGCCGGCCGTGCTAGCGACGATAGAGTCGCGTCACGGTCTCCACGTGGAAGGTCTGTGGGAACAGGTCGACGGGCGTCACGCTCTCCACCTCGTAGGCTCCGATCTCGCGGAAGCGCGCGAGGTCGCGGGCGAGCGTGGCCGGGTCGCAGCTCACGTAGGCGATGGCGCGCGCGGGCTGGTCCGAGAGCTGCCTCACGACGTTCTCGGCAAGGCCGGCGCGTGGCGGGTCAACGACGACGATGTCGGCTTCGTCGTCGGGGAACTCCCGGTCTGCGTCGCCGCCCACGGCGTCGACGTTGTCCAGGCGTGCCTCCTCGAGGTTGCGTCGCAGGTCTCGCACGGCAGGGCCGTAGGACTCCACGGCGTCCACGAAGCTCGTGTAGCGGGCGAGCGGCAGCGTGAAGGTGCCGGCTCCGGAGTACAGGTCCATGGCGATGTCGTTCTCGTGCGGGTCGAGGGCATCGAGCACGAGGTCGACGAGCTTCTCGGCGCCGGCGGTGTTCACCTGGAAGAAGCTTGGTGCCGAGAGGCGCATCACGTTGCCGGCGATGCGCTCGCTCCAGCTTCCCGCTCCCGCGAGCCTCTCCACGCCCGCCACCTTGCGCGCCTTCGCGGGTCCCTTCGTCATGACGCGCACGATGGACGTTGCACCCACGCTTTCGAGCACGCGGCACGCTTGGGCGCGCGGGAAGGCGCCGGTGGGGGTCCATATGGCCACCTCGACGTCTCCGGTGCGGCTCGAGCGCCTGATGCCCACGCGCTCGATGTCTAGGTCGTGCGAGCCCGCGAGGTAGCCCAGGGCGCCCGACACGTTCTTCACGATTCTGGAGGCCGGCCCCTTTGCGGGCGTGTCGAGCAGCGGGAAGTCCTCCACCTTGATGACGCTTGTGCCGTCGAGCGCATGCATGCCGAGCGTGGCGCGTCGCCCGTCCCTGACAAAGGCGAGCTCGGCCTTGTTGCGGTAGTGCCAGGGGCTGCCCGGGGCCTCGCAGGGCCTCACGAGCTGCTCGGCATCGGCGAGGTGGCCCACGCGGGCAAGGGCGTCCACCACGTTGGCGCGCTTGGCCTCGAGCTGGGCATCGTAGGCCATGGCCGCCCACGGCGCGCAGCCCAGGACCGAGGCGAGCGGCCAGTCGCATCCGACTCGCGCCGGCGAGGGCTCGAGGACGGCCGTGGCGCGGGCCTTCGAGAACGACTTGCCGTCGCTCACGAGCTCGGCCTCCACGACGTCGCCTGCGATGGCGCCGCTCACGAAGACGGTCTTGCCCTCCTGCGTGTGCGCGATGGCATCCGGGCCGTAGGTCATGCGCTCGATGGTCAGCCTCATGCGGGTCTCCTTGCCTGCGAGCCCGCGGCGCGGCCCGCCTAGTGCTTGTCGGTCTTTCCAAACAGCGTCTTGAATCCTAACCCAAACAGGGCAAGCGCCGTGGAGACGCGTCCGTGCGGGCGCCTTGCGAGGGGAGCGACCGGCGTCTCGGGCTTCTCGGGACTCGTCTGCGCCTCCTCGATGACGTGGGCGCTGACCTCGGCCGGAGGCTCCGGGTCCCGGGCGGCGTCGTGCCGCTCGGGTTGCGTGGCGGCCGTCTCCTGGCATTCCTCGGACTCTGTACTGGTCCGCGGGGTCGCGGGCGCATCCTTTCGCTCAGGCTTTCCCTGGGCATCCTCGACGGGCGGCTCTGCCGGCAGCGGGGAGGGGCGCCTGCTCGAGACGGCGCTTGCCTCGCCGTTGCTTCCGGCGGCCGCGTAGGCCTCAGCGATGAGGATCTCCTGGCAGTTGACGGCAGGCTGTACCGGCTCGCGCTCGATGCGTGCCCACGTGCCGCGGCTCGTGAGGCGACGGGCCTTCACGTTGTCGTCGAGCTGAAGGGCTATGTAGTGGCGCACGATGGAACGGCATGTCTCGTCAAGCACGGGATAGGCGATCTCCACGCGGCGCTCGGTGTTTCTCGTCATCATGTCGGCACTCGAGAGGTAGATTGTGTCGGCGTCCACTCCAAACGCGTAGATGCGTGCGTGCTCGAGGAGCCTGCCCACGATCTGGCGAATCTCGATGCCGGTCGTGCGGCCCTTGACGCCTGGCAGCATGCAGCAGATGCCGCGGATGATCATGATGACCTCCACGCCGGCCTGGCTGGCCTCGGCAAGCCGGTCGATGACGTCGCGGTCGGTGAGCGAGTTCATCTTGAGCAGCACACGCGCTGGCTGTCCCGTCTTGGCGCGGGACATCTCGCGCTCGATGCCTCTCATGACAAGCGGCTTGAGCGACAGCGGGGCCACGCCAAGGTAGCGGTAGGTGCCGCGGAGGTTTCCCAGCGACAGGTTGCGGAAGAAGGCGTTGCCGTCCTCGGCGATGCCGGGGTGCGCCGTGATGAGCATGAAGTCGCTGTAGAGGCGTGCCGTCTTCTCGTTGAAGTTGCCCGTTCCCAGGCACGTGATGCGGGAGATGCCACTGGCGTCGTGGTAGGTGATCTGGCAGATCTTCGAGTGGCACTTGAAGCCCTCGGAGCCATAGATGACGGTGCAGCCCGCCTCCTCGAGGCGCTCGGCCCACTCGATGTTGTTCTGCTCGTCGAAGCGGGCGCGAAGCTCCATGAGCACCGTGACGTCCTTGCCGTTCTCGACGGCCGTCACGAGGCTCTCGCACAGGCGCGAGTGCCGGGCCACGCGGTAGAGCGTGATCTTTATGGAGATGCAGTCGTCGTCGTTGGCGGCCTCGTGAATGAGGCGAAGCAGCGGGCCCATGCTCTCATAGGGGTAGGTGAGCAGGACGTCGTGGTCCTCGACCTGCGGGCGCATCGGCTCGGTTGCGCGCACCATGCGGGAGGGCTGCGGCTCGAAGGGCGGGAAGGTGAGCTGCGCCTTGCGCGTTGCGGGCAGCCTGTTCTCGAGGGCGTAGACGTAGGAGAGGTCCGCGGGGGTGGTGAGGCGTATCACGCGGCGCTTCTCGAGCCCGAGCTCCTTGCGGATGAGCGCCACGAGCCCCTCGTCGAGCGATCCGGTGAGCTCGAGGCGCACGGGCTGCAGGCGGCTGCGGCGCTTCAGCACCTTCTTCATGTGCTGGCGGTAGTCCTCCTCTTCCTCGACGCCCTCGCCGTCCGGGTCGAGGTCGGCGTTACGCGTCACGCGCACGACAGCCGAGCTCGTGGGCACGTAGGAGCCAAAGCAGCGACCGAGCATCGAGGTGACGACGTCCTCGACGAGCGTGTAGCGCACGCGCCCCTCGCCAGCCGGCAGCCAGACGATGCGCTGGGCGCTCGTGGGCACCTCGACGATGCCGAGCATGCCGTGCTCGTCGGTCCCCTCGAGCGAGCAGGCTACGTACATGACGTCGTTGCGCAGGTTGGGGAAGGGATGGCGCGGATCGATGATGATCGGCGAGAGGATGGGCGCCAGGGAGCTCTCGAAGCGCCTCGAGACGGCCACGAGGTCGGCGTCCGTGTAGGAGTCGGGGCTCACGCGCTCGACGCCCTCCAGGGCAAGGCGGCCCTCGAGGTCTCGCAGGCAGGACTCTCGGCGCTCGTACATGCCGGGGAGCAGCTCGAAAACGCTGTCAAGCTGCTCGGCGGGCGTCTCGTCGCTCTTGTTGTCAGCCGGCTGGTGCTTGAGGCTTGCGAGGTCTGACAGCCCGCCGATGCGGATCATGAACCACTCGTCCATGTTGCTCTGGAAGATGGCGCAGAACTTGATCCGCTCGAAGAGCGGCACGCTCTCGTCGAACGCCTCGTCGAGCACGCGGTCGTCAAAGCGCAGCCAGCTCACCTCGCGGTTCTGCGTGTAGGAGAAGTCCCTGTGTCCCGCGCGGTGCCCGGGCCTTCCCTCGTTGGCCGGCGTGCGCACCTCGTCTGCGAACTCGGCCGCGCGGCGGTCGAGGCCCTTCTCCTTGGCCTTGGCCCTCTTCTGCTTGTCCTTCTTCTTGCCCATGGGAGCGCCCCCGTCTGCGTCCGCTTGCATACCGGACGTCTAGTATCTCGCATGCGACGCCCGGCCGCTGTTACGGTTTGGTAAGGACGCGGGACCAAAGGGGACGGGTCCCTTTGGTCCCGCGCGCGGCCTGGCGCGCGGCCGGGGAGCCAAATGAACCCGTCCCCTCTGGTGCCCGTTGCTGGCTACTCCTTGAAGCAGTGGCGTGCAACGAACTCAGCCTGGACGGTGCGCAGCATGAGCTCGGTGTCGTCGAGGCCCTGGTGGACCTCAGCCTCGGTCTTGGCGAGCGTGCCGCGGCGGCGTGCCCAGTTCTCGAGCGAGGCCGGGCTCGACTCGCGCGGCAGCGTCTTGACCTCTGGGTCGAGCTGGCGGCAGATGTCTCGGGTGTCCACGGGCACGATCTTGCCCGCGCGGCGCGCCTCGGCGTAGCCCTCGAGGTGCAGCGTGAACCAGGAGTCCTCAAAGGCGGCGTTGTGTGCCATGTAGGGGTACTTCTTCATGAGCCTGAGCAGCTTTGCCTGCAGCTTCTTGTCCTGGCGGAAGGGCGTCTTTCCCGCAACGTCGGCCCAGCCGATGTGGTGGATGCGCTCCAGGGGCACGCCCTTCTCGGCGTACATGTCCGGGATGCCGCAGAAGTGCGCCTCGGCGTCGTGGGGCTCGGCGTCTGCCGTGAGCTCCATGATCTCAAAGCCCACGTTTACGATGTAACCGCGGTCCGGGTAGCGGTCCGTCGTCTCGATGTCGATTCCCAGCACCGTGCCGCGGATGGGCTTGGTGACGTAGGCCACGCCCAGGTTGTTCCTGTCTCCGCCCACCTCGCGCATGACGGTGGAGGCCTTGCGCTTCTGAAGCGCCGCGACGCCGGCGCACAGGTCCTGGTCGCTCATGCCGCGCGCGAGGCTGCTGTCGCGGGTGTTGTTGAGCCGCTCGATGCCCATTTGGTCGCACAGCTCGCGGTTGCGGTCGGCGAGGTCGAGGATGACGTCGTAGCCAAAGCCGGGGTTGTCGTTCTTGGCGAACTCCTCGCGCAGCGTCGCGAGCGCCTCCTCGTTCTTCTGCCGCTCCGCGTCCATGGAGCTGAAGCCGCCGCAGTAGACGATCTCTGGGAATACGAGCGCGTTTGCGTGCTCGAGTGCCTGTGCCACGTTCATGTCGTGAGTCCTATCTCGCGTTGGGGGCAAGCCCCGCGTGTTTACGGTTGGGAATCGTAGCACGCATCTACCTCTCGCCGAGATTCGCGTCTTGCCTGGGCTGGGTGCGGGGACAATGGCGCCAACTGGCACGCTTCGATGGGAGAGACCATGAGCGAAGACGCTACCCCGTCCCTTGGCATAGCCTGCCCCGGGATTGCCCGCGGCGCGTATGACGTCGCCATCATTGGCGCCGGCGTCGCTGGCTGCTGCTGCGCCCGCGAGCTGGCGCGCACGAGCGGCTCGCTTCTCGTGCTCGAGGCCGGCGACGACATCGCCTGTGGCGCCACGAGGGCAAACTCGGGGATAGTGCACGCGGGATACGACCCCGAGCCCGGCACGCTCAAGGCCAGGTACAACGTGGAGGGCTCGAGGCTCTATCCTATGTGGGCGGCAGAGCTTGGCTTCTCCTACGTGAGAAACGAGTCGCTCGTCGTCGGCTTTGACGAGCGGGACGAGCGCGCGCTTGCCGCCCTCTCCCTTCGCGGGGCCGAGAATGGCGTTGAGGGCCTCTCCGTCATAGACGGCGAGGAGGCGCGTCGCCTCGAGCCTAACCTGTCAGCCGAGGTCACCTGCGCGCTGCGTGTTCGCACCGGCGGCATCTGCGACCCATACGAGGTTGCCCTCACCGCCCTCGAGAACGCCGTGCAAAACGGTGCCGAGGTGGCCTTTGACGCGCGCGTGACCTCGCTTGAGCGCGTGCGCGGCGGCTACGTCATCGGGCTTGCGGGCGGAGGCCGCGTGTGTGCCCGCGCGGTCGTGAACGCGGCGGGGGTCCACTCGGCCGAGCTCCACAACCTCGTGTGCGCCCGCAAGCTCCAGATCACCCCCGTTCGCGGTGACTACCTGCTCTATGACCCCACGCTCGGCCCCACGTTCTCCAGGACGATTTTCCAGGTGCCCACGACGGCCGGCAAGGGCGTGCTCGTGAGCCCCACGGTGCACGGCAACCTCTTCGTAGGCCCGAGCGCAGAGCCGCAGGCGGACGCGGGCTCGGTGGCCACGTCCCGCCGTGGCCTCACGGCGATTCTCGAGGGGGCGCGCAGGACGTGGCCGCAGGCGAGCTCGCGGGGCGTCATCACGAACTTCGCGGGCGTGCGAGCCAAGGGCGCGGGACATGACTTCGTCATCGGCGAGCCGGATGACGCCCCCGGCTTCTTTGACGTCGCCTGCCTCGAGTCGCCGGGCCTCACGAGCGCCCCTGCGGTTGCCGTCGACATCGCGCGGCGCGTGGCGCGGCGTCTGAACCTCGGTGCCCGTCCGGACTTCGAGCCGCGGCGCGCACCCAGGAGGCGCCTCGCACGCATGGACGCGGACCAGCGCACCCGTGCCATGCGGGAGGACCCGGCATGGGGCCACGTCGTGTGCCGCTGCTCGCCTGTGAGCGAGCATGAGGTCGTGCGCGAGCTCCATGGGACGCTGCCCGTGCTGTGCCTCGACGCGCTCAAGTGGCGTACCGGTGCCACCATGGGGCGGTGCCACGGCGGCTTCTGCACGCCCGAGCTGCTGCGCATCGTGTCGCGCGAGCTTGGCGTCGAGCCGTCTCGGGTCGAGAAGCGCCTCCGTGGCTCCTGGATGGTCTCACGCTCGCGTCCGGGCTATGCGAGGCTTGCCGCCGCGGCTTCCGATGAGGCGGCGGTTGGCGTCCCCGAGCCCGCGCAGGTATATGACGTCGTCGTTGTGGGCGGCGGCGCCGCCGGCATGGCCGCGGCCGCATCGGCGCGTGCGGCGGGCGCGAGTGTCGCGCTCATCGACCGCGAGGCGTCCCTCGGCGGCATCATGCGCCAGTGCATTCACAACGGCTTTGGCCTCAAGCGCTTCTCAGAGGAGCTCACCGGTCCGGAGTTCGCCTCGCGCGAGGCGGCCCTGCTCGACGGCGTCGACGTCTGGTCCTCCTCGAGCGTGCTCGCGCTGCATCCCGGTGCCCTCCACGAGCTTGAGGTCGTGTGCCCCGGAGGCGCCCGCTCCGTTCGGGCAAGGTCCGTGATCCTCGCGTGCGGGTCTCGGGAGCGCGGCTTTGGCGCGCTCGGCATCGCTGGCGACCGCCCCTCGGGAATCTACACGGCAGGGTCTGCCCAGGCGCTCATCAACCTGCATGGCTGTTTGCCGGGGCACCGTGCCGTCATCCTCGGCTCCGGTGACATCGGGCTCATCATGGCGCGCCGCATGACGCTCGAGGGCATGGAGGTCGAGGGCGTCTACGAGCTTCTCGACCACCCGAGCGGACTCAAGAGAAACATCGTGCAGTGCCTTGATGACTTTGGCATTCCCCTTCACCTGTCCCACACCGTCGTCGCCACCCATGGGGCGGGGCGCCTCGAGTCGGTGGACATCGCCGCCGTCGACCCCGCCACGAGGCGCGCAATCGAGGGCACGGAGCAAAACGTCGCCTGCGACACGCTCGTGCTCTCGTGCGGGCTCATCCCCGAGAACGAGCTTGCGCGCGAGGCGGGCGTTGCCCTGAGCCCCGTGACGGGAGGCGCCCTCGTCGACGACCGTCTCGAGACGAGCATTCCGGGCGTCTTTGCCTGTGGAAACGCGCTGCACGTCCACGACCTCGCAGACCTTGCGGCGGCCGAGGGAGACGCCGCGGGTGCCGCAGGCGCCTCAAGCGCTCGCTCGGGGCGCGTCGCGAGCTCGGACCCCGTCGTCCCCGTCGAGCCGGGGCCGGGGGTCCGCTATGTGGTGCCGCAGCGTTTGCATGGGGACGGGTGCCCCGTGACGCTCTCCTTCAGGGTCTCTGACGTTGCCCGGGACGTATCCCTTGAGGCCGTGGCGGAGCTTGCGGACGGCGGGGAGATGACCCTCAGGTCCCGCAGGGCACGCGTCGTGCTGCCGGCGGAGATGGAGCGCCTCGAGGTCACCATCTCGCCCGAGGCGGCGCTCGTGGCCTCAAGGGTCGTCGTGCGCGTCGCGAGCGCAAACCAGAAGAGGGGAGATGCCTGAGCATGTGCCATTCCGAGAAGCTAACGCTCACCTGCGTCTGCTGCCCCGTTGGCTGCGAGCTCGAGGTGGAACGGACCTCCGCGGCGCAGGCGACCTACCTGTCCGGCGCTGGCTGTGCGAGAGGCAAAAGGTACGGGCCCGCCGAGGCAATCAGCCCGCAGCGCGTCGTCACCACGACGGTCTTCGTCCCCGGCGTGGCCACGCCGCTTCCCGTGAAGACCGCAGGCCCCGTGCCGCGCGAGCTCGTGGGAGACGTCACCGCGGCTGCAAAGCGGGCGGCAGAGCAAATGTCGGCCTCGGTGCGTCGCGGTGACGTCGTGGTGCGCGATGTCTGCGGCACGGGCGTGGACGTCGTCGCCACGGCCGACACGCGCTAGGGGCAGGCGGCGCGCGGCCGGCCGTGTGGTCCGGGCTTACGCTCTCTCTCGCAAAAGGTCGTCACGGTATACTTTTCACGTTGCTCAAACGTGAAAGGGTTATCCATGCCAGCTGCCTTCATATCGCGTGACCTCGCCCCGACCCATGCGCTTCGCGCGCTTGCGGTCCTTGAGGCCGCCGGGCACGAGGCGTGGGTCGTGGGCGGCTGGGTGCGCGACGCCCTGCGCGGATGCCCCGCCCACGACGTCGACGTCTGCACGGACGCCACATGGCAGCAGAGCGAGGCCGCGTTTGCGGCCGCGGGCGTTGAGGTACACGAGACGGGCATCAAGCACGGTACCGTCACGGCCATCGTGTGCGGCCAGCCCGTTGAGGTCACGACCTACCGCATCGACGGCGACTACTCAGACTCCCGCCACCCGGACTCCGTGACTTTCGTTAGGGACGTTCGCGAGGACCTCGCCCGCCGGGACTTCACCGTCAACGCCATGGCCTGGCATCCCGACCGTGGGCTTCTCGATCCCTTTGGTGGTTGTGAAGACCTCGCGGCCGGCCTCATCCGTGCCGTGGGCGATCCCGCACGACGCTTCGAGGAGGATGCGCTGCGCATCCTGAGGGCCGTGCGGTTTGCCTGCCGTCTCGGCTTTTTAATCGAGTCGGGGACGCAGGCCGCCCTTGAGGCCGCCGCCCCCACGCTTGACCGAGTGGCGCAGGAGCGCATCGGCTCCGAGCTCCGGGGGATCGTCGCCACCGGCAGGGCGAGCTGGGCCATCCGCGAGCAGCGTGAGGTAATGTTTGCCGCCCTGCCCGAGCTTGCCCCGATGGATGGCTTCGACCAGCGCAGCCCCTACCACGTCTATGACGTGCTCGAGCACACGCTGCGCGTCATGGAGGGCGTCGAGAGCCTCACCTCGGAAGGGGCGAGCGAGCGTCTGCGCTGGGCGGCGATGCTCCACGACGTGGGCAAGCCCACCTGCTTTACGATCGACGACCGCGGCCAGGGTCACTTCTTCGGGCATCCCGCCGAGGGCATGCGCATGGCAAGGGCGCTTCTGCGCCGCCTCGCCATCCCCCACGAGCTCGCCCAGCCCATCGTCGCCCTCGTCCGCTACCATGACCGACCCACGCAGCCCAACGTCTCCTCCATGCTCTCGCTCATCGCCTCCGTCTATGCCATGAGTGGACTTCGGGAGCGCTCCGAGGTCATCTGGCTCATGCGCGAGCTTCTGTGCCTGCGCCGCGCCGACGCGCTCGCTAAGGCTCCGGAATGCCGTGGGTATGCCTACGAGCTCAACGAGCACGAGCGTGTGCTGGGCCAGATCGAGCGGGAGGGCCTGTGCTGGCGCGTGCGGGACCTTGCCGTGAGTGGGGGAGACCTCATTCGGGAGTGTGGCATGAGTCCGGGACCTGCCGTGGGCGAGGCGCTCTCTCGTGCCCTCGGGGCCGTGATGGCCGGGGAGCTGCGCAACGACCATGACGAGATCATCGCGTGGCTTGCGCGCTCGTTGGCGGAATGACGCCGTACGTTACCTGCGGAAAGGAAGAAATTTCTACTCTCGCAAAATTTTTTTGAAAAAGTACTTGCGCAGTCGGGGGCGCTTCCGTATAGTATTACCTCGCGCTGAGGCGCAGACAGGCATTGAGAAATTGGGATGTCGTCTAATGGCAGGACAGCGGATTCTGGTTCCGTCAATGGGGGTT
>OLNN01000051.1_pt1 | contig 111597 bp, 97 predicted proteins | sample 1672141 | NCBI WGS metagenome assembly OLNN01 (sample SAMEA3136652, study PRJEB25190) | human gut metagenome | biome: human gut; feature: human-associated habitat; material: faeces | place: Austria | collected 2013
CGGAAGGGATAAACGCTGAAGGCATCTAAGCGTGAAGCCCCCCTCAAGATGAGATGTCCCATTCGAAAGAAGTAAACCCCCTTGAAGACGACGAGGTAGATAGGGCAGGGGTGGAAGTGCAGTAATGCACGGAGCTGACTGTTACTAATAGGGTGAGGGCTTGACCAAGAAATGAGGAAGGCAGTTATAAAGTGGCTGCCAGACTCACGCAGAGGTAAAATGATTCCATTAGGATGTAACATGTATGTAGTTTTGAAGGTACAGAACGGAAACGGTAGCCGGTTGGTTATCGTTTTTTTGTTATTAAATTCTGAAGAATATCAATTAAGGTTGCCTGCCCACTGGATTTGTAATATAATGGGAACGTTGAAAAATCGAAAAGAATAAGATCTGCTGTCACGCTGTAAACATAAATATACAAGGCCGTCAGCAGAGAAGAGGATGAAAAAATGAGCAGATTATCAGTGGTTTTGCCAGCTTATAACGAAGAACTGATGGTAGGAAAAACCTGCCGTGTTCTTCATGACGTATTAGCAGAAGCCGGCATTTCCTACGAACTAGTTGTTGTTGACGATGGCTCAAAAGACAAAACCTGGGAAGAAATCACCAAAGCCGGAGAAAAAGATGGAAATGTTCTTGGCGTTCATTTTTCCAGAAATTTTGGAAAAGAGGCAGCAGTATATGCAGGAATGGCCCAGGCAACAGGAGATGTGGTGGCAGTTATGGATTGTGACCTGCAGCACCCGCCGGAAACTTTGATTTCCATGTACCATCTCTGGGAGCAGGGATGGGAAGTAATCGAAGGCGTAAAGAAATCAAGAGGAACGGAAAGTCTGCTTCACAAAGAGAGCGCTGGCTTTTTCTATGGAATCATGTCCAAGGCTACAGGTGTGAATATGCAAAATGCTTCAGATTTCAAAATGATGGATAGGAAAGCAGTGAATAGTATTCTTTCTATGCCAGAACGAAATATGTTTTTCCGTGCGACCTCATCCTGGGTGGGATTTAAGACCACTTATGTGGAATTTGAGGTGCGGGACAGAGAAGCTGGACAGTCTAAGTGGTCTACCTGGTCCTTGATAAAATACGCTTTTACCAATATTGTGGCTTTTACTACAGCACCGCTGCAATTTGTAACGGTCGTAGGAGGGGCATGCTTTGGATGCTCCCTGATTTTGATTATTTATTCGCTGGTACAATTTTTTGCCGGCAGAGCGGTAGAAGGATATACAACTACCCTTATCGTTCTTCTGCTTATTGGAAGCGCTATTATGCTCAGTCTTGGAATCATTGGCTATTACATTGCAAAAATATACGAAGAAGTAAAACGGCGTCCACGCTATATCATTTCTCAGATTCTTCGTGGAAAAGAGGATGTCTATCAGGAGGTAAACCATGACCGCTCTCATTAAGAAACTGTATGCCAGTGATGTGGTACGTTATGTGTTTTTTGGAGGATGTACTACACTGGTAAATTTGGTGAGCTTTTTTCTTATGCGTCAAGCAGGAGTTCAAAGAGATCTTGCAAATGTGATCTCGATTATTCTGGCAATTCTTTTTGCTTATGTGGTAAATTCTAAATTTGTTTTTCAGGACAAATGCGAGACTTTGAAAGACCATATCCGTCCATTCTGCAAATTTGTCGGAGCGAGAGGTGTAACAATGGTGATTGAAGTAGCAGGCGTATGGTTCTTTGCAGAGATCATACACATGAATGATATGGCCGGCAAATTTATCACCCAGTTTGTAGTTCTGGCATTAAATTACATATTCAGTAAATTCCTGGTATTTACCAGCGGGAGGAAATCATGACATTAGAAGAAACACTTAAACAGATAAAGCCTTTGAATGAGGAAAAAATGAAAACAGCCAGAATGCGATGGGACAGCATTGCCAAGCCTCTCCATTCCCTTGGAAAAATGGAAGATCTGATTACGCAGATCGTTGGAATTACAGGGGAAGAGAAAGTGGATCTTGGAAAAAAGGCTCTTGTTGCCATGTGTGCAGACAACGGCGTGGTAGAAGAGGGGGTTACCCAGACAGGACAGGAAGTTACTGCAATTGTAGCAGATAATTTTGTAAAAGAAACCACTACCGCTTGTGTAATGTGTCACCAGTGTGGAGTGGATGTAAAGCCAGTGGATGTGGGAATGGTAAGAGACACCACAGCACGTACAGATCTGAAAGTTATGTATGGAACCCACAATATGACGAAAGGTCCTGCTATGGCAAGAGAAGAAGCCATAAAAGGAATTGAAGCAGGAATTGCTATGGCAGAAGAGTTGAAGGCTCAGGGGTATCGTCTCTTTGCAACTGGTGAGATGGGAATTGGAAATACCACAACCAGCAGTGCAGTTGCATCTGTGCTTCTGGGGCAACCAGTGGAAACCATGACTGGCCGTGGCGCAGGACTTTCCAGCGATGGACTTACCCGCAAGATTCAGGCAATCAAGAAAGCCATTGATTTAAACAAGCCGGATGCAAAAGATTCCATAGACGTGCTTGCAAAAGTTGGAGGCCTTGATATCGCAGGAATGGCAGGTGTGTATCTTGGCGGAGCTGCATTACAGATTCCGGTTCTTATTGATGGTTTTATTTCCGGAGTTGCCGCTCTTGTAGCAGCCAGACTTTGCCCGGAGGCAGCGGATTATATGATCGCCAGTCATGTGTCCAAAGAACCGGCAGCACATCTTGTTCTGGATGAGCTTGGAAAAGAAGCTGTGCTTCATGCTGACATGTGTCTTGGGGAAGGCACTGGAGCCATTGCCCTTTGTCCGTTTCTTGATATGGGAGCTACTCTTTACAATACATTAAGTACATTTGATGATATTCACGTGGATCAGTACGAGGAGCTGAATTAATATGATGACAGTTGTGACCGGAGGAAGCGGAAGCGGAAAATCTGCTTTTGCAGAAGATAAAATAGTATCTTTTGGACCGGCAAAAAGAATCTATATTGCAACCATGCATCCATATGACGAGGAAAGTCATAAGCGTGTGGCACGTCATCAGAAAATGCGTGCAGGAAAAGGATTCGAGACAGTTGAATGTTATACCGGATTGAAGAATCTGGATTTCCCGGAAAATGCTGTGGTTCTTCTGGAATGTATGTCCAATCTTGCCGCTAATGAGATGTTTGAGGAAAAAGGGGCTGGTGAAAAAACTGTGGAAGCCGTTTTGGAAGGCATAAAAAAGTTGAGAAGCCAGGTACGTCATCTGGTAATTGTCACCAATGAGATTTTTTCCGAAGCAGCCAGTTATGAGGGCGATACCATCCGCTATCAGGAATATCTGGGGATAATCAATCAAAACATTGGAAAAATGGCTGATGAGGTGGTTGAAGTAGTATATGGGATTCCAATCTGGCATAAAGGAGGAAAAATCATTGAAAATGCTGTGGAATAATTTTAAAGTGGCATTTGCCATGTATTCAAAAATCCCTATGCCAATGGCAGACTGGAACAAGGAGAATATGAAATATACATTCTGTTTTTTTCCTTTTATCGGCCTGGTAATTGGAGCGCTTTCTTATCTGGTAGGATGGGCAGGGGGAAAATTTGGATTTAATCCGTCTTTTGTCTCAGCAGTTCTTGTACTGGTTCCGGTAGTGGTGACAGGTGGAATCCATGTAGATGGTCTTCTGGATACTTCGGATGCATTAAGCTCCTGGCAGGAAAGGGAGAGACGTCTTGAAATTCTGAAAGATTCCCATGCCGGTGCATTTGCGGTTATTACAGCCTGTGCTTTTTTTCTGATATGGTATGGAGCTTACAGCCAGTTGTGGACGGACAGGCGGGCACTTTTGATCATGGCTCTCGGATTTATGGTTTCCAGATGTTTTTCCGGAATCAGTGTCATGATGTTTCCAAAGGCACGTAAAGATGGAACTGTAGCAGAATTTTCCAGAAAAGCAGAAGATATGATCGTGCGGAATGTGCTGATCGTTTATCTGGGAATCCTTCTGGCGGTGATGATATGCATCCAGCCTGTGATGGGCATTCTGGCATTTGGAACTGCAGTACTTGTTTTCCTTTATTATCATTATAAAGCAATGAAATATTTTGGCGGGATCACAGGTGACCTGGCAGGCTATTTTCTGTGCCTTTGTGAGGTAGGAATGGCTGTTGTACTGGCTGTTGTTTCTGTATTTATCTAGACGTGTCTGAAAAATCATTCCCGCAATCTGCACGCCCCACTTTGCGGTATATTTTGCCCGAATTCGGTTGTCGTAGCCTGCTATGCGCCCTCATCCGGGCAAAATTTCCCACAAATTGTGACGTACATCTTGCAGAAAGCCTTTTACAGACACGCTCCGGGAACTGGGAAAAAAGGGAGGAATTGTAACAATGGAAATGATCATCGGAGGTGCTTTTCAGGGAAAGAGCACCTATGCAAAAGAACATCATCCTGATATCTGCTGGAAAAATGGAGCTGATCTGGAAAAAGAAGAGCTTATGAATGCAGAAGGCGTCCTTGATTTTCAGGAGTATATCAAAAAAGAATTAAAAGCAGACAAAGATCTGACCAGACTGGCAGAAGAATTATGGGAGAAAAATCCGGATATCATTCTGGTAAGCCAGGAAGTGGGATACGGCGTTGTCCCAATGGATGCTTTTGACCGGAAGTACCGGGAAGCAGTGGGAAGAGTCTGTACGGATCTTGCATCAAAAAGCAAAAAGGTAATACGTGTAGTATGTGGAATTGGGACGGTGATCAAAAATGCTTAAACTTATTCTGGTTCGTCATGGGGAAACCCAGGGAAATAAGTTAAAAAGATATATAGGAAAAAGGACGGATGAGCCTCTTTGTCCGGAGGCTGGGAATATGCTGGCGCAGCTTGCTTATCCGGAGGTACAGGCAGTTTATGCAAGTCCTATGATCCGCTGTACCCAGACAGCAGGAATCCTTTTTCCCGGAAAAAAGCTGAATATTATTGATGAGCTTGCAGAATGTGATTTTGGAGAATTTGAAAATAAAAATTATCAGGAACTGGACGGAAATGAACATTACCAGTCCTGGATCGATTCTGGCGGACTTCTGCCATTTCCGGGAGGAGAGAGCAGAGAGGAATTTAAAAGACGCAATGTGACCGGCTTCCAGAAAGCTGTAAATGGTTGTCTCCGTAATGGGATTTCTTTGGCAGCACTTGTGGTACATGGCGGTACGATCATGAATGTTATGGAAGAATATGCAGACGAAGACCGCTCTTTTTATGACTGGCATGTGCAGAATGGCAAAGGCTATGAGGTGGAAATTGATCCTGAATTATGGAAAAAGGGCCGGAAATTTTTGCATGTGATCCGGGAGTTATAAAGATACATATACGAATAATGTAGATGGAAAATCAGCTATGGAATAGAGCTTGTTTGAAAAATCCATTAATAGAGAGAACAAGGCAGTTTGTTTAATTGACAGACTGCCTTGTTTTCATGTTTATGCAGACTGCGGGCAAAATCTCCCTCGAATTGTGACGTACAGCTTGTAGAAAGCATTTTTCAAACATGCCCTAGAGCCTGTTTTGGTTGTGATCAGTTAGTTTGTTTAAACAAAAATTTTGAGAAAGCCAAAAATATATTTAGATTTCCTATTGAAATTTATATGGGAATGTGTTACATTATCTGTATAAAATATCCTAAAAAATGTTGAATTGTGCTATTTGATTCAACAATTTTAACAAGTAAAGGAGGATGCCATATGCTTATTATTGGTAATGGAAGAATGATCACACGGGACGCATCCAAGGCATTTATAGAGAACGGTGCAGTTGCAATGGATGGTAACACCATAGTTATGGTGGGGACTACAGATGAGGTGAAGAAGGCATATCCGGATGGAGAATTTGTAGATGCCAGAGGCGGAGTTATCATGCCTGCATTTATCAATACCCATGAGCATATCTACAGCTCTTTTGCCAGAGGTCTGAGTATTAAAGGATATAATCCCAAGGGCTTTCTGGATATTCTGGATGGACAGTGGTGGACCATTGACCGTCATCTTACCTTGGAGCAGACCAGACTTTCTGCGATGGCTACTTACATCGACAGTATCCGGAATGGTGTAACGACTGTATTTGATCACCACGCAAGCTTTGGACATATTACCGGTTCCCTCAGTGCTATTGAATCAGCAGCTAAGGAGCTTGGTGTCCGTACCTGCCTTTGCTATGAAATTTCTGACCGTGACGGCATGGACAAGTCCAGAGAATCTGTAATGGAGAATGTGAACTTTATCAAACACGCACTTGCAGATGACAGCGACATGATCGCTGCTATGATGGGTATGCATGCATCTTTCACTATTTCCGATGAGACCATGGAATTGTGTAACGAACTGAAGCCAGACGGTGTTGGCTATCATATTCATGTTGCAGAGGGCATCTATGACCTTCATCAGTGTCTGAAGGAGCACAGTAAACGAATTGTAGACAGACTTTACGACTGGAATATTCTTGGGCCGAAGACGCTTCTTGGACATTGTATTTATATTAACGAGCATGAGATGGATTTAATTAAAGAGACTGACACTATGGTTGTCCACAATCCGGAATCCAATATGGGAAATGCTTGTGGATGTCCGCCTACCATGGAATTGGTACATAAGGGAATCGTTACAGGACTTGGAACTGATGGATACACCCACGATATGCTGGAATCCTGGAAGGTTGCCAATATCCTTCATAAGCATCATCTCTGCGATCCAAATGCTGCATGGGGTGAGGTTCCCAAGATGCTCTTTGAGAACAATGCAATTATTGCTAACCGCTACTTTAAGAAACCACTTGGTGTTCTGAAAGAGGGGGCAGCTGCCGATGTGATCGTAATGGATTACAACCCGCTTACACCTATGAGAGCAGACAATGTAAACGGACATCTTCTGTTTGGAACTACAGGACATGACGTTGTGACTACTGTATGTAACGGCAAGGTTCTTATGAAAGACAGGGAAGTGCTGGTTTGTGACGTAGATAAGGTTATGGCTGACTGCCGTCAGTCTGCACAGGAACTGGCTGACGATATTAACGGAGGAAAATAAATATGAGCGATATGATGACATGTATGCCTTTCGGGCAGCTGATGGACTGGGTCCTTCAGGAGAAAAAAGGGCAGGACACTGTATTTGGGGTACATCGCCCATACACAGCAGATCCGAAGAATGATATGACTATTTTTACCAGAAACCTGGAGACACCAGTGGGACCGGCTGCCGGTCCTCACACCCAGCTTGCACAGAATATCATCGCTTCTTATTATGCAGGAGCCCGTTTCTTTGAATTGAAGACGGTTCAGAAGATGGATGGTGCAGAACTTTCTGCATGTGTGAATAAACCTTGTATTCTTGCAGATGATGAGGGCTATAACTGCGAATGGTCTACTGAGCTGACTGTTCCGGACGCGATGGGCGAATACATCAAGGCATGGTTTATCCTTCATGTGATTGCAAAAGAATTCGGTTTGGGTGCACAGGATGGGTTCCAGTTTAATATTTCCGTAGGATATGATCTTGCAGGAATTAAGGGAGAAAAGGTCAATACCTTTATTGACGGAATGATGGAAGCAAAGGACACTGTTATTTTCCAGGAATGCAGAAAATGGCTTTTGGACAATGCTGACAAGTTCCAGAACTTTACCAGAGAAGACATTGAAGCAATCCCATCCAATGTTTGTAATTCTGCTACGATCTCCACACTGCATGGATGCCCTCCACAGGAGATTGAGAGCATTGCAAATTATCTGCTTACAGAGAAACATCTGAATACCTTTGTAAAGTGCAACCCGACCCTTCTTGGCTATGATTTTGCAAGAAAGACCATGGATGAGATGGGATATGATTATATGGTATTCGGCGATTTCCATTTCAGAGACGATTTGCAGTATGAGGATGCAGTCCCTATGCTTACACGTCTGATGAAATTATCCGACGAACTGGGCCTGGAATTTGGTGTAAAGATTACCAATACTTTCCCGGTTGACGTTACCCGAAATGAGCTCCCAAGTGAAGAAATGTACATGTCCGGAAAAGCTTTGTTCCCGCTGTCCATTTCCCTTGCAGCCAAACTTTCTGCTGAATTCGCAGGAAAACTTCGAATTTCCTATTCCGGAGGTGCAGATTATTACAATATTGACAAAATTGTGGGATGCGGTATCTGGCCTGTAACTATGGCTACCACCCTTTTGAAGACAGGCGGCTACCAGAGATTTACCCAGGTAGCAGATAAGGTAGAAGGAATCTGTCCGAAGAAATGGGAAAGAATCGACGTGGATGCATTGAAGAAGCTGGCAGCAGATGCTATTACTGATGGGCATCATGTGAAGAACATTAAGCCGGTTCCGAACAGAAAGAGCACAAAAGAAGTTCCTCTTCTGGACTGCTTCTATGCACCCTGTTCTGAAGGATGTCCAATCCATCAGGATATTCCACAGTATGTAGCACTGACTGGTGAGGGTAAATATAAAGAAGCACTTGAAGTGATCCTTGAGAAAAATGCCCTGCCATTTATTACAGGCACCTTATGTGCACACAACTGTATGACAAAATGTACCCGTAATTTCTACGAAGAATCCGTAAATATCCGTGGCACCAAGCTGACAGCAGCAGAGCATGGATATGAGCAGCTGATCGGTGAGATCAAGGCCGGTGAGCCAAACGGTAAGAAGGTCGCCGTAATTGGTGGCGGCCCTGCAGGTATTGCAGCTGCTTACTTCCTTGCAAGAGAGGGCGCAGCAGTTACCATTTTTGAAAAAGAAGAGAAAGCTGGCGGCGTGATCCGTTACGTGATACCTGGATTCCGTATTGGAGACGACGCCATTGACAAAGATATTTCTTTCATCCAGAAGATGGGTGTAGAGATCCGCACAAATACAGAGATCACTTCTGTGGCAGATCTGAAAGCACAGGGTTATGATGCTGTGATCCTGGCAATCGGAGCTGGCAAGCCTGGCACTTTGAAACTGGAAAAAGGTGAGACCGTTAACGCTCTGAAGTTCCTTCGTGATTTCAAGGCAAATGATGGTAAGCTGAATATTGGCAAAAATGTAGTTGTAATCGGCGGCGGAAACACTGCTATGGACACTGCAAGAGCTGCGAAACGCACAGAAGGCGTAGAGCATGTTTATCTTGTATACAGAAGAACCAAGCGCTATATGCCAGCTGCAGAGGATGAGCTTCTGGAAGTTCTGGAGGAGGGCGTTGAGTTTAAGGAACTTCTTTCTCCGGTAAGTCTTGATGGTGGCAGACTGCTCTGCAAGAAGATGAAGCTTGGCCAGATGGATGCTTCCGGACGTGCAAGTGTAACCGAGACTGAGGATGTGGTAGAGGTTCCGGCTGATACCGTGATCGTAGCTGTTGGAGAAAAGATTGATACCGATTTCTACACTGCCAACCAGATCGCAGTAGATGAAAGAGGAAAAGCAAAGGTCAACGATAAAACTCTTGAAACCAGCGTGAGTGGTGTCTATGTTGCCGGAGACGGCGCCAGAGGCGCAGCAACCATCGTAGAGGGAATCCGGGATGCACAGCTGGCAGTGAAAGATATTCTTGGCAAAGAGATTACCAGAGATGCAGCTGTGACAGGTGATGTGAAAGACTGTTTCGAAAAGAAAGGTATCCTGAAGCACAGTAAAGAGGCGAAGACAGAGGAAGAGAGATGTCTTACCTGTAACAAAGTCTGTGAGAACTGTGTAGATGTGTGCCCGAACCGTGCCAATATTTCCATCAAGGTTCCTGGAATGGCTATGAATCAGGTGATCCACGTAGATTATATGTGTAATGAGTGCGGTAACTGTAAGAGCTTCTGCCCATACGCAAGTGCACCATACAAGGATAAATTTACTCTGTTTGCAAACGAGAAAGACATGGCAGACAGTAAGAACGATGGTTTTGTTGTTCTGGATAAAGAGAATAAGACCTGTAAGGTCAGATTTGTAGGCCAGATCACAGACTGCAAGGCAGACGATCCGGCAGACAAACTGTATGACGGTTTGAAGAAGCTGATCTGTGCAGTGATCGATGATTATGGATATCTGATAACTAAATAAGGTAATAGAAATACTGTCCACAGCTTTTTAAGGGCTGTGGACAGTGTCTATATTTTGACAGGCAGCGAGCCGAAGTATGTTCATGCATAAGATCTTGGTGACTGCTGCGATAATTTGGGAAACCTTCAGAATGTGTTTCTCATAGTTCACTGTGAAAGTTTGGAGCGCAGTTAAAAGCATCTGACTTTCATGGGGTAGTAGAAAGGAGAGTCCAACATGGCAGTATTTACAGTCAATGGCCAGAGGGTAGAGACGAAAAAAAATCAAAAGCTGCTCAGATTTCTCCGTGATGAGTTACATCTGACTTCTGTAAAAGATGGTTGTAGTGAGGGTGCCTGTGGAGCCTGTACAGTGATTATCGATGGCAGAACCTGTAAGGCCTGTGTGCCGGATACAGATCTGCTGGATGGCAGAAATATCATTACAGTAGAAGGTCTGACAGAATGGGAAGAAAAGGTATATACGTATGCATACGGAAAGGCTGGTGCCGTACAGTGCGGCTTTTGCATTCCTGGCATGGTAATGTGCACGAAAGCTCTTCTGGATGTGAATAAAGAGCCCACTGATGAAGAAATCAAATATGCCTTGCGTAACAATTATTGCCGTTGCACCGGATATGTAAAAATTATAGATGCAGTACGGATCGCGGCTAAAGTTATGCAGGAGGGGACACTTCCGGAAGAAATTAACAACGACTGGCATATTGGCTCCCGCGTAGCAAGAATCGATGTTGGGGAAAAGGTTCTTGGTACCGGAAAATATCCAGACGATTTTTATCTGGATGGTATGCTTTATGGATCAGCTCTGAGAAGTAAATATCCGCGTGCAAGAGTGCTTTCCATTGATAAGACCAAGGCACTGGCACTTCCTGGGGTAGAGGCGGTTGTTACGGCAGAAGACATTCCAGGAGAGAATAAAATCGGACATTTAAAGCATGATCAGTATACCCTGATTCCCATAGGAGGGCTTACCCATTATCTGGGAGATGCCATTGCACTTGTGGCAGCCCGGGATAAAGAGACTGCGGATAAGGCAGCGAAGCTGATCCAGGTTGAGTATGAGGTGCTTCCTCACATTCATACGATTGAAGAGGCAGCGAAACCAGATGCACCAAAGGTATTTGATGAGGAAGAGAACAATATCTGTGCATATAAACATATCAGCCGGGGAAATGCAGCAGAGGCTATAAAAAATTCCAAATATGTGATTTCCCATCATTTTGAGACACCATGGACGGAACACGCATTTCTGGAACCGGAATGTGCCGTGTCTTTTTATGATGAAGACGGAGATGTTTTTGTATATTCCACAGACCAGTCAGCACACCAGACGCTGCACGAATGCAGCTTAGTTCTTGGTACAGACAAAGTAAAGGTACAGAATGCGCTAGTAGGCGGCGGATTTGGTGGTAAGGAAGACATGACCGTGCAGCATTTAAGTGCGCTTCTTACTTATGTGACGAAGAAACCGGTTAAGATGAAGCTTACAAGGGCAGAATCCCTGCTGGTTCATCCTAAGCGCCATCCTTTTTATATGGATATGACCATGGGCTGTGATGAAAATGGAAATATCATGGGAGTAAAGGCAAAGGTTGCCGCGGATACAGGTGCATTCGCATCTCTTGGCGGTCCGGTTCTGGAGCGCGCATGTACCCATGCAGCAGGTCCTTATCACTACGAAAACTTTGAAATTGAGGGAACGGCTTACTATACCAATAATCCGCCGGCAGGAGCATTTCGCGGATTTGGAGTTACCCAGACCTGTTTTGCTACAGAGACACTTCTGAATATGATGGCAGATAAGGTGGGAATCACTCCCTGGGAAATTCGTTACCGCAATGCGATCCGGCCCTGGGAGACGCTTCCAAATGGTCAGATTGTTGACGCTTCCACAGGTCTTGTGGAGACCTTAGAAGCAGTACAGCCGAAATATGAAGCTGCGTTGGCAGCAGGAAAAGCGGTTGGCATTGGCTGCGCCATGAAGAATGCAGGTGTTGGTGTTGGAATTCCGGACACTGGCCGCGTGAAACTGATTTATGAAGAGGATAAGAAGCTTCACATCTACTCAGGAGCTTCCTGTATTGGACAGGGGCTTGGCACAGTACTGACCCAGATGATCGTGAGTAATACAGATATAAAAAGAGAGGATATCATTTACGAGCGCAGCAATACCTGGATTTCACCAGATTCCGGAACTACATCCGGTTCCAGACAGACATTGATCACCGGTGAGGCTTGCAGAAGAGCCTGTGAGAAATTGATGGAGGATAAAAAAGCAGGATTAAGCGTAGAAGATATGATCGGTAAGGTTTATTATGCAGAATATCTTGCGAAGACCGATCCTCTTGGTGCAAATGTGCCCAATCCGGTTTCCCATGTGGCTTATGGATATGCTACCCAGGTTTGTATTTTGGATTCCAAGACTGGTAAGATTGAAGAGATAGTTGCTGCTCATGATGTGGGAAAAGCAGTAAATCCTTTGTCCTGTGAGGGACAGATCGAGGGTGGTGTGGTAATGTCCATAGGATTTGCCCTGCGGGAAAAATATCCCATTGATGAGAACTGTAAACCTATTTCCAAGTATGGTTCTTTAGGTCTTTTCCGTGCACATGAGATTCCGAAAATCGATGCCATTGTTATCGACAAGCCAGGCCTTAAGGTTGCCTGCGGTGCTATTGGTATTGGAGAAATTACATCCATTCCCACCGCACCCGCAATAGCAGATGCCTATTTCCGAAGAGATGGTGTAAGGCGTTACAGCCTTCCTCTTAGTGAAACACCATATGAAAGGAAGGGATGAGAGATGGCAGTAAAGAAGAAATTTCCGTATCGGTCAGCTGTTGTGGCATGTAATGGGGGGTGCAGGGTTACAGCAGGGGACAATGGATGCAAAGATGGATGTATTGGCTGTGGAGCCTGTGTGGAGAAATGTAAATTTGGCGCCATTTCCCTGAATGAGTATGGAGTGGCGGAAATAGATGAAGAAAAATGCATCGGCTGCGGGTCATGTGGGAAGGTATGTCCCCAGAAGATCATTCATGTCCATGAATGTGCCAATTGGATCGTAGTAAAATGCTCAAATAAGAGTAAAGGGGCAGAGGCAAAAAAACAGTGTGAAGTCAGCTGTATTGGCTGTGGAATCTGCGAGAAGACCTGTACGGCCGGGGCAATCCGGGTTACAGATAACTGTGCAGTGATAGAAGAGTCTGTCTGCCTGAGCTGTGGAATGTGCGCAGTGAAGTGTCCAAGACATGCGATTTACGATCTGCGGGGGATTTATACGGCGAAAAATTAGAGAAGCGATTATGGCAGTTACGCAATATTCCATGGTGAAATATACCGCAAAGCAGGGCATGAAGATTGCGGGAATGATTTTCCAGACATGCTCCAGGCTGATAGAACTTTGAATTTGCAGAAATTTCAAAATTATACAGATAAAACAGCTAAATTATTTATAAAATTATTGCAAAACACCGGTGAAATATGATACAATAATTTTGCATTGAAAGAATATTTTGTACAATATTTTTTAGGTTGAGACGGAAAGAGAAGAAGCATAAGGGGCCGACGATCAGTTCAAAGAAGAACCGTAAACTTGTTTTTTGAACGGCGTCGGCCATTCCTTTATGAGGGGGTAAAGGGCGGATTGGAGGCATCCGCTGCAAAAAATATAAAGAAGGTGAAGCATATGATTGGAAAGAGTGTTCCAAGAGTAGACGCTTATGAGAAAGTGACAGGACGTGCGAAATTTACAGATGACCTGATCCTGAATAAGTGTCTGGTAGCCAGGGTTTATCATGCAAAGATCGGAAACGGCGTGGTAAAATCCATTGATACCAGCGAAGCAGAGGCTCTGGACGGCGTAGTAAAGGTAGTTACCTTTAAGGACGTACCGAATCATTGTTATCCCACCCCAGGACATCCCTGGTCCGTGGAGCTTGCTCATCAGGATGTGGCAGACCGTAATCTGCTCACCGGACGAGTACGGTATTATGGCGATGATATTGCAGCTGTAGTAGCTGAGGACGAAGTGACAGCTTCCAGGGCATTGAAGCTGATCAAAGTAGAATATGAGGAATATCCGGTGGTCGTGAGCCCGAAGATTTCCATGCGTGGAACGGAGCATCCCATTCATCTTGACAAGAAGGATAACATTCTGGCAAGATCCAGCTTTGCGATCGGAGATGTGGACAGCGCAATGGAGAAGGCTGCCGTGAAGCTGAAAAGAAGCTATAAGACACCTATTGTCCAGCACTGCCATATTGAGAATAATATTTCTTACGCCTATATGGAAAAGGGAAGGGTCGTGGTGGTTTCTTCCACACAGATTCCACATATTGTACGCCGTATTGTTGGCCAGGCACTTGGAATCCCCTGGGGGCAGGTACGTGTGATCAAGCCTTATGTAGGCGGTGGTTTTGGCAACAAGCAGGAGGTGCTTTATGAACCTCTGAATGCATTTCTCACCATGCAGGTGGGCGGTCGTCCCGTGAAGATCGAGCTTACACGTGAGGAGACTTTTACCAATACCAGAACCCGTCACTCCATTGAATATGACATGGAAGCAGGCGTAGATGCAGAAGGACATCTTCTTGCAAAAGAGATGACTACCTATTCCAATCAGGGAGCTTATGCATCCCACGGACATGCCATAGCAGCCAATGGTCTGACAGCCAGCAGACTTCAGTATGCATGTCCAAATATCCGAGGAGAAGCTTATACCGTCTATACCAACTGTCCTACAGCAGGGGCGATGAGAGGATATGGTATACCTCAGGTTTGCTTTGCTACGGAGAGCTTTATGGATGATATTGCTTATGAAATCGGTATGGATCCGCTGGAATTCCGCAGAAAAAATCTGATCCATGGCTATTATGAAGATGCCTATCTGAAGCCAATCGCAGCGAATACCAACGGTATTTTTGAGTGCCTGGAAAAAGGAGCAGAGTATATTCACTGGGATGAGAAACGGAAAGCATATCAGAACCAGACTGGCGATATCCGGCGTGGAGTTGGTATGGCACTGTTTTCCTATAAGACTGGTGTATGGCCAATTTCTCTGGAGATTGCAGGTGCAAGGCTGTCTCTGAATCAGGATGGAAGTGTACAGCTGCAGGTTGGTGCTACAGAGATTGGACAAGGCGCGGATACTGTATTTTCCCAGATGGCAGCAGAGACCTTACATATGGATATTTCCAGGGTGCATATTGTAACCCAGCAGGATACAGATGTGACGCCTTTTGATACAGGTGCGTATGCTTCCAGACAGTCCTTTGTCACAGGTACAGCTGTGAAGGAATGTGCGCAGCAGCTGAAGCAGAAGATCTTAGAATATGCCAGAACACTGGTTCCAGGTAATGTGGACCGGCTGGAACTGGAGGATGGTTATATTCTGGCAGATGGCAAGCCTGCGATTTCCCTTGAGGATCTGGCCATGGAGAGCTATTACAGTCTGAGTAATTCTTCTGTCCTTACAGCAGAGGTTTCCAGACAGGTGAAGAAGAATACAGTTGCCAGCGGCTGTTGTTTTGCGGAAGTAGAAGTAGATATGAAACTTGGCAAGATCAAGGTTCTGGATATTGTGAATGTTCATGACAGTGGAACCCTTTTGAATCCGCAGCTTGCAGCAATGCAGGTTCATGGCGGCATGTTCATGGGAATCGGTTATGGAGTTTCTGAGCAGCTTCTTATCGATGAGAAAACAGGAAGACCATTAAATGGGACTTTGCTGGATTATAAAATGATGACAATGATGGATACTCCGGATCTGACTGCTGAGTTTGTAGAGCTGAACGATCCAATGGGACCATATGGAAATAAAGCCCTAGGCGAGCCTCCTGCAATTCCAAGTGCACCGGCCATCCGGAATGCTGTGCTTCATGCAACTGGCATCGGCTTTTCTGAGATTCCTCTGACACCGCAAAGACTGATAGACGGTTTTACAAAGACCGGACTGATCTGAGAAAGGGGGCATGAGGAATGTACGATATTGAAAATTATTTTAATGCAGAGACCATTAAGGAAGCGGTAACTCTTCTGAAGGAGCATCCGGATGCAAGGGTGATTTCCGGGGGAAGTGATGTGCTGATCAAGATCCGTGAGGGCAAAATGGCCGGTACATCTTTAGTGAGCATTCGTGATATTAAGGAAATCAAGGGAGTCCAGCAGATGGAGTCTGGTGATATTTATATTGGAGCAGGAACTACTTTTTCCCATGTGACGAATGATCCGGTGATTCAGAAGCTGATTCCGATTCTGGGGGAAGCAGTAGATCAGGTTGGCGGACCACAGGTCCGTAATATTGGGACTATTGGCGGAAATGTCTGCAATGGTGCGGTCAGTGCGGACAGTGCACCTACACTTTTTTCGCTGAATGCCATGCTGCGGATCGCAGATGGAACTGGTGGACGGATGGTTCCCATCAGGGATTTTTATCTGGGACCTGGTAAGGTGGATCTGCATCAGGGAGATGTGCTCACCCACATTGTGATCCCTGGGAAGGATTATCAGGGATATCATGGATTTTATATTAAGTATTCCATGCGAAATGCAATGGATATTGCGACCCTGAGCTGTAGTGTAGTCAGCAGAATCGATCCTCTGAAAAAGGTTCTGGAGGATGTAAGGATCACCTTTGGTGTAGCTGCACCCGTGCCGTATCGGTGTGCGAAGACGGAAGACGCGCTGAGGGGTATGGAAATTGGCGACGAGCTTTACCAGAAGGTGGAAGAGCTGGTAAGGGAAGAAATCAATCCCAGAGATTCCTGGCGAGCTTCTAAGGCGTTCCGACTGCAGATTGGCGGAGAAATCGCGAAGCGCGCGTTGAAGGAGAGTGTTCGCAGGGGAATGGTGACGGGAGTTGTAGTGCCGGATGTCCGGACAACTTCAGGCGAAAATATAAGTGCAAATGGAAAAATTTATCCTTCATCTGATGCTGAGAATGTAACAGGAGGTGAGCAGTCATGAAAAAGGATATGCGGCTGGTACAGTGTACCGTAAACGGAAAAGAGGTAGCTGAGTATGTGGACGTGAGAGAATCTCTTCTTGACATGCTGCGAAACCGCCTTGGGCTTACCTCTGTGAAGAAAGGCTGTGAAGTAGGTGAATGCGGTGCCTGCACTGTGATCATTGACGGCGAGACCATTGACTCCTGTATTTATTTGGCAGTCTGGGCTGAGGGAAAGAATATCCGCACCCTGGAAGGTCTTGAGAAAAACGGCGAACTTACCAGGATTCAGGAAGCTTTTATTGAGGAAGGCGCCATCCAGTGCGGATTCTGCACACCAGGCTTTGTTATGTCTGCCACAGTGCTTCTTGAGCGGGGCGAGAAGCTTACGAGAGATGCCATCCGCAAGCATATGGCAGGAAACCTTTGCCGCTGTACAGGGTATGAGAATATTGTGAATGCAGTGGAGAAGGTGAATAAGGAGAATATGACAGCTGAGGGTAAATAATTTAAGTGTTGCTGTTGTTACTGTTTACTGGTGACATTCCGCGAGGTGTTTTTTGTGAACATAGTTCACAGAAAACCCGAGAAGTGCGGCGCGAAATCATGCGAATGCATGATTTCTGTGCATCGCGAAGCATGTTGCTGTGAACGGAGTGAACAGTAATCTACTGTTTGTGGGTTCTATATTAAAAATGTATTTTATACTATACTGTAAATGGGAAAAGTGTTATAATATTAATTGCAACACAATATTGTTATGAAATTGATTAAATTAAATGAAAAAACGATTAGCATGTAGCAATATTGTTATAATACAAAAATATCAGAGGGCGGGGACTTCCCCGCCTTTTCTAAAATATTAAAAATGGGCAGGAAAAAGGTATGAGTGACAAGTGTATAATAGTCCGCGGCGGCGGAGACCTGGCAAGCGGCGTGATCCACAGACTGCATCGCTGTGGCTATCGTGTACTGATCTTAGAATGTGAAAAACCAAGTGCGATCCGCAGAAAGGTAGCGTTTTGCGAAGCTGTGTATGATGGGACAGCAGCAGTAGAAGGGATTCTTTGCAGAAGAATAGATTCTCTGGAAGAATGCGAGCAAGTCTGGCAAGCAGGGGAAATTCCACTTATGGTCGATCCGGCAGGCGATTGTATGATTGAACTTTCTGCGCAAGGCAAGGTAGCTGCTCTGGTAGATGCAATTCTTGCAAAGAGAAATCTTGGAACTTCAAGAAATATGGCACCTCTTACCATTGGTCTGGGACCAGGCTTTTTTGCCGGGGAAGACGTGGATTACGTTGTGGAAACCATGCGAGGTCACGATCTTGCCAGAATCATTACTGAGGGTCCGGCAATTCCAAATACGGGTGTCCCCGGAATGGTAGGCGGTGTCAGCAAAGAACGTGTGATCCACTCCCCGGGTGCCGGCAGAATCCATAATATGGCCCATATTGCCGATATTGTAGAGAAAGGACAGATTCTTGCCTACGTGGGAGAAACCCCTGTAGAAGCCTCTATAACAGGCGTATTAAGGGGAATTATAAAGGAAGACTACAATGTTCCTGTTGGAATGAAAATCGCCGATATTGATCCCAGAAAAGAGGAGAAGAAGAACTGCTTTACCATTTCGGATAAGGCCAGATGTATTGCTGGAAGTGTGGTGGAGATTTTGCTCAGTGAGGGTGTATTGCCAAACACGCTCTAGATCCTGTTTGGTCACATTGCATTTATTAACATGTTTTCGCTTGGGGAATGTTATGAAGCCTATGTACTTTTTATAGAATTGTTTTTTATGGTTACGAAGTCAGGCAATGAATCATTGCATGAAAATAATTGGCGTGAAGGAGGTCAGGATGAAAAGATACGGTTATTTTCTGGACTTATTAAAACTTGATATAGAGAAATACCCAGTGATCGCTGTAGTCGGTGGTGGTGGAAAGACAAGTCTGATTTACCGTCTGAATGAAGAATTACAGGCTTTGGGTAAAAAAGTGATTATTTCCACAACTACCCATATGGCATATGATCCCATGCTGCCTCTGGTAAAGAGTACTGATCTTGAGCAAGTCTCGGAAATGTTGAAAGAACACGGTTTTGCAGCAGTTGCCGATATTGAAGAAACTTCTGGAAAAATGTGTGCCATAGAGGAAACAGCATTGAAGAAACTGGTTCCTCTTTGTGATGTTATGCTGATCGAAGCAGACGGAGCGAAACGAAAACCCTTGAAGGTTCCAGCCGACTGGGAACCAGTAATCCCGGATTTTGCTGACGTGGTAGTAAGTGTGATTGGTTTGGACTGTCTTGGTAAGCCCATCTGCGAGACCGCCCATCGCGCCGAATACACCAGCTCTTTTCTTGAAAAAAATCTGGAAGCACCTGTTACCGCAGAAGACATAGAAAAAATAGCAACCTCTGTTCACGGTTTGTATAAAAATGTAGACCATAAAGTTTACCGTGTATATTTAAATAAAGCAGACGTATTGCACGATTCTTCTCCGGCAGAGCATATAGTAGAAGATCTGGCAAAGCAAGGCACAATAGCCGCATATGGCAGTTTAAGAGAGGCAGAAAAATCATGAAGATTGCACTGATCATGCTGGCAGCTGGAAACAGTCGGCGGTTTGGAAGCAATAAGCTTTTATATGAAATTGATGGAAAGCCCATGTACCGGCATATTCTGGAGAAGCTGATGATCGTGGCAGAATGGCTTGAAGAAACAGAGTGTATTGAAAAAGTGGAATGCGGTGAACATTTGGAAAAGCAGAATGAGGAAGGCTATAAAGAAGAACATATAGAATGCAATAAAGTAATTGTACCTCTTGGTGAAATAAAGGGGAAATTATTTAAACAGAGAGATTGCTATAAAAGAATAACAGTAGTCACCCAGTACGAAGAAATAGAGCAGGCCGCAAGATCCCTGGGTGTAAACGTATACATCAACCCTCATCCGGACGAGGGAATCTCCTCCTCACTGAAAATCGGCTTAAAAGCCAACTTAGACGTTGATGCTTGCCTTTTCACCGTCTCCGACCAGCCCTGGCTCACCACCGCCACAATTCGCCAGCTCATCACCCTCCTAAAAACATCAGGCAAAGGAATCGCCTGTGTCTCCTGCGAAGGAAAACTTGGAAACCCCTGCATTTTTACAAGAAAATACTACGACTCCCTGCTCTCCATTAATGGAGATAAAGGTGGTAAAGCTGTGATAACTGCACATAGAGATGATACGGCTGTTTTGAAGGTGAATGATGTGAAGGAACTTACCGATATGGATGTTAAATTGTAAAGAACGCTCTTTTTAAGTTATATTGTCTATATATGGCATTTCCGAAAAATGCGCAAAAGCATGAAAGTATTTATACACGGAAGCAGTTGGAAACGACATTTAAATATAAAATGTGGGATTTTGTTGTATTTTGTGAATTTATGTGAGATTTCAGCTAGAAATTACTTGTAATTATGATAGAAACAAGGTATACTAATGGAAAAGAAAGCAGTCGGGAGAAGTATTATTATTTCTGCTTACAAGAAGAGTTACGTGGGACGTTTTACGTGAACAAAGTGAGCAGTACCCCATTTTCCCGTCTTACAAGGAGGATAAAATGGCAGATAACTATGATGGCATGGCAGTTGGGGTGTTTGAACTGGATAACCTGGTAGCCTGCTTCGTTGCTCTTGATGCAGCATCCAAGGCTGCAAATGTAAAGATCCAGAGCGTAGAGAGAAACCGACTGAAAAGTGGAGCCTGTGTAAAAATGCGCGGCAGTGTTTCCGATGTAAATGCAGCTATGGAAGTGGCATTGGAGACTGCGAAGCCCCTTGGTAAAATCGTTTCCCATACGGTAATTGCATCCCCCACAGCAGACACGGAAACAGCACTTAAGATGACCATTAACAAATAGAACATGTCAGGAGGAAATAGAAGATGTCTTATGGAGCATTAGGATTGGTAGAGGTTCTGGGAAGCTGCAATGCAGTAGTTGTCCTTGACCAGATGCTGAAAACATCAGATGTAGAATTCCGTACCTGGCATACCAAGTGCGGAGGTCATGCAACTGTATTTTTAAGCGGTGATGTAGCGGCAGTGAAAGCTGCTGTAGATGCGGTGAAAGAGAATCCGCCTTGCGAAATCGTGGCAGCAGCCGTGATTTCAGCACCATCAGAAGAAACATCGCGGCTGGTGGAAGAAGAGGAAGAGAAACATCATAAATGATTTTTCAAATATGCTCTGGCGTATAAAAAGGGTATGGTGTAAACCATACCCTGCTAAGTAATCTAAGTGACCTTTGAGGTCAAATTTCTATTATTGGTGACTCTATCAGTCCCAAACACTTCTTATAAATGAATCTGTGTCCCCGTCTTTCCCATAATACCATCTTTGGCCTTTTCCAACAGGGTGATCATAGCTGTGCGGCCGGTGCCGGAGCTTGCGAAGTCTACGCAGGCCTGAACCTTTGGCAGCATAGATCCAGCGGCAAACTGACCTTCTTCAATGTATTTTCTGGCTTGGGAAACCTTAAGATCGTCCAGCCATTCCTCATTTTCTTTGCCGAAATTAACGGCAACTTTTTCCACAGCCGTCAGAATGATCAGCATATCTGCATCCAGCTGCTTTGCGAGCAGACAGCTTGCGAAGTCTTTGTCAATGACAGCTGAGGCACCTTTTAGATGGTGGCCTTCTAAGGTGACCGGGATTCCACCTCCGCCACAGCAGATGACGATCTTGTTGGCATCTACAAGGCTGTTGATGGCATCCTGCTCTACGATTTCCACTGGCTTGGGAGAAGCAACCACACGGCGGTAGCCGCGGCCTGCATCTTCTTTCATAACATGTCCGTAGGCTTTTGCCTGGAAATCAGCTTCTTCCTTGGTAAGGAATTTACCAATTGGTTTGCTTGGATTTTCAAATGCAGGATCCTCCGGATCGACACGAACCTGGGTGACAACGGTGACAACCGGTGTACGCATGAAGCCACGCTTGCGAAGTTCCTCACGGAGTGCGTTCTGAAGGTCATAGCCAATGTAAGCCTGGCTCATAGCTACACAGACAGAGAGCGGAGTGTTTGGCTGCGCCTGATCTTCGTGGGTAAGCGCAGTCATGGCGTTGTTGATCATACCTACCTGTGGTCCGTTTCCGTGAACCACAACTACCTGGTGACCTTCCTCAATAAGGTCGCAGAGCGCCTTTGCAGTAGATTTTACTGCTATCATCTGTTCTGGAAGTGTATTTCCAAGTGCGTTGCCACCAAGGGCAACCACGATACGTTTTCTTTTATATATCATAGAAACCTCCCTAGAGAAAGCATTTATGAAAGTAATAAATCCAATTGAAAGTACTTTAAAGTAAACAGAGCAAAAACTCCCACAAATTGTGACACACATTTTACGGAAAGCCCTTTCAAATATACTCTGGTTTGGAATATTTCACTTTCATAAAATTTATTATTAAAAATATACAATATAACAATTTATTATACGAAAAATATATAAAATATTAGAAATACCATCAAAAATGAGAACAAAAAAGGGCTGTATTCCTACAGCCCCCTGAAAAGCATTATTCCATAATTCTCGGAGCAGCCTTTACTTCCAGTTTTTTCAGGATATCCTGTGGGTTTTCAAATTTGGAGAGCATGATCATTGCTGCAATTACATATGGTTTGAAGCTTGCTTCTTTATAAAGCGGGATACGGTAACGGTCAAATACGCTTGCATCAACCTCACCGGTCTCACAGCTTACGCCTGTAATATCAGCTGGCAGACAGTGCAGGTAAAGCGCTTTGCCGTCCTTGGTAGTCTTCATAAGTTCTTCTGTGCAAGCCCAGTCTTTGTGCTCTGCGTTCTGAGCAAGAAGCTCTTTCTCCAGTTTATCGATTCCGTCGAAGTCGCCTTCACCATAGAGATTGGTACGTTTTTCCATTGCTGCAAATGGAGCCCAGCTCTTTGGATAAACGATATCAGCATCTTTGAATGCTTCTTCCATGCTGTTTGTCTTTGTGAAAGAACCGCCGGACTTCTCAGCATTTTTCTTAGCAATTTCCTCAACCTCTGGCATTACATCGTATCCTTCCGGATGCGCCAGAACAACGTCCATACCGAAACGTGTCATAAGTCCGATGACACCCTGTGGAACGGAGAGTGGTTTACCATAGGAAGGAGAGTAAGCCCATGTCATAGCAAGCTTTTTGCCTTTCAGATTCTCGACACCGCCAAATTCATGGATGATGTGAAGCATATCTGCCATACACTGGGTAGGATGATCAACGTCACACTGAAGGTTTACAAGAGTAGGTCTCTGCTCAAGAATGCCATCTTTATTTCCTTCTGTTACAGCATCCATAAAATCTTTCTGATAAGTATGTCCCTTACCAATGTACATATCATCACGGATACCGATTACATCAGCCATGAAGGATACCATGTTAGCTGTCTCACGAACGGTCTCACCGTGTGCAATCTGGGATTTCTTCTCGTCCAGATCCTGTACCTCAAGTCCAAGAAGGTTGCAGGCAGAAGCGAAGGAGAAACGGGTACGTGTGGAGTTGTCACGGAAAATGGAGATTCCAAGACCACTCTCGAATACTTTCGTGGAGATATTGTGCTCTCTCATGAAGCGGAGAGCGTCAGCAACTGTGAAAACAGCTTCCAGTTCCTCGTCTGTTTTATCCCATGTCCAGAAGAAGTCGTTGTTGTACATTTCTTTGAAGTTAAGGCTGTTAAGCTTGTCGATGTAATCCTGTAATGTTTTCATGAATTTTCTCCTTATATAAATAAAATTTATCTGGTACAGAGAATATTAAGGAACCGTTATATTGATTGGTCTGATTTTTCAATACTGGGTCAATATCGCAGATACTTAATTTTCGCTGTACTGGTTAATTGTGAAAAGTACTATGTGTAAAGTGGAGGTATGGAGCAGACACATTGTAACAGCTGTCTGCTCCAAGGGTGTGCAGCTTGCGGAAAAGCGTTTGGGGCACACGTATAACCTCATGGCAGTTTATAATTTCTGATAACGATTCACAGGTACTGTTACGCAAGGTGTGTAGCTCTGAACGTGCGGAACAGTTGCAGTTTCTGTAGTTCTGATAAACAGATATTTCCGGATTATTTACAGTAAGCAGTAGGAAGTGCTGCGTAAACAGCTGCACATCTTACCAGATCATCTTTCCATGTTTTCTCGTTTGGAGCGTGAGCCTGTGCCTCTGCGCCAGGTCCAAATCCGATGCATGGGATTCCGTTACGTCCCATAATGGAAACACCGTTGGTAGAGAATGTCCACTTGTCGGTAAGAGGACGGGCTTTTCTCATGGCTTCTGTCTCAGCATTGCCCATACGCTCTGTGCCATACAGATTGTGGTAAGCTTCCTCAAGAGCAGAAGTAACCTTGTGATCCTTCGGGATTACCCATGTTGGGAAATAGCACTCGATTGGATATACCAGCTCTGTCCAGGATGGACGGGAGTACTCATACATGGAAACCTTAACATCATCACCATACTTCTTGACAGATGGAAGTGCGCGGATCTCATCCAGGCAGCTCTCCCAGGTCTCTCCTGCTGTCATACGACGGTCAAGGGAAACGGCACAGGAGTCAGCAACTGCACAACGGCTTGGGGATGTGAAGAAAATCTCAGAAGTAGTAACAGTACCTCTTCCAAGGAAGTTTGCTTCTTCCCATTCCGGGTTGTATTTCTTATCCAGCATTTTTACAAGACCTTTGATCTCGGTCTCATCTGCAGCATCATTTTCATTTAATGCACGAACATCCTGAAGGATGTCAGCCATCTTATAGATTGCGTTGTCGCCACGCTCAGGAGCAGAACCATGGCAGGAAACACCTTTTACATCAATACGGATCTCCATACGTCCGCGCTGTCCACGATAGATGCCGCCATCTGTAGGCTCTGTGGAAACAACAAATTCCGGACGAACCTTGTCTTCGTTGATGATGTACTGCCAGCAAAGACCATCGCAGTCCTCTTCCTGAACAGTTCCTGTAACAACAACCTGATATTTGTCATTAAGAAGACCAAGATCTTTCATGATCTTAGCACCGTAAACAGCAGATACGATACCACCCATCTGATCAGAAGTTCCACGTCCGCCGATCTCAGTCTCAGTCTCAAATCCTTCATAGGGATCGAATTCCCAGTTGTTTCTGTTTCCGATACCTACAGTATCAATATGTCCGTCGAAACCGATGAGAGTGCTTCCGGTTCCCATATAGCCAAGGATATTTCCCATTGGGTCAATCTCAACTTTATCAAAGCCAAGCTTCTCCATCTCTTCTTTAATACGCATTACATGATCCTTCTCACCGCAGCTCTCGCCTGGAAAATGAACCAGTTCACGAAGAAATTTGGTCATATCTGCTTCATAATTCTGTGCAGCTTCTTTGATTTTGTTATAATCCATAACTTTTTACCTCCGTTTTTTGTAAAAAAGTATCATATTGTTATAAAAATTATTTGCTTAATGATTCGTTTGTTCCGTATAAGCCATCCCATACGATCTCACGGTAACGAACAGGATCTGTATCACCTTCTGTGGAGATTACCAGAATGTTGGAATTCTCATCCAGCTTCAGGGCCTCTTTCAGATCTTTGGCATCTTCGTCATGAAGCGCTGTATATGCAAGCCCCAGCGGAACAGAACCGGATTCACCAGATATGATGTGTGGATCGTTTTCAAGAGGATTGGCATAAATACGTGTTGCCTTGGCACTCATCCAGTCTGGGCAGGACGCAAAGACGGTTACATGATTCTTCAGGATGTCCCATCCGATGGTATTTCCCTCGCCGCATGCAAGACCTGCCATAATGGTCTGAAGATCACCGGTTACATTTACCAGATTGCCGTCGGCCTGAACAGCAGAGCGATAGAGGCAGTCGGCAGCACTTGCTTCGCAGACAACCATTACCGGAGGATTTTCTTTATATTTGTGGGCAAAATATCCTACAACTGCACCTGCCAGAGAACCAACACCTGCCTGTACAAATACGTGTGTCGGGCGGTCAACGCCGTTCTCCTTCAGCTGTTTATCTGCTTCCAGTACCAGAGTGCCGTATCCCTGCATGATCCAGGATGGAATCTCCTCATAGCCGGCCCATGCAGTATCCTGAACGATGATGCCATGTTCTGTCTTAGCTGCTTCTGCGGCAGCCATTCTTACGCAGTCATCATAATTTACTTCTTCGATGGTTACTTCGGCGCCTTCCTTGGCGATGTTGTCAAAACGTGTCTTAGTGGTTCCTTTAGGCATTCTGACTACGGCTTTTTGTCCAAGGCGTTTAGCAGCCCATGCAACGCCGCGGCCGTGGTTTCCATCTGTAGCAGTGAAGAAAGTAGCCTGTCCGAATTCTTCTCTTAATTTATCAGAAGAGAGAACATTGTAAGGAAGCTGGCTGATATCGCGGCCGAGTTCCTTCGCTATGTAACGTCCCATTGCATAAGAGCCTCCAAGAACCTTAAAGGCGTTTAATCCGAAACGATAGGATTCATCTTTGCAGTAGATGCCCTTTACTCCAAGATAGGAAGCAAGAGCGGAAAGCTTCTGCAGTGGTGTTACGGAGTACTGGGGGAAACTTTTGTGGAATTCATTTGCTTTGGTTACGTTTTCTTCGGACATCAGGTCCAGGAATTTATCATCAGATCCCGGAACATGATTGACCGTCCATTTCAGTCCGTCTGTCATGGTGAAAACCTCCTTCGTGGTTTTAGTTATTAGAGTACATCTTAACTACATTTTTGTTTTCCTTATAAGTATAATAACATAAATAAATCAATTTGCAATAGAAAAATACAAAAAAATTTAGCTTTCTCAAAAAATATTTAGCCTAATTGCAAGAGCCTTCTGATTGTGGTATAATATAAGGTATGGCATTTGAAAAAAGCCGAAGAAAAATAATGAAAATACTTTTGAACCGGATGTATGGAGCGTGCAGATTGCTGAAATGATTTTTCAAACACGCTACGGGAAAGGAGCAAGATTTTATGGCAGTATTTCGTGCATTTAAAGCACTTAGACCTACAGAGGGAAAGGCAGCAGCAGTAGCTGCCCTTCCATATGACGTAGTGAATAGAGAAGAGGCAGCAGCCATTGGGAAAGAGAATCCGGATTCTTTTCTCCATGTAGACAGAGCGGAGATGGATCTGCCGGCAGAGACGGACCTTTATGATGCGAAGGTTTATCAGAAGGCGAAAGAGAACCTTCATAAGATGGAGGAGACTGGCGTTCTGGTCCAGGACCATAAGCCGTGCTATTACATATATGAATTGGTACGAAAGGGGAAAGTTCAGACTGGAATTGCAGGCTGCGCTTCTATTGACGATTATCTGAATAATGTGGTGAAAAAGCATGAACTTACCAGATCAGATAAAGAGCTGGACCGAATCAATCATGTGGATGTATGTGATGCTAACACAGGCCCCATTTATCTTGCATGCCGTTATACAGATGTTCTGACTGCCCTTCTTGCGCAATGGAAAAAAGAGCACAAAGCAGCCTATGATTTTACTGAAGAGGACGAGATCACACACCGTGTATGGGTGATCGATGAGGACGAGGCAATCAGCCAGATCCAGGCTGAGATGGAGAAAATTCCTGCACTTTATATTGCAGACGGACATCACAGAGCTGCTTCTGCTGTGAAAGTGGGGCTGAAGCGACGCCAGGAGAATCCGGATTATACAGGGGAAGAAGCGTTTAACTATTTTCTTTCCGTTGTTTTTCCATATGACCAGCTTACCATTCTGGCATATAACCGTGTGGTAAGGGACCTGAATGGGCAGAGCGTGGAAGATGTCCTTGAGAAAATTAAGGAGAACTTCGACATGACTATTGTTCCGGGTTTTCCTGCAAAGCCAGTGGAGAAGCATTGTTTTGGTATGTATCTTGATGGTTTCTGGTATCTTCTGAAAGCGAAGCCGGAGCTTTATGAGGGAAAAGATGTGGTTGGTCAGCTGGATTCCCAGATTCTTCAGGATGTGGTTTTAGGTCCGGTTCTTGGCATTGGTGATCCAAGGACTGACAAGCGTATTAAGTTTGTAGGCGGAAGTCATAAGTTAAGAGAGCTTCAGGGTATAGCAGATGAGACCAGAGGCGTTGCGTTTGCGCTTTATCCTACTTCTATGGAAGATCTGATGCAGATTGCAGATGAGAGTAAGCTTATGCCGCCGAAATCCACCTGGTTTGAGCCGAAGCTGCGAAGCGGGATCTTTGTGCATAAGCTGAGAGGATGATAAAATGGAAACCGAAGAATTTATTTCAGGTTTTTGCAGAACCTGTAACGGCAGTCAGACAGTGTGCTGTGAATATGAAGAAAAAGATGGGAAAAGGATACTTACCTTTATGGACTGTGCCTATAAAAGATGTGTAAATCAGGGTGCCTGTGAAATTTTTAAAGAAGCGCACCGGTTAGGAAGCGAGGAAGAGTAGCAGCTGCCTGCTGGCAGCATCCGACAAAGGGGTGTAAGAAACCGCTTGCTGCTTCATGCTTGCAGAGAGTAAAGCTTGCAGAGAGTGTTATGACTTGATTATGATGAAATAAGCCATATAATAACCAAATCCTGTAATGAGGAGACGGTATTATATGGCTTTTTTACAACATGTATCCAATATGTTATTTTTGTTATAAAATAAAAAGAAAATGACTAAAATATTACTTATTTACATCAATATAACTATAAAGCGTATATTTAGAGATTCCAAAATAATTCGCTACTTTGTCTCCGGACTTTGTAATAAGGAAAGCTCCGGAATCATTAAGAAACTGGATCGCAGTTACCTTATCCTCTTTATTCATGAGAGCTACCGGCTTGCCTACAAGCTTCACGGATTCTTCAATGAGACGATCCAGAAGATCGTTGACACTGTGAGTAATCTGCTTCGGCTTCTCTTCTTTGTTCTTCGGGGTGATCAGATCATCAAGGGCACTGTTGATCAGGGTCAGCTTGGTGATGTCGTAGTTGATGCCGAATACATAGTGAAGGCTGCCGTCATCGTCCTTTATATATGAAGTACTGCACTTCAAAATCTTGCCGTCTGCTGTTTTCATCAGGTAACCATTGTGGTCGGCTGGAGCACAGTCACTTCCCCGTCCTTTCTGGCGGATGCCGTCGAAAACTGCGTCCGATGGACCGTCACCTACATTTCGTCCGGTTACGTGTCCGTTTACTATATAGATAATGGAATGTTCCGGTTCTTTTGTCTTCAGATCATGGATGACGACCTCGCAGTCGTTCCCGAATTCTGCTGCGATATCCTGCGCAATCTGCTCTAAGACAGTTAATCTTCCCATATTTGTTCCCTCCTGTTTTGGATTTGATTTTTTTATTAAGAGCAGGAAAATCCTGCCATGGGTCGATGCCTGAAATCTCCGCATAGAATCCGGGCATCCTGTCTGTATTTATTACTGTTCACTGGGAGCGTTCCGCGAGGTGTTTTTTGTGAACAGAGTTCACAGAAAACCCGAGAATGTCGGCGCGAAATCATGCAAGGCATGATTTCTGTGCATCGCGAAGCGGGTTGCTGTGAACGTAGTGAACAGTAACCTGTATTCGTATATTGCAGATAGTAACGAATGACTTGTTTCTTTTATAATAACATGTCAGAAAAAAAATAAAAAGACAATTTTACAAAAAAATTATTGAAGGCTTAAAAAAATTCGTATTTATTTTGTTGAAGATGGAAATTACATGTGGTATATTTACATTAAAATAAGATATAAGGTAAATAAAATTGGTTATTTTGTATAAATGCAAGTCAATGTGGAAGAAAAATAAATACAGGACTGGTTTGGAAATTGCAGATAACCATAGAAATGTGAAGGGAGGATCTGTTGTATGAAATATCTTTTGAAAAACGGAACCGTAATATCAGGTGCAGGCACAAGGAAACAGGATGTGTTGGTGGAAGGCGAAAAGATCATAAAAGTAGGAGAGGATCTTTCACAGCCAGATGCCAAAGTGGTGGATGTATCCGGCAAGCTTCTTTTCCCGGGATTTATTGACGGACATACCCATTTTGACCTGGAGGTTGCTGGTACTGTAACAGCAGATGATTTCGAGACAGGAACAAGAGCGGCAATCCTTGGAGGAACCACTCTGGTCATTGATTTTGCTTCACAGGATAAAGGAGGTCATACCCTGAAAGAGGGTCTTGAGAAGTGGCACAAAAAGGCTGATGGCAAATGCTCCTGTGACTATTCTTTTCACATGTCCATTGTAGAATGGAATGAGGAGACAAAGAAAGAAATTCAGGACATGATCAATGAGGGCATTACCAGCTTCAAGCTATATATGACTTACCCGGCAATGATCGTAGACGACGAGGATCTTTATAAGATCATAAAGGCCTTAAATGAAAAAGGCTGTTTCGCAGGCGTACATTGTGAAAATGCAGGCGTGATCGACGCACTGATCCAGGAAGCGAAAGCACAGGGAAAACTGGGTCCGGAGAATCATCCTCTTGTACGTCCGGATACTATGGAGGCCGAGGCAGTACACCGTCTTCTTGTAATTGCGAAGGAAGCAGGAGCTCCGGTCATGGTGGTACATTTGACCAACCGCAAGGCATACGAAGAAATCGTCCGTGCCCGGGAAAATGGTCAGACCGTATTTGCAGAGACCTGTCCTCAGTATCTTCTTCTGGACGACAGCGTTTATTCCAAACCTGATTTCGAAGGTGCCAAATATGTGTGCGCTCCGCCAATCCGCAAGAAAGAGGATCAGGACTGCCTGTGGAAAGCTCTGGCGGATGGAGATATCCAGACAGTAGCTACGGACCAGTGCAGCTTTACCCTTGCGCAGAAAGCAATGGGAAAAGCGGATTTTACCAAGATTCCAGGCGGCCTGCCGGGAGTTCAGACAAGGGGAACTCTTCTCTACACTTACGGCGTGCGCACCGGAAAAATTACAGTAGAGAAAATGTGCCAGCTTCTGTGTGAAAATCCAGCTAAGTTGTACGGTGTATATCCAAACAAAGGAGCTATCGCCGAAGGCAGCGACGCAGACATTGTAGTATTTGATCCGGAAAAAGAGAACGTGATCTCTGCGAAAACACATGCCTATAATACAGATAACAACCCCTATGAGGGTTTTGAAGTCCATGGAGATATTGATAAAGTATTCCTTCGCGGAAACCTTGCTGTGGATGAAGGAAAACTGGTGCAGGAGAAACTTGGAGCTTATATTAAGAGAGGGCTGAGACAGCCGCTGGCCTAGAGCCTGTTTGAAAAATCATGTCTTTTTACATATCCTGTCAGAAACAGTGCAGCGGCTCCGTCACATGTGGCATTACATGCTGCTGCAAAAGCATCATTCAGTGCAAAAACAGCGAACATCAGCGCCATACCGGAATCTCCGAATTTCAGGATTCCGGTCAGGGTTCCCAGGGATACCATTACGGTTCCCCATGGAAGCCCGGGTGTACCAATGGAACAGGTGGCAAGCAAAATACTGAAGATCAACATAGTTCCCGGTGCAGGAACAGAGCCGTACAGAATACGGGAGATCATCATAGCGAAGAATACCTCTGCAAGCACAGAACCACAGTGATGAATCTGGGTAAAAAGAGGAATTGCCTCTTTGATAAGCTCGGAATCAAGCGGCACACATTTGTCAGCTGCTTTCTGTGAATATTTTTCCACAGCTGTGGAAGAATGGGTTCTTAAAGCCATTTTACAGACCGGTATATAATTTTTCAGAATTCCCCATGCCTTTTCTCCGGCATAAGATCCTGCAATATGATACAGAACCAACACCCAGACCATATAAGCCGGAATTATAATAATAAGTGCCAGAAGCAACAGTGGCAGATACTTGATGAAATATCCCTGATAAGCCAGTGTACAAAGAGAAAGCCCGATATAAGCAGGTAACAGTGGAAGAAGAATTCTGGACATCAGGGAAAGGGTAATTCCCCGAAACTCCTGCAAAAGCTCTTTGGTTCGCACTGCATTGGTCCAGCAGGCACCAAGGGCAAGCAAAATAGCAAGTACTAACGCGCTCAGTGCAGAAACCGGTGCTGGAATGGGAAGCTCAAACAAGGTATCCGACAGGAAGCGGAAAGATAAACTGTCTGTGGATACCGGAAGTCTTGGAATGATCAGATATCCAAGAACGGATGCGAAAGCTGCGGCTCCAAGCATGGAAAAATAAGTGATCCGGACAACTGGCGCGGTGGCTGGTGTGGGAGCTTTTTTTACGGAAATAATGGAAGATGCCACAAGACCGATAATGATCAGCGGTGCCAGAAAGGTGATTATCTGACTTAGCACATAACGGGCTGTAACCACCAGATTCAAAGCCCCGGAGGTCAGCCCCATAGTTCTTGTGGCATTTAAAAACAGGCCTGCAAGGAGGCCGGGTATACTGACTGCCAGAATCCGAATGGGAAAACTGGCCATAATTCTTTTTTTCTTCATTGTGAAAATTCCTCCGGATGTATTATAATATATAGGAATGAAAGGTGCAATGAAATTTTAACCGCTGCATCATCCTCTTGCCAATAAAAGGGATTGATTAAAGAATGCCCGGTAATGATGGCAGGAAGGGATGGGGAGTTGATTATGACAGGATGGAGTGAAAAATCATGTATAATAAAATTTATCAGATTCTTGATGAAAAAGGCAGGGCAAAAACTGGAATTTTTCTGGATGGACCATATATGGGAAAGAAGTGCATTTTGAAACCGGAAACGGTTATTAGAGAAGAAAACTGTGGTGAAGTTGCTGAAAAAAAATCAGGTGTACAGCTGATCCCCGAGAAAACGGAAGATGCTTCCATATGGGATAATTATCTGAATATTCTGAGTGAGACGAAAGAGACAAAAGTAATAGAAGCAGACGGTCACCGGCTTTTCGTAGAAGACTACCGCAAGAACCCGCGGCTTGTGATCTTTGGCGGCGGTCACGTATCACAGCCAACTGCCCATCTGGGAAAAATGCTTGGCTTTCATGTAACGATCATGGATGACAGAGAAGATTTCGTGACAAGGGAGCGATTCTCAGAAGCAGACCAGCTGGTCTATGGTGATTTCAAAGAACTGGACAAATATATTACTCCTTATGAAAATGCCTACTATGTAATTCTTACCAGAGGCCACATTGGTGATGCTGACTGCCTTCGCAAGCTTCTCCATCGTCCCTATGAATATCTTGGCATGATCGGCAGCAAAAACAAAGTACGGATCACCAGGGAAAATCTTTTGAAAGAAGGCTATACAAAAGAGCAGTTGGATGAAGTCCATGCACCGATTGGAATTCCTCTTGGCGGGCAGCTTCCGGAGGAAATTGCAGTGAGCATTATGGCAGAAATCATTAAGGTAAAAAATCAGCATTATTCCGCCTACTGTGATGAAAAAGTAGAGACAGCAGTTCTGGAAGGTCGTCATGGTGTCATGGTCACCATCGCAGAGAAATCCGGCTCTTCTCCAAGAGGAGTAGGAAGCAAAATGTTCGTAGAACCGTCCGGACACATTACAGGCAGCATTGGCGGCGGCAAAGTAGAGTACGAAGCCATCAGTCATTGTAAAGAAGTAAAAGAAAAAGAAGTAAAACACTATGCCTTAACAGCAGACGGCCAGGACAGTCTTGGAATGATCTGCGGCGGGCAGGTGACGGTGGTATTTGAGCGGGTATAAGTTATGGAATGGGAAAATGTTCCTGTAACACGTACAAGATCACATTGTAAACCAATAAGAAAACAGGCTGGCTTCTACAGAAGATATGTGGACCAGTCTGTTTTCTTTGAGTATATAAAATATAGATGTGATGCCACTGCTAAAAAAAGAAATTAATCCCTGTCCGCTCTGACAGACAATTCCCCAAATTTAAAATTATCTAAATACCATAGATTTACAATTCGTGTCATTTTCTGTCGTTTCGTGACAGAATTATTGAAATAATTTTCGACTTTTTTATAATGAGAATAACAAATGGGAGACATCAGATGGAAAAGGAGGGATGTCGTGTATTGTATTGCTATATTGACTGATCAGAAACAGGAAGGACAGAAATGTTCGGAATATATCAGGAATTACTGTACAGAAAAGAAAATTTTTCCATTGATTGAAATCTATCAGGATCAGGAACAATTTTTTGAGTGGACACGAAAAACAGTACCGGCAGTGGTGTTTCTTGCATTACCTGGTGTGTCCGGTCTGAATGCGGCAGAACATCTTCGTTCCCTGTATCCCAAATGTGGGATCATCTGGTGCAGTGATCTTGATTTTTCGCTTCATGCGTTCAGGATGCGGATAGAATATTTTTTTATGAAACCTATGGAAGAGCAAAAAATAAAAGAAGGACTTTCCATTTGGTTTGAACGCAGTAAGGTAATATGATAAAAACACTCAGGAGGAAAACAATATGAAGAAAAGAGCTTTAATTCTTGCAATGATCACTTTTATGGCTGCAGCAACATCTGAACCATCAATAAATATGGTACGTGCAGAAGAAACACAGACGGAGGAAAATACAGCTCAGACATCAGAACTGCCCATAAAGACACTTACACAGAAGGTTATTGACGAGAATCCTTATATGGCAGCAAGTGATTCCAATATTCATCATGATTGCTACAATACAGATTCCACAGACGAAGTATTACCGGTAGGCATTTATTCAGAAATCAATGTTTCTTATGAAAAAACCAATGCAAATGCGTCTCCGGCTATCTTTTTCGATTCCTATGGACATGCAGTGGTTCCGTTGCTTGGTGGACTGGCAATTCGTGATATCAATGCAGAGGAAACACAGACACTGGGATATTTTTCTCCAAAACAGCATGACAATGGAGAATATCTGATCCAGAGTTCCTATTCCTTTGTAGATGAGAGTAACCGTCTGGTGTGTCCGACCAATAATAACCATGTGCTGATGCTGAAAGCAACAGATGAAGACGGAAACGTACTTCCGGAATTTGAGAAAGTGCTGGATATTGATATTAAAGCAGCAGCAGAGGCAGCACTTGGAAAAACACTGGATCAAAATCTTCTTGCTGTAGTGTTTGACTATGAAGGAAATCTCTGGTTTGCAACCGGAGGATTCCGTATTTACCCTGACAGGAAACAGCAGGGTGCTATGGGCTATATTTCCCGTACAGCTATTGATGCCATTTTAAATGGAGAGGAAACTGATCTGTCAGATGCAGTCTTCGTATATGAGCTGGCTCCGGGAGAGGGTGCAGAGAACGGAATTGCAGCATCCAAGGATGGAGCAGTGATCCTGACGAATCAGAACTGTTATCTGCTTCAGGCAGACAATGGGGTGAAGAAAATCTGGGAAACTCCTTACGAGAGTGCTGGTGCGAAAGAAAGCAAAGAAGGGGATGAAACAACTGGCGGAGGTCTTGCCTGGGGCAGCGGATGCTCTCCATCCCTTACAAAAGATCTGGTGATGTTTACTGATAATCAGGAGACCGTAAATCTTCTTGCCCTGGATATGAAAACAGGAGAAGTTGTTGCAAGTCTCCCTGTAATCGATGAACTTCCGGAGGGCAGTCAGGTATCTGTTGAAAATTCTGCGATCGTGTATGATAACGGTGCAGGAACCGTAAGTACCATCGTATGTAACTGGTTTGGTGCAGGAAGTGCCAACCTGGGAAAAGAGGACAGTGATTCTTCCATTCAGAGTTATACCAATATTTATGATGAAAATTGGTTGAAACAGGGAAATAAAATGATCACGCCGGGTGTGGAACGCGTAGATACGATTAAGACTGAGGATGGATACGAAATGAAGAGTATCTGGTGCAGAAGTGATCTGTCAGATACTTCCATGATGAAATTATCTACGGCAACCGGATATATCTACGGATATGTACAGAATCTGGAAACCGGTATGTGGCAGTATATTATACTTGATTTTGAGACCGGTGAAACTGTTTTTTCCATGGATGTTGCCAGCAAGCCTATGTACAACAACATGGCTATCGGAATGTATGCCGGAAACAGCGGAAATTCACTTTACTGTCCTACCGGTTATCTGGAACTTCTGAGACTTCAGGACAGATTCGTTTATCTGCCGGAAATGCCTTATCGTAAGGTTGATCTGGATCAGGCAATGCGCAATGTGTTAAGCCAGGAGAAATTTGCGGCAGATGGTGGCCTGGGAGATGTGGAAGGATGGCTGAATACGATCACAATTGAGAATGTGCATCCGAATACAACCGTTGCAATACGTATGAAAGGAATCTCTGGGGAAACAGGTTCTCTGAAGCTGTATGCATATGGCACAGATGGTACCTTGAAAGAAGTTCCGGCAGAGAAATGGCATATCCAGACAGAAGATGGTGAAATACCGGATACATTATCCGAAGATGTACTGTATGAGGTACACATAACTGTGGAAGATGGCGGTGACTTTGATCTCAGTGAAACGGAAAAGGAGATTAAGATATCTGCTGTTCTGGGAATCTGAAGGAGGTTTGATAAACAACCACCAGTTGAGCCGGTGGTTGTTAACTAAGAACGCTATATTTCAAATATGCTTTATTGCAAAGATACACTTAGGGGTTGCATAATTTGTAATAATACTGTATATTAATTGTAACGATTCGCGAAATGAGTCTGTTTTTGTAATATTATATGAAAAGAAGATGAATCAATTCAAAGCACCATTGCTTTGTAAAGGAGGAACTATATTATGAAAAAAGTAGGTTTGGCCGTTTTGCTTCTGGGCGCAGCGCTTTGCATCCCTGGATGTGGATTTGAGGAAGGTGCAGGAGCAAGCGTTACAGTTATACAGGCAACCCCGACCCCTATTCCAACACCAACCCCTGAGGCAACTCCTACACCAGAAGTTACTCCTACTCCAGAACCAGTTGTAGAGCAGACTGCAAGCGGTGTGAATGTAACCAAGCAGGATGGTACATATGTTGCGAATGCAGATATTAACCTTCGTGCAGATGCAAGTGCAGATGCTGCCTGGATCGCAGGTGTAACAAGCGGTACACAGCTTACAAGTACAGGTGTATGCGACAATGGCTGGATTGAGGTTTCCTATGAGGGACAGACTGCTTATGTATCCGGTGATTATGTAAGTGCAGTGGCAGCTGACGGTGCAGCCGCAGATGGAACTGCTGATCAGGCAGCTACAGAAGGAAGTGCAGATGCTGCAGCTGATGAGGCTGTTGCAGGCTGACAGGCTAGAAATTTAAGAGATGAAATGATGAGATGAAAGACGCTATGTAAATGGATGATATTATCGTTTGCATAGCGTTTTTTGAGTACTAAAGAAATTCCCTCCTGCCATGAAATGGCAAGAGGGAGATTTCTGAATATATCAAATCAAATTATTCCGGATAAACCAGTCTGTCTGGTTTGATATCATACAGCACTTCATCCAGGAACTTTTTAGCCAGATATTTCGCCATTCCAAGGTTCATATCCAGATAATTTCCACAGTCTTTCGGGGAAGCACCAGGAACCTCGCCCTGGAAATCACGGATAAACTCAAAGGTTTCAACCATAAGCGGAACAATATCCTTAGATTCATAATCTCCGTTCAGCAGCAGATAATTGCCGGTACGGCAGCCCATTGGTCCCCAGTAGATCATCTTCGGTCCGAATTCCTTGTGGTTGCGAAGAAAAGTAGCAGCAAGATGCTCAATGGTGTGAAGCTCTGCTGTGTTCATAACAGGCTCCTCATTTGGGGAAGTCATACGAATGTCAAAAGTGGTGATCACACTATTTCCAACCGGATCCTTGCGGGAAACGTAAACGCCTGGCTGAAGTTTGATGTGATCTATTGTGAAACTGGTAATCTTTTCCATAAAAAAGACCTCGCTTTCTCATAAATTCTTTCTTGATTTTAGCAGACAATACAAGCTGTGGCAAGACAAAGAAAAAGAAATTGAACAATCTGTGAAAACAATTGTTTTTTACGTGATTTTCGTTATAATAGAAAAAGATGGCATCAAGAATTGGAGGCATAAAATCATGAAAAAAAGAAAAATTCTGGCAATGCTGATGGTGGCAGCTCTTTCCGCAGGAATGCTGGCAGGCTGTGGTTCAGATAATACGAAAGAGGAAAGCAAGAGCACAGAAGCAGCAGATACTAAAGAGAACACAGAAGAAAATAAAGACACAGAAGAAACAAAAGAGGAAAGTACAGATGATAGTGCTGATCAGTCAGAAGGAACGGAGGAAGAAGTTTCCGGCTTTACAGACGGTTCCGGGGATGGAGAAGGTACAGATGAGACAGCAGACGATACCAGCACTGTTCTGGATACTTCAGAGCCTCTTACCGGTCTTCATCATGCAGAGATTGAGGTGAAGGACTACGGTACCATTAAGGTGGAACTGGATGCGGACACAGCACCTATCAGTGTAACCAACTTTGTGAAACTGGCACAGGAGCATTTCTATGATGGACTTACTTTCCACCGTATTATTGATGGATTTATGATCCAGGGCGGAGATCCGGAAGGAACCGGAAGAGGAGGCTCTGATGAGACTATTAAGGGCGAGTTTTCTGAGAATGGCGTAAAGAACGATATTTCCCATGAGAGAGGTGTGATCTCCATGGCAAGATCCTCAGACCCGGACAGTGCAAGCTCCCAGTTCTTTATCGTGCAGTCTGACAGTACCTATCTGGATGGACAGTATGCCGCTTTCGGACATGTGACAGAAGGCATGGACATTGTTGACCAGATCTGCAAGGATGCAAAGCCTACAGATAACAATGGAACTATTTCAGCAGATGAGCAGCCGGTGATGACAAGCGTTACCATTATAGATTGATAAAGTACAGTTTGAGAATACCGAAGATAAAACACCCCTTTGGCAGACACAAATAATTGTAGTCTGTCTAAGGGGTGTTTTTTGAGTAAATACATGGGAAAAAGTTGTTGCTTTTTGTATACAAGTTACAGTTTGACTACAAGTACGGGCATAGGCGGATGATTAGGCCGGTTGTAATATTCTGTTTTAATAACCAGAAATTTCCTGGAATCCAGCACCTTCAGCCATTTCAGCAGTGCATCCCGTTCCTCAAACCCGGAATCTCCGCCGCTGTAGATACACAGCATCAGGATCCCGCCCTTTTTCAAAAGGGACAGGGATACGGTAAGTGCCTGAATACTGGATTCTGCCCTTGTGGCAAGAGTATGATCGCCCTTCGGCAGATAGCCGAAATTGAATACAATGCAGCTTACACTCACAGGCTCTGCGTATTTTCCCATATTTACGTGGGAATCCAGAAACAGTTCATAATTGTGAGGGGCATTTTCTTTTTCAAGCCGCTCTCTGGTATTGGCAAGTGCTATTTCCTGAATATCGAAAGCGAGTACATGCCCTTTTTCCCCACAAAGACAGGAAAGAAGCAGAGTGTCATTTCCGTTTCCCATGGTGGCATCAATGCAAAGGTCTCCTTCTTTTACATGCTCTGAGATAAAGTGGGCGCACCACTGTGTGATCTGGTAGTTCATAATGGTTCCTTTCTTTTGTAGTATCCTTATAATGAAAGTCGAAAACAGATGGCAAAATTTCCCGCAAAGTGGGGCATGCAGGTTGCGGGAAGGATTTTCAAACATGCTCTGGAATAGCTGTTAAAAGTCTAAGGCTATTATAACAGATAAAAAAACAAAGAAAAGATGCATATAAAGGTAAATTATGTATGAAAAGCCGAACATATAAAAAATACATTGCATTCATACGTCTCTTTGCATTATAATAAGCGGTACGGACAAAAGGTATAAAATAACAGATGAATTTTGTCCAAAAGATTTCAAAGAGAGATGAGGGAAGATAATGTTAGAGGGAAAGACAGTTCTTCTGGGAGTTACTGGAAGTATTGCAGCATATAAGATCGCATATCTTGCAAGTACGCTGAAGAAGCAGCAGGCAGACGTTCATGTGCTAATGACCAGAAATGCCACTAATTTTATTAATCCCATTACTTTTGAGACACTTACCGGGAATAAATGCCTTGTGGATACCTTTGACCGGAATTTTCAGTTCCAGGTAGAGCATGTGTCCATTGCGAAAAAGGCTGACGTTGTGATGATCGCACCGGCAAGTGCCAATGTGATAGGCAAGCTGGCTCATGGAATTGCAGACGATATGCTTACAACCACCATTATGGCATGCAGATGCAAGAAATTTATTTCTCCGGCGATGAACACCAATATGTTCGAGAACCCCATTGTCCAGGATAATCTAAAAACCTTGGAGCATTATGGATACGAAGTAATCGATCCTGCTGTAGGCTATCTTGCATGCGGCGATACCGGAGCGGGAAAAATGCCGGAGCCTGAGACTCTTTTAAACTATATTTTGAGAGAGTGTGCCTGTGAGAAGGATATGAAAGGGCTGAAGGTGTTGGTTACCGCCGGTCCTACCCAGGAGGCAATTGATCCTGTCCGTTATATTACCAACCATTCTTCCGGCAAGATGGGCTATGCCATTGCAAAAATGGCTATGTTGCGCGGAGCAGATGTCACACTGGTAAGTGGACGTACTGCACTTGCACCGCCACCATTTGTGAGAGTGGTTCCAGTGGTAACAGCCAGAGATATGTATGAGGCTGTAACCTCTGTCAGTCAGGAACAGGATATTATCATTAAAGCAGCAGCAGTGGCAGACTATCGTCCGGCCAGTGTGAGCGATGAAAAAATTAAAAAGAAAGACGATGACATGTCCATTGCCCTTGAGAGAACAGATGATATTCTGAAATATCTTGGAGAGCACAAACCGGATGGACAGTTTCTCTGTGGATTTTCCATGGAAACAGAGAATATGATCGGTAATTCCAGAGTCAAACTTACCAGGAAAAATCTGGATATGGTAGCTGCCAACAATGTAAAAATGGCAGGCGCCGGATTCCAGGGGGACACCAATGTTCTGACTCTGATTACACAGGATGAGGAAGTATCACTCCCGCTAATGAGCAAGGAGGATGCAGCCGGTAAGATCCTGGATAAAATACTGCTTGAGAGAGTTCGCAGATAGTTATTTACAGGCTGTCATTCTGGCAGCATTTATAAATCTTTTGCGAAGCCGCAGGCAGTGGCACTGGTGTTATATTCGCAGATTGTATTTTGTAAATCTGGACAGAGGATAACACATTTTTCAGAGTGGCGGGTAAATACAAAAAAAGCATGCCCGCTGTTCCATACCGTATTGTATCCCTGAGTCTGAATAGGCTCTAATATAGGGAACGATAACAAGGAGGACAACATGAACAAAAAATTTACAACATCTCAAATCACCTTACTGGGCCTTATGATCGCAATTCTGCTTCTTATGGCTTACACACCTCTTGGCTACCTGAATATCGGGCCTCTTGCAATCACCTTTAATATTATTCCGGTTGCCATCAGCGCAATTACAATGGGACCTGTAGGCGGAGCCATTGCGGGAGCCGTATTCGGACTTACCAGCTTTGGACAGTGTATCGGCATTGGCGGTACCAGCCTTATGGGTGTTACCTTATTCGGAATCAATCCATTCCTGGCGTTTGTTCAGAGATTTATTCCAAGACTGGTTGACGGACTTCTTCTTGGATATATTTTCCAGGGAGTCCGCAGGAAATCAAAAAATATTTATCTTTCCTGCGCTGTAACAGGATTTCTTTCCGCATTTTTAAATACTCTGTTTTTTATGGGGTTATTAGTTGGCCTTTTCGGAAATACCGAGTATGTACAGGGACTTATGGGTGGAAAAAACGTGATTCTGTTCATCTGTACATTTGTAGGAATCAACGCAGTATGTGAAATGCTTTCCGCTACCGTTATCACAGGTGCTGTAGGTGCAGCCCTTTACAAGGCAAGGCTTCTTCCGGGAACAGAGAAGAAATCTGAGAAAGTGGTAAAAACAGCAGAAGTTTAAGAAAATTGAAAACAGACAGACTGTTTGCAAAAATGGCCGCTGATTGCGGCTGATGATAGAGAAACCATGGAGGAAAAAATGATTTTAGCAATTGATATTGGAAATACAAATATTGTGGTTGGCTGCATTGATTCAAAGCAAACCTATTTCATTGAGAGACTTTCCACTGTCCGTACAAAAACAGAACTGGAATACGCAGTTGATCTGAAGACAGTTTTGGATTTATATCATATTAAGCGGATTGATATTGAAGGCTGCATTATTTCCTCTGTAGTACCGCAGATTACCAATGCCGTGAAGCTTGCAGCTGAAAAGGTTCTGAAAAAAGAACCTATGGTATTGGGACCAGGTGTAAAAACAGGTCTGAATATCCTGATGGATAATCCCGGACAGCTTGGAGCAGATCTTGTAGCAAATGCAGTTGCAGGAATTCATGAATATTCTCTTCCACTGGCAATTATTGATATGGGAACTGCAAGTACGGTAAGCGTGGTAGATGAGAAGAAGCATTATGTGGGAGGCATGATTTTTCCCGGAATGGGAGTGTCCCTGGATGCCCTTACAGCCCGTGCTTCTCAGCTTAGCGGAATCAGTATTGAAGCACCGAAGCGCATCATTGGAAAAAATACTATTGAATGCATGAAAAGCGGTGTGATTTACAGCAATGCAGCAGCCCTTGACGGAATTGTTGACAGAATTGAAGAAGAGCTTGGACAGAAAATTACAGTTGTTGCAACCGGTGGTCTTGCACGTAAGATTATCCCGCATTGCAAGCGGGAAATTTTGCTGGATGAGGATCTTTTGTTAAAAGGTTTGCTCATTATATATGAGAAGAACAAAAAAGAATTATAAGCTTTCTGAGAGTGAAAAATGAGACAGGTCAGAACTTCACGGTTATGAAGTTCTGACCTGTTTTTGCCCGAATTCGGTTACCGTTAGGAACGATGAAAGGCATCTGCAAAATCTTCTGGGACAGGGGCAGTAATACACATGTTTTCTCCTGTAACAGGGTGAGCAAATTCCAGCTGAAAGGAGTGCAGGGGCTGTCTTTTTATGATCCGATAATCCGGATTGTAGAGAAAGTCTCCTGGCAGTGGATGGCCAATGTACTTCATATGCACACGGATCTGATGAGTACGTCCGGTTTCCAGATGGAGCTCGATGAGAGAGTAGGAATGATAGGTGTCTAATCGCTCATAATGTGTGACCGCGCTTTCCCCATTTGCAAAATCCACCTGTCTTTCGATGGTGGAATCTGCTGCGCGCCCGATAGGCGCATCAATAGTTCCTTGCTCTGGTGCGATTCCCTGTACAATTGCCAGATAGGTACGCCGGATCTGACGCTGTTTCATCTGGGCAGAGAGAACTGCTGCACTATAAGGATTTTTCGCCAGGATCAGGGCTCCTGTGGTGTTTCTGTCCAGACGGTTGATGCAGCGGTAGACGAAATGCTGTCCTTTTTCTTTAAAATACCAGGTAACTCCATTCGCCAGTGTATTATCATAATTTCCAATGGAAGGGTGCACAGGCATGTCTGCCGCCTTATTTATGACTAAAATATCTTCATCTTCATACAGGATGGAAAGGTTCATTTTCACAGGTAGGATATTCTCAGTGTTGTCCGCTTCCGGAATATGTATGTGAAGAGAATCTCCGGCCTGAAGAACTGATTTCCCAAATCCTCGTTCACCATTTAGCTGAATCGCATTTTTATCTGCCTTCATGGAAGATAAAATTCCCCGGGAAAAGCCCTTGCTCCTGAGAAAATCAAGAAGCTGCATTCCTTCCTGCTCTGGCTTTATAGTGTATGTAAGAATTCTGTCCAAGGTGTTCCTCCTAAAATTGTATTAAAATTATGTTGAAACATAAGGATTGTGCGTAATTAAATACTGTAATTTTTTCGCTCAAGGTGTATAATAGCACAGAAAATATTTGTATGGAAGTATCTGAAGCAGTTTTATGAGATATACATCCATGCGACAGGAACTATTTATGCATTTAAGGAAAAAGAGGAAACATATGAAACAACAGCAACATCTTTTTACAAACAAAATGCTCCGGGCGCTTCTTGTTCCCATTATTATGGAGCAGCTATTAAATGCCTTGATGGGTACGGTAGATACCATGATGGTCAGCAATGTAGGTTCTGCGGCCATTTCCGCCGTTTCTCTTGTGGATTCTATCAATGTACTGATCATTCAGGCCTTTTCTGCACTGGCAGCTGGAGGTACCATTATCTGTACCCAGTATCTTGGACAGAAGAATCACGAGATGGCAAACAAATCAGCCAGGCAGGCACTTTTTATCATAACAGCCATTTCTGTCTTCATCGTTGTGCTTGGACTTGCTTTCCGTGCACCGCTTCTTAGCTTTATTTTCGGAAAAGTGGACGCGGATGTTATGGAGAATTCCATGGTGTATTTCTTTTATACTGTGCTGTCTTATCCTTTTATTGCGCTTTATGATGCCGGAGCATCCATTTTCCGTGCACAGGAAAACACCAGAGGACCGATGGTGATCTCCATTATTTCCAATGTGATGAATATTGTGGGAAATGGAATTCTGATCTGGGTATTTCATATGGGAGTTGCCGGAGCGGCTATTTCCACACTGGTATCCAGAATTTTCTGTGCAGTAGTAGTGCTGTACCAGCTTAGAAAGAACAGGCAGCCAATTGTGGTACGTGATTATCTGAAAATCCGTCCGGATGGAAAAATGATTGGCAGGATTCTTGCTCTTGGTATTCCTTCCGGTATAGAGAACAGCATGTTCCAGCTTGGAAAGCTGGCAATCCAGTCTACAGTCTCTACACTTGGAACCACTGCTATTGCAGCCCAGGCTATGACCAATATGCTGGAGATGTTAAATGGAACAGCTGTAATTGGTGTTGGAATCGGACTTATGACAGTGGTGGGTCAAAGTCTTGGAGCCGGAAGAAAAGACGAGGCAGTTTATTACATGAAAAAACTGATGGCCTTTTCGGAAGTCTTTTTGATCATCTGCTGTGCAGTGGTATATGCCCTTGCACGACCGATTACCATGATCGGTGGAATGGAAGCCAAAAGCGCCGAAATGTGTCTGGATATGATGTTCTGGATCACCATTGTGAAACCAATGGTATGGATGTTTGCGTTTATCCCGGCTTACGGCATGCGTGCAGCAGGAGATGTGAAGTTTTCCATGATTACTTCCTGCATTACTATGTGGACCTTCCGCTTTTGCCTGTGCGTTTATCTGATCCGGGTTTGCGGCATGGGACCGATGGCTGTCTGGATCGGAATGTTTACAGACTGGACGGTACGTGCGATCGTGTTCGGTCTGCGGTTTAAGAGTGGAAAATGGATGGAACATAAAGTTGTGTAAAAGGTAACTGCAAAAGATAAGGAAAGCTATCCCCTTTTATTGACTTTTAAATAGCAAAATTATATAATGTAACGGATAAAAACAGGGAAAAGCATGATCAGGAAGCCAGGTGTAATTCCTGCACAAGTCCGTTACTGTACAGTCAGATACTGGTTGCTTTTTCAGAAACAGGATTTCCTGCGGCAACCGGGATAAGACTGATAGGAAAGAAGCTTTGTTGTCAGGACAGGGCTTCTTTTATTTACGTAACAGATGGGCCGTCACAATTCCGGAAGCCCGCATAGCGGGTTCCTTATAGCTTTGGAGGCAAGAAACATGGAACATAAGACAGGATTGGAAGATTATTATGTGATCCGCGGACAGAAGAAAATGCGTTTCGGCTATACCACAGGCTCCTGCGCGGCAGCAGCCTGTAAGGGCGCCTGCCTGATGCTTCTGGGAAAAGAAAAATTAACATCTGTACCGCTTATGACTCCTAAGGGAATCCTCCTTGACCTGGAGCTGCATGACATTCAGATCAGTGAAAATCAGGTTACCTGTGCAGTGAAAAAAGATGCCGGAGATGATCCGGACACAACAAATGGCATTCTTGTGTATGCTACAGTGTGGAAGACGGATACTGCCGGAATCGTTATAGATGGTGGAGTGGGCGTAGGCAGAGTTACAAGACCCGGGCTCTCCCAGAAAGTGGGAGAAGCTGCGATCAATCCTGTTCCTCGTGCCATGATTCTTCGGGAAGCAGAAGAAGCTGCAGTTTCCCATGACTATGAGGGAGGGCTGAAGGTTGTGATTTCTGTCCCGGAAGGTGTAGAGATTGGCAAGAAGACCTTTAATCCCAGACTGGGAATCACAGGGGGAATCTCCATTCTTGGAACCTCCGGAATTGTGGAGCCTATGAGTGAAAAAGCTCTTGTAGAAAGCATTCATGTGGAAATGAAGCAGCACTTTACCCAGGGCGAGAAGTATCTTCTTGTGACTCCGGGAAATTATGGGGCAGATTATCTGCGCGAGCATATGACTTTGCCTTTTGAACGAAATATCAAGTGCAGCAATTATGTTGGGGAAACGATTGATATGGCTGTGGACATGGGCGTGAAGGGAATTCTATTTGTGGCTCATATTGGCAAGTTCGTGAAAGTAGCAGCAGGAATCATGAACACACACTCCCACAGTGCAGATGCCCGCATGGAAGTGCTTGCAGCCAATGCCCTAAGAGTGGGAGCGGATGGAGATACTGCAAGAGATATCCTGAATTGTAATACCACAGATGAGGCCCTTGATATTTTGCACGAAAAAGGCCTTTTAGAGCCTGCAATGAAAGAAATTATGGAGAAGATCCAGTTTTATCTGGATCACCGTTCCTATGAACAAATTAAGCTTGGTGCGGTTGTTTTTAACAATGTATATGGATATCTGGGAAAAACAAGAGATGCCGGTGAACTGATTCAGGAAATTCAGAAGCAGGATAAAATGCTTAAACTTCAAATGTAAACAGGCTCTGGATATGGAAAGTATGCTGTAAGGTGTTTTGCGAATAAAGATTTGTTCAATTTATAAGAGAAAAATGAAAAACAGAGTAGTTATGCTTAAAAACTATTTCAGAAAGAGAGATCTATGACAGGAAAATTATATGGCGTAGGAGTTGGCCCAGGGGATCCGGAGCTGATCACTTTAAAGGCCTTAAGACTTACAAAGGAAGCAGATATACTGGCTTTCCCAGGGGAAAAGCCAATAGAATCTGTGGCATACAGGATCATGAAAGGAGCGTACCCGGAAATTGACAGCAAACAGATGATTTCCCTGCCAATGCCCATGATCAAAGACAGAGAAGAACTGAAACGAGTTCATGATGAAGGAGCAAAAATAATTGCAGAATGGCTTGAGAAAGGAAAAAATGTAGTATTTCTCACCCTGGGAGACCCAACCGTATATTCTACATATATTTATGTACACAAACGTGTGGAACAGCTGGGATATGCCACAGAAATTGTCAGCGGCATTACATCCTTTTGTGCAGTCAGTGCCAGATTTAATGAAGGACTGGTGGAAAAATCCCAGCAGCTTCATGTAATCCCTGCCTCCTATCAGATAGAAGAAGCATTGAAGCTTCCCGGAACGAAGGTTCTGATGAAAACCGGCAAAAAAATGCAGGAAGTAAAAGCAAAGATCAAAGCATCTGGAAACAAGGCAGAGATGATTGAAAATTGCGGAATGCCAGATGAGAAAATATACAGAAGTGTGGAAGAAATTCCAGATGATGCAGGTTATTATTCGTTGATCATTGTGAAGGAAAAATAAGATAATGTAAATGAAAAACCAATGTGGGCAGAGTAAAAATTTATTAAAGTAAGAATTATAGAACTTTGCAGCACAATAGAAATTATAGTGAAAAAGGAGATAACACCATGATTCATTTCGTAGGAGCAGGTTCCGGAGCACCAGATTTGATCACCGTAAGAGGAAAGAAATATCTGGAAGAAGCAGACGTAGTTATTTATGCAGGATCTCTGGTAAATCCCAAACTTTTGGAGTACACAAAGGATATTTGTACCATTTATAACAGCGCAAAGATGACACTGGAAGAGGTGCTTTCTGTTATGGAAAAGGCAGAAGCAGCAGGAAAGACAACAGTAAGACTTCACACAGGTGATCCCTGTATTTATGGTGCCATCCGTGAGCAGATGGATGTGCTGGATGAGAAGGGAATTGTTTATGATTACTGTCCTGGTGTCAGCGCATTCTGCGGTGCGGCAAGTGCTTTAAATCTGGAATATACGCTGCCGGATATTTCCCAGAGCGTGATCATCACCCGTATGGAAGGCAGAACTCCGGTTCCGCCAAAGGAAAGCATTCAGTCCTTTGCCGCTCATCAGGCAACTATGGTTGTTTTTCTCAGCACAGGAATGCTGGAAGAACTGAGCAGAAGACTGATCGAAGGCGGTTATACGGCAGATACTCCTGCTGCGATTGTGTATAAGGCAACCTGGGAGGATGAAAAGAAATTTGTGTGCACAGTAGGAACTCTGGCGCAGACTGCGAAGGAGAATCATATTACGAAGACTGCACTTATGATCATTGGAGACTGTGTAAATGCCGCTCATTATGACCGTTCCAAATTATACGATCCGGGATTTACAACTGAGTTCCGTGAGGCAACGAAATAAGAATAAGACTCTAAAGCCTGTTCCAGATGAAAGGAAAACGGATGAAAATTTCCATGATATGCTACACCCTGACAGGGCAGCAGACAGGAGAGAAACTAAAAAAGGGACTGGAAAAAGAAGGAAATATAGTTTCTCTTTTTACAAAGAGTAAATACATTCCAGACTCTATAAAGGGAAGCTGCGGGAAATGGACGGGAGAACAGTTTGAAACTGCAGACAGTATCATTTTCATTGGAGCAGCCGGAATTGCAGTGCGCAGCATTGCTCCCTTTATACAAAGCAAAAAGAAAGACCCGGCTGTGCTGGTAGTAGATGAATTGGGCAAATTTGTGATATCCCTGCTGTCTGGACATCTTGGCGGGGCAAATGAACTTGCCTGTCTGGCTGCAGACATTTTACAGGCAATCCCTGTAGTCACAACTGCCACAGACCTTGAGGGAAAATTTGCTGTGGATGTGTTTGCAAAGAAAAATAACTGTCACATTTTTCGAATGAAAGAGGCGAAAGAGGTTTCTGCCGCGCTGCTGGCAGGTGAGAAGGTGGGATTCTACAGCGAATTTCCCTGGGAGGGAGAACTGCCAGAGGGACTGATCTGGTGTCAAAAAACTGGCATATCACTTTCTGAAATACAGTATGAAACTGTGGATGGCACACCACTTCCAGAGGTGGGGATTGCCGTGACCGTACATAAAAGCTGTCATCCCTTTGCCTCAACGACGCATGTAGTTCCACCAGCTGCTGCGCTTGGAATGGGCTGCCGGAAAAATAAAGAATCAGAAGCCGTGGAAAAAGCAGCATTCAGCTGCCTGAAAGAAAATGACATTTATCCGGAGGCAGTTGCAGCTCTAGCAAGCATTGATGTAAAAAAAGAAGAACCCGGGCTTCAGGCTCTTTCAGAAAAGCTGGGAGTTCCCTTCAAAACATTTTCCAGTGAGGAACTTCTGTCTGTGCAGGGTGAATTCACATCATCCTCTTTTGTGAGTAAGACAGTAGGTGTGGATAATGTGTGTGAGCGAAGCGCGGTGAAAGCCGCAGAGAATTATATTGGCGTTCATTTTATACAGAGAAAACGGGGCGCAGAGGGCGTGACAACGGCTCTTGTCCTTGGAGATTGGAGGATATGTTTTGAGTAAAGAAAAGAAAATCTATGTGGTAGGAATCGGACCAGGTTCTTATGAAGGAATGACAGGAGCTGCAGCTACAGCTCTTGAAAAAAGTGATGTGATCGTTGGATACACTGTTTATATTGATCTTGTAAAAGACCATTTTCCGGGAAAATCTTTTCTCACCACACCTATGAGAAAGGAGGTAGACCGCTGTGTAATGGCTTTTGATGAGGCTATGAAAGACCAGACAGTTTCCATGATCTGCAGTGGTGATGCGGGAGTTTACGGAATGGCTGGACTTATGTATGAAATCGGCGCAAACTATCCGGAGGTGGAGCTGGAAGTAGTTGCAGGTGTTACAGCAGCAACCGGAGGAGCAGCAGTTCTTGGTGCTCCATTGATCCACGATTTCTGTCTGATCAGTCTCAGTGATCTGCTCACACCATGGGAAAAGATCGAGAAGCGTCTTCTTCTGGCTTCGGAAGCTGATTTTGTGATTGTTCTTTACAATCCGTCCAGTCACAAGAGACACGATTATCTGAAAAAAGCCTGCGAACTTATGCTTCAACACAAATCTCCGGAAACAGTATGCGGTACCGTGCAGAACATTAACCGCGAGGGTGAAACTGCCAGGGTTATGACTCTGGCTGAATTGAAAGAAACTCAGGTAGATATGTTTACCACTGTATTTATCGGAAATTCACAGACCAGAAATATTGATGGAAAAATGGTAACACCAAGAGGATATAAAAATGTCTGATGTTGTTGTTTTTGCAGGCACCACAGAAGGCTGTGAAATCTGCAGCTTTCTGGCAAAAAATAAAGTAAGTGTGCTTGCATGTGTCGCTACCGATTACGGCAGCAAATTATTAAAAGAGGACGAATATCTGAAAATCCACGCTGGCCGCCTGAATGGGGCGGAGATGGAAAAGCTTCTGAAAGAACTCAGTCCCGGACTGGTGCTGGATGCTACCCATCCGTATGCTGCCGAGGTAACGGAGAATATTCGGACAGCCTGCAAAAATACAGGGCTTTCCTATGAGCGAGTACTTCGTGAAAAGGGCGCGTATCAGGATAAAGCTGTATATGTGGAAGACACGGAGGCAGCAGTGAGGTTTCTGGAAGACACTAAGGGGAATATCCTGCTAACTACAGGCAGCAAAGAGCTTGGAAAATTTACAGCTTTATCTGATGCAGGAGAACGCATTTATGCCCGTGTTCTGTCTTTGCCATCTGTGATGGAAACCTGCAAAGGGTATGGCTTTGAGGGCAAACATCTGATCGGTATGCAGGGACCCTTTTCCATGGAATTAAACGCAGCCATGCTTCGTCAGTATGACTGCAGATACCTTGTGACAAAGGATACAGGAAAAGCAGGTGGTTTTCAGGAGAAAATTGATGCTGCACTTATGTGCGATGTGATTCCTGTTATAATTGGAAGACCGCTGCAGGAAGAGGGTCTTTCTGTGGCAGAATGTAAACATATGCTCACGGAACATTTTGGACTTACTCTAAAACCTCACGTTACACTTCTGGGAATTGGGATGGGAAGTGAGAAAACCCTCACAATTCAGGGAAAAAGGGCAGTTCAAAGAGCTGATCTGATCATTGGGGCCAGGCGTATGGCGGATTCCATCCGGGAGCCGGGACAGCCGGTGGTGTATGAATACCGCAGTGATGTGATTGGAGCTTATATTAAGAGCCATCCGGAATATGAGAATATTGTGATAGCTTTGTCCGGGGATGTGGGATTCTACAGCGGAGCGAAGAAGCTGCTGGATGTGTTGAATGGAAGGAAACCAGAGGGTGTTTTAGCAGATGATTTTAAAGGGCAGGAGGACAGTGAAAAAGGAAATGGCTGTGTTTCCATTGAGATTATCTGCGGAATTTCTTCTGTGGTTTATTTTATGTCCCAGATCGGTTTATCCTGGGATGATGCGAAGATCACTAGCGCCCACGGCAAAAATTGCAATTTGGTTTCCATGATCAAGCAGAATCAGAAGGTTTTTTCCATTCTGGGAACAAAAAGTGCGGTTGCAGAACTTGCACAGAAACTGGTGGAATATGAGATGGGAGATGTGGTTCTTTATGTTGGAGAAAACCTTTCCTATCCAGATGAAAAAATATTCCAGGCGAACGCCAGTGAACTGACTTCCTATGAGGGTCAGGCATTGAGCGTTGTCTGTGCTTTTAATGAAAAAGCCAGACCGGCATTTTCCACTCATGGAATTCCAGATGAGAAATTTATCCGTGGAAAAGCACCTATGACAAAAGAAGAGGTGAGATGTGTTTCCCTTTCTAAGCTTCGTCTTCAGGAAGATTCCATTTGTTATGATGTAGGTGCCGGAACAGGTTCTGTTTCTGTGGAAATGGCTCTTCGCGCAGATCAGGGACAGGTTTTCGCTGTTGAGAAAAAGGATGACGCGGTGGCTCTTCTTTACGAAAACAAACAGCGGTTTGCAGCGGATAATCTGGAAATTATAAAGGGCGAGGCACCGGAAGCACTAAAAGAACTGCCGGTTCCTACTCATGCGTTTATCGGTGGTTCATCAGGAAATCTGAAAGAAATCGTTGCCCTGCTTTTAGAAAAGAATCGGGATGTGCGGATCGTGATCAACTGCATTACGCTGGAGACTATCAGTGAGGCACTGGAAATATTGAAAGAATACGATTTCGCAGATCAGGAAGCAGTACAGCTTACAGCCTCCAGATCAAAAGAGATTGGAAAATACCATCTAATGATGGGAGAGAATCCTATTTATATTATCACCTGCCAGAGCCCCCGGGCGCAGATATGACAGGTGTGGCTTTTTTTAGAGTGCAGAAAAAGGCTGTTGGCGCGGAAAGAAGAGGAGGACTATCATGAAAAAAAGAATACCCAGGATCTTGCTTGCAGCAGGAGCCAGCGGAAGCGGAAAAACACTTCTCACCTGTGGTCTGCTGCAGGTACTGGTAAACAGAGGGATAAAGACAGTCTCCTTTAAATGCGGACCGGATTATATTGATCCCATGTTCCATACCCAGGTAATTGGTACAAAATCCCGAAACCTGGACACTTTTTTTACAGGAGAGGATATTACCCGATCTCTTCTTGCAAAAAACAGTGCTGACTGTGAAATTGCAGTGATGGAAGGCGTTATGGGTTTTTATGACGGCGTGGCAGGAATTACAACCAGAGCAAGTGCCTATGATCTGGCCCGGGTAACGGATACGCCTGTGCTTCTGATCGTAAACAGCAAAGGAATGAGTGTTTCACTTGCTGCTTACATAAAAGGATTTATGGAATATAAAAAGGACAGCCATATAAAAGGCGTGATTTTTAATCAGATGTCGCCCATGCTTTATCCCCGAATGAAAAAGCTGATAGAAGAAGAGCTTGGCATTAAGGTGCTGGGCTATGTGCCAAGGGTGGAAGATTGTGTGATCGAGAGCCGACACCTGGGACTGATTTTGCCAGAAGAAATCCCGGAACTGAAGGGACGGCTTTTGAAGCTGGCAGAAGTGCTGGAAAACAGTCTGGAAATAGAAGAGATATTAAAACTGGCCAATGAGGCACCAGTGTTGGAATATCCATTGTTGGAAAAGACAGATGAGAGATCCCTATGTCAGCCAGCTGGAACCAGTGCAATAGCTGAAAAGGTGAAAAGAGAAGTGGATGCATTGACTGAAATGAGTCAGGTGTATACCTGGAAAAGCCCAAAGAAGCTTCGGATCGGTCTTGCGAAAGATGAGGCATTCTGCTTCTTTTATGAGGATAATCTGGATCTTCTTCGTTCCATGGGTGCCGAGTTGGTGGCTTTTTCGCCTGTATATGACGGACATTTACCAGAAAATCTGGACGGACTTCTTCTCTATGGTGGATATCCGGAATTAAATGGAAAAGCATTGGAGGAGAATCTTTCTATGCGGCAGGAAATTGCGGCAGCCATAAAGGATGGAATGCCCTGTCTTGCAGAATGCGGTGGGTTCATGTATCTCCACGAAAGCATGGAGGGAATGGATGGGAAATTCTATGAAATGGCAGGCGTTATTCCGGGTAAGGTATGGCACACACCCAGACTGACCCGGTTTGGCTATATTACTTTGAAGCAGAATCAGGGGATTTCCCATGGAAAACAGGAAACTGCAATTCTTGGGGAGTCAGATCTTGGAGTAAGTCCGGCCCATGAATTTCATTATTTTGATTCGGATAATTGTGGAACTGCATTTCATGCTTTCAAACCGGAAAGCAAACGCGGGTGGGACTGCATGCACGGCTCTGATCATTTGTTAGCTGGCTTTCCTCATTTATATTATTATGCGAATCCGAAAATCCCGCAGGCATTTTTAAAAAAGTGTCTGGAGTATAAGGAGTTACAAAAATGATACGATTATTAACTCTTCCGGCAGGTTTTATTCTTGACCTGCTTATGGGAGATCCAAGATGGCTATATCATCCGGTATGTCTTATAGGAAATCTGATCAGCATACTGGAAAAAGGAATACGAAAGGTGTTTCCGAAAACAGATAAGGGTGAGCGGGCAGGAGGCATTCTGGAAGTTGTCCTTGTCTGTTTTATTACCTTTTTTATTCCTTACGTTGTAATCCATCTGTTTTATAAATGGAATTTCTGGCTGGGCTTTGCACTGGAGACTTTCTGGTGCGGACAGCTGCTTGCAACAAAATCATTGAAAGTGGAAAGTATGAAAGTATATGACCGCCTGAAAAACGGAACCATTGAGGAAGCGCGTTATGCCGTTTCTATGATTGTGGGACGTGATACACAGGCACTTTCAGAAATCGGAGTGACGAAGGCAGCTGTGGAAACGGTTGCGGAAAATTCCTCTGACGGAATTATTGCCCCTATGCTTTATATGGCAATCGGTGGAATTCCTCTGATGTTTTTGTACAAGGGCATCAACACTATGGATTCTATGCTTGGATATAAAAACGATAAATATCTGTATTTTGGAAGATGTGCAGCCAGACTTGACGATGTGGCGAATTATATTCCAGCCAGAATTTCCGGCTGGCTGATGGCATTGTCCACAGTATTTGTTGGAATGGATACCAAAAATGCAGTGAAAATATACAGAAGAGACCGCCGCAATCATGCAAGCCCCAATTCTGCCCAGACAGAAGCGGCTATGGCAGGAGCACTGGATGTTCAGCTGGCAGGAAATGCTTATTATTTTGGTAAGCTATATGAAAAACCGACGATCGGGGATCCGATCCGCCCGGTTGAAATCGAGGATATTCCAAGAGCGAATAAACTGCTTTATGCAACCTGTATTGTGGGAGCAATTTTATTCTTCGGGCTGAGTGTTCTTCTGAAGACTGTGTTATAGCAGATTTTGCTGAAAAAACAGCAACAAATAAAAGATTAAAGTATGTTTTAAAATTGTGATGCACATCTAGAGCGTGCAATTACTTGAATGGAGACAACAATGGAAAAACACATACATGGCGGTGATGTGTATCATCATCAGGGGTGCATTGACTTTTCAGCAAACTGCAATCCTCTTGGTACCCCGGAGGGAATCAAAAAAGCGATCATTGAAAGTCTGGAGCATATAAATGACTACCCCCAGGTAGGTTGCACTCCCTTAAAAAAAGCCATTGCAGAATATGAGAATACGAAGCCGGATCAGGTGATCTGCGGAAACGGCGCTGCAGAGGTGATCTTTTCCCTTTGCCGGGCGGTGAATCCAAGACGGGCTCTGGTGCCGGCTCCGACTTTTGCAGAATACCAACAGGCATTATATAGTGTGGATTGCCAGGTGGAGTTTTTTCCCCTGAATGGGAAAAAGGGGTTTGTGCTGGAGGAAGACTTCTTACAGGCATTGACAAAAGAGATTGACATTATTTTCCTGTGTAATCCCAATAATCCAACCGGGCTTCTGGTGGAAAAACCGTTGCTGGAAAAAATTCTGAAGCGTTGTCAGGAACTTGATATTCTTATGGCTGTGGACGAATGCTTCCTGGATTTCGTTCCATCACCAGAAAAATATACGCTAAAAGAATATCTGGAAACCTATGACAATCTGTTTCTTCTGAAAGCTTTTACAAAGCGCTATGCTATGGCAGGTGTGAGACTTGGCTATGGTCTTTGCGGAAATAAAGGACTTCTGGAAAAAATAGAAGGTGTATGTCAGCCCTGGAATGTCTCTTCCATGGCACAGGCAGCAGGTCTGGCTGCATTACAGGAAACGGAATATGTAGAAAAGGGCAGACAGGTGACATTTGAAGAGCTAGCTTACCTGAAAGAGCAATTGACTGCTCTTGGTTATCCGGTTTACCCATCTCAGGCAAATTATGTGTTTTTTACAGGTCCGCTGGATTTGTATGAGAAGCTGGAGCAGAAGAAGATCCTGATACGCGATTGCAGCAATTATACCGGACTTTCCAAAGGATATTACAGGGTTGCGGTGAAGGAACATGAAGAAAATCAGCAGCTTGTCAGGGCATTGAAAGAAATAGAAAGAAATAGAAAGAAATAGATAGAACCAAAGTTGAAAATGTGATTTTATAAAAGGAGGAACACATTTTGGCAAAAGCAATCATGGTGCAGGGGACAATGTCCAATGCCGGAAAAAGCCTTCTGGCAGCAGGCCTTTGCAGAATTTTTAAACAGGACGGTTACCGTGTGGCACCTTTCAAGTCCCAGAATATGGCGTTGAATTCTTTTATCACAAAAGAAGGTCTGGAAATGGGACGTGCCCAGGTGATGCAGGCAGAAGCAGCCGGAATTGCTCCTTCTGTTCTGATGAATCCTGTTCTTTTAAAGCCTACAAACGATGTAGGCTCCCAGGTGATCGTAAACGGTGAGGTTCTGGGAAACATGAGCGCCAGAGATTATTTCAAATATAAGAAAAAACTGGTGCCGGATATTATGAAGGCTTACAATGCTCTTGCAGCGGAAAATGATATTATTGTTATAGAAGGAGCCGGAAGTCCGGCGGAAATCAACCTGAAAAGTGATGATATCGTAAATATGGGTATGGCGAAAATGGCAAAGGCTCCGGTCCTTCTGGTGGGAGATATTGACCGTGGCGGTGTTTTTGCCCAGCTGATCGGAACTGTCATGCTTCTGGAAGAAGACGAGAAGGAGATGGTAAAAGGCCTGATCATCAATAAATTCCGTGGAGACAAAACCATTCTGGATCCCGGAGTGGAAATGCTGGAGGAGAGAAGCGGCATTCCGGTTGTGGGCGTAGCTCCTTATCTGAATATTCAGGTGGAGGATGAGGACAGCCTGACGGAACGTTTTGAGACAAATCGGACAGTAGACATGATTGACATTGCGGTGATCCGAGTGCCCAGAATTTCTAATTTCACAGATTTTAATCCGCTGGAGAGTATCCAGGGGGTTTCCCTTCGCTATGTAAAAAATCCATCAGAGCTTGGAAATCCGGATATGATCATTCTGCCGGGAACCAAAAATACAATGGAAGATCTTCTGTGGATGAGAGAAAATGGCCTGGAAGCGTTGATCCTGAAGGAGGCTGCGAAAGGAAAGCTGATTTTTGGAATCTGCGGCGGCTATCAGATGATGGGCGAGACTTTAAGCGATCCTCATGGAGTGGAAGCTGGCGGAACGATCAAAGGTATGGGCCTTCTTCCAATGGATACCGTTTTTGCCAGGAAAAAGACCAGAACCAGAGTGGAAGGCTCCTTTAGCCAGCTGACTGGTGCGTTTGCAAAGCTTAGTGATACTGCTCTGGAAGGATATGAGATCCATATGGGTGAGACTGCCCTGAAGGGAGATGCAAAGCCATCTACAAATATTCAGGATAGCGTAACCGGAGAGAGAAAGGCGGATGGTGCTTATCTTGACAATGTGTGCGGAACTTATGTCCATGGTGTTTTCGATAAAGAGGCAGTAGCTGAGGCAGTTGTACAGATCATTGGAGAAAAGAAAGGGCTGGACGTATCCGGAATGACTGGAATGGATTTTCAGGCATTTAAGGAAACCCAGTATGATATTCTGGCAGCAGAGCTCCGGAAACATCTGGATATGAAGAAAATATATGAAATCCTGGAAGAGGGGGTATAAATATGAAGGTAGAACTGGAAAATGTAAAACCAATGGACATAGAGAAAAGAAGCTTTGAGATCATCACAGAGGAGCTTGGTGATACCCCTCTGATCCCGGGAACAGAGCTGGTGGTAAAGAGATGTATTCATACAAGCGCTGATTTTGATTACGCGAAAAATCTTTGCTTTTCCGAAAACGCAGTGGAAAAAGCGATTCAGGCAATTAAAGATGGCGCCTGTATTGTAACCGATACCCAGATGGCAAAAGCAGGAATCAATAAACGTGCCCTTGCAAGGTATGGCGGTGAGGTTTACTGTTTTATGTCAGATGAGGATGTGGCGAAGATTGCGAAAGAAAATGGTTCCACCCGTGCCACAGCCAGCATGGACAAGGCGGCCGGGTTGGATAAAAAACTGATCTTTGCCATTGGAAATGCACCTACAGCACTGGTTCGCCTTTATGAGCTGATCGAGGAGAAAAAGCTGGATCCGGAGTTAATCATCGGTGTGCCTGTGGGGTTTGTGAATGTGGTGCAGTCCAAGGAACTGATCATGCATACAGAGGTACCGTACATTGTAGCCCGCGGGCGTAAGGGTGGATCAAATATCGCAGCGTGCATCTGTAATGCCTTGCTGTATATGATTGACAACAACCGGGGATAAAAAAACGGCGTATACTCTGTCTATGGTAAATGGCAAAGTATACGCTGTCTGTTTAGTCAAAAACTACAGACTTCAGCAGTTCACAGGCCGGGATGAAATCCTGTACTGGCATGGAAGAGCAGGACATAAGTACCGTCACATCTTTTTCACTTTCTTTTAAAATTTGTAAATGCAGGCTTTTTTCAGAAGCCTGTTTTTTTAATTCATCCCCGCTTTTTTCATAAGGCAAAGTAAGAGCCAGACTGGTACCGGCTGCGCCCACCTGAATCTGACAGCCAGTGCCAAATACCTGACGGACTGAGCTGCGAAGCTGTTTTAATTTGGAAGAATAAAGTCGTTTCAGCCTTCTGGTCTGTGCAGCAAGATGACCGTCCCGGATAAATTGACACAGAGCAATCTGTTCTGCCTTGGAAGCAGTCTGGTTGTAAAATCCGGCTTTCTTTTTATAAGCATTGAGAAGCTCAGGAGGCAGGATCATAAAGCTGATACGGATAGAAGGCAGCAGCAATCTGGAAAATGAACCAATGTAAACTACGCCCTGTCCTCCGGAAAGTCCGAAAAGGGAGGGGGTAGGCTTCTGGAAATAGACAAATTCGTTTTCGAAATCATCTTCGATTACCAGATGATGGCGCTCATTTGCATATTTCAAAAGCTCCAGACGGCGCTTTACCGGCATGATTTCGCCCCACTTTGTCATGTGTGCAGGAGAAACATAGACCACATCACAGTCTTTGTCACGGTAACAGATCTCATATCCATAGTCCCCGAAAACTGTGCTTCCGTGAACGAAAGAAGGGGTTGGAAAGGATACCCAGTGAAATTCCGGACATACTTCATGAATAAGAGGACAGAGAATCTGCAGCAGGCTTTGGAAACTGGCGCCTACTACAATATCATCCGGTGAACAAAGAATGTTCCGCCTCTCACGGATGTAATCTGACAAAGTTTCCCGGAAATCCGCTTCCCCCTGGGGTTCGCCGTAGGTCAGCATGCGTTCATTCTGCCGGAGGGCGCTTTTCATGTAACGGCTCCACAGGTCAAAACGAAAGCTTTCTTTATCTACACCTGAAGATGCCAGGTCATAGCGGTAATGAGTTTCTTTATGAGTACCCGGCTGGTTGTTTTTATGCTGGTGGGAGGCAATCTCTGTGACATAATAGCCGCTTTGGGCTTTTGCCATAATGTAGCCGTCTGCGGCAAGCTGAAGATAGGCAGTTTCAATAGTAGTGCGGGAAAGCTTCAGCTCCTGGGAACACTTGCGGAGAGAAGGCATTTTGCTTCCGGGTGTCATTTTTCCATCCAGGATCAGTTTCCGGTAGTATTCGTAAACTTCCATATAAAGATGCGTAGTGCGGGTTTGATTCTTTTCAATGTCTAACATAAAACTGTCCCTTCTAAAAAAGTTGAATTTGGATATTTCTGTACATACACTTAGATGATATTTTATAATATAAACGAAAAATTTACAATAAAAATCAGGAGTGATATATTTGAAAAAAATAGCGGTAATTCAGGATTTGTCAGGGCTTGGAAAATGTTCCCTGACAGCGGCAATTCCGGTGATCTCGGTGATGGGCGTGCAGGCTGTACCGCTGCCAACAGCAGTACTCAGCAACCAGACCGGTTATCCTTCCTATTACTGTGACAATTATACAGAGCACATGGAACAGATCATGGATGAATGGGAGAAACGGGGATTTTCCCCGGATGGAATTTATACAGGATTTCTGGCTGACGAGGAGCAGGCAGATAAGATCCTGGATTTTCTCAGAAGATTCCGGAAAGAGAAGACCGTGGTGCTGGTGGATCCGGTTATGGGAGATAATGGCGGTGCTTATGGGATTTATACAGAAGGTTTGCGGGAACGGATGGTCCAGCTGGTGAGAAGCGCACAGGTGATCACCCCTAATCTGACAGAAGCATTGCTTCTTTTGTATGGGAAAGAAGAGATGGAAAAAAGATATGCAGGGCTTATGGAAGCAGACAAAGAGGAGCATTTGGAGCAAATAGGAAAGATTGGGGAACAGCTGGTTGAAGAATATGGACTGAAAGCGGCTGTGATCACAGGAGTTGAATATGAAAAGGCAGGATTGCAGATAGGAAACCTGGCAGTGGAAAATGGTCGTGTTTCCTGGTGCTTTTCACCGAAGAACGGCGGCAGCTATTCCGGGACTGGTGATCTGTTTGCTTCTGTGCTCAGTGCGGGATTAGTAAAGGGAATGTCTATGATGACCTGTGTAGAGCTGGCAGTAAATTTCCTTTCCAAAGCAATCGCCCAGACGGTACAGGAAGGCACAGACCGGAATGACGGAGTCTGTTTCGAAAAATTTCTTGGAGAATTGTGTAAGAACCAGTAAATAAATATATAGGAGAGTGAGGGAAATGGCTGATATTGTATATTGCTATAATGACGAGGTGTATTTTAATCTGACAAATAAGTGCCCTTGCAACTGTACCTTTTGCATCCGCAACAATGGAGATTCGGTAGGTGAGGCAAAAACTTTATGGTTTGACAAGGAACCAACAATGGGGGAGATTTATAAAGCAATTGATGCTTTTGATTTTTCAGGATACAAAGAAGCGGTTTTCTGTGGATATGGAGAGCCTACTATGGCACTGGATAAGCTGATCGCTGTCAGTGAGTATATGAGAAGCAAATATCCGGCACATTTGGATCGCGATGGGAAGCCCTGTCCGGGAATCAAGCTTCGCCTGAATACCAATGGTCTGGGGGATTTGATTAACAAGCGTTCCATAGCGAAAGAGGTCTGTCAGGCGGTCGATGTTGTTTTTATCAGTTTAAATATGCCAGATGCCAAGTCCTACAACGAAGTGGTACGCCCGGCTTACGGCGAGAAAGCCTTTGATGCCATGCTGAAATTTGCGCAGGATTGCAAAAAATATACAGAAAATGTGAAATTCACAGTTGTAGACTGTATCGGGGAAGAAAACGTTGAGAAAAGCCGCAAAGTGGTAGAGAAACTAGGAATTCCGCTGAGAGTACGGGAGTATACGGCGGAATAAAATTGAGGGAAAAAGACATCAATGCAGATGCTTCATAAAATCAATTGGGGCACTTTCAAATGTGCGCTGGATTTATCTATGAGATTTTATAAAATATGGAAAAATCTGCAGTGGTGTCTTTTGATATCTGTAGGTTATTTTTCAGCATTTGCAAAGCATTTGAAACGTCAGACCTGTTTTTTTATAAGGCGTTGCAAAATTTCCCGGAACTGGGGTACACAGGCCAGTATATCCGAATTCTCAAGATAAGGCGGCTCTTTATTTTCCCAGTCCGTGATTGTACCGCCAGCTTCTCTTAAAATAACGGTAGCCCCGCTGTAATCCCAGGGCTTCAGATTTTGTTCCAGATAAGCGTGCTGTCTGCCGCAGGCTACATAGCAAAGGTCAAGGGCAGCAGAGCCGGTGCGCCTGAAATCTGCACAGTTCATAAAAATATTGTAAAATATCGGGAACAGTTCCTTTGCCCTGTTTTTCTCATAAGGAGAAGAACCGAAAGACACCACAGCATCTTTGAATTCCGGCTGGTCGGACGCATGGATAGGAGTTCCGTTCAGATAGGCACCTTCTCCTTTGGCACCGTAGAAGAGCTCCTCTGTAAAGGGGTTATAGACCACTCCGAAAGTGATTTTCCCATTTTCATAAAGCCCAAGAGAAACTGCGCTTAAATGATAATCCCGGATTAAATTGGTGGTTCCGTCAATGGGATCCAGAATCCAGTAAGATTTCCGGGAATTCAGTCCAAGGTTTTCTTTCTCCTCAGCAATTAGTGCAATGTCCGGAAATTCTTTTCCAAGAGCCTCCTTCAGGTAATTTTGTACGGCAACATCTACATTGGTAACGTAATCGGCAACCCCTTTTTCGGTAACCTTTTCGTGAGCCATTTCCTGGAGAATCAAGGGCTTGGCCTGCTTGACCAGTTCTATGATTTTGGCTTGGTTTTCCTTATTCATATCAATATACCTCCTAACGTATGTCAAAAAATTTCAACAATTTGTATGGTCTAGAGAAAATTTACCATAAACGGAAAGAAAGGGCAAATGAAAAATTAAGCTGTAAAAAACGAAGAATAGTTGTCGTTACTGTTCACTGGTAACATTCCGCGAGGTGTTTTTGTGAACAAAGTTCACAGAAAACCCGAGAATTGCGCGCGAAATCATGCGAATGCATGATTTCTGTGCATCGCGAAGCGTGTTACTGGTCACGGAGTGAACAGTAACTAGTTGTCTATCGCTGGCTAAGTATGCCGATAGCTACATAATCTGCCATCGGAAGAAGGTATAAGAAAAATTGAAACTGAGAAGTACAAATTTTATAAAAAAGATTAAATAAAAATGGAGAGACGAAATGTCTCTCCTGAATGTCCAATCGATTTGAGCATCGAAGAGAGGCTGGATTGGTTCTATCATTTATAGTATATGCGGATATCTGAAAACTATGAATTGCATTAAAAGTGGCTTTCCCAATCGGATGGGAAATTAAGTCTGCGAATATCACATACATCAGAATAGTTATTCAGAAGCTGTTTGAAATCAGTTATAAAAGCCGTCCACGAATCTTCGGTTGGACGAAGATATTTCATTGAAAGCATAATCTGATATAGCCCATTGTACCGAGGATGCGGATGGATGACATCTGAATAAATAAGCTGTGGTCTTGTACTGATGCTGCGATTATAAATACGGCTGTTGTGAGCACAAATATTTCTCATGATGGAAACAGCCTGAATCCAGGATGTAAACATATCTTTTGATGGATTGATATCACGTTCATTGCTGTTTTTAAACTTATAATTTTTAATCAGCTCAGAAAAAGCAGTGTTGCTGCCGGTTTTCATATTTTTAATAGTTTTTGATATAGTGCCGAAAGACATAACCTCGACAGCAGCCCATATAGGAATGGCTCCATCGTGATTATCAAAGTTATGTTCTATAAAAACATCATTGGAACGGCTGATTTCAGATGCAATGGTGCTCTGATTCTTCCAGAATGTTTTTTTATCTTTAAATACGGAAGGATCATTTAAAACAAGTGCATCGTGAGTAATCTGGAATGCATTGACAAGTTGTGACTTTAATGCAACTTCAATTTGTGATAAATAGCTAAACAGCAGGTCTGACAGCTCTGAATCAAAACGGTACAGTCTTAAAATATCTGATAAGGATGTTCCTTCTATGTACTTTTTGGTGGAAGGATCAATAAGATGAAAACTGTAACCTTTTAAACGGTAATATCCAATTGTTGTTAACGCTATTTCAGCGGTGTCATTCGAATCGATAGTCATTCCAGTGTCTTTGAGTTTCTGAATTAATTGTGTAATGGATAAAAAATTCTTAGGATATGTATACATGGCTCACCTCTGGATATAAAAAGTCCCGCCGGGTTGCGCATTCTTGCCGAAACAAGACTAAGCGTGGCGGGTTCTGTTACACATATTTTACTTGGAACGAACCAATCTGTCAATACTTTGAGATAGGTTTGCTAAGATATTTTTGGGACTACTATATAGAATGCGAATTAAAAAAAGATTAAATATCGGTTCTTAAAGTCAGAGTTACTTTGCAGAATATTGCAAAAATCACTGAGCCCACATCCGGACTTAAAGCAATGAGTGCGATATGCTAAAACGCATTGAGATTGGAATGTCGGCAAAGTAGTTCAGGCTTGTCAACGGTATTGAAAAGAGAAAAACCATCTGGTCATATCTGAATAAGGAGCAGATTGATATGGTGGAAACACTGCAGAAAGTAGAAGTTGTCTTGGATATTCAGTTTTCTGCGGTAAACTGCAAAAATCTTTTGCTACACAGATTGATTTTATTTGCACTTTAGCGTATGATAAATTTGATTATTTGTGTCCTACTTAGAGAGCAATTTAACATGAAAAATTCAAACACTGTGTTCAACAGAGGGAGTTCCCGATGCTAAAAAGTAGGATATTCATGGGGTATTTCTGAAGATGCAGAAAAGAAGATAAATAAACAGATGGAAACGAATGTAGAGCTGAAAAGAAATCTTTCTATATATTTAACAGGCTTATTTGGAAAGTGATTTTCCTCAACAAATCTGATGTAGATGTGAAAATTCTACCTTGCTTATGCAAATACCCCAATTAGTCAGACACAGTCTGACCAATTTGAAACGCTTCCGACTATCAGCACTGGAAGAAAATACGACTGATTTATAAAAATAACAATCATCAATCAATAGATGGAGGAAAACAAATGGCGGGTAAAACAAATGCCAACATTGGCTTTGAAAAACAGTTGTGGGATGCAGCTTGTGTATTGTGGGGGCATATCCCGGCGGCGGAATATAGAAAGGTTATTATTGGATTGATTTTCCTGCGGTACATTTCTGCTGCGTTTGATAAACGGTATCAGGAACTTATAGCAGAAGGTGACGGTTTCGAGGATGACCGTGATGCTTACGAGATGGACAATGTGTTTTTCGTTCCGGAGGAAGCTCGCTGGAGCAACATTGCATCCAAGGCACACACACCGGAAATCGGCACAATCATTGATAATGCAATGAGAGCCATTGAAGCAGAAAACAAAAAGCTGAAAAATGTACTGCCGAAGAATTATGCGAGTCCAGACTTAGATAAGCGAATCTTGGGTGATGTGGTAGATATTTTTACAAATAACATCGACATGAGCGATACGACTGCAAGTGAAGACTTGCTCGGTCGTACTTATGAATACTGTATTGCACAGTTTGCAGAAAAAGAAGGTGTTGGCGGCGGTGAATTTTATACACCGTCCAGCGTGGTAAAAACTCTGGTTTCCATTCTGCGTCCGTTTGATAACTGCCGAGTGTACGATTGCTGCTGCGGTTCCGGCGGTATGTTTGTACAGAGTGAAAAGTTCATTGAAGCACATGGTCATAAGCGTGGAGCAATTTCAGTGTATGGGCAGGAAGCAAACCCGGATACTTGGAAGATGGCGAAAATGAATATGGCAATCCGAGGTATTGATGCTGATCTGGGACCATACAATGCGGATACATTTACAAGTGACTTGCATCCGACACTGAAAGCAGACTTTATTCTCGCTAATCCCCCATTCAATTATCATCCGTGGGGACAGGAAAAACTGAAAGAAGACAAGCGTTGGAAATACGGTCTGCCGCCTGCAGGTAATGCCAACTACGCATGGATTCAACATATGATTCATCACCTTGCTCCGAATGGGAAAATCGGTCTGGTACTGGCGAATGGTGCGTTGTCTACGCAGAGCAGCGGCGAAGGTGAAATCCGAAAGAAAATCATCGAGGATGATCTGATTGAAGGCATTATCGCAATGCCTACCCAGCTTTTTTATAGCGTGACAATTCCTGTTACTCTGTGGTTCATTACAAAAGGTAAGAAACAGCCCGGCAAAACGCTGTTCATTGATGCCCGCAAGATGGGACATATGGTTGACCGTAAACATCGTGATTTTACAGATGAAGATATTCAGAAACTTGCAGATACCTTTGAAGCATTTCAGAATGGCACTTTGGAAGATGTTCAGGGATTCTGCAGGGAGGCAACACTTGTGGACATTGCAAAGCAGGATTATATTCTGACTCCTGGACGATACGTCGGCATTGAAGAACAGGAAGATGACGGAGAACCGTTTGAGGATAAAATGAATCGTCTGACTTCTGAGTTGTCGGAGATGTTCGCAAAATCCCATGAACTGGAGGATGAAATCAGAAAGAAGCTGGGGGCGATTGGGTATGAAATTTGATACAATAAAATTATCTGAACTTGCAGCAATTCAGACAGGACCATTCGGTAGCCAACTACACAAGGAGGATTACGTAGTTCATGGAACGCCTATCGTTACAGTAGAACATCTCGGAAGCAGAAAGTTTACAGAACAAAATCTTCCTTGTGTTTCAGACAAGGATAAAGAAAGGCTAAAAAAATACGTACTGAAAACAGGAGATATTGTTTTCAGCCGCGTAGGATCAGTTGATCGTTGCTCATATGTTAGTGCAGAATATGAAGGATGGATGTTTTCGGGGCGATGCCTTAGAGTACGACCTTGTGAAAAATTGAATCCAGAATATTTGTATTATTTCTTTTTATTGGAAAAAACAAAACAGTTTGTTCGTAATATTGCTACCGGTGCAACGATGCCATCTATTAATACGAAATTTATGGGAGAGATTCCAATAAGAGTCCCATCTCTGGATGCACAGAATAAGATCGCCAGTATTCTATGGATGATAGACGATAAAATTGAGTTAAATAAAAAGATAAACAAGAATTTAGAGCAACAAGCTCAGGCAATTTACAGCCGTATGTTTATTGAGCACCGACAAGAAAGTTGGAGCACAGGGCAGCTGTCTGACTTAATCTCAGTTAAGTATGGAAAAGATCATAAAAAACTGGCTGACGGAAACTATCCAGTATATGGATCAGGCGGAATAATGCGATATGTAGAAAAGCCTCTCTATACTGGCGAATCTGTTCTAATTCCCCGTAAAGGAACTCTCAACAATATCATGTATGTCAATGAAGCGTTCTGGTCGGTAGACACCATGTTCTATACCGAGATGCTGCGTCCTAATATTGCAAAATTTGTGTACCATTTTGTAAAAAGCAAAGATCTGGTTTCACTGAATGCTGGCTCTGCTGTACCGAGCATGACAACCAATATTCTTAACGCAATGCAACTATATATTCCTAACGAAAAAACATTAGAAAAGTTTGAGAATATAGTTTCGCCAATGTATAGTGCAATGCAGGAAAACACAAAAGAATCCAAGATTCTTGCCAATACTCGTGATGCACTTCTGCCAAAACTTATGTCCGGCGAGCTTGATGTCTCTGACATCGATCTTTAAGCCGCTAAATTCTTGTTTAACCTAAATACTCCTACCAACGGCAGGAGCTAAAGCCAATGGAACTGCCGTTGAGTCGTTCTCTGGAAAATAAATTTGAAGGAGAATGACCTATGAAACAACAGATTATTTCAGAGGTGGTGCAGCAAATGCTGCCACACCTCGACAACGCACAAATGCAGCAGTTGCAAAAAGTGCTTGAAAACACACTGTTTGGCTGTGAAATTACAGCACAGACAGAAAAGAAAGATATGAACGATAACCAAAAGCTGATAGACGCTTTTGTTTCGGCAAAACGAATTGAAGGCTGTTCAGAGAAAACGCTGAAATATTACCGCACAACCATTGAAATGATGGTAGCTTCGACAGATAAAGGTATTCGCCATATACAGACGGAGGATTTGCGTTCCTATCTGACGGATTATCAGAGCAAGAACCAGTCCAGCCGTGTGACGATAGATAATATCCGCAGAATTCTGTCCAGTTTTTTCTCTTGGTTGGAGGATGAGGACTATATTTTGAAAAGCCCTGTTCGCCGCATCCATAAGGTGAAAACGGCAACCAACATCAAAGAAACCTACACAGATGAGGACTTGGAAAAAATGCGCGACAACTGCACAGAACTTCGTGATTTGGCAATGATTGATATGCTGGCCTCTACCGGAATGCGTATCGGTGAAATGGTTTTGCTGAATAAAGCGGACATCAATTTTAATGAGCGTGAATGTGTCGTTTTCGGTAAAGGCGATAAGGAACGCATTGTATACTTTGATGCTCGGACGAAGATTCATCTGCAAAACTACATTGATAGCAGAATGGATGATAATCCGGCATTGTTTGTTACTCTGCGTTCTCCGCATGAGAGAATCAAGATCGGCGGCATAGAATCCCGCCTGCGTGAAATGGGAAAACAGTTGGATATTCCCAAAGTTCATCCGCATAAGTTCCGAAGGACGCTTGCAACGATGGCAATTGACAAAGGAATGCCTATTGAGCAGTTACAGAAACTCTTGGGACATAAAAGAATAGATACGACCTTACAGTATGCAATGGTTAAGCAGAGCAATGTTAAGTTGGCTCATAAGAAATATATAGGCTAGAGGAGAAAAGGTATTGTGATTATTGAATTAGAGGAACTTGTTAAGAATGGAGAAATTGAAATAAAAACAGGACCATTTGGCACCCAACTAAAAGCGGCAGAATATGTTGAAAGTGGAACTCCAGTTCTAAATGTGAAAAATTTAGGATATTCAACAGTTGTAACAACAAAAGTAGATTATGTTGGTGAGAAGACACTTGAACGGTTATCTATGCACATACTTAAAGAGGGAGATATTGTATTTGGAAGAAAGGGGGCTGTTGATCGTCATGCCTACATAGGAGCAAATGAAGCGGGATGGATGCAGGGATCAGATTGTATCAGATTAAGAGTAAAAACAAACAAAATCAATCCACGATATTTATCATATTATTTTCTTACGCCTAAGCATAAAGCTTTCATGATAAGCATGTGCTCACATGGAACGACAATGGCATCCTTAAATCAAGGCATTTTGTCGAAAATAGAGATAGACTTGCCAGAACGGTGCATACAAGACCGTATAGTATCAATTATTGCAGTTTTGGATAAAAAAAGAAAAACAAATGAGAAGTTAAACAAGAATTTAGCGACTTAAAGGTTAATGTCTGAGACATCCAATTCGCCAGACATCAACATAGGTAACAATGCATCTCGGATATCAGAAAGTCGTGAGTTTTCTGCTTCAAGCACTTCCTGCTGTTGGAAAATTGGAGTGCAAAAGGCATTGAACTTTTCGATGGTTTCGTTATCAGGAATTACAACAGGGACAGATTTCATACCTGCACCTGATATTTCCTTAAAAGTTGAACCCGAAGCCATCCCCTCGATGGTCGGCAATAAAAATTTCAGAAGATAATACATAAAGGATGTACCAACATTTTCATTTGGAACTACCGATTTGAATCCCTGATTAGTTGTTACTTCATTGGCAGCAATGGCAATGTATCCAATAGGTGCTCTGGAACTAAACAGAACTGTTCCGGTTGGCATTTTGGTTGCACTGCTCTTGTAAAATCCTAATTCTGAAATATCAATTTCACCGTGAGAGATAAATTTTGACTTATTAAGAGATAAATCCTTTGGAGTGATCCATGCTATGCCTTGCTCGGAGTAATATTCTGGCTTTGTTTTGGATGGGGTTCCACCTGCAACAACAGTTCCAAGGTCCGAAAGCATACCATCTTTCCATGTTGGATTAGCATTCTCAACAAATAATGAGTGAAAAAGAGCTTCTGCTTGCTGCTCTAAATTCTTGTTTACCACGAAAAATGTAACGAAAAAAGGAGTGATTAACCTATGGCTGGCTTTTATACCGAAGCAGACTATGAAAATTCTGTTATAGAGCTATTTCAGAATATGGGGTATCGGCATGTCTATGCTCCTGATTTGGAGCGGGACTTCAAAAGCCCCCTGTATGAAGATAAATTAGACGAAACACTGCATCGTTTGAATCCGGATATGCCGGAGGACGCAATTCACGATGCTTTGTATAAGCTGAGAAATTTTGAAAATGCGGAAATTGTGCAGAAAAACGCTCTTTTTATGGATTACATTCAGCACGGTGTAGAAGTGCGTTATTTTGTCAAGGGTGAGGAACGCTCCGGCTTGGTATATCTTGTTGATTACAAGAATCCGGACAACAACTCCTTTATTGTGGCGAACCAGTGGACATTTATTGAGAACAGCACCAAACGCCCTGACGTACTGCTATTTTTGAATGGTATGCCGGTAGTCCTGGTGGAACTGAAATCTCCCTCTCGTGAGGAAACGGATGCATCCGAAGCATACACACAGATTCGCAACTATATGCATGAGATTCCTTCCATGTTTATTTATAACTGTATCTGTGTTATGAGTGACCTTATGACATCGAAAGCTGGTACAATCACTTCTGGCGAAGATCGCTTCATGGAATGGAAAACGAAGGACGGCGGCTATGAAAATACACAGTATGCTCAGTTCGATACATTTTTTGAGGGTATTTTTGAAAAAGAACGTTTACTGGATATTATCAAGAACTTTATCTGTTTCTCCAATGAAGGAACCAAACAGTTCAAGATATTAGCAGGTTATCACCAGTATTTTGCTGTCAATAAGGCAGTACTTTCCACGAAACACGCAACGGAGACAGACGGCAAGGGTGGTGTATTCTGGCATACACAAGGCAGCGGCAAATCGCTGTCGATGGTGTTTTATGCCCATTGTCTGCAAGATGCTTTGGATAGCCCGACCATCGTAGTTATCACAGATCGCAACGACCTGGATGACCAGCTTTACAGGCAATTTGCCAAGTGCAAGGATTTTCTGCGTCAAGACCCAGTTCATGCCGAAAGCCGGGTGCATTTGAAAGAATTACTGGACGGTAGAAAAGCAAACGGCATTATTTTTACCACGATGCAGAAATTTGAGGAATCCTTTGATTGCCTTTCTGAGCGCAGAAATATTGTGGTTATGGCGGATGAAGCTCATCGTGGGCAGTACGGTTTGAAAGAAAAGGTCGATGTCAAGACAGGTGAAATCAAAATCGGTTCTGCTCGTATTATCCGCAATGCTCTGCCGAATGCAACTTTTATCGGATTTACCGGAACACCGATTTCTATGAAAGACCGCAATACTCGTGAAGTGTTTGGTGACTACATAGATATTTACGACATGACACAGGCAGTTGAAGATGGTGCTACTCGTCCAGTATATTACGAAAGCCGTGTTATCAAGCTGAAACTGGATGAGCAGACTTTGAAGCTCATTGACCAAGAATATGACATTATGGCAAAAAATGCTGATCCAGAGGTTATCGAAAGGAGCAAAAAAGAACTGGGGAAGATGGAAGCCATTCTTGGCAATGAGAAAACTATCAACTCCCTTGTGGACGATATTTTGAATCATTATGAAAATTATCGTGCGAATCTGCTCACAGGTAAGGCAATGATCGTAGCATACTCACGCCCTATTGCCATGAAGATATATGAGCGAATCTTGCAACTTCGTCCCGGATGGACGGATAAGGTTGCTGTTGTTATGACAGGTAGTAACAAAGATCCAGAAGAATGGAATAAAATCATTGGCAATAAACACCATAAGGATGAGCTGGCAAAGGAGTTTAAGGATAATGATAGTCCGCTGAAGATTGCCATTGTCGTGGATATGTGGCTTACAGGATTTGATGTGCCATCTCTTGCAACCATGTATGTGTACAAGCCGATGCAGGGGTATAATCTGATGCAAGCTATTGCCAGAGTAAACCGTGTATTTGGAGATAAGGAAGGCGGTCTGATTGTCGATTATGTTGGCATTGCTTCTGCATTGAAGCAGGCAATGAATGACTACACTACTCGCGATAGGAAGAATTACGGTGATACAGATGTTGCCAAGGTTGCCTATCCGAAGTTCCTTGAGAAACTGTCTATCTGTCGGGATTTGTTCCACGGTTATGATTATTCCAAGTTTATGACAGGTACGGATTTGGAGCGTTCCAAGGCAATCAGCGGTGCGGTCAACTTTATTGTCGCTGTGAATAAAGAACAGGAACGAGAGGATTTCCAGAAAGAGGCATTGCTGCTAAGGCAAGCATTGTCGCTGTGTTCTTCTCTGGCAGAAAAAGAGCTGCGTGTAGAAGCGGCATTCTTTGAATCCGTTCGTGTGCTTGTTACAAGATTGATGAATCAGGGAGAGGGGAAGAAAATTTCTCTGCCAGAAATGAATGCTCGCATTAACGAGCTTCTGAAAGCCAGTGTTCAGAGCGAAGGCGTCATTAACCTTTTCTCAGATATAAATCAGGAATTTTCGCTCTTTGATCCAAAGTTCCTTGAGGAAATCTCTAAAATGAAGGAAAAAAACCTTGCTGTAGAGCTGTTAAAAAGGCTGATTGCGGAACAGGTGCAGATTTACCGTCATACAAATGTGGTAAAATCGCAGAAATTCAGTGAAATTATACAGCGTGCTATGAATGCGTATCTGAATGGAATGTTGACCAATGAACAGGTTATTGAAGAATTGCTGAATCTGGCAAAACAGATTGCGACAGCTCATAAAGAGGGAGATCAGCTTGGGCTGACTGCTGATGAACTGGCATTTTATGATGCGCTGACGAAGCCGCAGGCAATTAAGGACTTCTATGAGAATGAAGAATTGATTGCTATTACAAAGGAACTGGCGGATACACTGCGTAAGAACAGGACAATAGATTGGCAGAAACGGGATTCTGCCAGAGCGAAAATGCGTATGATGATTAAGCGGTTGCTCAAAAAGCATCGCTATCCGCCGGAAGGAATGGATGATGCAGTGCAGACCGTGATGACACAGTGTGAGCTATGGACAGATAATAATGATATGGAGAATTACGCTGAGAATAGCAAGGTGTATACCTATTCTCTGAAACCAGAATTGAGTATGGTTGCTGAAGACACGGTACCGTATGGGAAATAGATGTATAAGTAAGGAAGGGAATGCTTAGATTACATTCAAAATCAAAAACATTGTTAAAGAAATATCTTTACTTTATTTAAGGGGTAAGTTATAATAATTCTGCTTAAAAGAATAAATGTGCCAAGTGCTGAAAAATATATAAAATTTACACTATTTTCAGAAGAGGGAATCAGGTGAGAATCCTGAACGATCCGGTCACTGTATTCAGTTATGCCACATTCATATCCATTGCATTTTTATGTGAGAAGGGAATGGGGATTTAAGCTGTAAGCCAGGAAACCTGCTTGGTTCATAGAAAGAAACTTCCGTGTAAAGTGCTGTCTTTCGTATCATGTTTTTTTGTGATGCCCGCTTTTTCATGGAAGCGGACTTTTTTCTTTTAAAAACAAAAAAACAAAAGAAAAAATAAGGAGAAAAAGCATGAAAAACATGAAAACAGTAGCAGGAATGTTATGTCTGGCAGGAATTCTCAGCCTGGGAATGGGAACAACTGTATTTGCGGAGGATGGAGACAGCCATTATCCCGTAACAATCACAACCTACAATTATGAGAACGAACCGGTTGAAATGACTTTTGAGAAAGCTCCGGAGAAAGTATTTGCATATGCAAACTCCAATATCGAAGAGCTTCTGGCACTTGGTCTCGGTGATAAGATCGTAGCTGCTTGCGGTCTGGACGGTGATGTGCGTGAGGATTTAAAAGATGAATTTGACAAGATTCAGTATATGGATACCAAGCCATCCAAAGAAGAAGTTGTTGCAATGGAGCCTGATTTTATTGCGGCATGGTATTCTTCTTTCAGTGATGACTGGCTTTCTGATGTAAGCTTCTGGCAGGAGAGAGATGTAAATACATACATGTCCCTGAACAGTTCTGCAAAGGGACCGGCTTCTGAGTTCCCACGTACAATTGAAGACGAATATGAGGATATCCTGAACCTTGGCAAGATCTTTGATTGCGAAGACAAGGCAGAGGAAATCGTTGATCAGATGAAGGGTGAGATTGATAAAGTAAAAGAGCATGTAGAAGGAACAGACCCGTTATCCGTAGCAGTTCTTGAGGATGAGGGAGATTCCTTCCGTGTATATGGAACAGAGACACTTGGCGGAAATATTCCGGAGACACTTGGTGCAGAGCTGAAGCTTGGTGCAGAGAACTCTGAAAACGTTGGTGCAGAGGATCTGATTGCAGCTGATCCGGATGTATTATTCATGATCAACTATGATGGATTTATGACAGCTGATGAGGCAATCGCTGATATTACAGATAACCCTGCATATGCGAGCCTTTCTGCAGTTAAGAACAACAAAGTATTCTCTGTAAACCTGAACGAGGTATACTGCAGCGGTGTGAGAACCTATGATGGAATTATGACATTTGCAAAAGCATTATATCCGGATCTGTACGAATAAAATGAAAAGAAAACCGGATTTTAAAAATGGAATTTTTCATGGAAAGCCGATCTATGTGCTGGCGGTGATATTACTGACTGTGCTTCTGGTGATATCCATTCTGACTGCAGTTACCATTGGTTCTGTAGATCTTTCTGTGAAAGATGTGTATAGTGTAATTTTGTATAAAGTATTTGGAATCGGGGATCCGGAGGTTTATGGTGTAGGAGCCATGTCTGATATTGTGTGGTTTATCCGCCTTCCCCGTATTCTTCTTGCAACAGCCGTTGGCATGGGTCTGGCAGTTGCAGGTGTGGTAATGCAGGCCATTGTGAAAAATCCGATTGCAGATCCGTATATTCTTGGTATTTCCTCTGGTGCATCTCTTGGTGCAACAGTGGCAATCTTTCTTGGAGTTGGAGCCGTATTTGGCTCCAACTCTATTGGAATCTGCGCATTTATCGGAGCCTTCCTTATTTCTGTACTGGTACAGATCACTGCAAATATAGGAGGCCGGGCAAATTCAGTCCGACTTCTGCTTGCAGGTACAGCACTTGGAAGTGTGTGCAGTGCATTTTCAAACTTTGTTGTCTATATTGCGGGCGACAGAGATGGAATCCAGACAGTTACTTTCTGGCTGATGGGAAGTCTGGCAGGCGCGAAATGGGAAAATCTGGCTGTGATTATTCCCTGCGTTTTTATAGCAACCCTGTTTTTCTGCACCCAGAGCCGTATTCTCAATATGATGCTGCTTGGAGATGAGGTATCCATCACATTAGGAACTGACCTGCACAGATATCGTCAGGTGTATCTTGTAGTGACAGCACTGTTGATCGGTTTTGTGGTATATTCCGCAGGTATCATTGGATTTGTAGGACTCATTATTCCTCATGTGGTACGAATGTTCTTTGGAACCGATCATAAGAAAATGCTTCCACTGTCAGCACTTAGCGGTTCCATTTTCCTGATCTGGGCAGATGTTGCTTCCAGGATCATTATTCCCAAGAGTGAAGTCCCAATCGGAATCCTGGTATCCATGATCGGAGCACCTTGCTTTATTTATCTGCTGGTACGCAGATCTTATGGATTCGGAGGTGAGAAATCATGAAACTGACAGCTTCTGATATCCATGTGGAGCTTGGCGGAAATGAGATTCTTAAGGGAATTGACGCAGCCATAAAGGAAAAGGAATTTGTAGGAATTATAGGACCAAACGGAAGTGGAAAAAGTACATTGCTGAAATGTATTTACCGTGTACTGAAGCCAGATACCGGTGTGATCATGCTGGATGGAAAACCGCTGAGCGAATATAAGGTAAAGGATTCTGCAAAAGCACTGGCAGTGGTGTCTCAGCATAACTACTATAATTTTGAATTTTCTGTCCAGGAAATTGTAATGATGGGAAGGGCTCCTCATAAGAAAACCATGGAGCGGGATAACGCTGAGGATTATAAAATAGTGGAAGAATGTCTGGAAAAAGTGGGAATGCTTCCCTATCGGCACCGTGTTTTTTCAAGTTTGTCTGGCGGTGAGCAGCAGAGAATCATTCTGGCAAGAGCTCTGGCACAGAAAACAGACTGTCTGATTCTGGATGAGCCTACCAACCATCTTGACATCAAATACCAGCTCCAGCTTCTGGATATTGTAAAAAGTCTTGGGGTCACTGTGATCGGTGCTTTGCATGATCTGAATATTGCAGCAGCATACTGCGACCGGATCTATGCCATGAAGAACGGTCGTCTGGTGGCTTGCGGAACTCCGGAAGAAGTCATTACAGAAAATTTTATACATATGTTATATGAAGTAGATGCAACTGTAAAAAAGGATGAATACGGCATGCTGAATGTTACATACCATCCTTTGCATGTGAAAAAATAAAGGAAAAGTGGAGGAAATCTGAATGAGCGATACAGCAAAAAAAGGGATCCTTGTAGTCAGCTTTGGCACCAGTCACGAGGACACCAGAGCAGTGACCATTGATGCGATTGAAAAAGAAATTGGAGCTGCTTTTACAGATTGTAAAGTTTATCGCGCATGGACAAGCAAGATGATCCTTGCCAGAATTGCAAAGAGAGATCATATTCACTATGACAATGTGACAGAAGCAATGGAGCGTATGAGAACAGATGGAATCACAGAGGTGATCGTCCAGCCTACGCATGTAATGAACGGTGTGGAAAATGATCTTATGAAAAAGGATGTTCTGGCGTATGCGGATTATTTCCGATCTGTGAAATTCGGAGCTCCTCTGCTTACAACAGAAGAAGATAATGAGTATGTGGTGAAAGCGGTTGCAGATGAGTTCCCTGTAATTAAGGATAAGGAAACGGCACTTGTGCTTATGGGGCATGGAACCGAGCACTACGCAAATGCCGTTTATGCCGCACTGGATTACAGATTCAAGGATATGGGATATGAAAATGTGATCGTAGGAACTGTGGAAGGTTATCCTGAAATTGACCAGGTCCTGAAACAGCTTGGAAAATGCGGGGTAAAAAAAGTGGTAATCGCACCGTTTATGATCGTTGCCGGTGACCATGCGAAAAATGACATGGCAGGAGAGGAAGAAGACTCCTGGAAAAATATCATCAGCAAAGCTGGCTATGAAGTGCAGACAGTTCTGAAAGGACTGGGGGAATATGAAAGTATTCGAAAACTCTTTGTGGAACATGCGAGGGAAGCGGTATGATTAAAATTGGAACACTGACCTGCCTTCACTCCAATAATGTGTGTGCCAGAGTGGGATGCCTGAAAGCCTTTCAGAATCGCAGTGACTTTTTTGATGGATATTCTCCGGACACACTTCTGGGAGCAATGATGACCTGTAATGGATGCAAAAGTACAAATCCCAAAGAACCGGATGTAGATGAGGGAATTCTGGAAAAAATAGACAGGCTGGTCAGCGAAGAAATTAAGGTAATGCATGTGGGAGCCTGTCGTCTGGACAGGGAGAAAAAAGAGTGCCCACGAATAGCCAAAATCTGTGAGATGATAGAATACAGGGGAATCCAGGTGGTAAGAGGAACTCACAGAGAATCCTGAAACAGGATAGAGAAATCGTATAGGGGAAACTTCCAGGCAGATTGTGGAAAATAGTCTGTCTGGAAGCTTTTTTATTGCTGTGTTTTGCCTGGCTTTATTGACAATATACGCAGGAATTAGTAAAATGAGCGGTGGCAGAAAATGATATTTAAGGAGAATTACATAAGATGAGTATTTCTATGATTGGAATAGACCATAGTATGGCTCCCGTAGATATACGAGCCTTGTTTGCATTTACCAGAAAAAATGCAGGGGAGGCTATGGAAAAATTAAAGGAACAGCGGGGAATAGACGGCTGTATTATTCTTTCTACATGCAATCGCCTGGAGGTATGGGCAAGTGTGGATGATGAGGCAGAGCTTTCTTTATATAAAGAGCTTTGTAAACTGAAAAATATTAATGATGATCAGTACGAGATATATTTTACAAAGCGTGAAGGCCATGCTGCTGTGGAACATCTGTTTTACCTTGCATCCGGTCTAAAATCCCAGATACTTGGAGAAGATCAGATTCTTACTCAGGTAAAAGATGCACTGGGAATTGCCAGAGAGCATTTTACAACAGATGGAGCCCTTGAAGTGCTTTTCCGAATGGCTGTAACAGCAGGAAAAAAGATTAAAACTGAGGTGCCATTTTCTCATGGGAATCCGTCTGTGATCCATCAGGCGATAGAAATGCTTGACAGACAGGGCTATTGCGTACAGGATAAGGTCTGCATGGTGATCGGAAATGGAGAAATGGGAAAGGTTGCAGCCCAGGCTCTTATGGAAGCCGGTGCAGATGTGACTGTAACCGTGCGTCAGTATCGCAGCGGAATGGTGAATATTCCATTTGGATGTAAACGAATTAATTATGGCGAAAGAATGGACTATCTGCCTAAGTGTGATCTTGTAGTCAGTGCTACGGCAAGTCCGAATTTTACTTTGCGTGAGGAACTGTTTGAAAATCTGGAACTGGAAAAAAGTATTGTTCTCATTGATCTGGCAGTTCCAAGGGATATTGAACCGGAGGTTGGAAAATTCGAAGGGATAACCTTGTTTGATATGGATAGCTTCCGCATGGAAGAAACTCCGGCTGAGCTTCAGGAAAATCTTGAGGCGGCAGGGCTGATCGTGAGAGATCAGATGGATGAATTCTTTAAATGGTTAGATGGTAAGGAACTGATACCAAGAATTCAGGAAATCAAAGAGAATGCAGTGAATGACTTTAACCTGCGGATCATGAAGCCATTGAAAAACACACAGATGGATGAGCAGGAAAAAGAGAAGTTGATAAATGCAGTGGATACTGCAATGGGGAAGGTTATAAATAAAATGCTGTTTGCATTGAGAGACAGTGTGAATGAGAAAGCATTTCTGGAATGTGTAGCAGGACTGGAGAAAACATATGAAAAATAAGCGCTATTTCCCACTGTATGTGGATCTATCGGATAAGAATATTGTGGTAGTGGGTGGGGGAACCATTGCCACAAGAAGAGTGAAAGCATTATTATTATTTACCAGGAATATTACAGTAATTGCGCCGAAGATGACAGCAGATCTCTGGGAACTGGGCAAGCTGGGAAAAATTCAGATCCAGCCCCGCCCTGTGAAAAAATCAGATTTCTCTATGGCTTATATGGTGCTGGCTGTTACGAATAACACTGAGTTAAATGAAGAAATTTACCGTATCTGTAAAGAAGAGGGAATTTATGTAAATGTTGCAAGTGATAAGAATTTGTGCGATTTTTACTTTCCTGGAATTTGCCTGAAGGATGATATTGTAGTGGGAATCACGGCCAGCGGTGTCAATCACAAAAAGGCTAAGGCAGTAAGAGAAAAAATGCAGGCACTTCTGGAAGAACTGGAAAAAGATGAGGATAGTTATGAATAAAAAAGTTGTGATCGGAAGCCGGGAAAGCAAGCTTGCCGTACTGCAAAGCCAGATGGTGAGGGACTATATTGTCTGCAAGCACCCGGAAACAGATGTGGAAATTCTTACCATGAAGACCACAGGTGATAAAATTCTGGACCGTACACTTGATAAAATCGGAGGAAAAGGTCTGTTTGTAAAAGAACTGGACCGGGCGCTTCTGGAAGGAAGAAGCCAGTTGTCAGTTCATAGTCTGAAAGACATGCCAATGGAAATCTCAGAGGAACTACCCATACTTGCTTTTTCCAGGCGTGAAGATGCAAGGGATGTACTGGTTCTTCCAGAAGGCTGCCATACTTTGGACCCATCCAAACCCATCGGATGTTCCAGCCTTCGGAGAAAACTGCAGCTGAAAGAAATTTATCCGGATATGAATGTGAAAAGTATTCGCGGAAATCTTCAGACAAGACTGGAGAAGCTGGATAACGGAGATTATGCCGGGTTAGTTCTTGCAGCCGCAGGGTTGAAACGTCTGGGACTTGAAAAAAGAATCAGCCGGTATTTTGATACAGAAGAAATGGTTCCGGCAGCAGGTCAGGGAATCCTGGCTGTCCAGGGAAGAAAAGGGCTGGATTATGAATATCTGGAAGGATATGACGATCTCCAGGCGCACCAGGCGGCAGCAGCGGAGCGTGCCTTTGTGAAATATTTAAACGGAGGCTGTACTTCGCCTGTGGCAGCCTATGGAGAAATCAAAGATGGTCAGTTGAAACTTACCGGCCTTTATTACGAGGAAGAAACCGGACATTATCTGAAAGGATATAAAACAGGAAATCCTTCAGATGCAGAAAAACTGGGAACTTCTCTTGCAAAAGAATTGCAGGAGCGCTGCAAATTGGAATACAAAGAGTCCGGCTTGCAGGAAGACAACAAAAAAGAACAGGGAAAAGTCTGGCTGGTGGGAGCCGGTCCTGGAGATGTGGGGCTTTTTACAATGAAAGGTGCCCAGGTTCTGGAACAGGCAGATGTGGTTGTTTATGACAGCCTGGTAGGACAGGGAATCCTGACCAGAATTCCTACTTCTGCAAAACTGATCAATGTGGGAAAACGTGCCGGCCACCATACCATGTCCCAGGAGAAGATTAATCAGGTTCTTGCTGATGAGGCAAAAAAGGGCAACCGGGTAGTACGTCTGAAAGGCGGCGATCCTTTCCTTTTTGGACGAGGAGGAGAGGAACTGGAGCTTCTCACAAAGGAGGGCATTCCTTATGAAATAGTTCCTGGGGTGACTTCCCCGATTTCCGTTCCTGCATACAATGGAATTCCTGTGACACACCGGGATTTCTGTTCCTCTGTCCATGTTATCACCGGACATAAGCGCAAGGGAATAGAGTATGATATTGATTTTGAGCCACTGGTGCATACAAGGGGAACTCTTGTTTTTCTTATGGGGATCACTGCCATGGAGGATATCTGCAATGGTCTTATGAAAGCTGGTATGGAACCGGATATGCCTGCCGCTGTTTTGTCCAAAGGAACCACAGCAGGTCAGAAACGAGTGGTGGCTACTGTTGGTACCCTGAAAGCCGCGGCTGACCAGGCGAAGATCCAGACACCGGCCATTATTGTGGTAGGAAAGGTCTGCACTCTGGCAGATGATTTTGCCTGGTATGAGAAATTACCTCTGGCAGGCTGGAAAATTCTTGTCACCCGGCCAAAGGAGAATATTTCCAGAACTGCGGCCCTTCTTCGGGAGAAAGGTGCAGAAGTACTGGAACTTCCATCCATCAGTATTATCCCTCTGGAGGATCAGAGCAGACTGTACCAGGCCTTTTCTCATATCAGCAGCTATGACTGGCTGGTATTTACAAGTCCTGCAGGCGTGGAAGTTTTCTTTAGGCAAATGGAGAAAAAGAAGATCGACCTGCGTTCTCTTGGAAATGCAAAAATCGCGGTGATCGGTGAGGGCACAAAGAAGAAATTTCTGGAAAGAGGAATCTATCCGGATTTCATGCCTTCTATTTATGATGGAAATACCCTTGGAAAAGAACTTGGCGCTCTTTTAAATGGAACAGAAAAGATTCTGATTCCAAGAGCCTCCCTTGGAAACAAGGAGCTGGCAGAAGAACTGAAAAAAACAGGTGCACAGGTGGATGATGTTCCGACTTATGAGACCGGATATGTAAGCTGTCCTCTTATTAATGAGAAAAAAGAATTTGAAGAGGGAGCCATTGACCTGGCTGTATTTACCAGCGCTTCCACAGTGAAAGGCTTTGTAGAGAGTACCAAAGGACTTGATTATTCCAGGGTTCGTGCTGCATGTATTGGAAAACAGACTCGTGCAGCGGCGGATTCTTATGGAATGCAGACATATATGTCAGAAAAAGCAACCATCGACAGTCTGATCGAACTGGTTGAGACACTGAAGAGGAGTGAAGAAAAATGGAACTGATTAAGAGACCTAGAAGATTAAGGGGCAGTGCGAATTTACGAAAAATGGTGAGAGAGACCAGAATGGACAAATCTTCTCTTATCTATCCGCTGTTTGTATTGGAAGGAAATGGAATCCAGGAAGAGATTCCTTCCATGGAAGGGCAGTACCGTTACAGTCTGGATCGTCTTCCTTATAAGCTGGAGCAGTTGGAAAAAGCAGGGGTAAACAGCATTATGCTTTTTGGAATCCCGGATCATAAGGATGAAGTCGGAAGCGGCGCTTACGCTCAGGATGGTATTGTACAGAAGGCACTTCGGGAAGCAAAGAGCAGATTTCCAGAGATGTATTATGTGACAGATGTGTGCATGTGTGAATATACCTCCCACGGTCACTGCGGCGTTCTTTGCGGCCATGATGTTGACAACGATAAGACATTGGAGCTTCTGGCAAAAACAGCTCTGTCTCATGCGCAGGCTGGCTCTGATATGATCGCGCCGTCCGATATGATGGACGGACGTGTAGCTGCTATCCGTAAAGAACTGGATCTGGGCGGTTATACCAATATTCCAATCATGTCTTATGCAGTAAAATACGCTTCTGCGTTCTATGGCCCATTCCGTGATGCAGCTGGAAGTGCTCCTGCTTTTGGAGACCGCAAGAGCTATCAGATGGATTTCCACAACAGAAGAGAGGGAATGAAAGAAGCTCTTATGGATATTGAAGAAGGCGCTGATATTATTATGGTGAAGCCTGCCATGTCCTATCTTGATATGGTATCTGAGATCTCCAAGGCTGTGAATGTTCCGGTAGCGGCCTATAGTGTAAGCGGTGAGTATGCCATGGTGAAGGCAGCAGCGAAGATGGGCTGGATCGACGAAGAGCGGATCATTGGAGAAATGGCTGTGGGAGCTTATCGTGCAGGTGCACAGATTTATATCACCTATTTTGCAGAAGAAATTGCAAAAATGATGGAGGAAGGGAGAATCGGATAATGACAAAGTCTGAGAAGCTTTTTGAGAGAGCGGTAAAAAGAATCCCTGGCGGTGTAAACAGTCCGGTGCGTGCATATGGCGCTATTGGAGAAGCACCGAGATTTATTGAACGTGCAGATGGCTGCTATATTTATGATGTAGATGGCAATCGTTATATTGATTACATAGATTCCTGGGGACCAATGATCCTGGGACACAATTTTCCTGCAATACGGGAAAGTGTTCTGAAGGCCTGTGAAAAAGGTCTGAGCTTTGGATGCGCTACAGAGATCGAAGTGGAAATGGCTGAATTTATCTGTGACAGAATCCCGCATGTGGATATGATCCGAATGGTCAATTCTGGTACAGAAGCTGTTATGAGTGCAATCCGTGTTGCAAGAGGTTATACGGGGAAAAATAAGATCATCAAATTTGCAGGCTGCTATCATGGACACAGTGATGCCATGCTGGTAAGCGCAGGTTCCGGTGTGATGACAAGTGGTGTGCCGGACAGTGCCGGTGTTCCAAAAGGCTGTACAGAGGATACTATGCTGGCAGCTTACAACGATCTTGGCAGTGTGGAGACTCTTTTTCAGCAGGCAGATGGCCAGGTGGCAGCAGTGATCGTGGAAGCAGTTGGAGCCAACATGGGTGTAGTTCCGCCAAGGGAAGGATTTCTGCAGGGACTTCGCGCTCTTTGCGACCAATACCATGCCCTTCTTATTTTTGATGAGGTGATTACCGGATTCCGACTTGCATTTGGGGGCGCAGCACAGTATTTTGGTGTAATACCGGATCTGGTTACTTATGGAAAAATCATTGGTGCCGGAATGCCGGTAGGTGCATATGGCGGAAGAAGAGATGTGATGGAATTGGTTGCTCCGGCAGGAAAAGTATATCAGGCAGGTACTTTAAGCGGAAATCCGGTAGCTATGGCTGCCGGGCTTACCCAGCTGAAATATTTGTATGACCATCAGGAAATTTACACGGAACTGGAGAAAAAGGGAGAGCTTCTCTACGGTGGAATGGGAAAAATCGTGAAAGAAAAAGGTCTGAATTACCAGATGAATTATGTGGGCTCTCTTGGAAGCCTGTTCTTTACGGGACAGCCTGTTGTAGATTATGTTTCTGCAAAATCTTCTGACACAGTGGCATTTGCAGAATATTTCAAAAAAATGCTGAATATGGGAATTCATATGGCTCCGTCCCAGTTTGAAGCCATGTTCCTGTCAGCGGCTCATACAGATGAAATTATTATGGAAACTCTGGATGCAGTAAAGCTTGTTCTTTGAAAACGTGTGTGGTATAATCTAGACACAATTACATAAAAGAAACCAGAATACGAGTTGCTGTAATAAAATGCGGCTGTAACAAATGAACCGTGGCAGAGGATTTACTGATATAGAGGATGCAGTAATATTCAGAGCTGCACAGTGACCCGTTACGCTGTAAAAAAAGATCGGAATAACAGCGTGAACGGACGGTTTCCAGAAAGAGACTGTAGGAGGCTAGACAAATGGGTAAGAAATATGTGGCTTATGTAGGAACCTATACTCACGGAACCAGCAAAGGAATTCAGGTTTATGACGTGAACCTGGAAGAAGGTACTCTCACAGAGAGAAGTGAAGTGGAAGTAAGTAATGCGTCTTATACCGCGGTATCCAAGAATGGAAAATACCTTTATTCTATCGAGGATGAGGGTGTTGCGGTATTCAAGCGTGATCATAATGGCGATTTGGCACGTATCAACAGCGTGGATATTGATGGCATGAGAGGTTGTTTCCTTGCTACAGACGTAGATGGCAAATATCTTTACGTAGCAGGTTATCACGATGGAAAGGTAACTGTTGTACACACTCATAAGGATGGACGTCTTGGAAGTGTTATGGATGGTGTTTTCCACACTGGTCTTGGAAGTGTTGCAGAGCGCAACTTCCGTCCTCACGTAAACTGTGTACGTCCTACTCCGGATAATAAATATCTCTGCGCAGTAGATAATGGAATTGACCAGATCAAGGTTTACCGGATCAATAAGCGCACAGATAAGCTGGAGCTTGTTGATATTGTCCGCTGCCCGAGAGAGAGCGGACCGCGTATTATCCGTTTCAGCGCAGATGGACGTTATGCATATGTTCTGTTTGAGCTGAGCAATGAGATTAAAGTGTACAGCTACAATGGAGAGGGTGATACTCCGGAGTTTGAGCTGCTTCAAAGTGTTTCCACCCTTGCGAAGAAGGAAGACGGAAGCGTATCTCATAATGCCGCATCAGGTCTTGCTCTTGCACCGGATGGCAAGCATTTATTCTGCACTACAGCAGGTGAGAATACAGTAGGTATGTTTGAGGTAGATGGTGAGACTGGTCTTCTGGATCGTAAATTTGTTCTTCCTGTAAGTGGTGATTATCCGAAAGACCTTGTTATTTTCCCGGATAATCAGCACATTGCCGTTGCCAACCACTCCAGCAACAGCATTACAACCTTCAAGGTTGACTATGAGAAGAACATCATTATGATGAAGGGCAAACCACGTAAGATCGAGACCCCGAACTGTATCAATATCTGGCCGGTACCGGATGGAGAGGATATTGAGGATATAGAGGCCTGATACATTCTGATTGACAAACAGGAAATGCTGTATTATACTTTTCGATGTTGTGTTGAGAATTGAATAAAACGACCATTTTGGTGCCTGGTGGAAATTAAAATAAATTCTAGCAGGTCAAACGGGAAACAGGTGAAAATCCTGTGCTATGCCGTAGCTGTAACAGTTGAGTAAGCTTTCGAAACCACTGAATTTTTATCGGGAAGGGAAATCATTATGATGACACTGGAGCCAGAATACCGGCCAGAATGAAGAACTTTTGCTGCGGGGCACGGTATAGGGGTTGGTTTTATATAACAGGATTATTATGTCATTAAGCCGCTGCGTTATGATATGCCCCTTGTCAAGTAGACAGGTGAAATATCTAAAGGTAAGCGACAAAAATACCTACATTTCATTTTGGAGTGTAGGTATTTTTATGCACACCATTTCTCTTTATATTTTTTAATTCGTTTGTTTTCTGGAATAGGATATTCTACTGGTATGTCAGATTTCAGTGCTTCTTGACGTACTTCTAGGGGTGTTTTGCAGCAATACCTATCCTGTGGACGTTCTTCACTATAAAATCTTATATAATCCTTTATTGCAAATCTTAATGAGGATTCATCAGTTATTTCGTACATCTGATACATTTCTGCTTTGATAATTCCCCAGAAACCTTCTGTTGGTCCATTATCAATACAATGTCCAACCCGAGACATGGATTGTCTCATTTCTTGTTTTACAAGTTTCTTTTTAAACATTTTGCTGGTATACTGGAATCCCCGATCTGAATGAAAAATCGGCTTTGCACAGGGGTTCAACGCAATTGCCTTATCAAAAGTTTTAAATACTAATTTATTATCATTTCTGGCACTAACAGCATATGACACAGGATATCTATCATACAGATCTATAATGGCACTTAAATACAACTTCTTTTTTTTACCTGGCACTTTAAATTCAGTCACATCAGTAGCCCATTTTTGATTGGGTGCAGTTGCGTAAAAATCTCTTTGTAATATATTTTGTGTTGTTTCATCTGCATTGGCATTCCTATATTTTTTCTTCTTTTTTCGTATAACGGAATGGATTCCCAGTTTTTTCATAATTCTGTGAACTCTATTTTTGCTGTACTTTGTTTGATTAAAATGATTGATCCAAGAAGTCATTCTCCGATACCCTAAGATATGACTAAAGCGTTCATCATACTCCTTAATGAGCTCTGCAAGTTTGATGTTTTCCATTTCATCCTCAGGTGTTTCACGGTGTAGCCATTTATAATAAGCAGCTCTTGCGACCTCCAAATGTTTACACATCCATCCAATACTCCAGTTTTTCTCTGTATGAAAATATTCTATTGCAAGATATTTTGATTCATGACGAACCTTACCCAGCCTCACATCCTTTCGAAGTCTTTCACTTTTTTTAACAATTCAACAACCATATCCTTTTCTTCCAGCTGACGCTTTAGTCGTAAGTTTTCACGTCTCAAACGTTCTAATTCATCTACTTCATCATCTGTTTTACGTTGACCGCGTCTGTCAGTTAATCCGGATTCCCCATCACTATCATATTTCTTTACCCAAGAATAGACCTGACCGTAAGAAACATTGAATTTTGTAGCTGTATTCTTATAGTCACGATTATGGTTGATGCAATAATTAACGATTTCTTTTCGTTCCTCAAGTGTTGTTTTTCTTCGTGCCTCTGCCATATAGACCTCCCGTTTTGGATTATAATCCTTGAACTCTCTATTGGCATTATACACCTTAATCCAACTTCGCAAAACAGAACGACTAGATATTGCATATTTAGCGATGATATCGTCAACAGTCCCTTCTCCATTTAGAACTGCTTCTACGCATCGGAGTTTAAACTCCTTTGAATAAGTTCTATTTCTATTCGATGGATGACAAAATGCAGCTATCCCATGAATTTGATATTCATTAATCCATCCTTTTAGTGTTGAATATCCTATACTGTATTTATCAGCAAGGAACTGAATAGAACCTATACCATCCAGATATTCCTGCGATACTTTAGCTCTAAACTCAGGTGAATGTTTTGATTTTGGCATGAAAAATACCTCCAAAGTAACAGATTTTTATATTTAATCTGTCTACTTTAGAGGTATCATATCATTAGCAGCGGCTTTTTCACGCTTTTATTACATGAATTCCCTGATTTGGCAGAAGTTTATGCTATTGGAAAGGATAAACACAAATGGCAGAATTGTTAAAGAATATTCAGTCATATTGGGATATGAGAGCTGGAGGATTTTCAGATGCCAGTATGGAAGAAAGAAAAACAGAACCTGGAGAGAGATGGGAAAATATTTTCAAAAATTCTCTTAAAACGGGATGCCATGTATTAGATGATGGGTGTGGCGCTGGCTTTTTTACCACTTTGCTTGCTTCGATGGGATTTCAGGTGACTGCGGTAGATTATAGCACAAAAATGCTGGAAGAAGTCAGAAGAAATCTGGAGACAGAAGGACTTAAAGCAGAACTTCATCAGATGGATGTGCAAAGCTTAGAATTTGCTGATAATTCCTTCGACGCAGTGGTATCAAGAAACGTATTCTGGAACCTGGAGCATGCAGATAAAGCTTATGAGGAAGCGTACAGGGTTCTAAAAAAAGATGGAATTCTAATTCTGGAAGATGGAAATTATTATCGCCGTTTTTTTAGTGATAAGTATCAGAAAGCCTATGATGAGTTTCAGCGTGGACATGAAAAAGAAGAACAAGGGTGCCATGCGCGACATAATAAAGAAAATGTAGATTTTTCCATTATGGATGAAATTGCAAAGAAATTGCCAATGAGTCAGGTAGATCGACCTGCCTGGGATTTTAATAAACTTGTAGAAACAGGATTTCATAAAATACAGGTGGAAATAGCTGGCAGCCCTTTACCGATGAGTTTTTGTATTGTAGCACAGAAAGGCTGAAAAAGTGAAAAGAGAGATTATAAAACGACTGATTTCACTTGTGATTATTTTGTTTGGGCTGTCTCTGATGACCTTTGGACTTACATATATTTTGCCGTCAAATCCAGCTGAACAGCTGGCAGAATCTATGGGTGCAGGTCATGACCGGGAGGTAATCGCAAAGATTGAAGAAAAATACGGATTAGACAAATCTTTTGGAGAGCAGTATGTGAACTGGCTGAAGGGAGCGTTACATGGCGATTTCGGAATGTCGGTAAAATATGCACAGCCCGTTTCCCAGGTATTAGGAAGAAAACTCCCCAATACGGTTAAACTGGCAGTTGCATCGTTTATTCTGATGATATTAATTTCTTTTCCGTTAGGAATTTTATCAGCAGTATATAAGGATAAAAAGGCTGATTATATTATTCGGTTTATGTCTTTTATTGGAATTTCACTGCCTAGCTTCTGGGTTGGTATGATGATGATCTATTTTTTTGCAGTTAAGATGCACTGGCTGCCTGTGGGGGGATCAGATTCTTTTAAAAGTCTGATCATGCCGTCTGTAACACTTTCGTTAAGCATGAGTGCGTACTACATAAGACGGATCAGGGCGGTAATGGTCGAGCAGATGAATGAGGAATATATAAATGGCTGTCAAGCAAGGGGAATTGGAAGGTTTCGTACAATTTTCTTTCATGTGCTGCCAAATTCCCTGCTTACTGTAGTGACAATGCTCGGCATGTCATTTGGAGGATTACTTGGTGGAACAATGATCGTTGAAACGGTCTTTAGCTGGAATGGAATCGGCAGCGCAGCAGTGGCTGCGATTTCCGGCAGAGATTACCAGCTGATCCAGGGATATGTTATGTGGATGGGATGTATTTATGTACTGGTGAATCTTTTGGTAGATATATCTTACCAGTGGCTTGATCCAAGAATTAGAAGAGGAGCCCTGCAACATGAAGAGTAAGAAAAAATTATGGATTCGTTTTGTGATTATAATGGCATTTGCAGTGCTTTTCTTATTATTTGCATTGTTCGCGGGAAAATTTGCACCTTATGATCCGTTGGAAACACACTATACAGACCTTCTGAAAGCGCCATGCAAACAGTATCTCATGGGAACTGATCAGATGGGAAGGGATATATTTTCGAGAATTCTTTACGGAGGAAAAACATCACTTTTGATCGCATTTGTTGTGACAGCGATCATTTCCGTTGTAGGAATTCTTATCGGGACAATAGCAGGCTTCTGGGGAGGCGCTTTTGATGCTGTTTTAATGCGTTTATCTGACATGCTGATGGCCTTTCCTGGTTCCATTTTTACAATTGCACTTGTAAGCTTTCTTGGTACAGGACTTCCAAATCTGATTTTGGCAATGACCATAACAGGATGGACTTATTATGCAAGAATTAGCCGGTCATTAGTGCTTTCCATAAAAAATAATACATATATAGAGCAGGCAAGACTGGGAGGCGCTAATAATTTCCGGATTATGACAGGTTATATTATTCCAAATGTCATGCCTTCGCTGTTAGTAAATATTACGCAGGATATTGGAAGTAAACTTTTGACCATTGCAGGTCTTTCCCTGCTGGGGCTTGGTTCCCAGCCACCTACACCGGAGTGGGGATATATGCTGTCTGAGGGAAAAGACTATATGTATTCGGCACCCTGGATGCTTATGGCACCTGGTATTGTTATTTTAATAAATGTAATCATATTTAATTTACTTGGAGACAGTATTCAGGATCTAATGAATCCGAAAAGAAAAAATTAAGAATGTTTACTCTTTAAAATAAAGAGTTGAACATAGATTATAGTTTAACAACAGGAGGAGAAATAAAAAATGAGAAAACGGTTAGTATCTTTATTGTTTGCAGGAATTATGGCATGCAGCGTAATAGGAAGCGGTGTTACTACATTTGCAGCCGAAAATGACAGTCACATTAATCTGGCACTTTTCACCTACATCGAAGGCATGGATCCTGCAACAGACTGGTGCGGATGGAATCTTACACGCTGTGGTGTAGGAGAAACTCTTGTGACTGTAAATGAAAATATGGAAATTGTAGGACAGTTAGCTGATGAGTGGGAGCAGGTTGATGATACAACTTATCGTTTTCATATCCGCCAGGGAGTAAAATTCAGCAATGGTACCGAGCTGACACCAGAGATCGTAAAGGATTCTATCCAGAGATCTATTGATAATAACTCTCGTGGAGGAGATCTTAAAATTGCAAACATCGAAGTAGATGGAGAGAATGTAGTATTTACTACAGATGGTGCATACAGTGCTTTTGTTTCACAGCTTACAGAGCCGATGACAGTTATTGTAGACACCACAGCTGATACAAGCAATTATGATACTATGCCAATCTGTACAGGACCTTATGCAGTATCTGAGTATGTATCTGAAGAGAAGATTGAGCTTGTGGCAAATGAGAACTACTGGGATGGAGCACCGGAAATCAAGAGCATTACTGTAAAGAATATCGGAAGTGATACAAAGGTAGATGCAATGCTTTCCGGAGATATTGACCTTGCACAGGGACCGGATGCAACAGCTCTTAATCGTGTGGAAAATAATGACGATATCAACATTGTAAAAGTAACCGGAACAAGAGAGAATGATTTCGAATTAAACTGCCGCGAGGGAAATCCCCTTTCTGATAAGAACCTTCGTCTTGCACTGTCCTATGCAGTAGATCGTGATGTTGTAGCACAGGTAGCAGGAAATGGTTATTCTTCTCCAATCAGCACAGCATTCCCGCCATCTGTAGGATACGATTCTGAAGATGTAAACGGACAGGTTTATGATCTGGATAAGGCAAAAGAATGCCTTGAGGCAGCAGGCTACAGCGATTCTGACGGAGATGGAATTGTGGATAAGGATGGAGAGAATCTGTCCCTTACAATTTCTATTGCCAATGGTTCTTCAACAGCAGTAAGTGAGACTTTACAGGATATGTGGAAGCAGATCGGAGTTGATGTACAGATTGAAATGCTGGAGAATGTAAGTGACAAACGTGCTTCTGGTGATTTCGATATGCTGGTATCTCCAAACTGGCAGACTGTAAATGCTGGTGATGGTCAGAAATATCTTATGAACCGCTGGTCTGATGGAGGAAGTGACAATTACAGCGGATATCACAGTGATGAATTCCAGTCTGTTCTGGATAAACTGGATGCTGCATTTACTCAGGAGGACCGTGTAAGCGCATTTGTAGAAGCCCAGCAGATCCTGGCAGATGATGCCCCGGCAATCTGGATGTATGCAAATGATAACGTGACTCTTGTAAACAGTAAACTTGAGAATGTAACAGTATTCCCAATTGACTATTATCTTGTAACAAACAAGTGGACATTAGCTGAATAATTATGGATATTCTGAATATTGAGAACTGTACGATTCGCTATCAGGAGCAGGAAGCGGCAGTAGAGCATGTTTCTCTTTCTGTAGGAGAGCAGGAAATCGTCAGTATCGTAGGTGAAAGTGGAAGTGGAAAAACAACTTTAATTCGTGCTATTCTCGGAATTTTACCTCCTGGCGGGACAGTGACAGAGGGGAAAATCTTATTTCAGGGAAAAAATATTTTGGAATTAGATGAGACGTCTTTACAAAAGCTCCGGGGAACGGAAATTGCAATGATCTTTCAGGATGTTGGAGCATCATTGGATCCCATACGGATTGTAGAGTCTCAATATCGGGAATCTATTCTGGCGCACAGGAAAATGGCAAAGGCTGACTGTCGGTCACTGGAAAAAGAAATGCTGGCAAAAATGCATCTGACAGATCCGGAACGTGTAATGGTATCTTATCCTTTTGAGCTTTCCGGCGGGATGAAACAGCGTGTTGGAATTGCAATGTCAATGACTGCAAGACCAAGACTTCTTCTTGCAGATGAGCCTACTTCTGCATTGGATGTGACAATTCAGGCAGAAGTGGTACGAGAAATGAAGAAGCTTCGGGAGCAGTATGAAACTGCAATTATTCTTGTGACACATAACATGGGAGTTGCTTCTTACATTTCAGATAAGATCGGTGTGATGTGCAAGGGTGAGCTGGTGGAATTTGGAAAAAGAGATGATGTGATCTTTCATCCGAAGCACGAATACACCAAAAAACTTCTGGCGGCAGTGCCAAGGCTGGAGGGAAAACGATTTGCAAAATGATACGATTCTCCTGGAAGTTAAAAATCTGAATAAGACATTTCCAGTGAAAAAAGAAAAATTATATGCAGTAAGTGATGTTAGTTTTTCCCTCAAAAAAGGTGAATGCCTAGGGATTGTGGGTGAAAGTGGATGCGGGAAAAGTACAGTGGCGAGAATGATTGCCGGTATCATACCTGTTTCGGGTGGAGAAGTACTGCTGGAAGGGGAAGCTTACATGAACCTGAAGGGCAGTGAAAAAAGACGTTTCCGCCGAAACATTCAGATGGTTTTCCAGGATCCTTTAAGTTCATTCAGTCCAAGAATGAAAGTTGGAACTTATCTTATGGAATCCAGGAGAAACTTTGATGGGATCAGTAAAGAAAATGGTCTTAAGGAAGCGCGCAAACTGCTTCTGGAAGTAGGTCTTCCGGAAGATTTTGTGAATCGTTATCCACATGAGCTTTCGGGTGGTCAGCTGCAGCGTGTGGCTATTGCCAGGGCCATTTCTATTCAGCCTAAACTACTGATCTGTGATGAAGCGACAGGTGCACTGGATGTTTCCATACAGAACCAGATTGCGAAGCTGCTGGTAAAGCTGGTGGAAGAAAAGCAGATCAGCTGTCTGTTTATTGGGCATGACCTGGCACTGGTAAGGAGTGTAAGTCAGAGAATCGCAGTTATGTATCTGGGAAGAATTGTGGAAATTCTGGAGAGTGAGACGCTTGCTGCAAAAGCAGTACATCCATATACGAAAATGCTGCTTGGTTCTGTTTTTGATGTATATTGCGATCAGAATGAGAAAATTGCAGCTGCAAAGGGAGAGCCTCCAAGTCCTCTTGAAGTGCAAAAGGGCTGTGCTTTTGCCGGGCGCTGCAACTGGTGCAGGGAGAAATGTAAAGAAGAACTGCCTCTTTTGCAGGAGATTGAGCCAGGACATAAGGTTGCCTGTTTTCAATTTATGAAATAAAATACTGCTCTGAGCAGCAAAAGCTGTCTGGTAGATGCCAGGCAGCTTTTTTGAGGTGGAATAAAGTTAATTCCATGCTCGAAGCAGTTTTGTACCATTTAAGATTTGTTCCAGAAGATATAGAGCACCTGTACATCCAACGTAAGTTTTGGGAATGACATGGATATATCCGGAACCTGGATTGGCAGTTTCAATGCCAAAAATGTTGTCGCTGTAAGTGTTCAATTCTACGATTGTGTTTGCACCAGCAAGAAGGATAACATTATTTACAGAGGCAATATCCTGTTCCAGTGCGTCTTCACAATGAAGCTCATGAAGCTTTTCCTGAATCAGATTTTCCGTGTGGCATTGTAAATAAAGTGGATGGATGACTTTGGGCTTAATGCCTAAATAACCGGAAAGATAATCCACATATCCTCTTAGAACGGATGGTTCGCCTTCCGCGGCATAGCGAAGATCCTTTGGGAAGCCTTTATTTCCCATATTATGTGCAATGAAATAGAAAGCGCGCGAACGGCTTTCTTCAATATAATCTAATGCAGGTTCACAATTTGTTCCGAGCAAAGAGGAAATCCCCCGGACAAATTCTTCGGTGAGGTCAAAACCGATTGGCATTCCTCCGGTCTCGTAAACTGGTATGGGAAAATGGCTGCGGAGATATTCGGCTGTTTTTTTACAACGCTCCGGGCAGAGTATAATATTGGCGTCTGCCTGAGCAATTGTACGAAAATCAGTTATGGGACAATTCATACCAGCTGCTACATGAACAGAGATTCCGCAAAGCTTCAGTAATTTGGTGATTTCCTTTAAACCGCCTTCCGGGAATTTCTCATGTGCATCAAAACCAAAAAGGTTAATAGATGGAATTTTGGAGGCTTTTTTATTGGTGCAAGGTTTATCACATAACAATTCCATCAGGCGAACGGTTGCTTCGTCGTATCCGATCATAGAATTTTCTGATAAGCCAGGGGATTCGATAAAAAGGTGTGGAATTCCAAATTCTTTGCTGATGGCATCCAGTTCCGGCTCCAGTGCTTCGCCGAGGAGAGAAGTACCGGGAGTCTGGATTACTGTGAATAAGTCATAACTTCTTTCTGAAAACAGATCGTTTAATGCGCGATGAAGTTGTTCGGCGGTCCCGAAAATATAATCAGAATAGCGGAGATTGGTAGCTGGTATGCGAGGACTGCCGATGCAAAACTGGCTGCGAAGCAACCGGTCATCCATAGCATCTTCCAGTCGAAGCTCATCACCAAGAGTCCATAGATTGGATCTTCGAATCAAAGAATCAACACCACTAAAGGTATAGTAGGTTTTACAGCCAATAGGACCATTTAGGAGAACCAGGTTGTTTTGGATCCCTTCGCATGCAGAGATAACACCCGCAATGTGATCAGGGACAGCGTTTCTCAAATAATGATTTGTCATTTTTCCATCGTCCTTCCAAAGTGTTTTCAAATAAACGGATCCATTTTGCAGCACAATCTGTTCCAGTAAAGAAACCTGTGCTGATATCCCGTGCAAGATTTACGGTGCAGATTTCATCAAGTATGAAAGCCTGTCCCATAAAATCATTCAGGATAATAAGATCTGGCTTTTGTTTTGCAATAGAAGTAAATAATGTATTTTGTGCATTTTCCCAGTCCGCTGAGAATTGATGCTTCCAATCTGCAACGCTGTCTTCTTTACTTCCGATAAGGATAGAATCCAATACATCCAAATCCAGATCATGAGCCAATTCAAGAATCCAATCAATGCTATTGTTCTTTAAGAATAAAATCACTTTTTTCCCTTTATACAAAAGTTTGAGGTTGTTAATAGTTTGGGTGTATTGAATGCGGTTTTCTAAAATTACCTGTTCTGTTTCTTTTTCTTTTCCATAAAGTTTTCCTATTTTGCGAAGCCAGGAGGCTGTTTGGGAAAATCCCCTGGGAAGCTCGTTGCAAAGAAAACGGCAACCATATTTTTCTTCAAATATTTTTTGCAGTTCATGTCCTAGTTTATCATAGCGTGCCATGATCGAATAAGGCGCTTTTAAAAAATTATGGATGTTCTCCATTGATTCTGCGCAGATAAAGCGACAGTTGATTCGGATTCCTATTCTTTTAAATATTTCCTGCAGATTCATAAAAGTACGATCTGTCTGAGAAGAAATTGTATGTTCATAGACAAGATTGATGCAATCAGGTTCTGGCTTTACGTTCGGATCAACAGCTTGAAGAGCAAGCGTTTTGTAGCAAAGTGCCATTCCTTCGTTATAGTCACCGGCTTCGATTCCGTCAGTATGAATAATATACATATCGACACCAAGACTTTTTAATTCTTTTTGAAGTGGAACCAGGTCATCGCCACTCATGCCTGGAATACAGGAAGTGACAGTGATAATATTGCGGATTCCGCGTTTCACCATTTGAAAAGCTTTACGCCGTGTCTGTTCTATACCACCGTATACGGCTTCGTTTATGGTGATATCAGTATTCTCAAACTGTCTTGGAACAAAGGCCGGGTAAAGGATTCCGCGTTCATACAATCCTCTTCGTCCGTAGCTGGTAAAACCGTTAATGGCATACCAGGTGCAGCTTTTGGGAGCATGTCCGAGAATTGCGGCATCTTTGATATGAACCGCCAGATCGATAGCACCACGATAAGCACAGCCATATAGCGGAACTCTGCTAAAAGGATCAGATAAAGCTCTCTTTTTCGTGGCAGAAGGTTGTGCGGGAACAGCAGTAATCACGGGAGCAGATGTATGTTTGGAAATTGTAGTGGTAGTGTGGGATAGTCTTTTCCCACGCATAAAAAGCTCCATCTGCTCTTCAGATAAAGCGGCAGCGGCATAAAGAACAGGCTGCGTTTGTAATTTTTGTGCAAGCTCCAGAAAAATATTAGCTTCGGCACTTTTGGGGGATTTTTCAACCAGAGTCATTGCTTCTTTTTCTGCCTGGGTAAAAAGATTACTTCTGGGAATTTCTGCAAGAATTGGAAGATTGACAGCATTGGTAAAGTCTTCTACATATTTGCGATCATCACCGACTCCGCGGCTGTTATAGATGATCCCGGCAATCTGTCTGCCCTGGGGATTAAGATTCTTTATTCCGCACAGAATGTTATTTGCAGCATAAATAGACATAGATTCCCCACTTGTTACAAGAACTACTGCATCGGCATATTGTTTGCGGACAGGAACCGCAAAACCGCCACAGACAACATCTCCTAATACATCATATATGACCTGGTCATATTTTTCTATGGCGTGGTATTTGTTTAAAAAATCAAATGCAGTCAGAATTCCCCGGCCTGCACAGCCCATTCCTGGTCTGGGACCGCCTGCTTCTATGCAACCAGTGTCAAGAAAACCTGGTATTAATACATCTGCCAGGTTTTGTTCATCTTCAGGAGTGTTTAGAAGATAATCGAGGATAGTTGTGATTTTTTGCCCATGGTGTAGAAGACGGGTTGAGTCGTGCTTGGGATCACATCCTATTTGAAGTACTTTACTGTTGCAGACTGCTAAGGCTGCGGTCAGATTCGCACTTATTGTGGATTTCCCAATCCCTCCCTTTCCATAAACTGCAATTTGCATATTGGTCCTCCTCATTATGAAATTCCAAATTACCTTTGATAATGGCATTGGAGACTGTTATTACTTGCTGGAAAAATTTTTAACGACGTTTTTTTCGTAATCTACAGATAAAAATCCTTCACATAATCCATCCGTGCGCTCATATTAGAAAACATAGCATCTACCAGTGTGATGGCGGCCATGGATTCTACTACTACAACGGCACGGGGGACGATTACCGGATCATGGCGGCCTTTGATTTCGATGGAGGTGTTCTCGCCGGTAGTGGTAACAGTCTGCTGAGGCTGTGCAATGGATGGGGTTGGTTTGATGTGGGCGCGGAGGAGAATTTCACCGCCGTCACTGATTCCGCCTAAAATGCCTCCAGAGTGGTTGGTGGTCTTTACAATTCTGCCATTTTCCATGTGGAAGCCATCATTGTTTTCGGAACCCTTCATGGTGGAAACCTTTACACCATCGCCGATTTCCACTGCTTTTACGGCGCCAATAGACATCAGTGCCTGGGCAAAAGCTGCATCTAGTTTTCCAAATACAGGATCTCCAATGCCAGCAGGAACGCCGCTTATACGGCACTCGACAACACCGCCTGCACTGTCCTCCTCTTTCATGCATTTCTCCAGATACTTGGCTGCTTTTTCTGCGGCAACCATATCTGGCATATAGAAAGAGTTTTCCGGTATTATTTCAGGGTGGTAGCTTTGGCATGAGACTGGTCCGATGGAACTGGTGTAGGCCTGCAGGGTAATACCAAGTTCTTTCAGAATCCTGGCTGCAATGGCTCCGGCGGCAACTCGGCCGATGGTCTCACGTCCAGAGGAACGTCCGCCGCCTCTGTAGTCGCGAAAACCATATTTACTGTCAAAACCAAAATCTGCATGTCCAGGGCGATAGGTCTGCGCGATATTTCCGTAATCCCGGGAACGCTGGTCTTTGTTCCGCACGATCATGGAAATGGGGGTGCCAGTGGTCTGTCCCTCAAAGATTCCGGAAAGGATTTCGACTTCATCTCCTTCATTTCGGGCAGTGGTGTAACGGCTTTGGCCAGGCTTCCTTCTGTCCAGATAAGTCTGTATATCTGCCTCCGTAAGGAAAAGTCCTGCCGGAACGCCATCTACAACGGTGCCCAGTGCCTTGCCGTGGGACTCTCCCCAGGTAGTTACTGTAAATTTTTTTCCAAATGTTGACTGACTCATAGGCATAAATCCTTTCTTCTTCGGACTGCAGCAATCGCCAGTTGTGGAGGGAAAACTGCTGTGCCGAATTAAAGTATGAATGTGATGTTAAAGACATTATAGCGAAATGCAAAAAATTTGTAAACCGAATCTATTAGAATTGACAAAATTTCCTGTAGAAATTATAATTAAGCGTGTATTTTTGAGGATAGGAGCCCTGTCTGACAGAAAAGTGGGACAGCTGGTTTTTATACAGAAGCAAGAGATTGGAAGGAGTGCAGCTTGTGGTAAGGATTTTTAAGACAATAGAGGGTGCGATCCATGAGATTCAGGAACCACAGGAGGATTGCTGGATTGCAATGACCAATCCCACTGCAACTGAGATCTTTGAGATGTCCGAAAGATTCGGAATCGAAGTAGATGATCTTCGCGCTCCTCTGGATGAGGAAGAGCGTTCTCGTATTGAAGTGGAAGATAATTATACACTGATCCTGGTAGATGTTCCTATGATCGAGGAACGCAATGACAAGGACTGGTATGGCACTATCCCTCTTGGTATTATTGTTACCAAGAAGATGATTTTTACCGTATGTCTGGAGGATACCCAGGTGCTTACCCGGTTTATGGAGGGAAGAGTACGTAATTTCTTTACCTATATGAAAACCAGATTCATTTTGCAGATCCTGTACCGCAATGCCACTATGTACCTGCATTATCTGCGTATTATAGATAAGAAAAGTGAACAGGTGGAGGAGAAGCTCCACATGTCCACCCGTAATCAGGAACTAATGGAACTGTTGGAACTGGAGAAATCCCTGGTTTATTTTACTACATCTCTTCGGTCGAACGAGGTAGTACTGGAGAAGCTTCTGAAGGTAGAGAGCATTAAGCAGTACCCGGAGGATACGGATCTTCTGGAAGATGTTATCATTGAGAATAAACAGGCAATCGAGATGGCCAATATATACAGCGGTATCTTAAGCAGCATGATGGGGACTTTTGCCTCGGTTATTTCCAATAACCTGAATGTGGTTATGAAGGTTTTGTCCGTTATCACGATTGTAATGAGTATTCCCACTATTGTGTTCAGTGCATATGGAATGAACCTGAGCCCTTCGGGAATGCCGTTTTCTGCTGACAAATGGGGATTTTTAGTGGTGATATTGCTGTCCATACTGGTGAGTATTGTGGCAGCTGTGATTCTGTCCAAGAAGAAATTTTTCTGAATAGGAGGATTACATGAAATTTATTGATAAGCTGGAACGAAAATTTGGAAGATTTGGTATTCCCAATCTCACAATTTACATGATTGTATGCTATGTGATCGGTTATGCACTGATGATCGTGAATCCAGGCATACTGAACTGGCTGAGCCTGGAACCAGCGTATATTCTGCGGGGACAGGTATGGAGACTAGTGACCTGGGTACTGTATCCACCGAGCACTTCCGGAGTATTATGGTTTGCAATTGCAGTTCTGTTCTTTTATTATCCAATTGGAACTTCTCTGGAGCGGACGATTGGAACTTTTAAATATACGTTGTATATTCTTTCGGGCGTGATATTTACAATTTTGGGAGCGTTCATTCTGTATTTCCTTCTCGGAGGAAATGTTCTGGTAGGAAACGTATTTTCTACTTACTATATCAGTCTGTCCACATTCCTTGCATATGCAATGTGTTATCCGGATATGCAGGTTCTGCTTATGTTTATCATTCCGGTGAAGATGAAGTGGATGGCAATTTTTTATGTGGTGATCGTTGTATATGAAATGATTCAGTACATTATGGCAGGTGCATGGTATTTGGTGATCCCGATTGTGGCTTCTCTGTTGAATTTCATTATTTTTTACTTTGGAACAAAGGATTTCAGCCGGTATAACCCGAAGGAGGTCCACAGAAGAAATGAATTCCGCAGAGCAATGGAACCCCAGGGACGTATGAAATCAGGCAGCGGCAGTGTGACCAAGCACAAATGCGCGATTTGCGGACGTACTGAGCTTGATGATCCTAATCTGGAATTTCGTTTTTGTTCCAGATGCAATGGAAATTATGAGTATTGCCAGGACCATCTTTTTACACATACACATGTGAAATGAAATTAATGTAATTGTTAACCGGTAACATTGCATGGCTGCTGTGAACGATGTGGGCAGCAGCCAGCAAATGACTGAAAAGACAGAGGGAAAGACTGCTTATGAAGAGAACAAAAATTATCTGTACTATGGGACCAGCATCCAGTAAGAAAAATACTTTAAGAGCTATGATGCGTGCCGGAATGGATATTGCACGTTTTAATTTTTCCCATGGTTCTCATGAAGAACACAGGGGAAGAGTAGACATGGTCAAAAACCTACGGGAAGAACTGAATATTCCGGTTGCCCTGCTTCTTGATACAAAGGGACCGGAGATCCGTACCAAGCTTCTTAAGGATCATAAGAAGATTACATTGGAGGCTGGAAGCGAATTTACACTTACTACCGGTGATATAGAGGGAGATGAGACCAGAGTCGCCATCACATATGAAAATCTTTACAAAGATGTGAAAAAAGGCGGTAAAATCCTGATTGATGATGGTCTGATCGAACTGGAGATTGAGAATATTAAGAATGGGGATATTGTCTGTCGTGTCTTAAACGGCGGCGAGCTTGGAGAGCGCAAAGGAATCAACGTCCCTTATGTGAAAGTGAAGCTTCCGGGAATTACAGAGCAGGACAAAGAGGATATTCTGTTTGGAATTACACAGGAGTTTGATTATATTGCAGCTTCTTTTGTACGTGACGCAAAAGCGATTAAAGAAATCCGTCAGCTTTTAGATGAAAATGGCGGACATGATATTGGAATCATTGCCAAAATCGAGAATGCCGAAGGTGTTGAAAATATTGATGAGATCATCAAGGCCGCAGATGGTATTATGGTTGCCAGAGGCGATCTTGGCGTGGAGATTCCTCCAAGTGAGGTTCCTTATATCCAGAAAATGATCATCCGCAAGTGCAATGAGAACTATGTTCCGGTTATTACTGCTACCCAGATGCTGGATTCCATGATCCGTAATCCACGTCCTACAAGAGCTGAGGTGGCAGACGTTGCCAATGCTATTTACGACGGTACAGATGCGATCATGCTTTCCGGTGAAACTGCAGCTGGTAAATATCCGCTGGAAGCACTGAAGATGATGGTGGAGATTGCACAGACCACAGAGCCTCACCTGAATTATGAGGATTATACCCATAACCGCAATATGTGTGGTGAGAGCAGAGTGTCCAGTGCTGTGGGACTGGCTGCAGTGCAGACTGCAAGAGATCTGAAGGCCAAGGCCATTGTGACTCCTACCTTTGGAGGAAGAACAGCCAGACTGATTTCCAATTTCCGGCCGGAAGCTCCTATTTATGCTGTCACTCCCAATGATACGATTCTGCATAGACTTCAGCTTGTATGGGGCGTTACACCGCTGAAAGGATACGAGAAGGATTCTACAGAGCACATTATTTCCCAGGCCATGAGCGTTGTCCGCAGAAAGCGGCTCGCAAAGAAAGGAGACCTGATCGTATTTACGGTTGGAGATCCTGCTACCAATATGACCCGGGAAGGTGCTGTAACAAATATGCTGCATGTGATTGAAGCCAAATAAAGCTGTCACATGATCTGATTTGTTGCAATAGAAAAATTACTTTTTAAGCGCAGCGAGTGCTGTATTTTACAAACGAGGAGAAACTATTATGAAAAAGACACCTTTTGTAACACTGGAGAAGGTACAGGAAATTGCCGAAGAATATCCCACCCCATTTCATCTTTATGATGAGAAGGGCATCCGGGAAAATGCACAGGCTTTAAAGGAAGCTTTTGCATGGAACAAGGGCTTTAAGGAGTTTTTTGCAGTAAAGGCAACCCCGAACCCGTTTCTGATCAAGATTCTGCAGGAATATGGCTGCGGATGTGACTGCTCATCCATGACAGAACTGATGCTTTCCAAAGCTATCGGATGCAAGAAGGGAGACATTATGTTTTCCTCTAATGACACTCCGGATAAAGAGTTTAAATATGCAGATGAGATCGGTGGAATTATCAATCTTGATGACATCACTCATATTGAGAGTGTAGAGAAAGCTGTTGGAAAGATTCCGGAGATCATTAGCTGCCGTTATAATCCTGGTGGAGTGTTCAAGATCAGCAATGATATTATGGATAATCCTGGGGATGCCAAATATGGCATGACTACAGAGCAGATTTTTGATGCATTCCGCATCCTGAAGAGTAAAGGCGCCAGGGAATTTGGAATTCATGCATTTCTTGCCAGCAATACAGTGACGAACGATTACTACCCGATGCTTGCGAAGGTTATGTTTGAACTTGCTGTGAAGCTTCAGAAGGAGACTGGGGCGCATATTAAATTCATCAATCTTTCCGGTGGTATTGGTATTCCTTATCGCCCGGAGCAGACTCCAAACGATATTCGTGCAATTGGAGAAGGTGTACGCAAGGTATATGAAGAAGTTCTGGTTCCGGAAGGAATGGGAGATGTAGCTATTTATACAGAGCTTGGACGATTCATGATGGGACCTTATGGCTGCCTGGTAACAAAAGCGATTCATGAGAAGCACACTCACAAAGAGTATATCGGTGTGGACTCCTGCGCAGTAAACCTTATGCGGCCGGCTATGTACGGTGCTTATCATCATATTACTGTTCTTGGAAAAGAGGATCAGGTTTGCGATCACCTGTATGATATCACAGGATCTCTTTGCGAGAATAATGATAAGTTTGCAATTGACCGTTATCTTCCGAAGATTGATATGGGAGATTATCTGGTGATTCATGATACTGGCGCACATGGTTTTTCCATGGGATATAATTACAATGGTAAATTGAAATCTGCGGAGATCCTTCTTCACGAAGATGGAAGCTTCGATATGATCCGTCGCGCCGAGACCCCAAGAGATTACTTTGCAACTTTCGACTGCTTCCCGATTTTTGAGAAAATGCTGGAGGATGAAGACCGGGCGTAATTACTTATGAGTAAAATAAAAACAGTTTGATGCGTTTGGCTTGCAGACTGTGTAAATGAAAAGAGGAACCGCTGAGTTGCTGGCGGATCCTCTTTTGCTATATAGAAAGAATTTCTTCGGAACAGTTTGGGATAGATGGTCAAAAGTATGAACCCGCGAGGTAAATGCGGGGCAGATTTTTGACAATCCTTGACATTTTTTGAAATTCTGAGCAACAAAAAATCCCGCAAAATCAAGGACTTGACGGGATTTATATAACTTATGAAGTATTAAAAATGCCGGCAGTGGGACTTGAACCCACACGTAGTTGCCTACAACAGATTTTGAGTCTGCCTCGTCTGCCATTCCGACATGCCGGCGGTTGAACAATTGATATAATAGCACATTATAAAAATAAAGTAAAGATGAAATTATGAAAAGTTTATAAAATTTTGAGGCAGAATATTGATATTCATACATGGAAATGCTAAAGTATTTAACAGTTGACAGAAAATGGAGGAAATGCCAATGAATATTGACCATAAAAAACCAGAGAACCGGCCATTGTACATTTTTGCACTGATAGCGGTTGTGGTGATCCTTTTCCTGAACATATTTGCCATTCCAGCCATGCAGGAACGCTCTGTAGAGAAAACCGACTACAGTACATTCCTCAGCAATGTAGAGCGTGGAAATGTATCCAAGGCAGAGGTGCAGGACGATTATATCTATTATATAGTGAGAAAGAACGGCGAGGACGTGGTGTGCAAGACTGTACGCATGGATGATCCGGATCTTGTAAGCCGCCTTTATGAAGCCGGAACCAGTATGGAAGCAGTGGAGCCTCAGAAGCAGTCCATCTTACTCAGTCTGGTGATCGGATATGTGATCCCAATCGTAATTTTTGTTTTCCTTGGAAGATGGCTGAGTAAGAAGATGATGAGCTCTATGGGAGGTGGTCCAGGCGGAGCAATGTCCTTTGGAAAAAGCAATGCCAAAGTATATGTGAAGTCTTCTACAGGAATTAAATTTACAGATGTGGCAGGTGAGGACGAGGCGAAAGAGCTTCTTACAGAAATTGTAGATTATCTTCATAATCCGCAGAAATACACGGAGATTGGAGCATCCATGCCCAAAGGCGCCCTTCTTGTAGGCCCTCCGGGTACAGGTAAGACATTGCTTGCTAAGGCAGTTGCAGGAGAAGCAGAAGTACCGTTTTTCTCTATTTCAGGTTCAGAATTTGTGGAAATGTTTGTGGGTATGGGTGCTGCCAAGGTTCGTGATCTGTTTAAGCAGGCAAATGAGAAGGCACCTTGTATTGTATTTATTGATGAGATTGATACCATTGGTAAGAAACGTGACAGCGGAAGCTTCACAGGTGGAAACGATGAACGTGAGCAGACATTAAACCAGCTGCTTACAGAGATGGATGGATTTGACGGCTCCAAGGGAGTTGTGATCCTGGCTGCTACCAACCGTCCGGATTCCCTGGACCCGGCCCTCCTGCGTCCGGGACGTTTTGACAGACGTATTCCGGTAGAACTTCCGGATCTGAAAGGACGTGAGGAAATCCTGAAAGTCCATGCCAGAAAGATCAAAATCGCAGACAGTGTCCGTTTCGATGAAATTGCCAAGGCAGCAGCCGGCGCTTCCGGTGCAGAGCTTGCCAATATTGTAAATGAGGCAGCTCTTCGTGCTGTCCGTGACGGCAGGAAGTTTGCTACCCAGGCTGACTTTGAGGAGAGTATTGAGGTAGTTATCGCTGGTTATCAGAAGAAAAACCGGGTGCTTTCCAATAAGGAGAAGCTGATCGTATCCTATCATGAGGTAGGACATGCACTTGTGGCGGCGAAACAGACGGATTCTGCTCCGGTTCACAAGATTACCATTATTCCCCGTACCTCAGGCGCTCTTGGATACACCATGCAGGTGGACGAGCAGGAGCACTTCCTGATGTCAAAGGAAGAACTGGAGAATAAGATTGCTACATTTACTGGGGGACGTGCTGCTGAAGAACTGATTTTCCACAGTATTACAACTGGCGCGTCGAATGATATCGAGCAGGCTACCAAAATTGCCAGAGGCATGATTTCACGCTATGGCATGAGCAATGAGTTCGATATGGTTGCGATGGAAAGTATGAACAATCAGTATCTGGGCGGTGATTCAAGTCTTAGCTGCTCCTTTGAAACACAGACACTTCTGGATAAAAAGGTAGTAGAGCTGGTACGAAGACAGCATGAGAAGGCCTATAAGATTCTTGAGGATAATATTGAGAAGCTTCATGAACTTGCAAAATATCTGTATGAGCATGAAACAATCACAGGCGAGGAATTTATGAAGATTTTAAATGATCCGCCGAAGTCTCTTACGGCCAGTGCAGAGTAAAAAAGCATTTTTGTATTATTTGACTGGATTCTGCGGCAATAAAGAGAACCGCATTGCCGGATATATAGAATAAGGGACAGCAGAAAAAGATCAGATGTCCTTTAAACAGATTTTGGTTATTTCCCTTGTCTGCTTAAAGAGTATCTGGTCAAACATCTGCTGTCTCTTGTGTTTTGCGGGAGATTCGGATATAATAACAAATATGGGCAGCAAAAGGGAGGAGTGTTTCCATGAATTGTCAGACAGCAGAGAGTATGGTAAACCGATACATTGAGCATGATTTATCTGTAGATGAACTGGAGGATTTTCTGGAACATGTGGAGAATTGTCCGTCCTGTTACGACGAGCTGGAAACTTATTTTATTGTTCATGCTGCCATGCAGCAGCTGGATGAGGAGAGCAGAGATTCCACATTGGATCTCCGGGAGCTTCTGGAAGAAGATATTCGTAGATCCAAGCATTATATACTGAAGATGAGATTCCGCCGCGCGCTGAGTGGAATGGGATTCTGCGCGTTGATTGCCGGACTGGGTGGATTTTTGATTTATATTATTATGCAGGTATTATAGGAAACACGGTACAGGAGGCTTATATGTGTGAGAAAATTTTACTGATAGATGGTCACAGCATTTTAAACAGGGCATTTTACGGACTTCCGGATCTGACTAATTCAGAAGGTCTGCATACAGGTGCTGTCTATGGCTTTTTAAATATCCTGTTTAAAGTGCTGGGAGAAGAGAAACCGGAATATCTGGCAGTGGCATTTGACAGAAGTGAGCCGACTTTTCGCCATGCGAAATATCCGGAATACAAAGGTACACGTAAGCCCATGCCGCAGGAGCTAAAGGAACAGATGCCGCTTTTGAAAGAGATGCTTGAAAAGATGGGAATCGCCACAGTTTCCCTTGCTGGTTTCGAAGCAGACGATATTCTTGGTACGCTGGCGAAAAAGGGTGAAGAAAAAGGTCTGGATGTAATCATTCTTTCCGGTGATCGTGATCTTTTACAGCTGGCGACTAAAAAAACCATGATCCGTCTGCCCAGGACTGCAAAAGGACAGACTGTTATAGAAGACTATAAGGAAGACCAGGTGCAGGAACGTTATCTGGTTTCCCCTGCCCAGATCATAGAATTAAAGGCTCTTATGGGTGATCCTGCCGACAATATTCCTGGAATTCCAGGTGTCGGAGAGAAGACAGCTATTAGGCTGCTTGTAGAATATGGCTCCATAGAAAATGCTTTTTCCCATGTGGAAGAAATTTCACAAAAGCGGGCCAGAGAATCTTTGAGGGAAAATTACCAGATGGCCCAGCTGAGTAAGGAGCTTGCAACTATTTGTACAAACAGCCCCATAGAATTTGAACAGGAGAAATTTCAGTTAGGAAATATTTTTACAAAGGAAGCCTACGAGCTGTGCAGAAAATTGGATTTCCGGAATTTTCTGATGAAATTTGATCCGGCTGAAGTGAATGAAAATACAATAGAACAGGATTTTTTCACCTGCAATGATCTGGAGGGCTGTGAGGCACTTTTTGAAAAAGCGGGACAGGCAGAAGCTGTGGGAATAGCGCTTCTCTGGGATAAAGAAGGCGTCTATGGAGCTGGTCTGGCATTAGGGGAAGATGAAATGTATTACGTTCCTGTGGAGGGAATGGTAACAGCAGCTTATTTAAGTGATAAGATCGGGAGGCTGGGGAAGCATACCACAGTTTGCTCCATGGACGTAAAAACCATGCTCAAGCGTGCTGATCTAACACCCGATGCAAACGTATTTGACTGTGGCATTGCAGCTTATCTTCTGAATCCTTTGAAAAGTACTTACACTTATGAAGAGCTTGCAAAAGATTATCTGGATGGGAAGCTTCTTCCGGGAAAAGAAGAGCTTCTGGGAAAAATATCCCTGAAAAAGGCCTGGGAGGAGGATATGCCGGAACTGGAACATCTGGCATGTTATACGGCGTATACCGCTTTTGCCACCAGAGCTCCCCTGAAAGCGAAGCTTCAGGAAACAGGTATGTGGAAGGTATATACAGAGATTGAACTTCCTCTTGTATTTACGTTAGATTCCATGGAAAAATGTGGAATCGAAGTAAAAGGAGAAGAATTGAAAAATTATGGTGAAAAGCTGACTGTCCGCATTCATGAACTGGAAAAGCTGATCTGGCAGCAGGCAGGAGAAGAATTTAATATCAATTCTCCGAAACAGCTTGGTGTGATCCTTTTTGAAAAAATGGCTATTCCGGGAGGAAAGAAAACGAAGACCGGCTACTCCACATCCGCAGATATATTAGAGAAACTGGCATTGGAGAATCCGATCATAAATGATATTTTGGAATATCGTCAGCTTACAAAGCTGAAATCCACTTATGCAGACGGTCTTGGAGCCGTGATCGAGAAGGATGGAAGGATCCATTCCACTTTTAACCAGACCATAACTGCCACTGGCAGAATCAGCAGTACAGAGCCAAACCTTCAGAATATTCCGGTCCGCATGGAACTTGGAAGACTGATCCGCAAAGTGTTTGTACCGGAAGCTGGATTTGTATTCCTGGATGCTGATTACTCACAGATTGAGCTGCGTGTTCTTGCTCACATGTCCGGGGATGAGAAGCTGATCAAGGCGTACAGGGAGGCGGAAGATATTCATCGACTGACAGCGTCTCAGGTCTTCCATATTCCGCTTGAGGAGGTCACTCCTCTGCAAAGACGAAATGCCAAGGCGGTGAATTTTGGCATTGTATATGGCATCAGCTCTTTTGGTCTTAGCCAGGATCTTAGTATTACAAGAAAAGAGGCTGCCGCTTATATCCAGAAATATTTTGAGACCTATCCAAGCATAAAGGGATTTCTGGATGGACTTGTGGAGCAGGGAAAAGAAAAAGGCTATGTTTCCACTATGTTTGGCAGAAGAAGACCGGTTCCGGAACTGAAATCCAGCAATTTTATGCAGAGATCCTTCGGCGAGCGTGTTGCCATGAACTCGCCAATTCAGGGAACTGCCGCAGATATTATCAAAATTGCCATGAATCGTGTGTATAAACGTCTTTTGGATGAGAAACTGAGATCTAGACTGGTGCTTCAGGTCCACGATGAATTGCTGATCGAGACCTGGAAAGATGAAATCCCTCAGGTATCAAGAATTCTGGAAGAGGAAATGAAGGGTGCAGCCAATTTGGCAGTGGAGCTGGAAGTAGATATGCATCAGGGGAATAACTGGTACGAGGCAAAGTAGAAGCAGAGCTATGTCTGGAATAAGATTGAGGAAGAAAATAGTTTGTACCTCATAATTACCAGGTGAAATCGAAGCAGTAAGGAATAGGACAAATGAAGACAATTGGTATTACAGGAGGAGTTGGTGCCGGAAAGAGCACGGTGCTTGCTTATCTTGAGGAAAAATATAATGCTTTTGTTATACAGGCTGACGAAGTGGGACATATTGTGATGGCTCCGGGACAGGAATGTTATCAGCCAGTGATCGATCTGTTTGGGAAAGATGTGATAAAAAACGATAAAACTATTGACCGGAAGAGGGTTTCCGATGTAGTATTTGAGCAACCGGATTTTTTGAGCCGTCTAAATGGGATAATTCATCCGGCTGTAAAAAGATATATCCTGAAAAGCCTGGAGGAACAGAAGAAGGAGGGCCGGAAGCTATGCGTTGTGGAAGCTGCACTTTTTCTGGAAGAACATTATCAGGATTTTTGTGATGAAGTATGGTATGTCCATACAGATGAGGAAATCCGCATTCAGCGCCTGATGAAAAATCGAGGCTATACCAGAGAGAAATCTCTTGGAATTATCGGAAATCAGGCCAGCGAAGAATATTTTCGAGCCCATACAGATTTTGTTGTAGAAAATAACGGAAATGTGGAAAAAACCTGGAAGCAGATAGATGAAGGAGTAAGAAGAAATGAGACTTTGTAGCATTGCCAGTGGAAGCAGCGGAAACTGTATTTATGTGGGATCAGAAGAAACCCATGTTCTTGTAGATACAGGAATAAGCGGCAAAAGGATCGAGCAGGGACTGAACCAGCTGGAGCTTACTGGCAGGGACATTGACGCGATTCTGGTCACTCATGAGCATTCTGATCATATCAGCGGTCTGGGAGTGATGGCACGCAGATACCACATTCCGGTTTATACTACAGGTGGAACTGCAGATGCGATCAGCAGAATGAAGAATATGAAGAACCTTCCGGAAGACACTTTTCATGAGATTGTGGAGGATCAGGATTTTCATATCAGGGATCTGACTATTCATCCTTTTTCCATTCCACATGACGCGGCACAGCCGGTAGGATACCGGGTTGAGTGTGAAGACAAGGCAGTTGGGATCGCCACAGACCTTGGAAAATATAACGATTACATAGTAGATAATTTACAAAATCTGGATGCTCTTTTGCTGGAGGCAAATCATGATATCCGTATGCTTCAGGTGGGAAGTTATCCCTATTATCTGAAACAGCGTATCCTGGGAGATCGGGGACATCTTTCCAATGAAAATGCAGGAAAGCTGCTTTGCAGGCTTTTACATGATGACATGAAGGCTGTTTTTCTTGGACATTTAAGTAAAGAAAACAACTATGAGGCGCTTGCCTATGAGACCGTTTGCTCAGAGGTAACCCTTGGAGATAATCCATATAGATCAAAAGATTTTCAGATTCAGGTTGCGAAACGGGACAGTATTTCAGATGTGGTTGTATTGTAGAAGAGATAATTTACAGTAAAGAAACAAAACTATATTTGAAATACAGGTTCAGTTTTTATATACAGTTCAGGGAAAACTTAAAGCTGTATTTTCCCTGGGACAGTCAAAATGGGCTGCAGACCCAAATACAGGAGGAGTATCATGAAAAAAACAATTATCACAGTAGTAGGAAATGACACCGTTGGTATTATTGCTAAGGTATGTACTTATCTTGCCCAGAATCAGGTTAACATTCTGGATATCTCCCAGACGATTGTACAGGGATATTTTAACATGATGATGGTAGCAGATACCAGTGCTTCAGACAAGGAAATTGCAACTCTTTCCAAAGAACTGGCTGCTCTCGGGGATGAGATCGGCGTAGTGATCCATTGTCAGCATGAGGATATTTTCAACGTAATGCATCGAATTTGAAATGAAAGTCCCATCCATCGGACTTTCATTTAACAAAAATGTCGCCTGTAGGTGATATATCCATAGAAAGGAATACGAATGCTATGATTAATATATTTGAGGTGAATGAGACCAACAAAATGATCGAGCAGGAGAATCTGGATGTACGTACCATTACTCTTGGAATCAGCCTGCTGGATTGTATTGACAGCGATCTTGAGAAATTAAACGAAAAAATTTATAACAAAATTACCACATATGCCAAAGATCTGGTGGCAACTGGTGAGAAAATATCAGCACAGTACGGAATTCCAATTGTAAACAAACGAATTTCTGTTACACCAATCGGTCTGATTGGGGGTGCTGCATGCAAAACTACAGATGATTTTGTAACAATAGCCAGGACCCTGGACAAAGCTGCCAAGCAGGTGGGAGTGAACTTTATTGGTGGATATACAGCTCTTGTAAGTAAGGGAATGACACCGGCAGAGGAGCTTCTGATCCGTTCTATTCCGCAGGCGCTTGCCAGTACAGAGCGGGTATGCAGTTCTGTGAATGTTGGTTCCACAAAGACTGGAATCAATATGGATGCCGTGAAGCTTATGGGAGAGATTATTCTGGAAACAGCTCAGGCAACCAAAGAACAGGATTCCCTTGGCTGTGCCAAGTTGGTAGTATTCTGCAATGCGCCGGATGACAACCCGTTTATGGCAGGTGCTTTCCACGGCGTTACAGAAGCTGACAGTATTATTAATGTTGGCGTCAGTGGTCCAGGTGTTGTAAAAACCGCTCTGGAGAAAGTAAGAGGAGAGGATTTCGAAACTCTCTGTGAGATGATCAAACGAACTGCATTTAAGGTAACCCGTGTAGGTCAGCTGGTTGCCAGGGAGGCTTCCAAGATGCTTGGCGTTCCATTTGGAATTGTGGATCTTTCCCTTGCGCCTACTCCTGCAATCGGTGACAGTGTGGCTGAGATCCTGGAAGAAATCGGTCTTGAAAGAGCCGGTGCACCTGGAACTACAGCAGCTCTTGCCCTGTTAAATGACCAGGTAAAAAAAGGTGGTGTAATGGCTTCCACAGCAGTTGGAGGCTTGAGTGGTGCATTTATTCCGGTCAGCGAGGATCAGGGAATGATCGATGCGGTAACAGCAGGTGCCCTTACCATTGAGAAATTAGAGGCTATGACTTGCGTATGCTCTGTGGGACTGGATATGATCGCAGTACCAGGTGATACGAAGGCATCCACCATTTCCGGCATTATTGCAGATGAAGCAGCAATTGGAATGGTGAACCAGAAGACAACCGCAGTCCGTCTGATCCCTGTTATCGGAAAAGGAGTAGGAGAGACAGTAGAATTCGGTGGTCTTCTTGGCTATGCACCAATCATGCCGGTAAATAATTTCTCCTGTGATGCGTTTGTGGCAAGAGGCGGAAGAATTCCAGCTCCGATCCATAGCTTTAAAAACTAAGTTTTCTGGGTTACTGGTCACGGAGTGAACAGAAACTTTTTTGATTTATAGGAAAGACCGCCTGTGGCGCTCTCTTGAATTGAA